>Ga0136617_10006150_pt1 | contig 10735 bp, 14 predicted proteins | sample AntDrymUQ3222106_2_FD_129672 | JGI IMG/M metagenome (GOLD analysis project Ga0136617, IMG submission 129672) | Polar desert sand microbial communities from Dry Valleys, Antarctica - metaG UQ322 (21.06) | ecosystem: Environmental > Terrestrial > Soil > Desert | place: Antarctica: Dry Valley...
CCGACGACGACGAACGAGCCACCGTCTGCCTACACCGACCCGTCGGACGCTTCCACACCGGGGAGATCCGCTGCCCGCCGCTCACCCTCGACAAGCTCGCCACAGCGAGCTGAACAGTTACCTATTTTCAAGCACCGCTGATCCGGTACGCACAATGACCGCCATATTTGCCGCTCCCCGTAATATGCCGCGCTCGGCCGTCCTCGCCGGCTTGTCCGCGTCCGCTCCTGGCCGCGTTCGCGGTCGTGGACGGCTTGCGGGGACAGGCTCACGGCCCGGGTCCCGCTCGGACGGGCGGTACGGTCACCCGCGATCGGCAGCCTCAAGCCACGCAGTGCGCGTCGCGCTATGCAGGATTCGGTTTGCGCGGACCGATTGGCTGTGCTACCGGCGACCGGCTCGACCCGCCGGCAGCCTGGTCGATGTCGCGTGCTCGTCATTCGGGCTGCCGGGAGGCGATCGTGGTGCTGCGCCATGTGGCGGCACGCACCGTACGTCCTAAATATGGCTGAGTTCAGGGATGTTTTTTTCGGGGCGCTTGGCCTACGGTCGGAGTTGGCGGGGCGGCCACGGATCTTTCTACAACTCGGCAGCCCTCAGAAAGAGAAGTCCATGCTTAACATTCCTGGTGGTCTCGTGGTCTCCATCGTCGGCATCATCAACGGCGCTATAAACGGCATCGCACCCCAGCTGCTCGCGCTCCTCGCCTCCCTCGGCCTCGCGCCCCCCGCCTGAACACAACAGTTCATCGGGTAAGCGGAACGCAGAAGCAAGCCCGCTGGTCCCCGCACGCCAACGGACCCGAGGGCCAGCGGCGTTCACCGTATGCGGAGGCTAGCTCAGTTGTGTTCCTTGGCTTCGTAGAGTGCCGCGTCGCCGTGGGCGATGAGGTCGTCGAGGGTGTCACCCGTCTGCAGCTGGGCGAACCCGACGCTGATCGAGGCACCTTCGTGGGTCTGCTCGAGAACGGCTTGAATGGCGTCGAAACGCTTGCGTGCGTCGTTTAGGTCGGCGTCGGCGAGCGCGCAGACGAACTCGTCGCCGCCGAAACGCACGATGGGTCATAGGAGCGCAGCTTGGAGCGGATGCTCGTGACGACGTCAAGCAGCAGCTGGTCCCCGTCGGCGTGGCCGCTACGGTCGTTGTGCGCCTTGAGTCCGTCGACGTCGACGAACGCCATGACGAGCTGGGCGTCAAAGCGGCGGGCGCGAGCGATCTCTGCCTCTAGCGCGATCTTGCCCATGGCACGCCTGTAGGTGCCGGTGAGGTCGTCGATGTGCGCTTCGGACAGTGCGTTCCGCAGCTCCTCGCGATCGGCGCGTGCCTGCTCACGATCGTCGGCGGCGAGCTGGCGATCCTCGGCGGCCCGCCCGCGATCTTCGGCACCCCGCTGTCGGGCGACAGCGGCCGGCCCCCGCTCGTCCACCGCGCCGAGCCGGTCTCGCGCGGCGGCGGCGAGGTCACGCGCCGCCGAGGAGAGATCACGCGACTGGGCGGCTGCGTCGCGCTGTTCGGCGACCGCGCAGCGACCGAGCGCGGTGTGCGCACGGATCGTCGCCGTCTGCGCTCGCGTCGCACGCGTCTCTTCACGCCGCGCACGCGCGACGTCCCGTTCGCTCTCCCCTGTCCCGGAGGCTGTCTCTGCCTCGCCGGCTTCACGGTCGGCGGTCACTTGGTCGTGGTCGGCCGCCCTCTGATCGGCATCTGACAGCACTCGGTCGCGATCTGAGTTCTCCTGATCGCCGTCGGTGAAGGTCTGATCGGCGTCCGCCGCCGTCTGATCGACGTCGGACGCGGTCTGCTCGCCATCGGCGATCGTCCGCTCGGTGTCTCGAGCAGCTTGTCGGATCTCGTCCTCACCGGAAGACCCGTTCATCGGAGGCTCCACCGCGGGGGTCATCGAAAGCCCCGTTCCGAGGCGCTCTGACGCGGCATGATGGGGGAGCCGTCCATAGCTGCACTCGACTCTCCTCACGTCCAGGTCAAAGTCAAGGTCAGGCGCCACAATGAAGCGTCGAGAGCCTCGCCCACGGCAGTTTCTGCTCTTACGCTCCGACAGACACCGCGCTCGCGGAGGGCAACGAGCACGCGGGCGGCGCTCACGTCCCGGGACTTGGGCGAGCGACGCCCGGACTCGCTTGAGCGCAACCGCGGGGCGCGGGTGGCGTTGAAGGGCCATGCTCCGCTCACGAGTCCTCGTCACGTCGTTGCTCCTACTCGCCGTCGCCGCACCCGCACGAGCACAGGCTGGTGACAGCGTGCTTGCGCCCGCGGCGAACACCGCCGGGATCACCGCGTATGACGGACATGTCGTTCTCAGCCGCCGTGATCCGCAGACGGGAGAGTGGGGGCTCGTGCGGTGGCACGCCGGCGTGGTCGACGTCCTGCCCGTCGCGCAGCGCTCGGTGCCGTTCGACGCCGACGCCGGGCCCGACCGGTCGGGCAAGCCCGTCGTCGTCTACTCGCGCTGCAGGCAGGATCCCGCGTTCGAGGCCGGGAGGCTTGCCCCCGCGGCGGACTGGCAGACGGCGCGCGGCTGCGATCTGTACGAGTTGCCGCTCACGGGCCAGCCGGAAGAGCGCAAGCTCGTAGCGGCCAGCACCGCGGGCGCGTCTGAGACGACGCCGTCGATCTGGCGCGGCGCGCTTGCGTTCGCGCGCCACGCGGACGGCGGCTCGGTACCGAGCATCCTCTATCTCGCGGCGGGAGCGACCAGGGCGCGCCGCCTCGGCGCTGGCTCGGTGCAGACCTGCGGCGGCGCCGGGCTCTGCGGCTTCGGCCGGCGTCTACGGCATCGACCAGCTCGACCTCGGTCCGTCGCGCGCTGCGTACGTGTGGCGGATGACCGGCGGCTCGGTGTACGGCACCGGTGTGGTCTGGGAGCTTCGCGCCGCGCCGCTCGCCGGTGGGCCGTCGACGCTGCTGGACACCGGACTGATCAGCGGCACGTGCGGCTTCAGCCTGCCGAGCGCGCCGAGCGCGAGCAGGAGCCCGATCGCCTATCTCGACGCCGGAGCGGATTGCGACGTGACCGAGACGCGCTTTGCGACGTCCGACCCCGTGACCGGCCGGCGCGCCGCGGCCGTCACCCGCGGTGGCCTCGCGGCAGGCGCCACCCGCGACGGCAGCACGATCTACTGGTTGCGTGTGAGCAACCCCGCCGCCCTGACGTCCGTTCCCGGCGCTGGCAGCTGCAGTGTCGCGACGGCCCAGTGCCAGCTCGTCGCGTCGTCACTGCCGGACTACGGACCCTTGCCCGCGGTCAGGCAGGCCTCGCCGGCCGACATCGACGTCGCTCGCTCGGACATGGGCTACCGCTGGGTGCCTGGTCCCGCCGGCACACGGCTGCTGCGCCCGCCGGCGCGCGTGCCATGCGCACCGTCGTCGCAGGCGGCCTACGTCTACATGTCGGTGCGGTGGCGCACCGGCCGTCACACGGTGCGGGTGCTGCGCCAGGATCCGCGCAAGGCACCGCGCGCCGTCGGCTCGCCGCAGACGCGCAGCAACCCGATCGGGCTCGGCCTGCAGTCGCGCCTGCTGCGCTGCGGCGACCGCACGCGCTTCACGTACGTCGTCACGACGGGACGCACGACGCGACGGGTCACCTTCGCGGTGGCCCGCGCCGCGGCTCCGTCCACGCAACGGCCCTGAGCGCCCGGTCGCCGCGACGACGCCTTGCGGCGGCCGCGGTGGGCGCGCCGGCTCGTGGCGCCGCGACCGAGTGTGTCTTACTTCACACGTCGCCGCCCCGCCGAGCCCGACGATGCCTATGCGGCGACGGGGCGAGCGGCCAGGACACGCCGTTCGCTTGACCTCGCGACCTCCGGGCGCGGAGGATGGCGCCCACCCGACAGGAGACGACGTTGCCCACCCCGGACCCACCGTTGCCAACCCCGGACCCACAAGCGTCGCGCAAGCTGCTCGCCCTCGACGGCGGAGGCATTCGCGGGCTCATCACGGTCGAGGTGCTCGCCGAGATCGAGAAGCACCTCCAGGACCGGCTTGGGCGCGACGACACGTTCGTGCTCGCCGACTACTTCGACTACGTCGGTGGGACCAGCACCGGCGCGATCATCGCGACGTGCATCGCGCTGGGGATGCGGGTCGACCGGATCCGCAGCTTCTACGAGGAGAGCGGCGCCGAGATGTTCGACAAGGCCAGCCTGCTGCGCCGGTTTCGCACGAAGTACGAAGACGACAAGCTCGCGGCACGGCTCAAGCACGAGATCGGGGAGCAGACGACGCTCGGCGGGTCGGAGCTGAAGACGCTGCTGCTGATCGTCATGCGCAACGCGTCCACGGACTCGCCCTGGCCGCTGTCGAGCAACCCGGCCGCCAAGTACAACGATCGCGGCCGCGCGTACTGCAACCTCGACCTCCCGCTCTGGCAGCTCGTGCGGGCGAGCACGGCGGCGCCGACGTACTTCCCGCCCGAGGTCATCGACGTCGGCGCGCCGGAGCCGTTCATCTTCGTCGACGGTGGCGTCACGGTCTACAACAATCCAGCCTTCCTGCTCTTCCTCATGGCGACCGTGAAGCCCTACCGGCTGTGCTGGCCGGCCGGCCGCGAGCGGATGCTGCTCGTGTCCGTCGGAACCGGCACCAGCCCGACGGCGGACCCCGATCTCGATCCGCACGACATGAACCTCGTCTACAACGCGTCCTCGGTGCCGTCGGCGCTGATGTTCGCGGCGCTCAACGAGCAGGACATGCTGTGCCGCGTCTTCGGGGACTGCAGGCACGGCGAGCCGCTCGACGGCGAGATCGGCGACCTCGTCGGCGCGGTCGGACCCGCCGACCCGAAGCTGTTCACCTATATGCGCTACAACGCCGAGCTGTCAGGGCGGTGGCTCGCCGAGCACGGCCTGGGGCGCATCGACCCGCGGCACGTCCAGCCCCTCGACTCGACGAGCCACATGACGGAGCTCCAGGAGGTCGGCAGGGCGGTTGGCGCCGGCGTCGCCGATGCCCATTTCGAGGGCTTCGTCTGAATGGCCGGGATCTTCATCAGGCGCTCAGGGAAAGCCCATCGATGATGCCGACCAGGGCGTTCATCGTCCGGCCGTTCGGTACGAAGGGCGGCATCGACTTCGACCGCGTGGAGGGTGAGCTGATCGCGCCGGCCCTCGAAGGGCTCGGGATCACGGCGCACACCACCGAGGAGATCGCGCGCGCGGGGAACATCCGCACGGACATGTTCGAGCGGCTGCTGCTGGCCGACCTCGTGATCGCCGACATCTCGATCCACAACGCGAACGTCTACTACGAGCTGGGCGTCCGCCACGCGCTGCGTCCGCGCACGACGATCCTCATCCGCGCACGCGCCGACCAAGTGCCCTTCGACCTGCGCACGGACCGCTACCTCGAGTACGACGACAGCAACCCGAGCGCGTCCTGCGACCAGCTCGCCGCCGCAGTCACGCAATCGCGGCTGGCTGAGAACTCCGACAGCCCGGTGTTCCTCCTTCTGCCCGCGCTCGCGGCCACCGATCCGGCGCTGTTCCAGCCGGTGCCGGAGGCCTTCACGGAGGCGGTGCGCACCGCCGAGCGGGGTGAGGACCTGCCGATGCTGGCGGTGCTCGGCGAGGAGGCCGAAGGCCTTGACTGGGGTCTCTCGGGCAACCGCCTGGTGGGGCGTGCGCAGTTCAACGTGAGCGCCTGGTCGGACGCGCGTGCGACGTGGGAGTCGATCCGCCGCCGCCGGCCCGAGGACACCGAGGCCAACCTGATGCTCGGCACGGTCTTTCAGCGGCTCGGCGATCCGATCGCGTCGACGGCGGCGATCGAGCGCGTCATGGACCGCAGGGAGATGCGCCGCGAGGAGCTCGCCGAGGCCCTGGCCTTGCTGGGTCGCAACCACAAGGACCGCTGGGTGCAGGGCTGGCGGCAGGCGCCGGCGCGCACCGCGGCCGCGCTGCGATCACCGTTCCTCGAGGCTGCCCGAACCGCCTATGACGAGGCGTTCTCGGTCGACCAGAACCACCGGTACTCCGGCATCAACGCGCTCGCGCTCTTCGCCGTGACGCTCCGCCTGGCGCAGAAGGAGCCGCAGACGTGGGCGGAGCGCTTCGAGGACGACGACGAGGCGCAGCGCGAGCTCCAACGGCTCGAACGGTCGTGCAGCGATCTCACCGGGGCCGTGCGCCGCTCGCTCGACCCGGCGGCCTTCCGTGATGGGCGGCGCGGCGGCGACGACGAATGGGTCGAGATGACCCGCGCCGACCTGCGCCTGCTGACCACGGACAGGCCGGCCCTCGTCGCGACTGCCTACGAGCGGGCACGCGCGCGGCTGATCGAGGCCGGAACCGCGGCCTTCCCGGCCGAATCCGCGGCGCGGCAGCTCAGGCTCTATCTCGAGCTCGGGCTCTTCACGGAGAACGCCAAGGCGGCGCTCGCGGCGCTCGGTGCGGCCGAGCAGCCGCCCGAGTCCATGCCACGGCCGCGCGTGCTGGTCTTTGCGGGCCATCGCATCGATGTGCCCGGTCGCGCGCAGCCGCGCTTCCCGCCCGAAGGCGAGGGCACCGCTGCGGCAATGATCCGCGACGCGATCACAGCAGAGAAGCGGCTTGCCGGGGCTCAGCCACTGGAGGGCATCGCGGGCGGCGCAAGCGGCGGCGACATCCTCTTCCACGAGATCTGCGCCGAGCTGGCGATCCCGACGCGGCTGCACCTGGCGCTCCCGAAGGAGGACTTCGCGGTCGCGTCCGTCATGGACGCGGGGCCCGACTGGATGGAGCGCTATCGGACGTTGTGCGAGCGCCTCGAGATACAGGTCCTCGCCCACAGCAAGGAGCTGCCGGCGTGGCTCGCCGCGCGCGAGGACTACAGCATCTGGGAGCGCAACAACCGCTGGATACTCCACACCGCACTCTCGCGGGCCGACACCGACATCACGCTGCTCGTGCTCTGGGACGGGAAGGGCGGGGATGGCCCCGGAGGCACGCGCGACATGGTGAAGCTCGCCGAGTCGCGCGGCGTGCGGGTCGTGAGGCTGGACGCCTCGAAGCTGGCCTGAGGGTGACCCGGTGAGCGCAACCGCCCCAAGGGTGTTCATCAGCTACCGGCGCGAGGAGACGGCGGCTCATACCGGCCGGCTGTATGACGCGATCGCGGCGCGCTTCGGAGACCGCAACGTGTTCCTGGACGTCGACATGGCCCCGGGCGTCGATTTCGTCGAGCGGATCAACCAGGCCGTCGGCGCCTGTGACGTGCTGCTCGCGGTCATCGGGCCGAGGTGGGCGACGCTCGCGGACGACGAGGGCCAGCCGCGCCTCGCCGACCCCGAGGACTTCGTGCGCCTCGAGGTCGAGACCGCCCTGCGTCGTCCCGACGTCACGGTGATCCCTGTGCTCGTGGGGGGCGCGCGCATGCCCGATCCAGACGCCCTGCCCGCGAGCGTACGCGCGCTCTCGCACCGCAACGCGCTGGAGCTGAGCGACCTGCGCTGGCGTGATGACATCGCGCGACTCGCGAGGACGCTGGAGGAGTTGCTGGAGCAGGACGGTGGGAGGCAGGACGTTGCCTCGCCCGTGCCCACGCAGCCACGCCGGAAGGGGCTCCCCATCCCGCGGTGGTTGCTGGAACGGCCACTTTTCGCCGGTGCCCTGGCGCTCCTCGCAGCATGTGCGGGCGTGCTGCTGCTGGTGCTCGGAGACGGCGGAGACGGTAGCGGCACTCCCCCGCCGGGGAGCTCCCCACAAGCGATGCAGCCCTCCGGCATCAGCCCGGCTCGAGGAAGCGTCACGCTCGGTAGCAACCTTCGGATCCGCCCGAGCAACGACCACTGGTACTGCACCGGCTCGTCTTCGGACACGCCCTGCACGTTCGCTCTGACTCGGCTGCCGGAGGCGCTCGACCGTCCCGTCACAGCGCCGTTCGACGGCGTGGTGACGGGCTGGCAGGTGCGGGGAGCACACGGCCCGATCAGATTGGTCGTCCTGCGCGGAGACATCAGGCCCGGCGACCTCTCCACCCTGAAGAGGGTCCAGGCCTCCGCCGAGCGAGATGTCCGCAGCGAGACGCGTCAGAGATTCCGGACGCACTTGAAGATCCAGAAGGGGGATACCGTCGGCCTGCAGCTCTCGATCGGCGCCTACGGGAACGCGCCCTACTCCCAAGGCGCGTCGCTCGAGATCTGGCTTCCGCCGCTCGGAGCAGAGTCCCGACCCTCGGAGAGCGACTCCTCGCCCGATTACGAGCTGCTCTACGGCGCATTGATCGAGCGCGACCGCGACGGCGACGGGTTCGGCGACATCACGGAGGACCGCTGTCCCAGGAACCCCCGTCGTCACAAGGGCTGCCGAGCCAGGCGCGGCACGCGATAGAGGGGAGCTCCAGCGCATCGCGGCAGCATGCTCCTGCGCCTTTGACGCACACATGGAGCACCACCTCGCCTGGCTCAACGAGGCCGCGGAGGCCGGGGGTGGGACCGCGGAGCTGCTGCACGTCGAGCGCAGCTTTCGGCGCGGTATGACGAAGCACCTGCTGGACGCGAGCGAGTCCCTCGGCGCGCTCGCCGAGCGGCTGCGCAGCTTCGACGACGACGAGTGCCGCTCGCTCGCCGAGCGCGTCGAGGCGTTCGTCCTCGCGGTGCGCGGGGCTTGAGCTGGGACCGCTGGACTTCATATTCCGATCGGGTAATATGACCGCGATGACGGCCTACTCGGCGCTTGCGGAACCGTCTCGTCGGCGGATCCTCGACCTGCTGCGAGGTGGCGAGCGATCGGTCAACGAGCTCGTGGCGCACCTCGACCTCAGCCAGCCCGGAGTCTCCAAGCACCTCAAGGCGTTGCGGGAAGCCGGGCTCGTCGTCGTGCGCCCCGACGGCAAGCGACGCTGGTACGGCCTGCGCGCCGAGCCGTTGGCGGAGATCGCCGACTGGCTCGAGCCGTACCGCAGGCACTGGTCGGCCCGTCTGGACGCGCTCGAACGACACCTGGAGGAGAACCCATGATGACCGCAAGCCAGCAGATCGTCGACGGCCGCCCCGCGCTGCGCCTGGAGCGCCGGCTCGACCACTCGGTGGAGCGAGTCTGGCGAGCCGTCACCGAGCCGGCCGAGCTCGCCCGGTGGTTCGTCTCCGAGGTCCCGTGGAAGCCCGAGGCCGGCGAGGTCTTCGGGGCCGGCGGCGAGACCGGCCGCATCACGGCGCTCGAGCCACCGCGCCTGATCGCGTGGACATGGGGGGTCGAGCGCTACAGCTTCGAGCTGACCCCCGACGGCAACGCCTGCGTGCTCGTCTTCACCCACGTGTTCAACCCGCGCCTGGGGCCGAGCTGGCAGCACGCCGCCGGATGGGAGACCTACCTCAACCGGCTCGACGTGCACATGGCGGGCGGGTTTCTGTCCGAGGAACAGGCCCACGAGGGAATCGGCGACGTGCTCGAGCGATACCGGAAGCTCTTCGGGCCCGACCGCACGGGTGCCGAGACCGCCGTCTAGCCCTCGTCTAGACCAAGTCCTCCTCGGGCATCGGCTGCCAGGTCACGACGAGGCGCGCCCCGCCAGTCAGACGGAACACGAGGCCGTTGCCGCCGGGGCGCTCGCCGACGGACTCGACGGGCGCGTCGCTGAGGTCGAAGCGGGCGTCGCCGATCGAGTAATGCCCGCGGAGGTCGAAGTGCTGCGGATCCTCCTTGGGCAGCAGGCCCGCGGCGGTCTCGCGGCTCCAGTTGTCGAGCAGCCCGGTCGCGATGAGCAGCGGCTTCTCGTGGTCGACCTCGACCCAAGCCGTGACCTCCTGGCCGAGGCGGTCGTTGAGCGCGAGCAGTGCTTCGTCGACGTTCACGGGCCGGGAACGTACCGTGAACGCGGCGCCCTCGTCGACCGGCGAGCGCACGTCGTCACGCTTGGCGCGGGCGCGCTACCCTCGCCGCAGCATGCGCTCCGTCGCCCTGGCACTGCTCGCCGTCGTCGACTTCCTGGCCAGCGGCTGCGGCGGCGATGCGAGCAAGGCCGAGGACACCGTGAGCACTGCGATCAGCGGTCTCTCCAAGGGCGACGGGAAGCAGGTCTGCGACCGGCTCACCGCCCGCGCGCAGAAGCAGATCCTCACCCTTCTCGCTGACAACCCGCTCGGATTCCCGGACATCAAGGCGACGACCTGCACCGAGGGCATCGAGAAGCTCCACGCCGCCCTCACCCAGGTACAGCGCAACATCCTCGTCGACGGTGAGGTCGGCGAGGCGAAGATCACCGGCGACAAGGCAAAGGTCCGCGTCATCGGCTTGGGCATGCAGGCCAATCTGCAGAAGATCGACGGCACGTGGATGATCACCGGCGGCCTGTTCGAGTATGCGGGCCGCCAGGTCGGCGGGTAGTCCCACGGCCGCCGATGGCCAGCGCTCCGCCGATCATCTTCGAGGTCAACTTCGTCGTCCCCGGCGAAATGCGCTGGTGCATGCGGGCCAAGGGGATGTTCGACGACTGGATCCACTCGGACGCCGCGAGCCCGCGCCCGATCGACCAGCTCCCGGCCGCCGATCTCGCGCTGCAGACCGACGTCTGCGAGCTGAAGCTCACGTGGGTCGAGCTGCAGGCCACGAACGCGTGGGCCGCGATCCAGCGCGCGTCGGAGATCGTCGAGGAGGTCCTGCCCGAGCTGCTGCGCACCCGTGCGCTGCGCGTGGACGCGACGCTGCAGAACCCCGACGCCGAACTGCGTCGCCCGCTCGGCAGCTAGCGGCCGTCATCTCCCGCTGTCGAGCTCGTCGACGAGCCGCAGCAGGTCAAGCGG
>Ga0136617_10006151_pt1 | contig 10734 bp, 11 predicted proteins | sample AntDrymUQ3222106_2_FD_129672 | JGI IMG/M metagenome (GOLD analysis project Ga0136617, IMG submission 129672) | Polar desert sand microbial communities from Dry Valleys, Antarctica - metaG UQ322 (21.06) | ecosystem: Environmental > Terrestrial > Soil > Desert | place: Antarctica: Dry Valley...
AGTCGGCGATGCCGGCGTGGACGAGGGTCACCGTCGGCCCTTCGCCGCGCAGCTCGTAGTGGAGCGTTGCGCCGTTGATCTCCTCGCTGCCAGTCCGCAGCACCACGTCAGTGGCTCGGTCGGGTGCGCACGTCCACGCCGCCCATCAAGCCGAATGCCCGGATCCGAACAAGCGGTGTTCCGGGAACGCGGGGCGCGTCCGAGAGGCGCATCGACTTGCCGCCCATGAGCACGAATCCCCGTAGCTCGACGTCGATTCCCTCCGGCACGATCACCTCGATTCCGCCCATCACCGTGACGGCGGTGATGGTCACCTCGGGACCGTCGATCTCGACCTCCCGCAGATCGAGCACGGTGCCGCCCATGATCGAGACGGCAGCCGTACGCTCGCCGAGGCGCCAGCGGCCCCGTCGCTCGATGCCCCCCATGACCGCGATCGACCAGCGCGTCGGACGGCGCCGGGCGACGGTGCCGGTACCCGCCTGGACCGCGGGCAGGTCGGCGGTCAGCCTGTCGAGCTCGTCGCGCGTTCGAGCGGCGTACGCGCGCTCCATGCGCGTCGAGAACTCCTCGAGCGTCAGACGGCCGGTCGCGGCGTGCTCTCGCAACTCGACGACCAGTGCCTCGCGCTCCTCGTCCGAGGCGCGGATGCCGGGAACGGCGGCGGAGGAGCTCACTTCAGCGTCCGTTTGTAGCTGCTCTCGATCTCGCTCGTAAGGGTCTCCACGGAGGGCAGGGCCACCTTCATCGCTTCGGCGAAAGGAGCGCCTCGCTCGCCGAGCGCCAGCTCGACTCGCCGCGTCGCCGTACCGAGGGCGTCGAGGTATGCGGGCGAGGCGACCCGTGGAGCAGCGCCGATCGTGCGTTGCAGCGCGAGCACCGCCTCCTCGGCCTCGTCGAGGCCCGGGGGATCGTCTGTCAGGCGAAGCGCAACGAGACGGGATCGCAGCTCGTCGAGGTCACCTCCGGCGGCCGTCTCCTCGGCCACCTCGCAGAGCGCGCTGATCGAGACCGCATCCCGCACGGCGGCCCGGTTCTCGACGGGCCGCCCGCCCGCGTCGAGCGCGAGCCAGCTCCGCTCCCCGGCCGAGTCCTCGAAGGCGCACAGGTAGAGCCGGCTGCTCGCCGTTGGCTCGGCCACGAGCACGCCGGCTACCTCCTCGCCTGCTCGCGCATGGGACTGCGCTGAGGCTGCAATGCTCTCAAGCTCCTCGGTGAGCCTCACCGCGGCAAGCATAGACTCGGCACCGTGGCTCGGGCCCACACGGCCAGGACGCGCCAAGCCCGCGACCTCTTCGCGCCGCTCGGCCCAACGTACGACCGCTACGCCTACCTGCTCTCGTTCGGCCAGGACGCCAGGTGGAAAGACTTTCTCGTCTCTCGCCTCGACGTGGCTCGGGAGGACACGGTGCTCGACGTTGCGACCGGCACGGGCGCGGTCGCGCGCGAGCTCGTCGGCCGATATGGCTGCTCGGTGGTCGGCATCGCTCAGAGCCCCGAGATGCTCGCGGCCGCGGAGCAGCGCGTGCAGGGAGCGGGGCTCGGCCACCAAATCGAGCTGCGGCACGCGCGAGCCGAGCGGCTTCCCTTCGACGATGCGTCGTTCGCAGCCGTCACGTTCACCTACCTCCTGCGCTACGTCGACGATCCGGGCGCGACGCTCCGCGAGCTCGCGCGAGTGCTGCGGCCGGGCGGAATCCTCGCCGGGCTCGAGTTCGGACTGCCGCGGGGCCTCCTCCTTCGGCCGGCCTGGGAGCTGTATGCCCGGGTGGGGCTGCCGGCGCTCGGCCGGGCGGTCTCGCCTGCGTGGGGCGAGGTCGGCCGCTTCCTCGGCCCGAGCATCCGCGATTTTCACGCACGCTACCCAGCCGCGACCCTCGTCGAGCTCTGGCGGCGGGCCGGCATTCCCGACGTCGACCTCCGGCGGCTCAGCCTCGGGGGTGGGCTCGTGCTGTGGGGGCGAAGAGCGTGAGCAGCACACGGCCCGCGTGGTACTCCCTCGCACCGGGCGGCTGGCGTGACTACATCACGCTGCTGCATCTCCCCTACACCCTCTGGCACCTGAGCTACGTCGCCGTGGGCGCGGCTCTCGCCCCCGAGCTGCGGACGGACAGGCTGGGCTGGACTCTGCTCGCCTTCTTCCTCGCGATGGGAGTCGGAGCGCACGCGCTCGACGAGCTGCAGGGGCGCCCCCTGGAGACCAGCATCCCCGGCTCGGCCCTCGTCGGGCTGGCCGCGGGCTCGATCGGCGGCGCCGTTGCGATCGGGATCTGGGCAGGTTTCGCCTGGACGGCCTGGCTCCTTCCCTGTGTGGCGCTCGGCGGCTTCCTCGTGGTCGCCTACAACCTGGAGCTCTTCGGCGGCCGCTTTCACGACCCCGTTTGGTTCGCGCTCGGGTGGGGTGCCTTCCCGGTGCTGACAGCGTTCCTTGCGTCTGCCGAGCGGCTCGCGCTCGAGGCTGTGCTGGCAGGGCTCTTCGCCTTGCTGACGAGCCTCGTCCAGCAGCAGCTCTCGGCCCAGGTCAGGCTGGTGAGGCGGCGCGTCCGAGCGGTCTCGGGCCGGCTCGAGCTCTGGGACGCGGAAGCAGTTCCCGTCACGACCGAGCTGCTGCTCCGCGCCCCCGAACGGGCGCTGCAGACCCTCGCGGTCGGGATGGTGACGCTGGCTCTCGCCCTGATCGTGCTGCGTCTGTAGCTGGCTCATTTCCTACGATGGGCGGCATGGGGATCGAGCGCGTGTTCCAGCTCCTCTTCGCCGCCGGCATCCTTGCGTGCTTCGCGACGCTCGCGCTCGCCTTCCTGCGCGGGCAGCCGGGCAGGGCCACCCGCTCGCTCGCCGGCCTCCTGGGGGCCCTTGCGGCGGGCGCCTGGGTCGCGCTTGCACTCCGGCCCTCGAGCCCGCTCGCCGTCGCTGCGGCCGGCCTCACGCTCTGCAGCGCGGTGCAGCTCGTTGCCTTCGGCCTCGGTCGTGCCCTGTCACGCCTTCGCAAGCTGGATCTCGAGGTCGAGCGTGCGGAGTCGCACCTGAGGCGCGTCGTCGAGCAGGCGACGGCTGAGCGAGCGGCAGAGCTCGAGCGCACGCTCGCCCGTGCACGCGCCGACTCCATCTCGCTGCTCACCGAGGAGGAGCGCCGACTCGCCGAGGATCGCCGGCAAGCGCTCGTCGAGCGCGAGCGACAGGCAGGCACGGAGCTGGCGGCGTCGACGGCCGAGGCGCAGAGCCGGGTCGAGCAGCGGCTCGCCGGCTGGGCAGACGATCTCGAGCGGGCGCAGGCGAGCCTGGCGACACAGGTGAGCCGTCTGGGACAGCAGCAGCGTCAACTGCTGGACGCCGCCGGCTCGAAGCTCGAGGCCGAGGCCCGCCGGCTCGATGCGGACGCGGAGCAGCAGCGCGTGGCAGTTGCGCGCCTACGAGAGGAGCTTGCGCGCGCCGCGGGGGAGGCAGTCGAGACTGCTCGCGCCGAGCTCGAGACTCACGCCGCCGAGCGGCGCCGGGCGCTGCACGAGGTGAGCGAGCGGCTCCGGCAGCGGGAACGAGTGCTGCACACGCAGATCGAGCGTGAGGAGGCAGAGGTCGCGGGCCGGATCCGGGCGAGCTTTGCGGACGTCGAGCGACGGCAGGTGGAGCAGCTGCAACGGACGGTCGAGCGCGCCGCCGGACGCTTCTCGGAGGCGGCGGGACAGCAGTTCGAGGAGGCGATCAAGAGTGCGCGCGAGGCTTCCGCCAAGCGCCTGGCCCGTGAGCTCGAGCGATCGGTGGCGGGCTTCGTCCGCGAGGCGCAATCGGTGCTCGCGGAGCAGCTCGCGCAGGTAGCCGATGCCGGCACGCAACGGGTGGAGAAGCGCTTCAGTCAGGCCACCGCGGGCATGGAGCGGCAGCGCGACGAGCTCTTCGCCGAGCTCGAGGGGCGGATGACCGCTGCCGAGAGCGCGCTACGGCGCCGGCTGGAGAGCCTCGACGCGCACCTGGAGGCGGAGCGTGCGGGGCTCGAAGGGCGCCTGAGCACACTGGCGCAGCGTCTCGACGAGCTGCTCGAGAGGACGGAGGGCGGCCGCTCGAGCCGTCGCAGCCTTCGAGGCTGACCGGCCCTACAGCAGAATCTCGACGGCCGTCTCGGCCGGGCAGCCGCACCGCACCAGCTCGACGGCCCGGTGCAGGTCGACGTCGCTTCCGGCAACCCGCTCGGCCATGAGGACGGGATAGCCGGCTTCGATCAGCACGTGGAGACGCCAGCTCTCGACCTTCGAGCGCTCCGTGTCGACCCGGGCCACCTCGGTCTCACTCATGGCGCCCGGTTTCGCGCTCGGCTCCTCGAACCCTTCCGCGCGGGCATGGCATCCTGGCTCCATGAAGGTCGAGGCGCTTCGATACGGCGAGCGGAAGGTCTTCACCGTCTCGTCGTTCAACCGCGGCGTCGCCGGTTGGCTGGCGCGCCTGCCGACGATCTGGGTGGAGGGCGAGATCACGGAGCTCCGGCGACAGGCGGCCTGGCAGAGCGTCTTCTTCACGTTCAAGGACCCGGCGGACGGAGCCTGCCTGGGGGTGACGATGCCGCGCGGGCGATTCGACGCGCTCCGACTGGACCTGGTCGACGGGGAGCGGGCGCACGTCTACGGGCGGCCGGAGCTGTACGAGGCGCGCGGCGAGTTCAGACTGAGGGCCCTTTCGATCGAGCGGCTGGGGCTGGGCGACCACCTTGCGGCACTCGAGCGGTTGAAGCGAAGGCTTGCGGACGAGGGCCTCTTCGCGGCCGAGCGCAAGCGTGCGCTGCCTAGGCTGCCCCGGCGGATCGGGCTGGTGACGGGAAACGACGCGGCCGCGAAGCGCGATGTCATCTCGTCGGTCACGACCCGCTTTCCGCCGGCGCGCTTGCTCGTGGCCGAGACCTACGTGCAGGGCCCGCGGGCTGCCGGTGCAGTGATCGAGGCTCTGCGCCAGCTCTCCGAGCAGCCGGAGGTCGACGTGATCGTGGTGGCGCGAGGCGGCGGCAGCTTCGAGGATCTCCTCCCCTTCAGTGACGAGCGCCTGGTACGCGCCATCGCCGCATCGCCTGTTCCGATCGTGACGGCCGTGGGGCACGAGCAGGACACGCCGCTCTGCGACCTGGCCGCCGATGCGCGGGCCTCGACGCCGAGCGCTGCGGCCAGGCTGGTCGTGCCGGACCTGATCGAGCTGAAGCACGGTCTCTCCCGTACCCGCGGCGGTCTCGAACGTGCGACCCGACGGCTCCTGCAGCGAGATCGCCAGCGCCTCTCGCTGCTCGGCGAACGGCTCGACCGCGCTCCGCGGCTGCTGCTCGAGCGCCGGCGGGGGGCGCTCGCGCAGGCGGCCGGCAGGCTGCGGGCGCTGTCGCCGGTCGCGACGCTGGAGCGCGGGTACGCCATCGTGCGGGCCGGTGAGACGGTCGTACGCACGGCTTCGTCCGTCGCCCCCGGCGATCATGTAGACGTGCAGCTACGAGAGGGAGGCTTCGTCGCCGAGGTCGAGCGGACGTGGCCGTGACCGTGACCGAGAAGCTGACGTTCGAGACGGCCAGGCGGGAGCTCGAGCAGATCGTCGAGCGACTCGAGCGCGGCGAGACGGAGCTCGAGGGGGCGATCAGGCTCTGGCAGCGCGGCGAGGAGCTGCACCGTTTCTGCCTCGAGCAGCTGGACAGCGCGCAGGGCGAGATCGAGGAGCTGGCCCGTCGCGCCGGGGGCGTCCGGGAGCCGGAGCGAGGTAGAGCGTTGCCCGATGGGCCCGCACCTGCATAGAATCCTCCCGTGCCCGCTCCCGTAGAGCAGCTGCGACAGGTCCCGCTCTTCGCCGACCTCGACCGCCGCGAGCTGCAGTCGCTCGCGTCCTCGTTCAAGGAGCGCACGTATTCGGACGGCCAGGTGATCGCCTCGGAGGGATCGGGCGGCGTCGGATTCTTCGTGATCGACGAGGGGAACGCGGTCGTCAGCGTGCGCGGCGAGGAGCGCAATCGCCTCGGCCCCGGCAACTATTTCGGCGAGATCGCCCTGATCGACGACGGCGCGCGAACGGCGACCGTCACGGCGCAGGGAGACCTGCGCTGCTACGGCATGACCTCGTGGGAGTTCCGGCCCGTCGTCGAGACGAACTCGACGATCGCCTGGAAGCTGCTCCAGACGATGGCGAAGCGCCTGCGCGAAGCCGAGCAGCGCTCCGCGTAGCGAAGACGCCGCGGCCGGCCCCGAGCGGGCCTAGAACCTACACTCGACAGATGCCCGTGTGTCCATCCTGCGGGACCGAGAATCCCGCTGGAGCTCGCTTCTGCCCTTCCTGCGGCTCCCCGCTGACCGAGGCGCGGCCGGCGCCGCCGGAGGTACGCAAGATCGTGACCGTCCTCTTCTCCGACGTGACGGGCTCGACCACGCTTGGCGAGCGCCTCGACCCCGAGTCGATGCGTCGTGTGCTGGGGCGGTACTTCGAACGCTCCAGAGTCGTGCTCGAGCATCACGGCGGCACTGTGGAGAAGTTCATCGGAGACGCCGTGATGGCGGTCTTCGGGGTGCCCCAGCTGCATGAGGACGACGCGCTCCGGGCGGTGCGAGCGGCGGTCGACCTGCGCCGCGAGCTCCAGGCCCTAAACGTGGCGCTCGAGCGCGAGCTGGGCTTGCAGCTCGAGACCAGAACCGGCATCAACACGGGCGAGGTCGTCGCAGGGGCGGGTCAAACCCTGGTCACGGGGGACGCGGTCAACGTCGCGGCCAGACTCGAGCAGGTCGCGGAGCCCGGCGCGATTCTCATCGGCGATGCCACGCACCGCCTCGTCAAGGACGCGGTCACGGCCGAGCTCCTCGACCCGCTCTCCCTCAAGGGCAAGTCGGGCGGCGTGCGGGCCTGGCGGCTTGACTCCGTGCTCGAGGACGTCCCCGGTCTGGCCCGGCGTCTCGACGCTCGCCTGGTCGGGCGGGAGCGAGAGCTCGAGCGGCTCCTCGCCGCCTACCGCGAGGCGGTGGCCGGCAGCTCGTGCCAACTCTTCACCGTGCTCGGCCCGGCCGGGATCGGCAAGTCCCGGCTCGGACAGGCGTTCGCCGAGAGCGTCCAGCGCGATGCGCTCGTTCTCCACGGACACTGCCTGCCCTACGGCGAAGGCATCACGTACTGGCCGCTGGGCGAGATCGTCCGCTCCCTCGGCGGCGAGGCGGCACTCGGCCAGGCGCTCGAGGATGCCGAAGACGGCGCGCTGATCGGGACGCGGATTCGGTCCGCCGTCGGCCTCTCGGCCGCTCCGGCGGGAAATCACGAGACGTTCTGGGCCATCCGCAGACTCTTCGAGGAGCTCGCACGCGAGCGCCCGCTCGTCGTCGTCCTCGACGACCTGCACTGGGCCGAGCCGACCTTCCTCGATCTCGTCGAGTACCTCGCCACCTTCACCGTCTCCGCAGCGGTGGTCATCCTCTGTCTCGCGCGCGCCGACCTGCTCGACCTGCGTCCGACCTGGTCGGCGCCCAGGCCCGCAGCAGGATGCCTGACGCTCACCCCGCTGTCCGACACGGAGGCGGCCGAGCTCGTCGAGGTCCTGGCCGGCGCAGGGCAGTCGAACGGTGACGCTGCACGTGTGATCGAGGCCGCGGAGGGAAACCCGCTCTTCCTCGAGCAGCTGCTCGCGATGCTCGAGGAGGACGGCGGTGAAGCTCGCACGCTCCCACCCACGATTCATGCGTTACTCGCCGCCCGGCTCGACCGGTTGGAGCCCGACGAGCGCTCCGTGCTCGAACGGGCGGCGGTGGAGGGTCGGGTCTTCCACCGCGGCGCCGTCGGCGAGCTCTCCGCCGACGATGTTCGCCCGGAGCTGGCCCACCACCTGATGACGCTCGTCCGCAAAGAGCTGGTCGGGCCCGATCGCGCGACGTTCGTCGGCGAGGACGCCTTTCGCTTCCTGCACATCCTGATCCGCGACGCTGCCTACGGCGGCATGTCGAAGGCGCTTCGGGCTGAGCTACACGAGCGTTTCGCCGGCTGGCTGGAGCGAAGCGCACGAGGGAGTCTCGAGGAGCACGAGGAAATCCTCGGTTACCACCTCGAGCAGGCGTCGCTCCTGCGCGGCGAGCTCGGGCTCGCCGACGGGCGTGTGCACGAGCTCGCCCGCATGGCTGCCGAGCGCCTCGGAGCAGCCGGACGGCGGGCGCTGGCGCGCGGAGACGACGCGGGGGCGGGCAAGCTGCTCTCGCGGGCCGTGGAGCTCCTGCCGGCCCGAGACCCGCTCCGCGTCGAGCTCTTGCCGCGCCTGGGACAGACCCTCTTCCTGACGGCGGAGTTCGAGCGCGCGGAGACCGTGCTGCGAGAGGCCGTGGAGCACGCCGAGGCGACCGGCGCCACGGCGATCGCGGCCGATGCCTGCCTCGGACTCCTGACCCTCCGCATCGTGACCGACCCCGGGACCGACCTCGACGAGGCGTGGGGCGAGCTCCAGGGCTTGATCGACGTCCTCGAGCGAGCCGGCGACGATGTCGGTCTCGCCCGTGCAGCGCTGCTCGCCGATCTGATCCATCACCACCGCTGCCAGGCGCGCGAGCGCGAGCGAGCGATCGAGCGCGGACTCCTGCACGCGCGTCGCGCCGGCGCCGTTCGCGTCGAGGCCGGCCTGCTCGCCCGGCTCGCCGAGACGCTCTGGCTCGGCCCGACCCCCGTCGCAGAAGCGATGCGGCGCTGCGAGGAGATCGTGGCGCAGTCCGACGAGATGCCGGCGGCGCGGGCGACGGCCCTCCATTGCCTGGGGGCGCTCAGCGCGATGGCGGGGCAGTTCGATCATGCGCGCCGTCTCTCGGCGGAGTCGCGGGCGCTCTGGCGGCAGCTCGGCCTGAAGATCGCGCACGCGATCAGCGCGCTCCCTCGCGGCGTGATCGAGCGGCTCGCGGGCGACCGCGGCGCGGCCGAGAGCGCGTTCAGAGCCGGGTACGCAGAGCTCGAGGAGATGGGCGAGACAGCGGCGCTGTCATCGTTCGCCTGGTACCTCGCCGACCTGCTCATCGAGCGAGGGGCTCTCGAGGAGGCCGAGCAGCTGAGCCGCGTCGGCGAGCAGCTCGCCCAGGCAGGCGATGTGGACGCGCAGGTCGGCTGGCGGTGCACTCGCGCACGACTGCTGGCCCGCCGCGGCGAGAGCGAGGCCGCGCTCGGGCTGGCCGCCGAGGCGCTCGCCCGTGCGCGCGGTACCGACTTCAGCCAGCTCGTCGGCGCGGCCTTGCAAGCATCCGGTGACGTGCTCGAGGCTTGCGGGCGTAGAGCCGAGGCGAGTGCTCACTTCGCCGAGGCGGCTGCTGTCTACGAGACGAAGGGGGACATCGTCTCGGCCGCCGCCGTGCGCGAGCGCGTCAGCGCAGCGACCGGATCGCGGCCAGCACGCGATCCACCTCCGCGGGCGAGTTGACCAGGCCCGGGGCGAGACGCGCGTACGAGGTCGCATACGGCGTCACCGAGGCGATGATCCGCCGGCGGCGCAGCGCCTCGACCACCGCCCCGGGAGAGAGCCTGTCAACGTCGAAGCAGACGAGCCCGGCCGACAGCCCGTCGCTTCGCGGCGTGTAGAGACTCACGTGCGGCATGGCGGCCAGGCCGGCCTTCAGCCTGCGGTTGAGCGCGTGGATGCGCGCGGTGACGCGCGCCTTGCCGAGACTCCGGTGGAAGCGAAAGGCCTCGGCGAGCGCCCAGCGATGCTCGAAGGGTTTGAAGCCACCGGGCGTGAGCTCACCCGCCGGCGTCCCGCCCGAGAACGTCGGAATGGTCGGCGTCACCGCCGGCCAGGCCCGGGGATGCCCCCACACCAGACCCGTGCCGCGCGGCCCGAAGAGCCACTTGTGGCAGCCGGCGACGAAGAAGTCGCACCCGAGGCCCGTCAGCGTCACATCCTCCACTCCGAGCCCGTGCACGCCGTCGACGCAGAGCAGGATGCGTCCGGCATCGCCTCGATCCGCGCCCGCCTCTCCCAGCGCGGCGGCGATGGCGCGGAGCGGAAGCTTCACGCCCGTGCTCGAGTGCACCCAGGTCAGGGCAACGGCCCGCGTGCGCGGAGTCAGCCCGCGAACGACCGCCGAGACGATCTCGTCCACGGAAGCCGTCGCCGGCTGCTCGTAGAGGGAGACCATCCGCACTCGGGCGCCACTCCTCGCAGCCTTGAACGAGAGCGCGTCGTGCGTCGCACGGAAGTCGTGACGGGTGGTGAGGACCTCGTCACCCGGGTGGAGCTCGAGCCCGTTGTAGAGCAGCCCGAGGCCCATCGTGGTCGAGTCGGTGAGCGCGATGTCAGTCGCCCCCACGCCGAGGTAGGCAGCGGCGGCCGCGAGCGTCGCGCCCTCGCGCCGCGCGTTCTGATCGTGCAGGTAGTGCACCGGATTCCGGTCGAGCGCCCGGCGGTGGGCGTCGATCGCCTTCCGGACGGGGGCCGGGTGGGAGGTGAGCAGGAGCCCGGCGAAGTGGAGGTAGTCGCGCGTGAGCGGGAACTGCGCGCGGACAGCGCTCCAACTAGGCGGTGCCGCGGCCTCGACGACGGCGCGCTCCTCCTCCACGAGTTCCGGAAGCAGAGCGGCGGTCGCCAGGGCGAGTCCCGACCGGACCAGGAAGTGCCTGCGGTCGAGCGTCACGGCGGCTGCCTCGACGTAGAGGCTCGCCCGAGGCGCTCTCCGAGCTCGACCAGATCCTCGCGGGCGCGTTCGGGGTGCCCGCTCAGCTCGTGCACCTCGACCCCGTCGAGTCGCTCCAGGACCCGGCCCCCGAAGAGGGCACAGGGGA
>Ga0136617_10006152_pt1 | contig 10734 bp, 10 predicted proteins | sample AntDrymUQ3222106_2_FD_129672 | JGI IMG/M metagenome (GOLD analysis project Ga0136617, IMG submission 129672) | Polar desert sand microbial communities from Dry Valleys, Antarctica - metaG UQ322 (21.06) | ecosystem: Environmental > Terrestrial > Soil > Desert | place: Antarctica: Dry Valley...
CGTCGTACTTGCTCAGGCCGGTGAACAGCACCGTGCGGATCGGGACGTTGATGCCGACGCCGAGGGTGTCGGTGCCGCAGATAACCTTGAGCAGCCCGGCCTGGGTGAGCAGTTCGACGAGCCGGCGGTACTTCGGCAGCATCCCCGCGTGATGCACGCCGATGCCGTGCCGGACCAGCCGTGACAGCGTCTTGCCGAAGCCGGCGGTGAACCGGAAACCGCCGATCAACTCGGCGATGGCGTCCTTCTCCGCGCGGGTGCAGACGTTCACGCTCATGAGCGCCTGTGCGCGTTCGATCGCGGATGCCTGGGTGAAGTGCACGACGTAGATGGGGGCCTGGTTCGTGCCGAGCAGGTCGGCGATCGTCTCGTGCAGCGGGGTCTCGACGTACTCGTAGTGCAGCGGGACCGGTCGCTGGACCGACGTCACGATGGCCGTCGGCCGGCCGGTACGGCGTACCAGGTCCTGCTCGAACCGGGTGACGTCACCGAGGGTCGCGGACATGAGCACGAACTGCGCGTTCGGCAACTCCAGGAGGGGTACCTGCCAGGCCCAGCCGCGGTCGGGTTCGGCGTAGAAGTGGAACTCGTCCATGACGACCTGGCCGATGTCGGCGTCCGCACCTTGGCGCAGCGCGATGTTGGCGAGGATCTCCGCCGTACAGCAGATGATCGGTGCGTCGGCGTTCACGGCGGCGTCGCCGGTCATCATGCCGACGCTGTCCGCCCCGAAGATCTCGACGAGGGCGAAGAACTTCTCCGACACCAGGGCCTTGATCGGCGCGGTGTAGAAGGTGCGGACACCGCGCGCCAGGGCGGTCAGGTGGGCGCCGACCGCGACGAGGCTCTTCCCCGAGCCGGTCGGCGTGCTGAGGATGACGTTGGACCCGGAGACGATCTCGATCAGCGCCTCGGCCTGCGCCGGGTAGAGGGTCAGGCCCTGCTCGCTCGTCCACTCGGAAAAGGCGTCGAACAACGAGTCCGGGTCGGCAGTCTCCGGAAGGCGGTCGGCGAGAGTCATGGTGACGTCGAGCCTGTCACGCTCCTCCCGCTCGGGTGCCGGTCGGCTGGGGAGTCAGGCCACCTCGCGCAGGCGTCCCGTCTCCACCTCGTAGACGAAACCGCGAACGCTGCCCTTGAGCGGGATGAACGGACTGTCCTTGACGCGGGCGAGGGACTTGCGGACGTCCGCCTCGACGTCGTCGAAGGCTTCTGACTCCCACTCGGGTGTGACGCCGGTGTCCTCCTGGGTACCCCGCCTGAAGTCCTCGTCGGTGAAGGTCAGCATGCCGCAGTTGGTGTGGTGGATCAGGACGATCTCTTTGGTGCCCAACAGGCGCTGGGAGATCGCCAGCGACCGGATCCCGTCTTCGGTGACGACGCCGCCGGCGTTGCGGATCACATGCGCGTCGCCCTCCTGCAGGCCCAGCAGGCCATAGGGGTTCAGCCGGGCGTCCATGCAGGCGAGGATCGCGATGTTGCGGCCCGGCGGCATCGGGAGGTCACCCTTGTCGAAGGACTCGGCGTAGCCCTCGGCGTTGGACAGCAACTCGTCGGTGACGGACATCGGTGCCTCCTCCATGAGGTTGTTGCCCGGACAACTGCGCTCACTCTAGTCGGCTCTACCCAGCGCGCTAGCGCGGTAGCAGGGGAAGCGCGGCGGGCAGATCTGTCATCGCCCATGCGGACGCCTCAGTGTTCGCGAAGACGCTCGTGCGTGTCCGACATGATCGGGGCATCCCCGAGGTAGCGCTTGGCCATCTTCGCGACGACCGTGTAGTTCGTGTCGACGACGTTGGCGATGGGGGTCAGGGCCGTCTGCGAGACGAGCTGGTAGGCGTCCATGGCGGACAGACCGGTCAACTCGCTCACCCAGTGGACGAGTTCGGTGTGGGCTATCCGGAAGGCGTCCTCGAGCGGTCGGGCCGACCCCGTCGTCATGATGAACTCGTCGTTCTCCAGCCGGGGCCACCCGGTCGGCGTGGCTCCCTTGATCAGGTCGAGCACGAAGACGGTGTCCATGGCGCACTCGACGGCCACGCCACAGGTCTCGCCCTCGCCCTGCCGGGCGTGGCCGTCGCCGAGGCTGAACTGCGCACCTTCGACGTTGACGCCGAGGTAGCACGTGGTTCCGGCCCGCATCTCCGGGGTGTCCATGTTGCCGCCCCAGGCACCGGGCACCAGCGAGGAGCGCACTTCACCGAGAGCCGGGGCGACGCCGACGGTGCCGTGCATGGGGTCCAGCGGAAGGTCGACCTGGTACGGCGAGTCCAACGCGTCGTACCGCACCACGCCGGCCGCCGTGTCGATCTCGTACACCCAGGTCCGCTCGGGCAGCGGCTCGTGCAGCATCGCCGTGAAGCGGGTGGCGGTGAGCGACCCGAACAGCGGCACGGTGGTGCTCACGCCACGGCCTCCGCGCGGGGTGATGCTGCGAAAGTGCACCGCCAGGGTGTCGCCCGGTTCGGCGCCCTCGACGTGGAACGGGCCGGTCTGCGGGTTGAGGAATCGCGGGTCGCAGACCTGCGAGACCAGGTCAGACGTCGAGCGCACCCGCCCGGCGAAGCAGTCCAGGGTCCAGGTGGACACCACCGTGCCGGGACACACGCTGACCAGCGGCTGGAAACCGCCGAACGTGTAGGCCAGCGCGGCTGGGTCGCCCTCGGCGTCCGGCTCGAAGCGCAGCACGTCAGCGACGGGAGGTTCCCCGAGCAGGCTCGTCGTCGCGGGTGTGCGCCTCTTCGAAGACCGAACGCCCGATGGAGTCGTAGACCGCCTTGTTGCGGGACCGGAGCAACAGGACACCGAGCAGGCCGAGCACGAACGTTCCGATCACGAGCCAGGGGATCGCGTGGAAGAACGGCGAGCCGGCCGCGGCACCCCCGGCGAAGTCGATGTTGTCGATCAGCAGCCAGACGACGACGATCATGCCGAGGCCGCCGATCGCCGGGATGATGCCGGTCGTGACGATGTTGCCCGGCGCCGCCCTTTTCACATGGAAGTACCAGATGACCGCCAGTGAGGTGATCGCCTGCACGATCAGGATCGCCATCGTACCGAGGATCGCAAGCAGGCCGTACTGGTAGAAGTACGCGCCGACCAGCGGGTCGTCGCCCTGGGCGGTCAGCAGGTAGAAGCCGACCGTCAGCACCACGGTGATGACGCTCTGCACCGCCGACGCGATGTGCGGCGAGTGGTGGACGCGGTGCGTCGCGCCGAGACTGTGTGCGGTCGCCGGGATCTCGCGCCCGATCGCGTAGAGGTAGCGGCTCGCCGCGTTGTGGAAGGCCAAGCCGCAGGAGAAGGATCCGATCACGATGAGGGCGAGGTAGAGGTCGCCGATGAAGGCGCCGCCGAGCTTGTCCTCGGCCAGGTCGACCCACAGCCCGATCGAGTCGGTGTTCGCCTTTTCGATCGACTGCGCCCTGCCGTTGCCGGCGATCATCATCCACGAGACGAACGTGTAGAACAGGCCGAGGCCGATGACGGCGATGAGCGTCGCCTGCGGCACGATCCGCTTCGGCTGGCGGGACTCCTCGCCGTACACCGCGGTCGTCTCGAATCCGACCCACGACCAGAACGCGAAGAACAGTCCGATCGCCGCACTGCCGGCCGCGATGGCCTGGCCGTCGATGGTCAGCTCGAGGCCACCGCCCTCCTCCAATGACCTGAAGGCGTTGGCCGGGTTGACTGCCTCGGCCACCAGGCCGTCGGGGCCGCCACCGCTGAAGAAGACGGCGAGGGCGAGCGCGCCGAGCATGACGACCTCGAGAACGAGAGCGACACCGAGGAACGCGGCAGCGATGTTGATGGCGAAGTAGCCGAACAGGCCGATGGCCACGATCCCGACGACGGCGATCAACAGCCAGTTGACGTCGATGCCGAACCACCGCTCGAGCGTGAAGTTCGTGAAATAGGAGAAGATCCCGATGAGCGAGCCCTCGAATACGACGTATGCCATGGTCGCCAGCACACCCGAGGCCATCCCCCACATCTGGCCGAGCCCCTGGGTGATGAAGCCGTAAAAGGCCCCGGCCGTGGTGATGTGACGGGCCATGGCGACGAACCCGACGGCGAACAGCGTCAGGACGATGGTGGCGACGAGGAAGCCGGCCGGTGCGCCGATCCCGTTGCCGTAGCCGATGGCGATCGGCACGTTGCCGGTCATCGCCGTGATGGGGGCGGCGTTGGCGACCGCCATGAAGAGGACGCCGAGAAGGCCGACGGCCCCGACCTTGAGGGCGTTGCCGCTCTTCCCGGTCCTGACGTCCTGCTGGAGCGGGGCGTCCTCCTGGCCCGGCGCGGTTTCTCGCTTCAGCTCGTCACTCGTTGCCATCGGCTCTCCATCCGAGGATCCATGCCCATGCCAAAAAGCCAGCCAGGGTAACCGAATCCACTGCTCCCTGAACGCACTGCAAACGTCTCGCGACTGTGGCCCACGCCACAACTGGCGGCAGTATGGCAGCGGGCCCGCCGTCGTGACAAGCACCGAGAGAAAATTTGCCCCATGGGAGCCGGACCGTTGACCAGACCGTGTGCTGCCTGCTATGAAACCGTTACGCAGACCAAACCGGTATTCGGTATGCGTATTTGGTACGGCGGGGGTCCACAGCCGTCACGTCGAGGGAGGTTGGGCCGATGAGCTTCGACTACGGCGAGTTCTCCTTCGACTCCAAGCAGGAGATGCTCGACAAGTCGCACGAGTACTGGAATCCGGGCAAGACCGACTTCTGGGTCGAGGCCGGCGTCCCGCTGGTCATCGACCGGCGGGAGGAGTACTTCATCTACGACATGTCGGGCAAGCGGCTGCTTGACGTGCACCTCAACGGCGGCACCTACAACCTCGGCCACCGCAACGCTGAGGTGATACAGGCGATCACCCAGGCCATGGCGCGCTTCGACATCGGCAACCACCACTTCCCGTCACTCGCCCGCACAGCGCTTGCCGAGGCCCTCGTCCGTACGGCGCCGGAGGGACTCACGAAGGTCGTCTACGGCAGCGGCGGCGGGGAGGCCATCGACATCGCCATCAAGACCGCCCGGCACGCCACCCAGACGCGCAAGGTGGTTTCGATCGTGAAGGCCTATCACGGCCACACCGGCCTGGCGGTCGCTACCGGGGATGACCGGTTCAGCAAGCTCTTCCTCGCCGACCGGCCCGAGGAGTTCCCGCACGTCCCGTTCAACGACCTGCCGGCGATGGAGAAGGCGCTGCGCGGACGTGACGTGGCCGCGGTCATCATGGAGACGATCCCGGCGACGTATGGCTTCCCGCTGCCGGACGCGGGCTACCTCGAGGGCGTCAAGGCGCTGTGCGAGCGCTACGGCGCGCTGTACATCGCCGACGAGGTGCAAACCGGCCTGATGCGGACCGGTGAGTTGTGGGCCATCACCAAGCACGGCATCACACCGGACATCCTGGTGATCGGCAAGGGCATCTCGGGCGGGATGTACCCGATCTCGGCCGTGCTGGTGAGCGAGCAAGCGGCCGGTTGGCTCACCGAGGACGGCTTCGGGCACATCTCGACGTTCGGCGGCGCCGAGCTCGGCTGCATCGCGGCACTCAAGGCGCTGGAGGTGTGCAACCGGCCGGAGACCCGTTCGATGGTGCACTACATCAGCGATCTCATCGGGCGGGGGCTGCGCGAGATCCAGGCCGACTACCCCGACTGGTTCGTCGGCATCCGCCAGAACGGCGTGGTCATGGGCCTGGAGTTCGGCCACCCGCAGGGCGCGAAGTACGTGATGCGGCATCTCTACGACAACGGCGTGTGGGCGATCTTCTCGGCGCTGGACCCCCGGGTTCTGCAATTCAAGCCCGGGATCCTGCTGCGTCCCGAGTTGTGTGAGGAACTGCTGGACCGTACCGAGGTCGCGATCGGCAAGGCGTGGGCCGAGGTGCGGCAGACCTCACCGCGGGGGGAGCGGATCCCGGCGTGACCGAGCCGATTGCGGTCGTCGAGGCTGCAGGGGTCCCGCGTGCCCGGCAGATGCTCGAGCGTGCGCGCTGGGCCGCCCGCGCCTACGCGACGTATGACCGGGCCACCGTCCAGCGCATCGTCGAAGCGGTCGCCCGGGTCGCCGAAGAGCAGGCGCAGCACTACGCGGAGTGGGCGGTGCGCGAGACCGGCTTCGGTGTCGTCGAGCACAAGGTCGTGAAGAACCGGCTGTGCTCCCGCGGAATCCTCGACGCCTACCGCGACCACGACTACGTGACCCCCCGGATCGACGTAGACCGCAAGATGGTCGAGGTGCCGCGACCGGCCGGGGTAGTGCTGGCGTTGACGCCGTCGACCAACCCGGTCTCGACGGTCTACTTCAAGATCCTGCTCGCGTTGCTCACCCGCAATGCCGTCGTCATCAGCCCCCACCCACTGGCGAAGGACTGCTGCTCCGACGCGGCCGGCGCACTGGGCCGGGCGGCGGTGTCGGCCGGTGCGCCCGACGGCGTTGTGCAGGTGGTCGAGGATCCGTCCATCCCGCTCATCGACGCGCTGATGACCGACGAGCGCACCGACGTCATCCTGGCGACCGGCGGCGTCCCCGTGGTGCGGGCGGCGTACTCCTCGGGCAACCCGGCCATCGGGGTCGGGCCGGGAAACGTGCCCGTCCTGGTCGACGCGACCGCCGACCTCGGGCGGGCCGCCGAGAAGCTGGTGACCAGCAAGGCGTTCGACAACTCGGTGCTGTGCACGAACGAGAGCGTCCTGATCGTGGAGGAGGCGGTTGCCGACCGGTTCCTGCGCGAGTTGGCGCGGCAGGGCGCCTATGTGCTCAAGCCCGAGGAGCGCGACCGCGTCCGCGACACGCTCTTTCCGGACGGGCGCTTCGACACCTCGATGGTCGGCACGTCCGCGTCCGCGATCGCCGAAAAGGCGGGCGTCCGGGTGCCGGGACGCAGCCGCATCCTGGTGGCACCGTTCGACCTCGCGGTCGGCGAGGAGCCGTTGGCCCACGAGAAGCTCTGCCCGGTGCTCGGTGTCGTGCGCACGCCGAGCGCGCGACGGGGCATCCGCACCGCGGTGGCCGTGCTGCGGATCGCCGGCGCCGGCCACTCGGCGGTCATCCACAGCAACGACCCGCAGACGGTGATGGCCTTCGCCGCGGCTGTGCAGGTCCTGCGGGTCACCGTGAACGAGGGCGGCAGCACCGGCAGCGCCGGCTTCGGCACCCACCTGGCGCCCTCGATGACGATCGGCACCGGCTTCGTGGGCCGCAGCTCGCTCGGGGAGAACCTCGAGCCCAAGCACCTGATCAACTTCACCAGCGTCGCGTACAGCACCGACCCGGCGGAAGTGCTGCCGGCCTACGACGGCATCGTGCCGTGGCAGGCGCCGCTCGAGGCGGTGCCGCCCTATCCGGTGGCAAGCAACGTGGCCCGCCCCGGACTCACCGCCCGGTCCGCTCCACGAGGTGAGGCGAGCGAACTCCGCGAGGAGCTGCGCCGCCTGATCATCGAGGAACTCACCACGATGATGAGGGGCTGAGGCGTGGCAGAGCTCAGGTCCTTCATCTTTCTCGACCAGCTGCAGCCGCAGACCATGTGCTACCTGGGCACCTGGATCAGGGGCAGCCTGCCCAGAGCCGACGTAGCGGCGCAGATCATCGAGGTAGCGCCCGGCCTCGACATCGAGCACATCACCGACGTCGCGCTGAAGAACACCGACGTACAGGCGGGGATCCTGGTGGTGGAGCGGCAGTTCGGCTACCTGGAGATCCACTCGCGCTCGACCGAGGCGGTCCGCTCGGCGAGCGCCGCCGTACTGGAGGCTCTCGACGCGCGCGCGTCGGACGCGACGGCGCCGACGATCCTCGCCGCTCAGGTCGTGTCACGCATCGACGCTCAGCACGCGTTCCTCATCAACCGCAACAAGCTGGGCTCGATGGCCCTGGCGGGTGAGTCGCTGTTCGTGCTCGAGATGCAGCCGGCGTCCTACGCGATCCTGGCCACCAACGAGGCCGAGAAGGCGGCGTCGGTCAAGGTAGTCGACTACCGCATGATCGGAGCCACCGGACGGGTGTACCTGACCGGTCGCGAGGCCGACGTGCGGGCTGCCGGCGAGGCCGCCGAGCAGGCACTCCGGGCCGTCGCATGACCAGCGGCAACGGCGCGTTCGCGGGACTCACGACCGACGAGCTGCGGGAAGTGGTCCGGGCGGTGCTGCGCGACGTGCTCCCCGAAGCGGTGACCGCCTCCGGTCGCGCGTCCGAGGAGGTGGTGCTGCGCACCGAGGCCGACCTCGGCGCCTTTGTCCGCCGAGTTGCTGCCCTCTGCGACGACCCCGGGCAGCGGGCGGCGTTCAAGGACGGTCGGCGCCAGTTCCGCCTCGCCGGCGCGGCCCCGGCAACGCCGGTCGCCGGGCCGACCACCCCCGATGCCGTGGTGCGGGTCGACCGTGGCGCGGTCACCGAGCGGACTGTCAAAAAGGCGGCCGCCGAGGGCGCTCGGGTCGTCGTCGGTCCCAGGGCCGTGCTCACCCCGCTGGCCCGCGACAGGGCGCGCGCCCTCGGGGTCCGCGTCGAACGAGAGGAGCCCTGATGGTCAAGGCGACTGTGGTCGGCAACGTGTGGGCGACCAAGCGGGTCGAGGGGCTGCCGAACGGCGCGTTCCTCGAGGTCGAGGTGGACGGCGCCGGGTCTCGGCTCGTGGCCTTCGACGTGCTCGGCAGCGGTGTGGGCGAGCGGGTGCTCGTCGCGACGGGTTCCGTCGCCGCCGCGTACTTCCCCGACCCGCATCCGCCCGTGGATGCGTTGGTCATCGGTTCGATCGACGAGAGCTAGAGGAGACGGCAATGGCCAACCACAACCAGGCGATCGGGATGATCGAGACCAAGGGCTACGTGGCGGCGCTGGCCGCCGCGGATGCGATGGTCAAGGCGGCGAACGTCACCATCATCGGCCGGCAGGAGGTCGGTGACGGTCTGGTGGCCGTCACGATCGTGGGCGACGTCGGCGCGGTCAAGGCGGCGACCGAGGCCGGCGCGGAGACCGCGGGCCAGGTCGGCGAGCTGGTGTCCGTGCACGTCATCCCCCGCCCGCACACCGAGCTGTCGCGGCACTTCGACACCACCGGGTCGGACGCGTGACGGCTGCTCTATCGGCAGGACTGCGCACCGAGGTCCGCGTGTACCTGCTGCTGGAGGACCTGCAGCGGCAGTTCGCGGCGTACCTGGGCACGCCGACCCGGGCCCGCGGCTATCCACCCTTCGAGGGCCAGCACTCGCTGATCGTCGAGGTCTCCCCGGGGCTCGCGATCGAGCGGGTGATCGACCTGGCGCTGCGGGCGGTGCCGGCGGTCGAGCCCGGGATCCTGTTCGTCGAGCGCCAGTTCGGCGTACTCGAGGTGCACGGTGGCGACCTCGACGACGTACGCCGGGCGGGTACGGCGATCCTTGACGGCCTCGGTGCGGCGGCCAGCGATCAGCTCCGGCCGCGAGTGCTGTACAGCGACGTCATCGAGGACGTCACCGACCAGCACGCCGTCATCATCAACCGCAACCGGCAGGCCTCGATGCTGCTGCCCGGGCAGACACTGCTCGTGTACGAGATGACGCCGGCGCTGTTCGCGACGGTCGCGGCCAACGCCGCGGAGAAGGTGGCCCCCGAGGTCACCCTCGTGGACGTGTCCATGATCGGCGCGGCCGGACGGGTCTACATGGCAGGCTCGACCGAGGACGTGCTGCGCGCACGGGACGAGATCACCCGGGTGCTGCAGGACGTGGAGGGACGGGACCACGAATGACGGCGCACGACCTGTCCACCGACGACGTCGCCGCCCGACTCGAACCGGTCGCCCGGCGAGCCCTCGCCGAGTACGGCGTCGGCGCGGACGCCGTACTGACCCTGCTCAACGTCAGCGAGAACGCGACGTACGCCGTCGACGACCCGGCCTCCGGTGACCGAACGGTCCTGCGCGTCCACCGCCACGGCTACCACGACCAGGCCGAGATCGAGTCCGAGCTGGCCTGGCTGGACGCCCTGCGTGACGAGGCCGGCGTCCGCACGCCCAAGGTTCTGCCGACGCCGGAGGATCGGCGGCTGCTCGCCCTGCCGGAGAGCGAATTCCGCGACCCGCGCTACGTCGTGCACTTCGAGTGGCTGCCCGGGAGCGAACCGGCGCCGGGCGACGAGCGGCTGCCGCAGTCCTTCGAGTTCCTCGGGTCGCTCACCGCCCGCATGCACGAGCACGTGCAGACCTGGCGCCGGCCCCCCGGCTTCAAGCGCTTCGCGTGGGACTACGAGGGCTCGTTCGGCGGCGTGGCGCGGTGGGGGCGCTGGCAGGACGGCATCGCCGTCGGCGAGGCCGAGCGCGAGATCCTCGGCCGACTGGACTCGACGCTGCGTGAGCGGCTGGCCCGCTTCGGCTGCGGACCCCAACGCTACGGGCTGGTGCACGCCGACATGCGCCTGGCGAACCTTTTGGTAGACGGCGACCAGACCTACGTCATCGACTTCGACGACGCGGGCTGGAGCTGGTTCCTGTACGACTTCGGCGCCGCTGTCAGCTTCTTCGAGCACGACCCGCGGATACCGGAACTCACCGACGCCTGGGTCCGCGGGTACCGCGCCGTACGCAGCCTGCCCGCGGAGGACGAGGCGGAGATCCCAACCTTTGTCATGATGCGGCGGCTGCTGCTCGTGGCCTGGATCGGGTCGCACTCGGGGACCGACCTGTCGCGTTCGATGGGCGCGGAGTACACCGCAGTCGGCTGCGACCTGGCCGAAAACTACCTC
>Ga0136617_10006153_pt1 | contig 10733 bp, 11 predicted proteins | sample AntDrymUQ3222106_2_FD_129672 | JGI IMG/M metagenome (GOLD analysis project Ga0136617, IMG submission 129672) | Polar desert sand microbial communities from Dry Valleys, Antarctica - metaG UQ322 (21.06) | ecosystem: Environmental > Terrestrial > Soil > Desert | place: Antarctica: Dry Valley...
CACCGACGGCTCGGTCGCCCTCGACGGCGAGCCGGTCGCCCGCGACGAGCGGCTCGGGCTGACGCTCTACCGGACGGACGGGCCGCTGATCTCGACGACCAGCGTCATCGGCGTCTACAACGACCAGTGGTCGGGGGCGGAGGTCAGCTACCGGCGCGTCCGCTGCCGGGGCGGCACGCTGACCGTCACGCTCGACAGCGATCCCGGCCTCTTCGACGAGCCGCAGACGGTGACGGCGACGAGCGGCGGCGGCAGAGCTCTCATGCGGCTCGAGCCGGCGGAGTCGATGCAGCTCCGAGTGCCGCTCGCAGCGAAGGGGGGCGTCTGCAGCGCGCGCTTCACCGTCTCGCCGACGAAGGTTCCCGGCGGCGGCGACACCCGCGAGCTCGGCGTCCACTTCCGCGCCTTCGAGTACACCGCGCCGTGAGGATCGTCTTCGACGTCTCGCCGCTCTCGCACCCGCTGACCGGCGTCGGCAACTACATCCGCGGCTCCCTCGGCGGGCTCGTCGAGGCGGCGGCCAGACGCCACGAGATCGTCGCCTTCGCGCCGACGAGCCCCGCCGGCCGGAAGGCGGTCCCGCGCGCGCTCGCCGGGCTCGACATCGAGCTCAAGCTCGTGGCCCTGCCGTTCTCGCAGCGCTGGCGCGATGCCTGGAGCCGGCTCGGCCGGCCGCCGCTCGAGCGCGTCGTCGGCGCATTCGACGTCTTCCACTACTCGGACTGGATGTATCCGCCGCAGGCGAGCGGCGTGCGCGCGACGACGATCCATGACCTCGTGCCGCTGCGCTTCCCCGAGTGGACGACCGCGAAGACGCAGTCGATGCACAACGCCAAGTACGCCGATGCCCGCACCTGCGACCTCGTCTTCGTCAACTCGGACTACACGGGCGCCGACGTGGTCGAGCGGCTGGGCGTCCCGCGCGAGCGAGTGCGCGTCGCGCGGCCGGGGCTGAAGCCGGAGTTCCGCCCGGACGGCGAGCGCTCGGATCTCGGGCGGCCCTATGTGCTCACAGTCGCCACGCTCGAGCCGCGGAAGAACCTGGGAACGCTGGCGCAGGCCCACCGGCTTCTCCGTGGTCGCCTGCTGCTCGCTGCAGCGGGCGGCTCGGGCTGGGGCGAGCAGCCGCTGCTCGCGGGTCCGGACATCGTCCGCCTTGACTTCGTCTCCGACGAGGAGCTGGCGCGGCTCTACCGCGGCGCTGCGGTCGCCGTCTACCCGTCGCGCTTCGAGGGCTTCGGGATGCCGATCGTCGAGGCGATGGCCTGCGGTGTGCCCGTGGTCGCGTCCTCGCACCCGTCGATGGACGAGGCGGCCGGCGCCGCGGCGGTGCGCGCCGATCCCGACAGCCCGGCCGCGATCGCCGCCGCGATCGAGGAGGCGTTGGACCGGCGCGAGGAGCTGGTCGAGAAGGGGCTCGCGCACGCGGCGACCTTCTCTTGGCGCTCCGTCGGCGAGACCTTCCTGGCGGCCTACGAGGAGGCCGCCGGATGAGGGTGGGCGTCGACGTCTCGCCGCTGCGTCAGACCGGAGCCGGCACCGCGCGCCATGTGAACGGCCTGCTCGGCGCGCTTGAAAGCCACGACGGGATCGACGTGAAGCCGCTCGCCTTCGGCGGCCGCGGCCGACTCGCCTCCGTCCTCCGCGACACTGCCTGGTACTTCGGCGGCCTCCCGCTTGCCGCCCGCGGTCTCGACGTCCTCCACTGCACGACCTTTCGCGGCCCGCTGCGCTCGCCGGTGCCGTTCACGGTCACGATTCACGACCTCGCGCTCGTTCGCCACCCCGAGCTCTTCCCGCGCTGGCACCGCACGAGCGGCCGCCTAGCGATCGGGCCGGTCGCTCGCGCGGCCTCGCGCGTCCTCGCGGTCTCCGAGTTCACAAAGCGCGAGACCGTGGAGTTGCTCGGCGTGCCCGACGGGCGCGTACGGGTGATCGGCAACGCGATCGACGCCGGCTTCACTCCCGATGGAGCGGCCGCCGAAGGCGATTACGTACTTGCGGTCGGCACGCTCGAGCCCCGCAAGAACCTCCGGCGTGTCGAGGAGGCCGCGCGGATCGCCGGGCTCGAGCTGCGCGTCGTCGGCGCGCGGGGATGGGGCGGCGTCGCCAGCGCGAGCTGGCTCGGTGCCGTCTCCGACGAGGAGCTCGCCCGCCTCTACCGAGGCGCGCTCTGCCTCGCCTTCCCCTCGCTCTACGAGGGCTTCGGGATCCCGGTGCTCGAGGCGATGGCCTGCGGCACCCCCGTCGTCACGAGCCGCGACGGCGCCACCGCCGAGGTCGCCGGCGACGCTGCGGTGCTCGTCGATCCGCTCGATGCGGAGTCGATCGCCGCGGGCCTGCGCGAGGCGATCGCACGCCGCGCCGAGCTGTGCGAGCTGGGGCTAGCGCGGGCTCGCGTCTACACCTGGGAAGCCGTCGCCGACGCGACGGTCGCCGCCTGGCGGGAGATCGCGTGAAGCTCGTAGCGATCGACGCAGACGTGCTCGGGCGGCAGCGCACCGGCGACGAGACGTACGTCCTGAATCTGCTGCGGGCGCTCGCTCTCATCACGCCCGACTCCGGGCTGAAGCTCGCAGCGATCACGCGACGCCCCGAGCTCGTGCCGGCGGGAATCGAAGCGGTCGAGCTCTCGACCTCGTCGCAGGAGCTCCGCATGGCCGTGACGCTGCCGCGGCTCCTCCGCCGGCTCGACGCCGCTCTCGGCCACTTCCAGTACGCGCTCCCGCTCCGGCTCCCCTGTCCGGCGGTCGTCACGATCCACGACCTCTCCTTCGAGCGCGACCCGTCGCTGATGGGCCGGAGGGATCGCCTCATCTTCCGGACGATGGTGCCGCACGCCACAAAGCGAGCCGCCCGCGTGCTGACGGTCTCGGAGCGAACCCGCCGAGACCTCGTCCAGCTCTACGGAATCTCGGACGAGCGGATCGTGGTGACGCCGAACGGCGTCGACCCGGCCTTCACGCCTGGACCGGGTTCGCACGACTACGCGCTACTCGTCGGCGCCGTCCAGGAGCGCAAGAACCCGCTCGCCGCGCTCGTCGCCGCCGAGGGCGCAGGCCTCCCGCTCGTCGTCGCCGGCCCACCCAAGGACGCGTCGCTCAGCCGCGAGCTCGCGCGTCGCGGCGCGCGCGTGACCGGCTATGTGCCACAGGAGGAGCTCGTAGCTCTCTATCGCGGAGCTGCCTGCCTCCTCCAGACCTCCCGCTACGAGGGCTTCGGCCTGCCTGTGCTCGAGGCGATGGCCTGCGGGACGCCGGTCGTCGCCGTCGACGAGCCGGCGCTGCACGAGGTGGGCGGCGACGCGGCGATCTATGCGGCCGAGCCCGAGCTCGCGGCTGCGATCGGTCGGGCGCGCGCGGAGCGCGAGGAAAGGAGTGCAGCAGGGATCGCGCGTGCAAGCCTCTTCTCCTGGCAAGGAACGGCGCGGCGCACGCTCGAGGTCTACCAGGAGGTGCTGCGATGAAAGTTTCGGCGGTTGTGGTCTCGCACGGCCACGCGGCTGAGCTCGCCCGCTCGCTGCCGATGCTTCGGCCACAGGTGGACGAGCTGCTCGTGATCGCCAACCTGCCGGGCAGCGCAGACGTCGTCCCGGCCGATGTCGAGGTGCTCGCGAACACGCGCCCGCTCTCCTTCGCCGCCAACGTCAACCTGGGTACGCGAGCGACGAGCGGCGAGTACGTGCTCGTCGCGAATCCCGACGCAGTCCCGGCGCCGGGCGCGATCGCAGAGCTCGTCGCCTTCGCGGACGCCCACCCGCGCGCCGGCCTCGTCGGGCCGCTCGTCTTCTGGCCCGACGGCCGCTGGCAGCCGAGCCTGCGCCGCTTCCCGACCCTGCTCGGCACCCTCTGGCGCCGCACGCCCCTGCGGCTCCTACGCAGCCCCTACGAGCATCAAGCCTCCCACTACGGGACGAGGCCGTCACAGCCGGTGCAGGGCGATTGGCTACTCGGCGGCGCCTGCGTCCTGATGCGCCGGACGATGCTCGACGAGCTCGGCGGCTGGGATCCCGGCTACCGCCACTACGTCGAGGACATCGACATCGCCTACCGCGCAGCGCAAGCCGGCTGGGAGCGCTGGCTCGTCCCCGCGGCGGTCGTCACGCACGACTATGCGGCCGTGATCGACAAGCGCTTCCTCTCCCGGCACACGCTCTGGCACCTGCGCGGGATGCTGCGGTTCGTGCGCAAGCATCCGGAACGGCTGAGGGCGTTGTGAAACGCTGGAGCGACGACGATCAGTACGCGGACGTCGAGGCGTACTTCTCCGGCCGCGCCGAGCTGGTCGTCTCGGTCGGCCGTCGGCTCGAGCCCGGAGACACCGTCCTCGACCTCGCTTGCGCCGACGGCCGCCTGGCCGAGTTCCTCGAGGCCTACGGGATCGGCTACCAAGGGCTCGACACCGTCCCGGAGATGGTCGAGCAAGCGCGTGCCCACGGAATCGAGGCGGAAGTCGGCGACCTGAACGACTACGTGCCACCCGAGCCTGTCACCGCGACCCTCTGCTTCCGCGCGATCTACTACTCCCGCGACCGAGCCGCATTCTTCCGCCACGTCGCCGGCTACACGACCGGCAAGCTCGTCTTCGACCTGAACCCGCGCCAGTACCCGCTCGCAACAATCCGTGAGGAGCTCCACGCCGCCGGTTTCGCCCGAGTCGACGTCCGCCCACTCTTCGCCCCGCAGCGCGTGAACCTGCCGCGCATCGCTGCGTTGGCGCTGCGTACCCTGGAGCGCTCAGGCCCGCTAGCTCGCCTCGCTCTGCGCTACCGGTTCACGTACGTAGTCGCCGCGTCCCTCTAGCCGCTCGGCTCTTCGATTGTTGCGGCGGTCGGATACGCCTCTGGAATGATTGACTGTTAGGCCGATGAACCGAGAAATCTTCGGCCAGGACCGCCGGCTACGTTGTCGAGACCGTGCGCGTTTCGATGCGGCACTACTTTTCGACGTACCTGCTTTGGGCTGCGGAGGACAATGCAGCGCGAGCTGGTGCCATCGAGGCGGTTCATGAAGTGGTTCGCGGTTCGACATCGAACACCAAGGTCTGGTCCTCGGGACCATCCTGGGCGCAGCGAACTTCCTCGAGGCGATGATCAACGAGCTCTACCAGGATGCCCACGACGATCACGGGACGGCGGGCGATGGTTACATCGCGCCGCTCTCGGAGTCCACGCGGCAAGCACTAGCTCAACTCTGGACGGGCACCGCGGAGGGATCGAAGCTCAGGCCACTCGAGAAGTACCAGCTCCTCCTAGTGACTGCCGGTCATTCGCCACTTGAGCGCGGCGCGCAACCGTATCAAGATGCTGATCTTGTTATCCAGCTGCGAAACGTGATTGCGCACTACCAACCCAAGGATCTCGCGGCGGACTCTCCGACAAAGAATGGAGCAGCGGCTGCGCGGGAAGTTCGCCGAGAACGTGTTAATGGCCGGCGCCGGCAACCCCTGGTGGCCAAGTCATTGTCTCGGCTACGGCTGCGCGAGTTGGGCGTGGCAGTCCGCTCTCGCATTTTCAGATGCAGTGGCCAACGCAGTTGGCGTAACCCCGAACTACCGTCGGCTTCGCACAGACCACTGGAAAGGCTTCGGGCGGGAACCAGGCTCGCCGCCTGGCGCGTAGAAGGACGGGATCAGGTCTTGCATTCCGGCAAGTCTCCAACGGGAACGCGCGAGCCGCACACCGTTCTCTAGCGGGTTGTTCGGTCGCGAGACCTACCCGGCTCTGCTACTAGACCGCTCCGTCCTCGCGGGCCTCACTCGCCATTAGCTCGCCGTGGCTGACATGGGCCAAGTTGAGCGGCGGCTGGAGTCACCGGACGACGTTCTTCTCCAAGTCCTCGAGCTTGTACGGACACTCCTCGGCAAGCGGCCAGACTGCGAGCCGCAAGCGGCCAGACTGCGAGCCGCAAGCGATGGCGCATCCACCCTGTGAGCTTCGCGTCGCCGTCGTCGGGGTCGTCAGCGAGCCCGAAGCAGCTGTAGTTGCCCGGATTGTCCGGCGTACGCGGTACGCCGCGCAGCCCGAGCGGGCCATGCAAGAGGGCTGCGACGATCGTCGCGGGCTCGACCAGCCGGTCCTCCCCGCATAGCCGAAGTGGTACGTCAGGACGCGGCTGGCCAAGTCCGACTCCGACTTCCCGACGTAGAGGGGCCGCTGGTCAGCCGGCTCGCCGAGGCCGAGCTCGAGCCACACACCGGCGAGGCCGGAGATCGCGTAGAGGCCAGGATGGCGCCGCACGTGCTTGTCGGCACCGGCGAGGGGAATCGGCGGCACCGCAAGCGCAGCCAGGACGACATCGACCCAGCGCTGGAACTCCGGATCGTTCATCCCGCCGCGGCGTCAGGCGACGATCCGGTAGACCTGAAACACCTCGGCATACTCCCGATTCACGTTGATCCCGTGCACGCGCGCCAGGTTCCACACGTACTCGGCGTTCGCATAGCGCCGGTGCTGCTGTGAGGCATAGCGAGACAAAGCCGCCACTTTTCGCTCGACATGGCCTTTCTCCAAAGCGAGATACGCGCCGTAGGAGAAGTCGAAGTTGTTCCACGGAATCTCGTAGCCGAGCACCGTGGTCCGCTTGAACGCCCGCAGGCCCTCCTGCGCGATCGTCTGGTGATCCTGATGAACGTCGTGATGCGAGGGCTGGAAGACGGCGTCGGGCCGCAGCTCCTCCCAGAGGCCGACGAGCAGCTCGAGGATGTCCTGGCGCCGGTCGGGAAACGTGCGGACGTCGAAGTCGTGGACGTGGAGCTGCGCCTCAGGGAGCCCGAGCTCGGTCGTCGCCTCCCGCACCTCGCGCGCGAGCGTGTCGGCGGCGAACCCTTCCGGCAGCGAGCGGGTCGCGATCGAGAAGGCGACGTAGTGCACCTCGACGCCCGCCTCGACGAGCCGCGCCATCGTCCCGCCGCAGCCGAACTCGCCGTCGTCGGTGTGCGGCGCGAGCACGAGCACGCGCTTCCAGCCGTCGATCAAGCCTCCTCCCGCCGGCGCGCGAGCGTCAGCGCGGCGAGGCCGAGCAGACCCCAGGTCATCGGATCCTCGAAGAGCGCGTTGTAGAAAAAGCTGTGCACGGCGATCGCGCCCAGCGTAAGCCCCACAGCGAGCGCGGCGCGACCCGCATCGTTCCGGTGCGCACCGAGGAGCGCCGCGCCGAGCGCCGCCGCGCCGAGCCAGGCCAGCAACAGAAGCCCGGGGATCCCGGTCTCGGCGGCCACGGTCACGGGCGTCGAGTGCGACGCCGCCTTCCGTGGCTCGCGACCCCTCAACCCCGTCCGATCCGCATACGCCCGCTTGAAGCTGCCGACGCCGACTCCCGCGAGCGGATGATCGGCCGCGATCCTGATCCCGTTCGTGACGAGGTTCGCTCGCCCGCTCGTCGCGTTGTTGAGGCCGGCCCGCGACTCCTGCAGGAGCTTCGTCCGCACCTGCGGGGTCGCGAAGCCGACGGTGAGGAGCACGGCCGCGACGAGGCCCGCCGTCGCAGCGGCGCGCCAGCGCCACACCACCGTCGCCGCGGCGAGCACGCCGGCGACGAGAGCCGCGAAGCTCGATTGCGAGAATGAGAAGAGGAGTCCCGTCCAGATCGCCGCGACGGCACCGAACGCACCCGCGAGCAGCCGCCCGCGCAGCCCGAGCAGGACGAACCCGAGCGTCGCCAGGATCGCGACGACCAGATAGCGCCCGTAGATCGACGGGTCGTAGAAGACCGAGTTGACGCGATAGAACGGCGCGTACGCGTTCCCCACGATCACGGTCGGGTTCCAGAACACGTCGCGTGTCGCCCACTGGAAGAGCCCAATCCCCGCGTATGCGAGCGCCGTCGCGAGCAGGCCGCCGTACAGGGTGAGCAAGCCGGTTCGGCTCCACGGCAGTCGCGCGAAGCCGATCGCGAGCAATCCGAAGGGAAGGATGAACGCGAGGAGGAAGATCGCACCCTCTCGGAGATCGCCCGTCCAGAGGAGCGACAGCCCCGTCCAGGCGACAAAGGCCGCCAGCGGAATCGCCAGAGGCCCGAGCTCGCGCGAGTGTTGTTCTCCCCGGACGATCCGCCAGCCGAGACCGAGCGCAACCGCGGCGACGACCGCGTACAGCGGCAGGAGCAAGCTCGCCTCCTCGCCGCCGAGCTCGAGCGGGATCCGGATCGGGACGCAGGCGAGCGCGGCGAGCGGCAGCACCCAGGGCCGACGCAGCAGCAACCCGGCCCCCGCAGCGGCCGTACCGAGGCCGATCGCGGCGGCAGCGAGCAGGAGCGGCGTCCGGCCTTCGGGAGCGAGGTACGCGGCGAGCCCCGCGGCGCCGAGCGCCCAGGCCAGGAGACCGGCGAGTCGGAGCTCCCGCCGCGGCGCGACGAGAAGAAGCGCCAGCCCGAGACAGGCCAGCGGGCCGGCGAGGCGGGCAAGCTCGCTCATCGCAACAGCTCTCGGACGAACACGGCGGCGCTCGCCGAGTGCCCGTTCGCCGAGACACGCAACGTGTACCTGCCCTTCTGGCGCGGAACTCGCAGTCGCAGCGTCCCCGGTCGAGCGAGTCCGCCTCGCCGTCCGAGTGTCCACCGAACGCGCCGCGCGTCCGAGGAGACCCTGATCGCGAACCGCGTTCCTCCCGTGGCCACGATCCGCTCGCGGCCGAGCGTGACGTACCTCACCGTCACGGGCGCAAGCTGGACGGCGTCACCGAGGTTCCCCGCCGGGTCGCGAGCGCGCAACTCGAGGGGATACGACCCCGGACGCACCGAACGCCCGTCCACGCGACCGAACCACGGCAGCGTGTCGCGGTCGCGGGGGAAAAGCGTCTCGACGCGCTTCTTCCCGTCGACGAGGAGGAGCGCACGGGCGGGCTCGCTGAGCGAATAGTCGACCGTCAGCCGATCGGATCGCCGATCCCCGTCCGGCGAGATGATCCGCGGCATCACCCCCGCCTCGAGAACCGTGGGCGCAGTCAGGTCGATCTCGATTGGATTCGGCAGCACCGTCGTCTGCCGCTCCTCGCGCAGCCGCACGCGCGGACGGTACTCGCCCTCGGGCAGCGGCTGCCCGTCCGCGCCGAGCCCGTCCCAGCGGATCACGACCCGGCCGCGGCCGAACCGCTCGCCCTCGACCGGGGTGGCCACGACGTCCCCGTCGGAGTCGATGAGCGCGATGTCGAGGCGATCCGCCTCGCGCAGCCGGAACGAGATCCTGGCGCGGTTGCTCTCACAGCCGCAGATCGGCGAGAAGACCTTGTCCACATCCGTCCCGAAGATCGGGCTCTGCTCGAGCTTCAGCCCCTGGGTGAGCGTGAACGCCGTCGCGGTGGCCGCGAGCAGCGCGACCACGAGCACGGTCGAGGCGAGGCGGGCCACAGGCGGCTGATTCTATTCGGCACCCCGCAACGGCATGCAGTCGGCACTACGCTGCGAGCATGCGCCTCACCGCCGCTGTCAACACCGAGCCTCCCTGGTACGTGGCCCGCTGTCTCGAAGTCGAGGTAACGAGTCAGGGTGAGACCCTCGAAGCTGCGCTCGAGAATCTCAAGGAGGCCCTCGAGCTCTACTTCGAAGACCAACCGGCTCCCAGCTCCCTCGAGCCTCCGATCATCGCCTCGGTCGAGATTGCCGCCTGAGCCGCCGGAATCGGCCCGGATTCCGATAGTAGGCTGTGCCACCGCTGCCTCGCCTGTCCGGAGCCGATACGGCGCGTGCGCTCGAACGCGCAGGGTTTCAGCGCGTCTCACAGCGCGGAAGCCATCTCAAGCTCAGGAACGCGGGCGGTAGAACTAGCGATCGTGCCGCTCCATCGTGAGCTCGCATCGGGAACGCTCCATCGATTCTCCGACAGGCGGACTTGTCCCGAGAGGAGTTCAGCGAGTTGCTCTAGGAGCAAGCTGCGGCCGCCGAACCAGCCGCCGAACGGCCGCACCGACCAGGAGCAACGCCGCGACACCGAGCACGAGGAGGATCACGACTTCCGCGCCGGGCGCCTCGACGAGCTTCAGCCCCGCGAGCGTCAGCGTCGTCGCGAGACCGAGCCGGAGCGCTCGGTCCGGGAGCTTCACCGAGACGTTGCTGCCGAGCAGGACGCCCGGGATCGAGCCCACGAGGAGCGAACCGGTAGCGGCGAGGTCGACGTTGCCCGCGACGAGATGTCCGGCGCCGGCGACCCAGAGCAGGGCGGCCGCGTGGAAGATGTCCGTGCCGACAACCTTCGAGGCGGTGAGCGGGAAGACGAGCAGCATCACGAGCCCGAAGAACGTGCCGCTGCCGACCGAGGTGAGCCCGACGATGAAGCCTCCGCTCGCGCCGAGGAGGAGCGCGATCCGCCGGTCGCTGCGGGCAAGGAGGAAGGGCGCGTCGGTCTTCGCGCGTCCGGTAACGAACGTCTTGATCGCGAAGCCGAGGCCGCCGGCGATCAGCGCCGCGCCGAGGATGATCCCGGCCGCGTCCTCGAATCCGTCTCCGTAGCGGTGCGAGAGCCAGGTCGAGAGCCCGACGCCGGCCAGCGAAAAGGGCGCCGACCCGGCGAGCATCCAGAGCGTCAGCCGCGCGTGCACCGTGCCGAGCTGCCGGTGGCGAGCCGCGCCGAAGGTCTTGAAGATCGCTCCGTGGACGATGTCGGTGCCGATCGCGACCGTCGGCTTGAACCCGAACAGGAAGACGAGCATCGGCGTCATCAGCGAGCCGCCGCCCATCCCGGTCATCCCGACGAGCAGGCCGACGAAGAGCCCGGCGAGCGAGAGCTTCGGATCCACGTGC
>Ga0136617_10006154_pt1 | contig 10730 bp, 8 predicted proteins | sample AntDrymUQ3222106_2_FD_129672 | JGI IMG/M metagenome (GOLD analysis project Ga0136617, IMG submission 129672) | Polar desert sand microbial communities from Dry Valleys, Antarctica - metaG UQ322 (21.06) | ecosystem: Environmental > Terrestrial > Soil > Desert | place: Antarctica: Dry Valley...
AATGAACCAATCGGCCGCTTCGGATCCTTGAGTCCCGCGCGGGCGCGGCGGACCGCCTTCGCCAGCGTCGAGATCGCCTCGTCCTGGCCGATGACGCGCTTGTGCAGCTCGTCTTCCATCTTGAGCAGCCGGGTGGACTCGGCCTCGCTGAGCTTGACGATCGGGATGCCGGTCGCCGTGGCGAGCACCTCCGCGATCAGCTCCTCGTCGACCTCGGCGACGACGTCCATGTCGCCGGCCTTCCACTGCTTCTCCCGCTCGGTCTTCGCGACGATCAGCTTCTTCTCCTCGTCGCGCAACGAAGCGGCCAGCTCGAAGTCCTGCGCGTCGATCGCGCTCTCCTTGCTCCGGCGTACGTCGGCGATCTTCTCGTCGAACTCCCGCAGGTCCGGTGGAGCCGTCATCCGGCGGATCCGCAACCGGGCCCCGGCCTCGTCGATCAGGTCGATCGCCTTGTCGGGTAGGAAGCGGTCGGAGATGTAGCGGGCGGCCAGCGTCGCCGCCGACACCAGCGCCTCGTCGGTGATCGTCACGCGGTGATGTGCTTCGTAGCGGTCCCGCAGACCCTTGAGCATCTCGATCGTGTGCGCGATCGACGGCTCGGCCACCTGGATCGGCTGGAAGCGGCGCTCCAGGGCGGCATCCTTCTCGAGGTACTTGCGGTACTCGTCGAGCGTGGTGGCTCCGATGGTCTGCAGCTCGCCGCGGGCGAGCATCGGCTTGAGGATGCTGGCCGCGTCGATCGCGCCCTCGGCTGCACCAGCACCGACCAGCGTGTGGATCTCGTCGATGAAGAGCACGATGTCGCCGCGGGTACGGATCTCCTTGAGCACCTTCTTGAGTCGCTCCTCGAAGTCACCGCGGTAGCGCGAGCCCGCCACCAGCGCACCGAGGTCGAGCGTGTAGATCTGCTTGTCCTTCAGCGTCTCGGGAACGTCGCCCTTGACGATGTCCTGGGCCAGGCCTTCGACGATGGTCGTCTTGCCGACGCCGGGCTCACCGATGAGCACAGGGTTGTTCTTGGTACGCCGCGACAACACCTGCATGACCCGCTCGATCTCCTTCGAGCGGCCGATCACCGGATCGAGCTTGCCCTCGCGGGCCTGCTGGGTGAGGTTGCGTCCGAACTGGTCGAGCACCAGCGACGACGAGGGCGCACCCTCAGACGGTGCACCGGCAGTCGCGGTCTCCTTGCCCTGATAGCCGCTGAGGAGCTGGATGACCTGCTGGCGCACCCGGTTGAGGTCGGCGCCGAGCTTGACCAGCACCTGGGCGGCGACGCCTTCGCCCTCGCGAATCAGCCCGAGCAGGATGTGCTCGGTACCGATGTAGTTGTGGCCCAGTTGCAGCGCCTCGCGCAGGCTCAGCTCCAGCACCTTCTTGGCGCGGGGGGTGAACGGGATGTGCCCGCTCGGCGCCTGCGGGCCCTGGCCGATGATCTCCTCGACCTGGGCGCGCACGGCCTCCAGCGAGATGTTCAGGCTCTCGAGCGCCTTGGCGGCTACACCTTCACCCTCGTGAATGAGCCCGAGCAGGATGTGCTCGGTACCGATGTAGTTGTGGCTGAGCATCCTGGCCTCTTCTTGGGCCAAGACGACCACCCGGCGGGCGCGGTCGGTAAAGCGTTCGAACATGCGGTGCTCCTCAGTCGTACGTCCTCGCCATCGTAGTCGGCGAGGCCAACGGGCGAACCCGTGATGCAGGCCCGGGACGAGGACCTGGCTCTCAGGCACGAGACACACAACAGACGACTTGGCCTTGGTTGTTCCCGGGCCCTACTCCGTACCGCGCCCGTTACGCTCTCGGCGTAACGGGCGCGATGGCGCGGATCCGATCAGTGTGCCGCTTCGTAGGCCGCTCGGACCTCCGCCGAGACCCGGCCCCGCTCGGAGACCTGGAAGCCGTTGGCGCGGCCCCAGTCGCGGATGTCGGCCGGGCCCGCGCCTGCCGAGCCGGTGGACCTGCGGGCGCCGGTGCGGCGGCTGGTGCTGCGACCGAGCCTGCGACCCGAGGCGACATACGGCGCCAAAGCATCGCGGAGCTTGGTGGCATTCTTACTGGTCAAGTCAATTTCGTAGGACGTGCCGTCGATTCCGAACGTCACGGTTTCGTCGGCGCCACTGCCGTCGAGATCGTCCTCCAAGACGACATGCACACGCTGTGCCATCAGTACTTCCCTTCACCAGTCTCGGTAGCAAATGTAACGTGAAGAACATAGCCGATCAATGCTGGGGTAAGCACACAGGGTGGCGGCGTTTTGTCGGCCTACTCGGGCCGGATGGTAGGAAACAGAATTGACTCTCGAATCCCGACGCCGCACAAGAGCATCACCAGACGGTCGATGCCCATTCCCATGCCACCGGCCGGTGGAGTCCCGTACTCCAACGCTCGCAAGAACGTCTCGTCGAGTTCCATCGCCTCAGGGTCGCCTTGGGCAGCGAGCAAGGACTGTTCGGTGAGCCGTTCGCGCTGCACTACGGGGTCGTTCATCTCCGAGTATGCGGCGACCAGCTCGACCCCGTTGATAATCAGGTCGAACGCCTCCCCCAGCCCAGGCAGCGACCGATGCGCCTTGGCCAACGGCTTCATGGATTCGGGATAATCTCGAACAAATGTAGGCGTGATCAGCGTGTGCTCGACGAGCTTTTCGTACAGTTCGACGATGATGTCGCCCGCGCCCCAATGTGGCTGCAGGGCGACGTCGTGGCGTGCCGCGTGCTGGATCAATGTCTGCGCCGAGGTCTCCATCGTCACTTCCTCGCCGACCGCAGCGGATACCAGATCAAGAATCGATTCGTGCTTCCACGCACCCTCGAGGTCGATCTCAGTGCCGTCGCGCCCGGCGATGACCGTGTGCCCCACCGTCTTGGCGGCGTTCACGACCAGTACCTTCGTGAGTGCGGCCATCTCGTCGTAGTCGCCGAACGCCTGATACGCCTCCAGCATCGAGAACTCCACGGCGTGCGTTGAGTCGAGTCCCTCGTTGCGAAACGTACGTCCGATCTCGTAGACGCGGTCGACTCCGCCGGTCATCGCCTTCTTGAGATCGAGCTCGAGGGCGATCCGCAACAACATGGGAAGATCCAGGGCATTGGCGTGGGTACGGAACGGTCGGGCCGTCGCCCCCCCGTTCGTCGCCTGCAGGACGGGGGTCTCCACCTCGATGAAGTGCCGTTCGTCGAGGGTTCGTCGCAAGGACTTGAGCACAGCGGCCTTGTTTCGCACCATCGTGCGCGGATGCTCACGCACGATCATGTCGACGTAGCGCAGCCGGACGCGCGCTTCCTCCGACAACGGACGGTGCTCGTTGGGCAGCGGCCGAAGCGCCTTGGCCGCCATCACCCAGCGGACGGCGCGCACGGAGAGCTCACCGCGCCGGCTCGTCACGACCTCGCCCTCGATCGAGATCAGGTCGCCGATGTCGACGAGGGACTTGAAGTCCGCGAGCTGCTGCTCCCCGACGTCGGCAAGCGACAACATCACCTGGAGCTCGGCACCGTCGCCGGCGCGCAGCCGGACGAAGCACAGCTTCCCGGTGTTACGCAAGAAGATGACCCGGCCTGCGACCGACACGGTGTGCTCGGTGCGATGGTCCACACCGAGCCGTTCGGGGTCGTACGTCGCCACGATGTCGGCAAGCTCGTGGGTGCGCGGCACCGAGACGGGGTAGGGATCGATGCCCCGCTGCAGCATCACCGCACGCTTGGCTAGCCGGACCTGCATCTGCTCGGGCAGGTCGTCGGGCGGCGGGGGCGAGGCGTGACCGGGCGGTGCAGGCATGGCGGGAAGGCTAGTCGGGTCTCGGCAGCGCCAGCCAACCGGTTCAAGCCCCCACAGGGCAAGCCTGCCGATCACCCGCTGACTGAGGCGCCTCCCCCCGCTGGTCGAGGCGCCCCCTGCCGCTGGTCGAGGCACCAGCGGTCCTGGGGCGATCAGCCCCGAGTCAGGGCTGGTTTCGCTCGAAGATCAGCCGCAGACCGTGCAGCGTCAGGTACGGCTCTGTCCGGCTCACCGTGCGGCAGCGCTGCACCACCGAGAGGTCCAGAACTCCCGTGGCCACCACGGTGCAGTCGGCGGCATCGACGCCGAGCTGCACAATCATCTCGTCGACGATGCGGTCGACCAGGCCGGCAAACCCATACAGGGTCCCCGCCTGGAGCGCCTCAGTCGTGTTCTTCGCGATGACCGTGCGCGGCACCTCGAGCTCGACCTGACGCAGCTGGACTGCTCGCTGCCGCAACGCGTCGAGGCTGGTCTCCACGCCCGGCGCGATGGCACCCCCGACGTACCGTCCCTCGCCGTCCACCACGTCGAACGTCGTCGCGGTCTCGAAGTCCACCACGATGCATGGCCCGCCCACGCGAGCGGCGGCGCCCGCTGCATTGGCCACGCGGTCGGTCCCGACCTCACGCGGATTGTCCATCAGGACCGGGATCCCGCTCTTCACTCCGGGTCCGACCACGACCGAATCCACTCCGTCGAACGTCGCGGCCAGCATCGACCGCAGGCTGTGCAGCACAGCCGGAACGGTCGACGAGACGCAGATGCCGTCCAGGGCGCCGAGGTCGTCTGGGTCGATCAGGCCCGAGAAGACCAGCGCCCACTCGTCGGGCGTCCGGCGGGCGTCGGTCGAGACGCGCCAGGTGTCGGCGAGATCCGCGCCGTCGAAGATCCCGAACGTCGTGCGCTGGTTGCGGACGTCTATGCACAGCAACGTCGTGCGGGAATCACCAGCGTTGTTCGACGACGTCGCCACGGTGCTCACCGCGCCATTGTGGCGGGTCGCGCTGCCTGGCACATCTCGCGCCAGCCCGGGCGACTCGGCTACCACCCTGCGGCGAGCCGCCTCCCCCCGCGAACGCCCAAGTTCGGGGTAGATCCGGGCCGCTCAGGCAACGCCCAACCACCCCAAACCTCGAACCGGGTTCGGCGGCGCGAGTCCGTCACCCGTCAGTCGCGCGGACCGGCCGCCACTCGAGTCCGGAACTCGTCGACCCAGTCACCGGTCGGCCAGGTCGACTCGGTCAGCCAGGTCACGCCGGCATCGGCGTACTCTGCCGCCGAGGCGCCCTCGATCCGGCCCGCCACGACATCCCAACCGACCGGCAGTTCCGACCCGATGTACGACGCCAGGACGTCAGGAGTCAAACGCTCGCGCTGGCCGATCGGTGCGACGCCGTCCCACCGACGGGCCCGCTCCAACGGGCGCTGGTTCGGGACGACGCCAGCCACCCAGATCGGTGGTCGGGGCCGCTGCACCGGTCCCGGTCGCAGCCGAGCATGGACGTGGAGATGCTCGCCGTCGTGGTCGACCCGGTCACCGCGCAGCAAGCCGTCCAGCACGTCGAGCGACTCGTCGAGCATGCGGCCACGCTCGCGTGCACCGGCCTCGTCGCCGAAGTCTGCGAAATCCGCGTCGGGGGGCTCACCGAGTCCGACGCCGAAGATGACGCGTCCATCGCTGAGGTGATCGAGGGTGAGCAGGTGCTTGGCGACGATCTGCACCCGGCGCCTGGTCAGCGGTGTGACGAGCGTGCCGACCTTGACCCGCTCGGTGGCCTGCACGACGGCACCCAGCAGCACCCACGGGTCATGCACCGGCAGCGCGGCCTTGAGCGACCACTGCAGGTGGTCCCAGAGGAAGACGCCGTCCCAACCGGCAGCTTCTGCTTCCACGGCGATGTCGACGACGGTGCGTGCGTCGGTGAAGGGTGGGATGTTGACGGCGTGCCGGGGCGTGGTCATGCGAGATTTGCGCGGTCCTGTCATGACGAGTCCTCAGACGTGGCCGGGGGTCGACCCAGCTCTACCGCGACGTTGTCGACCAGGTGCGTGGTGCCGACGGTGGCGGAGACCAGCAGGCGGGCCGGGCCGTGGTCAGGTGGCTCGCCGAGGTCGACGTCGCGCAGCGCCAGGTAGTCCACCTCGACGTCGGTACCGCCCTCTAGCTCTTGCTGAGCAGTCGCAAGCACGGTTGCTGCGCCTGCCTCGCCAACTGCTGCGCCGGCTGCGAGTGCGCGGCCGAGGGCTAGCGCCGTACGTCGCTCGGCTGTACTCAGGTAGTGATTGCGTGAGCTGAACGCCAGGCCGTCGGGCTCTCGGACGGTGGCAGCGGCCCGGACCTCGATGTCTTGACACAGGTCGGCCACCATGCGCCTGATCAGGACGAGTTGCTGGTAGTCCTTCTCTCCGAACACTGCAACGTCCGGACGCACGAGGCCGAACAGCTTCGCAACCACCGTGAGTACTCCGCGAAAGTGACCCGGACGTACTGCGCCTTCGAGGGTCTCGGCGAGGGGACCGGGGTCAACGGTCACCTGCGGCGTCCCACCCGGATACACGTCCTCGACCGACGGAGCGAACACCACATCGACACCGTGCCGTGCACAGATCTCGAGGTCGGAGTCAAAGGAGCGCGGGTAGCGGTCGAGGTCTTCGGTCGGGGCGAACTGCATCGGGTTGACGAAGATCGACGCGACCACCAGATCGCACCCCGCCCGAGCCTCGTCGAAGAGTGCGACGTGACCCACGTGGAGCGCCCCCATCGTCGGGACCAGACCGATGCGTGCTCCGGAGTCGCGCCGCGGGCGTAACAGTGCCTCGAGCTCGCCGCGAGTCCGAACGACCACAGGTGCGTTCGAAGGCGGCGAGACGGTCATGGCTGTCGAGCGTGTCAGACGAGACCGACGAGGGAGTCGTTCAACGCCTCCACCACTGCAGCAGCGCGGCGTGGCTCGAGCCGCCCATCGGCAACGGCATGGGCTGCGGTGGCTCGGCCCATGGCGACGTACGAGGTCAGGGTCGACCGGGTGACGCGGCCGTCGGCCATGGTGCGCATGTGCGCCCGCACCGTCTCGACGTCACCGCGCACGATGGGGCCGGTGAGGGCGGCGTCGCCGTAGGCCAGGGCGTTGTCGAGCGCGGCCTCGAGCAGCGGGCGCAAGGTGGCCGCGGGGTCAGCCGAGCCGACCTGGCGCAGCATGTCCATCGCCTGCGTGACCAGCGTGACGAGGTGGTTGGCGCCGTGGGCGAGCGCCGCGTGGTACAGCGCACGATGCTCTTCCGCGACGCACACGACCAAGCCGCCGAGGCTGGCGACCAGGCTCTGGGCGAGCGCGCGCTCGGTCTCGGCAGCCGTCACCCCGAACACGCACCCAGCCAGCCGGTCGAGGTCGACGTCTGTCCCGGTGAACGTCATCGCAGGATGCATCGCGATCCCGCGGGCGCCGATCCGCGTCGCCGGCGCCAGCACGTCGAGGCCGTGCCGGCCACTCGTGTGCACGACCACCTGGCCGGGCCGGATCGCACCGGAAGCCACCAGCATGGTCACGACGTTGTCGAGGGCGTCGTCGGGGACGGTGAGCAGCAAGATGTCACAACCGCGAGCCACAGCGGTGGGCTTGCGTAGGGGCACGCCAGGGAGCAGTGTCTCGACCCGCGTGTGGGAGGCGTCGGACTCGCCGGCGACGGCCGCGATGGTGTGGCCGGCGGCGCGCAGGGCGGCGATGAGCACGGCGCCCACCCGGCCGGCCCCGATGGCACCGAACGACATCGCTGTGCGCCCCAAGGGTGCGGGCGACGGAAATGTCGGAACAGGCTCGCGACGTGGTGCGGTCATGTGCTCCACCTTCCGTTCCAGTCCACGAGGGGTACCGGACGAAACTGGGGACGGCTGCTGACTGTGCAACTGCTCTAACGATAACGCCGAGGTGCGCGCCGGTGATATCGAACGGCTACGTGGCACACGTCACATGCCCGCTCAGGCCACCGTGACGATGAGCCCGGTCACACGGTCGAACGTCACCGCAACCGTCAGCGTCACCCCGGACCGCGCCGCGGCCGGCGGCAGGGACAGCCGCGGGTCCTTGCTGCGCACCGGACCAGCCCGACGAATCTCCCCCACCTGGACGTCCAGCCGCAGCGCCCATACCTGTGGTCCGTACGACGCCAGATCGGTCATCGAGACGCGGGCCGCGAACCCGCTGTCGTCGTACACCTGCGGCGGACGGGCGATCCAGTCCGTGGCCTCCGGCTCAGGCCGTTGAGTCACGGGCAACGCGACCGTGTCCGTCGACGACTCCAGCCGCGCCCCGATGACGACGTCCACCCCTGCGGTGGGTGCGCCGCGGATCAGCGCTATCCCCGACAGCACCAGATCGTCGCCGTCGATACGCACCTGCTGCGCCCGCGCGTCGAACTCCAGTTCGTCGTCGTGCAGCCAGAACAGCTCGGTCGGGATCCCTGTCGACGGATCGTCCGCGAACGGCACCTGCGCGACGACGTGCGCTCCGTCCACCCGGAGCGGTAACGGGCCGGGGTTGGCAGCCACCCACGCGAGCATCCGCTCCGCGTCGGTACGCCGCCCGCGCGTCACCAGCCAACCGACCACCCGCATCGGCAGTCGGAGGGCAGACTCCTCGATCGGCGGCAACCCCTCGAAGAGCGTGCAGATGCCTCGTTGCATCAGCTCCCAGTACTCCTCGTCGCAGCCCGGGATCTCGCGAAAGTACAGGCCCAGATCTCCCACCAACGCGCGCCGGACCCAGTAGTCGAGCACGGCGGCAGAGCCGAGCCGACGCACGACATCGGTGGTCTGCTGCTTGGTGACCAGCCGATCGCGCAGATCGGCCAGCTCGTGACGATGCTGCGTGATCGAGGACCCATCGTCGCGGACTCGCCAGTGGTAGACCGGTCGCACGACCACGTCGAAGACACCCGCCCGCAGGTACGCCTCGAGCATCGTGCCCTGGTCCTCGTACCGGACGCCCTCGGGGAAGGCCAGCCGTTCGCGCTCCCAGAACGCGCGTCGGAAGACTTTGTCCCAGGCGAAGACGTTGTGCATCACCGCCGGATGCTCGTCGAGCGAGACCCGCAGTCGGCGTCGGCGGTGCGCGGGACGCAGGAAGGCGGGCTCTGTCAGGCCGTCGCTCGTCCACTGCAGCACCGATCCCACGACGAGATCCGAGCCGGACTCCTCCAGCGTCGACACCAGGAGGGCATAGGCGTACGGCGGCACGACGTCGTCGGAGTCTGCGAACGCCAGGTACTCGCCCGCGGCCTGTCGGGCACCGTGGTTGCGGGCGGCACCGAGCCCGTGGTTGTCGGTGCGGACGACCCGGATCCGCTGGTGCTGTGCCGCGTAGCGGGCCGCGATCGCCGCCGACCCGTCCGTCGACCCGTCGTCGACGACAATGATCTCGAGGTCGCCGAACTCCTGTGTCAGCAGGCTGTCCAGGCACGCGGCGAGGTAGCGCCGTACCTGATAGACGGGCACCACCACGCTGAGCCGCGGTTGCTGCTGGCGACGCCGCAGACGGTTGAGCACGTCGTCAGACTAAGGCGCGCTCCGGCGCACCTCAGAACTCGTGGCTGACACTGCAGAATCCGTGGCACGGCAAGATCTCCCCATGACCGGCCGGCGATGGGTGAGCCTGCGCGACGCCTGGCAGTCCTGTCTGTACGGCAAGGACGGGTTCTATCGGCGCGAGGGTCCGGCCGACCACTTCCGTACGTCGTCCCATGTCGGCCCGGTCTTCGCACGCGCCGTGCTGGCGTTGCTCCGTCGCCACGACCTGCACGGGGTCACCGACCTCGGCGCAGGTGCGGGGGAACTGCTGCGGGCGCTGCACGCGCTCGACCCGGAGCTGGCGTTGACCGGGATCGACGTCCGGCCACGTCCGGCCGATCTGCCGACTCCGATCGCTTGGCGCACAGACATACCGCAGAGGCTGGACGGGCTCGTCTTCGCCAACGAACTGCTCGACAACATCGCATGCACGGTGGCCGAGCTCGACCGCAACGGGCGCGTGCGCGAGGTCGAGGTCCAGCTCCAGACCGGGGCACAGCGACGAGGGCAGCAGATCGACGGACCTGAAGCCGCCTGGCTCGACCGGTGGTGGCCGCTGGAGTCAGCGGGCTCGCGGGCGGAGATCGGGCTGGCCCGCGACGACTGGTGGGCAGCGGTGTGCGCGTCGATGCACGGTCGTGGACTCGCCGTGGCCGTCGACTATGGCCATGTCGTGGATTCACGGCCGCGGCGGGGATCGCTGGCGTCGTACCGGCGGGGACGGCTCGGGCCACCTGCGTACGACGGGCAGCACGACGTCACCGCTCACGTGGCGGTCGACTCCCTCGCCGACCGCGTCGGTGCTGCGCTCGCTCGCCAACGTGACGTGCTGCTCGACCTGGGTGTCAGCGATGCCCGACCCCCGTTCGGGCTGGCGACTAGCGACCCCCGGTCGTACCTGCGTCAGCTGGCTGTCGCCGGTGAGGCAGCCGAGCTCGTCGCGTCCCCAGGCCTTGGTGACTTCTGGTGGCTGACGACCGAACCACCGGCCGATGGCTCGTCACTAGGGTGGGATCGATGACGACCAACACAGAGCTGATGGGTGCCGGCGACTGGTATGTCACCGACGAGTCCGTGCTGCAGGTGCAGCGTGAGCGCCAGACGGTGATGGAGCAGTACAACGCGACGCCGATCGCCGACCCGATCAGGCGGCGCGAGCTCTTGATCGACCTGTTCGGCGAGGTCGGGGCAGACGTCGAAGTGCGGTCACCGGTGTACGTCGACTACGGCAGCAACGTGCGGTTCGGCACCGGCATCTTCCTCAACTACGGGGTCCAGCTGGCCGACGTCGCCACCATCACGTTCGGCGACCACTGCCAGATCGGGCCCAACGTGCAGTTCCTGACCCCGATCCACCCGCTCGACGCCCAGCGCCGCAAAGACA
>Ga0136617_10006155_pt1 | contig 10730 bp, 10 predicted proteins | sample AntDrymUQ3222106_2_FD_129672 | JGI IMG/M metagenome (GOLD analysis project Ga0136617, IMG submission 129672) | Polar desert sand microbial communities from Dry Valleys, Antarctica - metaG UQ322 (21.06) | ecosystem: Environmental > Terrestrial > Soil > Desert | place: Antarctica: Dry Valley...
CATCGCTGCCCGTTCGAATTCCGGCATCGATGGCAATGGTGTCAGCGCCAGACATTACGATATGACGCAGGTTCGCGTGCGCACCGCGCGCATGCAGAGTTCCCAGGACTGCCGCGCTGGTGATCGTTCCTCCCGCGGAGCCTCTGAACCGTCCTGCAACAATTATTGGTTCCACTATCGCGAAGCCGTAATCGTGCGACGGGGTCATGTCCGGGCGCGAAATCTGCGTGCGCGCGGTCGACCTGCTTTTGCGCATCACGTAGCGCATGTCAAGAACCGACAGCGTGTCGATGTCGAGCCCGGTCAGAAGCTGAGCATCCCGTTCTCCGAAAGAGCGCTCGTACCTCACCACTCCCGCCGAGTCAGTTACCCACACACGGCGGAAGGACGAGGCGTGCTCAGCCATTGCGTCCATGAGGGTGTGAAAATCCTCTCCGCGGAGAGTGCGCGTCGTATCCATGTGCAGTCCGCGGATCGCTCTCAACGCCTGGGCGTGCACCCGCAGAAAGCCCTCGATTAGCGCGGCGGATTCTATGGCGCCAGTGACGGCTTCATTCCGCGCCCCCGCCGCGAGCATGCGATCACCAGCAAAAAGTCCGGCGAGCGCAAACAGCGACGTCACTCCGAGTGCAAAGAAAGAAATACGTGGACGGACTCGCGCGAATAATTCTCTCAACAGGCTCCATCGCGATGGATGTACGCGATTTGACGCTCCGGCGCGCAAACCATAGCCTTCCGGACATGACCCCGCATAACCGTCTCATAGAACTGCTCGCGCAACGCTCGGCGCGACGCGGCGAATTCGTTCTCGCCTCTGGACGCACATCAACACTCTACATAGATGCGAGGCTAACGACAATGAGTCCGGAGGGCCTCGTCCTGATCGGCACTCTTGGTGTTGAAGTACTTGGCGAAACTGGCTGGTTGGTGGACGCGGTCGGCGGACTTACATTGGGCGCCGACCCAATAGCGTATGCCATTAGCTATGCCAGCATGCTCGCCGGTTCGCCGCTGCGTGCGTTTACGGTAAGAAAGGAGGCGAAAATGCATGGCACCGGCCGTCTTGTCGAAGGTCCGTTTCGAGAAGGCGATCGTGTCGCGATTGTGGAAGACGTGATCACCACTGGTGGATCAGCCCTGAGGGCTGCCACGGCGGTTCGAGCTGCAGGCGGACAAGTAGCTGGTGTCCTGGCGCTGGTAGATCGGGAGGAAGGAGGTCGCGCAACACTGGAGGCCGAAGGGCTACAAGTCCGCTCGATCGTGCGAGCGGATGAAATAGTCGCGAGAATGACAAAGGCCATTCCCTAAGGAGAAACTTGCTATTATCAACTACCGCCAGCGAGGCAGTCGGTCGGCAGTACTACATGTCCCTTATCACGGGCGGACGCAGCGTTGGCAGCGCCGCCGCGATCTCAGCGCGGCGCGCCTCGAGCCATGGAGGCAGCACGAGATTATCCCCAAGTGCGTTGAGTTCCTCATCTACCATGAATCCGGGTCCGTCAGTCGCCAACTCGAATAACACGCCGCCTGGTTCGAGGAAGTAGACCGAACGAAACCAGAAGCGGTCGATCACCGGCGTAGGCCTGCGATGAGCCTTTTCTACGCGCTCGCGAACCCGCAGTTGAGTAGCGTGTCAGACACACGCCATGCCACATGGTGCCGCCTCCCGTGCCCCAGGAGCCGCACCTCAAGTCTGGCGTCTCGAGGATACCCACAAGTCGCCCAAAGAGCCTCCACCCGCGATGCCGAAACGGTGCCATCCCGCGTCAACCCCCATGAATGAAAAGCCCAGCACATTTGTCAGGAAGTCCACCGTCGCGGTCGCGTCACGCTCGCGAATCCGTACTGCGTGCAGCCCTTTTACCTGATTTCGTTCTGGTACGGTGCTCCGGACCCACGGGCTGAAGTCACGAGCATCTGACGTCTCCACCAGCGCGAGCCGCAAACCGTGTGGATCAACGAGCGGGAGCACGCGTTCGCCGTGTCTTACCTCAGCAGCACTCATCGATACTCCGTGGTGCTCAAGGCATTTATTCCAGTACGCAAGGCTTCCAAGAGGCACAGCCAGAGAAATCTCTCCTGCCTGACCGTGCCCGGTCTGGACAGGTTCGAGGTCTGGCCACGGGAAAAAGGTTATGTCTGTGCCCGGATGTGCCTCTCCGTCGGCGAAAAAAAGATGGTAGGTGCTCGGCATGTCCTGATTCACGCTTCGCTTGACGAGCCGCATACCGAGAACCCCCGTATAAAAGTCCAGATTCTCCTGGGCGTCTCCGGCGATCGCGGTCACGTGGTGAATGCCACTGATGTCACTCATACGACTCTCCCCAAAACGCTTGAAAACTCGCAGACCACAGCTTGCCGGACATGAAGCGTATCTTCTCGTGTCGTCAGTCGTCTTGACACCAACTCTCTCGACGCCAAAAAGCTACGCCGTGGACGGCCCTCGCTGCCGTGATTATGGGGGACAGAGCGCGAGCTGGTGCGCATTAGGTGTCGCCAAAACCAATGCCCGAGCGAGCTGTCGAGCAGCCTTTACCGAGCGCAGCTCGTGTTCCAAAACCACATGCGAGGATTAACACAACGTGATTCAATTACGCCGACTGGCCGCACTTGGTGCCCTACTGACTCTCGGAGCATGCGCTGGAGATAAAGGGATAACAGATCCCGACAAACAGCGGACTCCCTCGCTCGAAGCAGCAATCATCGCGGCGGCGCTCGGACAGAGCACGGCAAACGATGTACTCCTCTTTCAGGCTGTCACGTTGCAGCTGGACCGCAAGACCGCCGCAGCCCAGAGAAGCGCTCTGCCATCGCTTGATATCACCTACGGCGGTCTCGATTGCACTTACAACAACATGCGCCTTCGGTTCGTATGCCCGGCTGTGGCAATGGACAGTATGACGCTCAGCGCCGAATATGCATTGTACAACGGATTCGGCATCGCACAGGAGGCGTACGACGACTTAACGACGGCGTCTGCGCAAGTGTGGTACAAGGCATTTGGCAACCTTGTCAATCCGACGGGTGCCGCGAACATAGATCGCGTTCGAACGTTGACCGTCAATGGGCTATCGGGCACCGAATCGGAGCGCACCTTCGGTGGTTTCGGAACCGATCAGGCGACCGGAAGCATTGAAGGCAGCTCCGGAAAGGACTACGTCCTGAGCGCCACGACTATCGCCACAAATGTCGTGTACGGCATTCCCTTCGCCTCGAACGTCTGGCCGCGATCAGGAACTCTGACGACGCAAAGTCAACTCGACGTGACCGAACTGGGCGTCACCACAACCACGCACAAGAGCGTCACCATCACTTTCAATGGCACGCAGCTGGTCAATATGGATGTCGGAAGTACCGGTTTCACCCTGGATCTTGCGACTGGCGGTGTTGTGGCAAGATAAGGGGCTTTACCGTCACCCTGCTGCCGGTGCTACGATTCCCCGACAATCTCCAAATCCGATTCTCACAAACCCTTCCTTCTCGCAATAGCCGCGCATGATCACTTCGTCGCCGTCTTCCAGAAAGCGGCGCGGCTCTCCAGTGGGAAGCGTCAGCGGTTCGGAACCCCTCCACGTGAGCTCGAGCAAGCACCCACGCTCCGTCTTATCCTTGCCCGAAACCGTACCGCTTCCCAAGAGATCGCCTGGCCGGAGATTGCACCCGTTGCTAGCGTGGTGAGCCAGCATTTGAGCAGGTGTCCAGTACATGCTCCCGAACTCCGTGCGACTGAGTCGCACTGCTGGGAGCTTCCGGTCGCGCATCAGCGCTGATTGTATCCATACCTCGAGGAAAAGCTGAATGCCTCCACTTATCTGATCGCCTGGAGCATCCAGATACTCCATGGGAGCAGGGTCGTTTGCTGCGCGCGCGAAAGCGGGAGCACGGAAGGGTTCAACTGCCTCTGTAGTTACCACCCAGGGAGACGTCGAAGTCGCGAAGCTTTTTGCCAGAAACGGACCCAGCGGTTGATATTCCCACGCTTGAATGTCCCGAGCTGACCAGTCGTTAATAAGGCAGAATCCAAAGATGTGCTCCCAGGCCTGCTGTATCGGTATGGTAGCACCGAGCAAGTTGCCACGTCCAACGAAGAACCCCAGCTCCGACTCGTAATCAAGCATACGGCTGGGACCAAACGTCGGTGTTTCACTCTTGGAATCCTTGGTCTGTCCCCTGGGTCGAATAATGTCAGTTCCGCTCACTACGATCGACGATGCGCGACCATGGTAGCCTATGGGCACGTACTTGTAATTCGGAAGCAGCGGGTTGTCTGGTCGAAACATGCTCCCGACATTCGTGGCGTGATACACGGATGCGTAAAAGTCCGTATAGTCTCCTATTTCAGCGGGTACGAATAGTTGAGCGCCGCTTATAGGTGTCAGACATGCATCTCCAAGGCGTTTGAAGTTTTCGTATCCAATCCCGTCTGTCCTGAGGACAGCTACAATACCGTGCCGAAGCGCAGATATCGCCTCGTTGCCCAGCGCCATCAAGCCGTTGAGGGTTGGAAGAGCGCATCGGGCGGCGGCTTCAGCTGCCACACCTTCGAAGAGTCCCTCGCTAAGCCACTTGGTGACATCAAGGATTTGATCACCTATGGCCACCCCTACTCGTGGCTCGTCATCGCTCTCGGCGCGTCGAAAGACTCCGAAGGGAAGATTCTGGATGGGGAAATCGGTCGACGGGTCGTGCGCGGAGCGAACCCAGGATTCCAGATGTGGGTCGTGGCTTTCGTTCAACGGTCGGAGGTGGTAGGGTGAAATTCCTGGAGTTCGTCAATGGGCTCGCGAAAGGAGCAGGAGCCAAATGAAATGGCAAAGTTGCGTGCGTCAGACAGTTGTGCGGAATCCAGGCTGTGGCCTCGCCAGGTAATACCGTCATTGTCAAAGTGAAAGGACGCCGCATCCGATTCAACCAGCAACCGTGCCGCGTCTTCGTCATTCACACCCGCGATCAGGAAGGCGGCGCACAAAAAGACGTTCAAGAAGCCGAACATGATCGCCGAAGCGCTACCGGGCTCATAGGTTAGCGGATACTGGCCGCGAATGACGTGATGCAGTCCCGCGGTTGCCTTGAATGGCACGCCAAGCTCGGCGCAAATCGAGATGAAACGGAGAAGATCGGTGGCTTTCGGAACGAGGTCAGGAATAATGCCACCAGTACGCACTTTTGCACGCGCGTCGGCTCTCCCGATGGCTGCAATAAGGGGGCGAGGGTCGCTCGTAATCGGTATTTCGTAGAACGGTACAAGGTCACCAGGGGTCAACTCCGCGATTCGACCAATCTCCGCAGGCGAGTGACTTTTGAGCTCTACCGAGTCGATTACCGAAGCACCGAGCGACGGATCCTGATGGCGATCGTTGAACGCACGAATATTGGCCAGATCAGAGTAGACATCTTCGCTAGCCAGAGCACTCAGGGTCCACGGTTCATCGTTTTCGCCAGTTGGCAAAAGCGCTCCTGCCGCCCGTTCGAACTCATTCAGGCGAAGCGCAGGAACAATGAACCGACCGAGGGCCCAGGAGTCGCCACCCTTGCGATACTCCGCGAAGTTTCGTACCGCTGGAGTCATCGCAAGGCTTGCTGGCGGAAAGAGGCCGGCGTAGTCAATCGCGCCAGACATAAGTGTCCTAACCGACCGCATCGAATCGTGGAATTTTCGAGACTCTGCGCCACAATCCAGGCGCGTGGAAGCTTTTAACAGAAAACCTGCTCCGCCTTTCCGTCGAGTGCTACCAATGAAACGCGACAGGCTTGGAGGCTCAAAATACGCGCGCAAGTCTAAAGCGTAAGGAGCACTGTCAATTCGCTAGGTAGCCTGAGTACAATCCACCGCCTTTCGGGTGAATATCATCCGTCCCAGTGCGGAACGAGTGGGATATGTACCCGCATGCGCGGACTCCAGCTCAAGCAATGGGTGCAAAAGTTCAATGCTTACGTCGATTTCGCAGCATCAGGTTGCTGAGTTCTGGCTGGGCGACGGTTGAATGATCCTGCTTGACGCGTGAACCTGGTGCCATTGAAGCACAAACTTGCAATCCAAGGGTGGCGCTTGACTCATGTCTACGTTACCATCAGTGAAGCCAGTCGCTCTTTGCGCTGGCTACTGCCGCCGCGAGAACGGCGTGGCGGTATTGCCCCCCAGGATTACCTGGGGGGCTCTTTTCTGCCAAGTGCCCGGCGAACGCCGAGTTAGTTGGATGCCACGCCTGGAGTCAGGCTAGGCGATCCTACTTTATTTTGCGGTTCTCTTTTAAAAGAATGCTGGTCGAGCACAGCAGATCTCTCAGGTAATCCGAGGTCAGTGTTTCCCGCCGAGTCACATATCTAGCTGTCCCTCAACCACCGCGACATCTCTTCGAGCAGTTTCTTTTCTTCTGCCGTGAGGCTGCCCAGTCCCTGCTTGGAAATTTTGTCGAGCACCCCGTTGAGTGAATCGACCTTGGACTTGCTCACCCGTTTTGTGAGGGTAGAACCGACCACTCGCTTCGCCGTGATGGCGTTGCTCCTCGCGACTACCTCATCGATTTCTCCACCGCGCTCACGTGGGCGTGGGTGGGAGCGCGGGATAGCACGCGGCGTCTCGTCGGGAATGTCCGGAACCTGGGACATTCGCTGACGGAGCCGCTCAAGGCTCGGAGTGGTGACTGTCCAGCGCAGATAGAGCCAGCCGGTTGCAAAGCCCCCAAGGTGCGCAAAGTGGCCAACACCGGCTCCCGCACCGCTGAGGCCGAAGGCAAGGTCGATCGCGGCAAAGAGAACAACGACCCACTTCATTTTAAGCGGGATGACGAAAAACAAGAGGATTTCATCGTCGGGCCACCGCATGGCGTACGCCAGCATAACACCAAACACGCCAGCGGACGCGCCCAACAGAAAACCGTTGCGTACGAACATCAGGTGTACTAGCCAACCACCTATACCGCACAGAAGGAAGTAGCCTGCGAACCCGCGCGAGGTCCAGGCGCGTTCCACCCGCTGCCCAAAGAGCCAAAGCCCATACATGTTGACTGCGAGATGCCAGAACCCGGCATGCACGAACATGTAGGTTACCGCGGTCCAGGGCTCACGGGTTAGCTGCGACAACTCGAAAGCCAGGGCTCCTCGCATCGCATCGCCTACGACCGTCAACTGCACGAAGTAGATCACGACGTTGATTGCGATCAACGCCTGCACGGCTGGGGGAAGCCGGAACCTGTCTTGTTCGTCGGTGCTCTGGAACGACATGCGGCCTGCTGTACGTGGGGGTTACTTCCTGCTACAGTCGTCACCCGCGTCGGTTCCGAGGATTCGCGGGGAAAGTACAAAAAAGATCAAAAGTTGTGCCCTAATGAGCCACCATAAGAGAGTTTCAACCAAGGTGCGGGTTGGGAAGATCAAGGCTGATCAAACTGCGGTGTCAATCCGCCCAGAAGCCCCAGCAGACTTTTTTCTGGTTGTCCGCCGTTCTACACGTTCACTTCCCGCCCTTGAGCCCGTTCTTCCTGCAGTGCTGTCAATTCCACTATCCTTTCGCACAGATCCGCAAATCCCATCCCAATAGCTTTCGCAGCCTGCGGGAGCAAGCTCAGCTCCGTCATTCCAGGTAGAGTATTCGCTTCCAGGCAATAGAAAATGCCGTCGGCTGCAAGCCGGAAATCTACCCGAGCGTAGCCCCGCAGTTTGAGCGCTCGAAAGGCGGCCAGCGAATGCGCCTGCACCTCGAGCGTCTCCTCAGCGCTCAGTTCCGCCGGGAAAACCTCTTCCGCCATACCCTTGGTGTACTTGCATTCGTAATCATAAATCTCATGCTTCGGAATGATTTCGCCAACCGGCAGCGCGATATCGCCAAGGACGCTTACAGTCATCTCTCGGCCGGCGACGAAACTTTCGATCATCACCTCATCGTCATACTTGAACGCTTCCGTAACCGCTTTATCCAATTGGGAAGGGTCACGGACGACCGACAATCCGACAGTAGAACCCTGTTTCGATGGCTTGACGACCACGGGAAAACCCAATGCCGCTTCGACCTGCCTGACACCCGCTGGCGCCATTATCCAGTTCGCGGTGGGGACGCCGGCGGCACGAAAGAGCGTCTTCGAGACATCCTTGTCCATTGCGAGTGCACTACCGAGGTGTCCGCTGCCGGTGTATTTGGCTCCAACCATATCGAGCATAGCTTGCAGTGTGCCATCCTCGCCAGCTCCGCCGTGAAGTGCCAGGAAAAGCACATCAGCATCACGTATTTCTGCCAGCGCTCCGAGGTTCGGAAGCAGGGCTGAGCGGGAGATGTTCTGAAGCGACTCCAACGACGGAGGCGCCACGTGCACCACGCCTGCCAGAAGCATCCGTCTCTCATCCTCGGGCGCGATAACCCCTGCTGCTGGATCTAATGCCACGACTTCGTGGCCTTTCGACCGAAGCGCCTCGGCGATACGCAGCCCCGACGCCAGCGAGACTTCGCGCTCCGAAGAGGTGCCTCCCATCAGGACTGTGATTCGCATCTCGGAGAGGGGAGTGGATGTTGGACGGAGAACAAAGCGCAAGAAATGGAGCGCTCTCACTGATACAACAAGAACGACGGCTGGCAAAGGAAGCTAGTGACACGAGTGCTCATACCCCAAGCCCGCTCCCTGCTCTGTACCGGTAGCCGGTATTACTTTCCGGCATGAAATCTCTGCGCGTTACCATTTTGGCGTCAATCTCGATCCTCGCCGGCTGTATAACCAAGGACGATGCCGCCAAGGGGATCGCGGCAATGCAGGGGAGTGGGTCGCGCCCGGAGGTCATGCCGGGCATGCTGAATGAGACCTCTCCGTTCAAGTATCCGCCTGATCTCTACGCGCGGCGGGTTCAGGGAAATGTGACTTTGCGAATCTTCATAGATAGCTTGGGTACGGTACGCGCAGATTCCACCAGCGTGGAGACCTCATCGGGCTACCCGGGGCTGGATTCCTCAGCCATCAAGGGCTCGGAACAGCTCCGGTTTACCCCCGCCATGACCGGCGGCCGACCCATTGCAGTTTCAATTCTTCAGCCAGTCTTTTTCCGACACCCTGACGCTCCGCCGCTTCCAAGCGACTCCGCGCGAATGCGGCGCGGCCGCGCGCGTGGCGGCTGACCGACTTACCGCTACACGACCATGCCGAATCCCACAAACAGCGAACGAAACAGGCGCGCTTACGCCAGCGTCCTGGACACGATTGGCTGGACTCCCCTCATCCGCCTGCAACGTGTCACACGCGGAATTCGGACGCCGGTGTTCGGGAAAGCGGATTTTTTCAATCCGGGCGGCAGCGTCAAGGACAGGATCGGCCTCCCGATCATCGAACGAGCGGAGCAGGACGGAACGCTCAAGCCGGGTGGAACCATTGTCGAGGGAACTAGCGGCAACACTGGGGTCGGTCTGGCGATGGCGGCTGCGCTCAGAGGCTACAAATGCATCTTCACCATGCCGGACAAGATGTCGCAGGAGAAGGTACGACTTCTCAAGGCCTTTGGCGCCGAAGTGATCATCACACCTACGGCGGTGCCCGCGGATCACCCGGATAATTACGTCATGATGGCGCAGCGCATCGCCAAGGAGACGCCAAACGCGATTCTAGCCAACCAGTTTTACAACGACGCCAACCCCCAGGCGCACTACGCGACCACCGGGCCCGAGCTGTGGGAGCAGACCGAAGGTCGCATCACACACTTCGTCGCTGCGGCTGGGACGGGGGGGACGACAACCGGGGTTGCGCGATATCTCAAGGAACGAAATCCAAAAATCAGAATTATTTCTGGTGATCCGACCGGATCTATCCTCGCCACTCACTGGCGCAGCGGCGGAAAGGAAACTGCCGAAGGTGTGCCGTACAAGGTTGAGGGTATAGGCCAGGACAAGATTCCGGGTACACTCGACATGGGTGTTATCGACGACTACAGAACGGTGAGCGACAAGGATGCGTTCGCGATGGCCCGTCGGCTCACCCGGGAGGAGGGATTGTTCGTCGGTGGCTCGTCAGGACTCATAACGCATGTAGCCCTGCAGGTGGCGCGCGAGGTAAATGATGCGAATGCGTGCATTGTGACGTTTCTGTGCGATACAGGCGAGCGCTACCTCAGCAAGCTGTACAACGACGAATGGATGCGGGAAAACCAGATGCTGGAAGTGGACCGCATGACGATCGGCCACATCATGTCGCGCAAGAATGGTGAGGCGCCCGCGATCGTGAGTGTGGGGACGGGTTCCAGCGTGCGTCAGGCCCTTCGACTCATGCATCTGCACGACGTGTCCCAACTTCCAGTCATGGATTCGGACAACTGCGTGGGTTCGGTTAGCGATTGGTCGTTGTCCGCCAGAAGTCTGGAAGACACCAAGCTGCTCGACGCTACGGTCGGAAGTGTGATGGACGCACCCTTTCCGGTTGTCGACGACGAACAATCAGTCGACAGTATCGCGAAGCTTCTCTCAAAGTCTAATCCCGCGGTAATGGTGCAGGCGCACGGCGCGGTGCGGGGGATCGTGACGCGGTCCGATGTTCTTAGTTACATGATGGCGAGGTAGGACGGATTTTGTCGAGAATGGGCGATCCTTGTCCGCGCATCTCCCGGGATTCAGCCCATGGGCATGGCGATGAGGTCTGCGCTTAACTCTTCAATTGAGCGGCATCCACACAGCGCCATTGCGAGATCCAGTTCATCCTGCAGCATTTTCATAACTCGGCTGACTCCCGACTCGCCATCGAGCGCGAGGCCCCAGAGTACGG
>Ga0136617_10006156_pt1 | contig 10729 bp, 7 predicted proteins | sample AntDrymUQ3222106_2_FD_129672 | JGI IMG/M metagenome (GOLD analysis project Ga0136617, IMG submission 129672) | Polar desert sand microbial communities from Dry Valleys, Antarctica - metaG UQ322 (21.06) | ecosystem: Environmental > Terrestrial > Soil > Desert | place: Antarctica: Dry Valley...
ATGAGCTTCACCCGACGCCAGGCGTTGCAGATCGGGGCGACGGCCGTGGTCGGGTCCACGGCCGGGCTTCGCGCGCAGGCTGACGCCGCGCCCGTCGCCTCCGCGCGGCCGCGGATCCGGATCGCGGTCTCGACGTACTCGTACTGGCACTTCAAGACCGAGAAGTACCCCATCGAGCGCGTGATCGAGCATGCGGCGAAGCTCGGCTTCGACGGCGTCGAGATCCTGCACCGGGGAATGGCCAGCGAAGAGCCCGCCTACCTGAACGGCCTGAAGAAGCTGGCCTTCCGCCACGGCCTCGCCCTGCCGATGTTGTCCATCCACCAGGACTTCGTTTCCCCGGACGCGACCGAGCGCCAGAAGGACATCGCGCACACGAAGCACTGCATCGATCTCGCGGCCCGCCTCGGCATTCCCGCCATCCGGCTGAACTCCGGGCGCTGGAACACGATCCCGTCCTTCGACGACCTGATGAAGGTCAAGGGAGACGAGCCGCCGATCGCGGGCCACACCGAAGACGAAGCCATCAAGTGGTGCGTGGACGCCATCCAGGAATGCCTGCCCGCGGCGGAGAAAGCGGGCGTCATGCTGGCCCTGGAGAACCACTGGGGACTGACCACGCGCCCCGATATCCTGCTCCGCATCTACCAGGCTGTCCGCTCCCCCTGGCTCGGCATCAACCTCGACACCGGGAACTTCCCCGGCGAGCCGTACGCGGGAATCGAGCTGCTGGCGCCGCACGCGGTGATCGTGCAGGCGAAGACGTACTACGGCGGCGGGGAGTGGTACACCCTCGACCTCGATTACCCCCGCATTGCCGGCATCCTGCGCAAGGCGAATTTCCAGGGCTGGGTGTCGCTGGAGATGGAGGGCAAGGAGCCCGCGGAGACGGCGGTTCCGAAGAGCCTCGATGTCCTGCGCGCTGCCTTCCGGCTCGGGTAGCGCAGGGCGCCAAGGATCGCTAGCCGAGTCCGATCGAGACCAGCTTCACCTCGAGGTACTCCTCGAGTCCCCAACGCCCGCCTTCTCGGCCGAGGCCGGAGTCCTTCATCCCTCCGAAGGGCGCCTGCGGGGCCATCGCGGTGGGGAGGCCGTCGTTGACGCCGACGATCCCATACTCCAGCGCTTCCGCGACCCGCATCGCCCGCGAAAGGTCGCGCGTCCACAGGTACGCCGCCAGCCCGTAAGACGTCGCGTTGGCGAGGGCGATGGCGGCCGCTTCGTCGCGGAAGGGGGCGATGGGCGCCACCGGCCCGAACGTCTCCTCCTCGAGCACGCGCATCCCCGGCGTGACACCGGAGAGGACGGTCGGGGCGAAGAAGAGGCCGCCGAGCGCCTTTCCTCCGGTCACGACCTTCGCGCCCCGGCCGATCGCGTCCTCGACAAAGGCCTTCACCTTGGCCAGGCCCTGGCCGTCGACCAGCGGCCCGATCCTCGTGTCCTCCGCCAGCGGATCGCCGACCTTGAGCGACGCCGCGATGTCGGCAAAGGCCTCCGTGAACGATGCGCGCACGCCTTCGTCGACGAGGATTCGGTTGGTGCAGATGCAGGTCTGCCCGGCGTTGCGGAACTTGGAGGTCGCAACCTCGCGCGCGGCGAGCTCGACGTCCGCGTCCTCGAAGACCAGGAATGGCGCGTTGCCGCCGAGCTCGAGGGACACGCGCTTCAGCGTCCGCGCCGCACGGGCATAAAGCATCCGCCCGACCTCGGTGGAGCCGGTGAAGGTCAGCTTCCGGATGCGGGGGTCTTCCAGCAGCACTTCGGAGACCGGCACCGGATCCAGCGCGGGAAGGACCTGCAGCGTACCCGGGGGGCCGCCCGCCTGCTCCCATAGCTCGGCGAGAAGAAGCGCGGTCAGCGGCGATTGCTCGGCCGGCTTCAGGATGAACGTGCACCCGGCGGCGAGGGCAGGCGCGGCCTTGCGGGTCACCATTCCCGCGGGGAAGTTCCAGGGCGTGATCCCGTACGCCGGCCCTACCGGCTCGTGCCGGACCAGGAAGCGCTTGTGGGGGAACGGCGCGGGCAGCATCTCTCCGCCGATCCGGCCCGCGGCCTCGGCGTAGTATTCGACGAAGCTCGCGGCGTACTTGACCTCGCCGCGTGTCTCGACGATCGGCTTGCCCATCTCGAGCGTCATCGTGCGCGCGAGATCGTCGGTGCGCGCCAGGATGAGATCGTTCCATCGGCGCAGGATGCGGCCGCGCTCGTGTCCTGGCGTCGCCTTCCAGCCCGCAAACGCAGCGACGGCCGCATCGGCAGCGACGCGGCCCTCCTCGGCGCCGCAATCCGCCACCTCGGCCAGCGCCACGCCCGTCGCCGGGTTCGTCACCGTGTAGGTCCGCCGCGTCTCCCGCCATCCACCGTCGAGGAAGGCGCGTGTCTCGTACGGCGTTTCCCGTCGAGGCGTGGTGGTCATTGCGTTTCTCCGGGACGTCGATGGCGGAAGTTGGCGCCGCGGTCGCGCCAGACGACGAACACTCCGTGGTTCGCGCTCGACGGGTCGTCCACGTAGTCAGGAATGATCCCGTACACCTCGTAGCCGCGGTGGAGATGGATCGACAGGACGGGGTCCGTTCTCGTCCCGCGGACCACGTCACCGACGTAGGCCTCGATGGGCATTTCAGGCGCGAGAAGGCCATAACCCCGGGGCAACGCGCCTGCGACATGGCCGCGAAGGCCGAGGCGCCGGATCAATCCCTGTTCCGCCTCATGGAGAAGGCTGGAAAGGCCGCGGCCGCGGAAGGCGGGATGGACGCCGATGTCCGCGCAGTACAGCCAGTCCCCGGTCGGATCGTGGCTGGTCAGCCAGTTGTCGGCCACCGCCTCCATGTAACGGTGCTGGAAATGGGCGAAGTCGACGCGCGTACGGAAATCCGTGGCGCACGCCACCGGCCGCCCGGTGGCGCGCTCGACGACGACGTGCTGGCCCTCGGGGAAGACGCCGATGTGCGAGCGGTAGTGCTCAGCCTGCATCCGCTGGTCGGCGGCAAGAGTCGGGAAGCACGCGGACTGGATGGCAGCGAGGTCCTCCGCCATCGCGAGCTGGGCGTGAACGACTTCGAAATCCGCTCGGGCCACGGAAAGATGTTACGTCCGTCTGGGCCCCGGACCCGCCACGACACGCTGCCGGCGATCATGGGCCGCAGAGCAGATGCGCCACGCGGGGATGCCAGGCATGGCGGGAGGCGGCAACGCGCTAGCTCGTCCGGGCGCCGAGACGCCCGGATCGCGAGGCGCGCGGAGCGACGCGTACTACGTCGTACGCGAGCGACCGCGCAACGAAGCGAGCCGGGATGTATCGGCGGCCGGTCTAGCCGAAGGTGCGGTATTCGTCGAGTATGAAGTGGATCGGGTTCTGGGCCTGGTCGCGCACCCACACTTCGTAGTGCAGATGGGGACCGGTCGAACGGCCGGTGCTGCCGACGAAGCCGATCAGGTCGCCGCGGCGGATACGCTGGCCGGCCCGCACTCCATAAGCATCGAGATGGCCGTAGCGGGTGACCACTCCGTACCCGTGGTCGACCACAATCGAGTTCCCGTACGCTCCCTGCGTCGCCGCCGACAGGACGACGCCGTCGGCGGGAGCAAAGATGCGCGTCCCGATCGGGGTCGAGATGTCGATCCCGGAATGGAAGTCGCGCTGCCCGGTGAACGGATCCTTGCGGTTGCCGAAGTCAGCGGAAAGATACCCGCGAACAGGCCAGATCGAAGGGGTCGACGCGAGAACCAGCGTCTGGTCGCGGTAGAACTCTTCGAGCTGGGCGGAGCGTCTCGTGAGCGTGGTGAGGCTTTCGTCGATCGCAGCCAGCGCCCGGGGGGCGAGCACCGGAGCCTGCGATTCCGTTCCGACCGCGCCCCCGACGCCGGCCGAGGCCGCTTCGGGGAGCGAGTGCTCGAGCCCTGCCATTACGCCAAGCTTGGTGACCATGGTCTGGAGCTGGACGACCTTGGCCTGCAGCTTTCCGGCGTTCTCTTCGTACGTCCGCGTCTTGGTGAGCAGCTCGGAGTTCTCGGTGCGCAGGCGGCGAAGGTCATACACCTCCGCGGTGACGCGCGCGTAGTGCACCAGCACTCCCCCAACCGTGATTCCCAGAGCGCTCGCGAGCGTGAGCGTCCACTTGGCGAGCCGCACCGGCACGCGGATCTGTCGGAACCGTGCCTTGGCGTGGGGGACCACGATCAGGGTGTAGAACTCGTTGGCCATCTCTCCTCCGAATACGTTCAAACAAGCTCGGGCTTCCGTGGGCCCGCGGCCACACGGACAGGAGGCTTGCGGCCTCCCACCCACAACTGTGACAAAGAGCGGCAGACTAGCACGGGGGGTTAAAGGGAGTCAACGATTCATTCCAAGTAATTGAACCACCGGTGTATCAATTTGGAGAGGCGCCCCGGAAATGGAGTGCTTCGGCGATGTGGCCGGCTGCCACAGTCGTGGCCCCCTCGAGGTCGGCCAGGGTCCGGGCGACGCGCAGGAGGCGGTCATGGGCACGCCCCGAGAGGCCCAGGCGGTCCATGGCAGCCTCCAGGAGGGTTGCTCCGCCCGTATCCAGTTGAGCCACCAAGCGTATTGCCTGTGAGTCGAGCTCGCCGTTGACCATGACGCCTACCGCCGGATGCCGTGCCGCCTGTCGCGCCCGGGCCTGAATGATCCGTTCGCGAACGGCGGCCGAGCCCTCTCCTGGAGGTCCCGTCATTTCGGCGTAACCGACCGCCCCGACCTCCACGTGGAGGTCGATCCGGTCGAGGAGGGGGCCGGAGACGCGACGCCGGTAGCGTTCGACCTGGGCCGGCGTGCACCCGCACCCCTCGTGACGCTGTCCGGCGCGCCCGCACGGGCACGGATTCATCGCCGCCAGCAGCTGGAAGCGGGCGGGCAGATGGAGCGTCCCACGCGCCCGCGCGATCGTCACCGTCCGTTCCTCGAGCGGCTGGCGCAGCGCTTCGAGCACGTTGCGCCGGAACTCGGGCAGCTCGTCGAGGAACAGCACGCCATTGTGGGCGAGGCTCACCTCGCCGGGCCGGGGAAGGGATCCGCCCCCGACTACCGCCACGTCGCTCGCGGTATGGTGCGGCGCGCGGAACGGTCGCTCCGCGAGCAGCACGTCGAGCCGGGCGCCCGCCGCGGAATGGATCGCCGACGTCTCGAGCGCTTCGTCGAGCGACAGCCGCGGCAGCAGCCCCGGCAGCCTCCGGGCCAGCATCGTCTTCCCGGATCCCGGCGGACCGACGAACAGCAGGTTGTGCCCGCCGGCGGCGGCGACCTCGAGGGCGCGCCGCGCGAAGTCCTGCCCGCGCACGTCGGCCATGTCGGCGTGCGGCGACGGAACCGCCCTGGAAGGCACGGGCCGCGGAGGCGGGGGGCGGACGTCGGCCGCGGCCAGGTCGACGGCTTCGGGCAACGAGGCTACCGGATAGACGTCGACGCCCTCGACGAGCGCCGCCTCGGCGGCGTTGGCGGCGGGCACGATGGCGCCGCGCAAGCCGTTGCGGCGGGCCATCAGCATCATCGGCAGGACTCCGCTCACCGGGCGTACCGCGCCGTCGAGAGCGAGCTCGCCCACGAGCAGGACATCGCGCAGTCGCGGCGGCGCAACGGCCCCATCGGCGGCAAGGAGGCCGATCGCGGTGGCGAGGTCGTACGAGGATCCCGTCTTGCGCAGGCTGGCCGGCGCCATGCTGACGGTGATCCGGCGGTCCCACTTGAACGGAAAGCCGCAGTTGCGCAGCGCGGCGCGGATGCGCCCTTCGCTCTCCTTGATCGAGGAGTCGGGCAGGCCGAGCATCGTGAAGCGGGGGAAACCCGACGACGTGTCGGCCTCCACGCGGATGAGGTGCGCTTCGGCGCCGACGACGGCCGCGGTCAACGACGTGGCGAGCATGGGATCTCCCGCGGACGGAAATGTCCGCCGACAAAGGCGGGGGGAGAGCCCGCTCCAGACGGAGGCAGGGTAGCGCCGGGAGTGACCGGGGCGGGTCCGGCTAGCGGATGGTGTAGATGGTGAGCGTGTTCCCGGCGGACAACGCGGTGCCGGTGAGGTTGTTCCACGACACGAGGTCGGCCACCGTGGTGTTGTAGCGCTGGGCGAGGGCGTGCAGGGTGTCGCCGGTGCGGATCCGATGCTGGACCGGCGCGCGCGTGCCCGCGGCGAGGTCCCGCGCTGCTCCCGCCTTGATGGGGATGATGAGCTCGGTGCCTCGCGCCAGCTGCTTGCCCGAGCCGAGGTTGTTGGCGGACGCGATGGCCCGCGCTTCCGCGCCGTAGCGCTTCGCGATCGCGGACAGGCTCTGTCCGCGGCCCACGACGTGGGTGCGGAAGGAAACGCGCTTTTCTGCGGGGAGCGTTTCCAGGCAACCCTCGAGCTGCTCGCCCTTGCCCTGCGGAACCTTGACCTTGAACGTGCGGTTCGCCGGCGTTGCCAGCCGCCGCAGCTCGGGATTGAACGACTGCACGGTGCTCAACCCCGTTCCCGCGCACTCTGCGATCACCCGCAGGTCGACGGCCCCCTTCACCGCTACGGCGTCGTAGGCGAAGACGGGGTGGGGCGCGATGTCGAAGCCGTACCGGTCCGCCGCCTTGGCGACGATGATCGCGGCGTGGATCATCGGGACGTAGTTCACCGTCTCCTGCGCGAGATCGCTCACGCGGCTGAGCGTCCAGAAATCGTTCGCGCCCGTGCGCTCCATCGCCCGGCTGACGCGCCCCTCGCCGGCGTTGTATGACGCGAGGGCGAGGTTCCAGTCACCAAAGATCTCGTACAGCTCGCGCAGGTAGCGGGCGGCGGCCCGGGTCGCCTTTTCGGGATCGCTGCGCTCGTCGACCCACCAGTCCTGGGCCAGGCCGTACTGCCGGCCGGTGGCGGGCATGAACTGCCACATGCCCTTGGCCTTGGCCGTGGAAAGAGCACGGGTGTGGAAGGCGCTTTCGACGAGAGCGAGGTACGCCAGGTCCTGCGGAATGCCTTCCGCGGCGAAGACCTCGCGGATGCGCGGCAAATACTTCCCGCCGCGGGACAAGGCGGCCTCGAACCACTCGCGCAGCGGCCCCTGGTAGCGGTCGATGCATGACAACACGGGATCGTTGAGCTCGATGCGGAGGTCCGCCGGCTCGCGGCGCAGCGCGTCTTCGGCGATGCTGCGGATCTCGCCGCTGTACATCGAGCCGAGCTCGACGTCGCCGACGTCGTCGATCGCCGCCGGCTCCGACGCCGTCTCCGTGAACCCGTCGCCCGCGGCAAGGGTCTCCAGCTCCTGCACCTGGACCGCCTGCAGGGTCCGCCGATACGCTTCCGCGGCGGCGGCGTTCGCGTAGGCGCCCCCGGGAGCGGTCAGGTAGAGGTCGACGGCGCGATTCCACTCCAGGCGGGCGCTTTCGAGATGCCCCCGGCGGCTCTCGTCCATGCCGCGAGCGAGATGGGCGTCCGCGGCGGCGATCAGCCGGGAAGTGCCCTCCGCCGTGGTGGGGGAAGGAACGCTACGACGGGCGGCCTTTGTCCCATGGGCGCAGCCCGAGGCGAGGACCCCGAGGCACAGGACCGCCATGAAACCGCTCGCTGCTCGCATCCCGCGCCAGCCTCCCCAAAACCCTGGTTTGATAACGCGCGCGCATGGTAGCACTACTAAGTTGGGGGGGAACGTCGGCGCGGCGCTTGCGATGCGCCTCGCTCCCCCCCAAACCCCCCAGGGGGCGCCGTCGCGCTGCGCGCGCCGCCGCCCCCCCGTTGGCAGGATCAGGCGACCGTCGCCGACACTATTGGGCGTCCGCGGAGATCAGGATTTTCTTGCCCTCGGCGAGGTCGCGCGCCGAGGGGGTCACGATCGCTCCCGTGGTCAAGAGGATGGTCCGCCCGTCGCGCATCGCCCGGCGGACGTCGTCCTCGGAGACGAAATCGACGGCTTCGGGGCGGGGCCCGGCACCGGCGGCGGTTGGGCCGGAGGACGTCCTCGGGGCTCCGGGGGCGGGGCCCGACGGCTCCCGCGGCGCGGCTGATGGCCCTCCACCCAGCCGCTCGCTGACGAACGCGGTCACCTGGGCCTGCAGGTCGGTTGGCGCCCCCGTCGCGGGCTGGTTCCGGCCTTCCCGCGGCAGCTCGTAGGCGAGGCGCTTCACGTTCATGAGGTGCATCGGGGTGATGTTGTCGGAGGTGATGTTGCCCGCGTAGGCCCCGCACCCGAGGCTCATGGACGGCGCGAGGCCGGTCGCGTAACCCGTCGCCCCCATCGACGACTGCGTGTTGGCGATGATGCGGAAGACGGGCTTCTTGAGTGCGAACTCGCGGATGACCGCGTCGTCCTTGCTGTGAATGGCCATGGTGTGGCCGGTGCCGCCGTAGCGCAGCAGCTGCAGCACGCGCTCGCACCCCTCGTGCCAGTCCTTCACGACGTAGAACGCGAGCACCGGACACAGCTTCTCGATGGAGAGGGGAAAGTCGCGCCCGACGCCTGCCAGCGGCGCGACGAGCACGCGAGTGTCCGGAGGAACCTTCACCCCCGCCTTCTCCGCGATATAGGTGGCCGCCTTGCCGACGATCTCCGGGTTCGCCAGGCGCTGGGGCGTGACGACGACCTTCGCCACCGCCGCCGACTCCGCGTCGTTCAGGAAGTAGCAGCCGTTTTTCTTCGCCTCCGCGATCACCTGGTCCTTGATCGCCTCGTCGCAGACGATCGACTGTTCGGACGAGCACAACGTGCCGTTGTCGAAGGTCTTGCCATTGACGATGTCGCGGACGGCCTTGGGCACATCGGCCGTCTTCTCGATGTAGGCCGGGACGTTTCCCGGGCCCACGCCGTAGGCCGGTCGGCCGGACGAGTAGGCCGCGCGCACCAGGCCGATCCCCCCGGTGGCGAGGATGACGCCGACGTCGCGGGTCTTCATCAGCTCCTGCGTGCCCTCGAGGCTGACCTCGGTCATGCAGGAAAGCGCGTCGGGAGGAAGGCCGGCGCCGACCGCGGCGCGGTGCAGCACCTTGACCGTCTCCTCGATGCACTTTCGGGCGGACGGGTGCGGGGACATGACGCAGGCGTTGCGCGCCTTGATCGAGACCAGCGCCTTGAAGATCGCGGTCGACGTGGGGTTGGTGGACGGGATCACCGCGGCCACGACACCCATCGGCTCCGCGTACTCGACCACGCGCCGGGCCTTGTCCTCGCGAATGATGCCGACCGTCTTCATCGGCCGGATGTACTCGTACACGTCCACCGCCGCGAACATGTTCTTGGCGATCTTGTCCTTCACGTTGCCGAAGCCGGTCTCCTCGACCGCGAGGCGCGCCAGGCGCTCGGCATCCCGGCGCGCGGCTTCCGCCATGGCCTGGACGATGCGGTCGATCTGTTCCTGGGAGAAGCCGGCGAGCGTTTTCTGGGCGGCGCGGGCGGCGGCGGCGAGCGTGCGCGCCTGCTGGATCGAGAGGAGGTCCGAGTCCTTGACCGCCATCGGGAGACGGGCGGTTTAGCCCTTCCGGCTCGTGCTCGGCGCGGCGGGCTCGGCGATGCCGCCGGGGAGCACCTTCTCGACTTCCTGGTGCGGCCGCGGGATGACGTGCACGGAAACGAGCTCGCCCACGCGGCGCGCGGCAGCCGCCCCGGCGTCGGTCGCGGCCTTCACCGCGCCCACGTCGCCGCGGACCATCACCGTCACGTACGCGGAGCCGATGAACTCGCGGCCGACCAGCACCACGTTCGCGGCCTTGACCATCGCGTCAGCGGCTTCGATGGCCCCGACCAGCCCCTTCGTCTCGACCATTCCCAGCGCGTCCATTGAAGCCATGGTGCGGCGACTGTAGCACCAAAAGCTATGATCCGGGTCCCATGCATTCGGCCGCCGCGTTCCTGTTCTTCCTGGCCTACGCCATCGTCGTCACGCGGCCCCTGGCTTTACACGCCGCCACGCGGACGCTGATCGGCCCGGACCCGCTGTCGCACCTGTGGATGGTGAGCTGGCTGACCGGCCACGCCTTCGATCCCGCCCGCATCTTCCACGGCAACATCTTTCATCCCGCCGCCCACGCCGCGCTGTTCACCGACCTGTCGCTGGGGACCGCGATCCTCGTGCTGCCGCTGCGGCTGATCACGACGGAGCCGGTCGTCCTGTTCAACGTCGCGACCATCCTTGCCCTCGCCTTTGGCGGCTGGGCCTTCCACGCGCTCGTCCACGCCCTCACCGGTCAGCGATGGGCGGGGCTTTTGGCCGGGATCCTCGCCGCCTTCTCGTCGCACCAGATGAGCCACGTCTATCACCTGAACCTGCTGTCCACCGGCTGGCTGGCTTTGTTCCTCCTCGGCCTCCACCGGATCGCGCAACGCGACCAGGTCCGCGGGGCGATCCTGGCCGGCGTCTCCTTTGCGCTGACCGCGCAGTCCAGCGGGTACTACGGCGTGGCCGCGGCCGTGATCGCGCTGGTGTTCGCCGCGTTCCATTTCCGCGAGCTGCGCCGGACACGCACGGCGGCCCTCGTTTTCGGGGCGGCGGCCCTTGCGGTCCTGCTCACCCTTCCGTACCTGCTCGCCTTTCGCCAGCTGCAGGAGGAGCAGGGATTCCGCCGGCCGCCGGGGCTGTCGGTCAAGATGGCCTTCCATCCTTCCCGGGATCTGACCAGCTGGTCACACGTGTACATCGGCGTTCTCGGGGGCGACGGCGAAATCCTGTTCCCGGGGCTGCTGCCCCTTGTCCTCGGCGGCCTGGCGCTGCGGGGGAGAGGGCGCGCGGCGTGGTTCTACGCCGCGGCCGCGGCGG
>Ga0136617_10006157_pt1 | contig 10729 bp, 4 predicted proteins | sample AntDrymUQ3222106_2_FD_129672 | JGI IMG/M metagenome (GOLD analysis project Ga0136617, IMG submission 129672) | Polar desert sand microbial communities from Dry Valleys, Antarctica - metaG UQ322 (21.06) | ecosystem: Environmental > Terrestrial > Soil > Desert | place: Antarctica: Dry Valley...
AATTGCTGTTTCCGGCGCGCGTTGTGATAGGCCAAACCCGTGCCGGCAGGAATCAATCGGCCGACAATCACGTTTTCCTTCAGGCCGCGCAGATCGTCGCGTTTGCCCATGATCGCAGCTTCGGTCAGCACGCGAGTGGTTTCCTGGAACGAGGCAGCCGAAATGAATGAATCGGTAGACAGCGAAGCCTTGGTGATGCCCAGCAGCAGGTATTCGTAAACCGCTTCCTGCTTGCCCTCGGCGGCGACGCGTTCGTTGTCCACAAGTACTTCAGCCCTTTCCAGCTGTTCACCCTGGATGAAGCGCGTGTCGCCGGCGTCGGCGATCTGCACGCGCCGCAACATCTGACGCACGATCACTTCTATGTGCTTGTCGTTGATCTTGACGCCTTGCAATCGATAAACGTCCTGCACCTCGTCGGTGATGTAGCGCGCCAGGGCTTCCACGCCCAGCAAACGCAGGATATCGTGCGGATCGCGCGGCCCATCGACAATGACCTCGCCCTTGTTGACGACCTGGCCATCGTGCGCCATCACGTGCTTTTCCTTGGGAATCAGATACTCGTGCGGCACGTGATCGAGATCGGTGATTACAAGGCGCTGCTTTCCTTTGGTGTCCTTGCCGAACGAGACGGTCCCCGTCACCTCGGCCAGTACGCCGGCATCTTTCGGCGAACGCGCTTCGAACAATTCGGCGACGCGCGGCAAGCCACCCGTGATGTCGCGCGTTTTGCTGGTCTCCTGCGGAATACGCGCGAGCACTTCGCCGACCGAGACTTGCTGACTGTCCTTGACCGTGATCAGCGAACCCACCTGGAAAGTGATGTTGACCGACAGGTCGGAGCCGGCCATCTTGATCTCCTCGCCTTTCGGTCCGAGCAGCTTGACCTGCGGACGCAAACCCTTCGCCTGAGCCGCGCCGCGACGCTTCGGGTCGATCACGACCAGGGTAGACAGGCCGGTTACCTCATCGATCTGCTTGGCGACCGTGACGTTTTCCTCAACGTTCTCGAAATGCACGGTGCCCGCGTATTCGGTGATGATCGGACGGGTGTGCGGATCCCACGACGCGAGCAATTGACCGGCCTTGACGGCGTCGCCGTCCTTGATCATCAGGGTTGCGCCGTAGGGCACTTTATGCCGCTCGCGCTCGCGGCCGGCATCATCCTGAATGACCACTTCGCCGCTGCGCGAAATCACGACCTGCTCCTTGCGCGCGTTACTCACGTAGCGCATGACCTGGGTGAAGCGCGCGGTACCGTTCGACTTGCTCTCGACCTGGCTGACGACCGCCGTACGCGACGCCGCGCCACCGATGTGGAAGGTGCGCATCGTGAGCTGTGTTCCCGGCTCGCCGATCGATTGCGCGGCGATCACGCCGACCGCTTCGCCGACCGCGACCATCTGGCCGCGGCCGAGATCGCGTCCGTAGCATTTCGCGCACAAGCCGAAACGGGTGTCGCACGTCAGCGGCGTCCTGACCTTGATTTCGTCGATGCCGAGCGCCTCTATGGTATCGACCGCATCTTCGTCGAGCAGGGTGCCTGCTTCGAAGATCGTCTCGCCGGTTTCCTGCTGCACGATATCGTTGGCTGCGACGCGCCCCAGAATGCGTTCGCGCAGCGCTTCGACGACCTCGCCGCCTTCGACCAGCGCCTTCATGGCGGCGCCGTTCGCCGTCCCGCAATCGTCTCTGGTCACCACCAGATCCTGCGTGACGTCGACCAGACGCCGCGTCAGATAGCCGGAGTTCGCCGTTTTCAACGCGGTATCGGCCAGACCTTTGCGCGCGCCGTGCGTCGAGATGAAGTACTGCAGCACGTTCAACCCTTCCCGGAAGTTGGCGGTGATCGGCGTTTCGATGATAGAGCCGTCGGGCTTGGCCATCAGCCCGCGCATGCCGGCCAACTGGCGGATTTGCGCCGCCGAGCCGCGCGCGCCCGAATCCGCCATCATGTAGATCGAGTTGAACGACTCTTGGGAGACCAGCCGCCCTTTGTCGTCCTTGAGCGGACCCAGGGTCTTTTTCCTGGCATCCCAGTTCATCACCTGCTCGATACCGAGTTGCTCCATCATCGCCTTGGCGACGTCATCGCCGGCACGGCCCCAGATATCGACGACCTTGTTATAACGCTCACCCTGGGTGACGAGCCCGGAGGTGTATTGTTTTTCGATCTCGGAAACTTCCTTTTCGGCGGCGGAAATCAAATCGTTCTTCTGCTGCGGCACGAGCATGTCATCGACGCAAATCGAAATGCCCGCGCGCGTTGCGAGCGTAAAGCCGGCGTACATCAGCTTGTCCGCGAAGATGACCGTTTCACGCAGTCCGCAACGGCGGAAAGCGGCGTTGATCAGCCTGGAAATCTCTTTTTTCTTGAGCGCCTTGTTAATCAGGCCAAACGGCAAGCCGACCGGCAGGATCTCGGACAGCAGCGCACGGCCGACGGTCGTCTCGTAGCGCGTGACCTTTTCACGGCGTTCGCCGTCGCTGTCGTTCTCGACTTCCTTGATGCGGACGGCAACGCGGGCGTGCAGATCGACCTGGCGCGATTCATAGGCGCGCGATACTTCACCGACATCGGCGAAACGCAGGCCTTCGCCGCGCGCGTTGATGGCTGAGCGCGTCACGTAATACAGACCCAGCACGATGTCCTGCGAAGGCACGATGATCGGCTCGCCGTTCGACGGCGACAGCACGTTGTTCGACGACAGCATCAAGGTACGGCATTCCATCTGCGCTTCCAGCGACAGCGGCACGTGCACAGCCATCTGGTCGCCGTCGAAGTCGGCGTTGAATGCCGCGCAAACCAGCGGATGCAACTGGATCGCCTTGCCTTCGATCAGCACCGGCTCAAACGCCTGGATGCCGAGCCGATGCAAGGTCGGCGCGCGATTCAGCATGACCGGATGCTCGCGGATGACGTCTTCGAGGATGTCCCAGACCTCCGGCACTTCCTGCTCGACCAGTCGTTTGGCGGCTTTGATCGTGGTCGCAAGCCCCAGCACTTCAAGCTTGTGGAAGATGAACGGCTTGAACAGCTCGAGCGCCATTTTCTTGGGCAGACCGCATTGATGCAGCTTCAGTTGCGGGCCGACGACGATCACCGAGCGGCCGGAATAATCGACGCGTTTGCCGAGCAGGTTCTGGCGGAAGCGCCCGCCCTTGCCCTTGATCATGTCGGCGAGTGATTTCAGCGCGCGCTTGTTGGCGCCGGTCATGGCTTTGCCGCGACGCCCATTGTCGAGCAGGGAATCGACCGATTCCTGCAGCATGCGCTTTTCATTGCGCACGATGATCTCGGGCGCCTTCAATTCCAGCAGCCGCTTCAGCCGGTTGTTGCGGTTGATGACGCGGCGATACAGATCGTTGAGGTCGGAGGTCGCAAAGCGGCCGCCATCGAGCGGCACCAGCGGACGCAATTCCGGCGGCAGCACCGGCAGCACTTCCATGATCATCCAGTCGGGCTTGATGCCGGACTTGTGGAAAGCTTCAAGCACCTTCAGGCGTTTGGCGATTTTCTTGATCTTGGTGTCGGAGCCTGTGGCTGCGAGTTCTTTATGCAGATCGTCGAGTTCGCGGTTCAGATTCAGACTGCGCAGCAGATCGCGTATGCCTTCAGCGCCCATGCTCGCGGAAAAATCATCGCCGAACTCTTCGACTTTGGTCAGATAATCGTCTTCGCTCAGGAGCTGACACCGCGTCAGCGGCGTCATGCCGGGGTCGGTCACGACGTACGCTTCGAAATACAGCACGCGCTCGATATCGCGCAAGGTCATGTCGAGCACCATCCCCAGACGCGACGGCAGCGACTTCAGAAACCAGATGTGCGCCGCCGGGCTGGCGAGCTCGATATGCGCCATGCGTTCGCGGCGTACTTTCGACAGGGTCACTTCGACCCCGCATTTCTCGCAGATCACGCCGCGATGCTTGAGCCGCTTGTATTTGCCGCACAGGCACTCGTAATCCTTGGTCGGCCCGAAAATCTTCGCGCAAAACAGGCCATCGCGTTCGGGTTTGAACGTGCGGTAGTTGATCGTCTCCGGCTTTTTGACTTCGCCGTACGACCACGAGCGGATTTTCTCGGGCGACGCCAGGCCGATCTTGATCGCATCGAATTCTTCTTCCTGCGTGACCTGCTTGAATAAATCGAGCAATGCTTTCATTTGACCTCCAGTGAGGCGTGAGGAGTGAGGCGGTTAAAACCGATCCAGATCGATATCGATCGCGAGCGAGCGGATTTCCTTGACCAGCACGTTGAAGGATTCCGGCATGCCGGCGTCGATCTTGTGCTCGCCCTTGACGATGTTCTCGTAGACTTTCGTGCGCCCGGAAACGTCGTCGGATTTAACCGTCAGCATCTCCTGCAGCGTATAGGCTGCGCCGTACGCTTCCAGCGCCCAGACTTCCATTTCACCAAAACGCTGGCCGCCGAATTGCGCCTTGCCGCCCAACGGCTGCTGCGTGACCAGGCTGTACGGGCCGGTCGAGCGCGCATGCATCTTGTCGTCGACCAGATGATGCAGCTTCAGCACATGCATGTAGCCGACCGTGACCGGGCGATCGAACACATCGCCGGTACGCCCATCGTGCAATTGCACCTGGCCCGAGCGCGGCAGGCCGGCCAAGGTCAGCATGTCCTTGATCTCGGTTTCGGTGGCGCCGTCGAACACTGGCGTCGCGAAGGGCACACCCTGTTTGAGGTTGAAGGCGAGATGCAGCACTTCGTCATCCGACAACGACGCCAAATCTTCGATCGTCCCGCTCGAGTTGTATATCTGGGTCAGCAGCTTGCGGACTTCCGCGACCTTGGTCTGCGCTGCCAGCATGTCGCCGATTTTCCGGCCTAAACCTTTCGACGCCCAGCCGAGATGCGTTTCCAGAATCTGGCCGACGTTCATCCGCGACGGCACACCGAGCGGATTCAGCACGATGTCCATCGGCGTGCCGTCCTCCATGTACGGCATATCTTCGACCGGCACGATTTTCGAGATCACGCCTTTATTGCCGTGGCGTCCGGCCATTTTGTCGCCAGGCTGCAGGCGGCGTTTGACGGCGACGTAAACCTTGACCATTTTCTGCACGCCCGGCGGCAGCTCATCACCGCTCGTGAGCTTCTTTTTCTTCTCTTCGAACGCGGCATCGAAATCGACGCGCTTCTGCGCAATACCGTCTTTCAACTGCTCAAGCTGACGGCTGGATTCATCATTGGCGAGGCGGATATCGAACCAGTGGTGGCGTTCGACCTCCGCCAGATAGGTCTTGGTGATTTTGCTGCCTTTTGCTATGCGTTTGGGGCCGCCATTAACCGTCTTGCCGAGCAACAGCCGCTCGATGCGGCCGAAAGCATCGTTTTCGACGATGCGCATCTGGTCGGCGAGATCTTTTTTGTAGCGCTTCAGTTCATCCTCGATGATCTGCCTGGCGCGCTTGTCGCGCTCTATGCCTTCGCGCGTAAACACCTGGACTTCGATGACGGTTCCCGACATGCCGGAAGGCACGCGCAAGCTGGTGTCCTTTACGTCGGAAGCCTTTTCGCCAAAAATCGCGCGCAGCAGTTTTTCTTCCGGCGTCAGTTGCGTTTCACCCTTTGGCGTCACTTTTCCGACCAGCACATCGCCGGCTTCGACTTCGGCGCCGATATGAATGATGCCCGATTCGTCGAGCCGGCCGAGCATCGTTTCCGACAGATTGGAAATGTCGCGCGTGATCTCTTCGGCGCCGAGCTTGGTGTCGCGCGCCACGATTTGCAGCTCTTCGATGTGGATCGATGTGAAGCGGTCTTCGGCGACGATGCGCTCCGAGATCAGGATCGAATCCTCGAAGTTGTAGCCGTTCCAAGGCATGAAAGCGACCAGCAGATTCTGCCCCAGCGCGAGTTCGCCCATATCCGTCGACGCGCCGTCCGCCACGACATCGCCTCTGGCGAGGACGTCGCCAACCCTGACCAGCGGACGCTGGTTGATATTGGTGTTCTGATTCGAGCGCGTGTACTTGATCAGATTGTAGATATCGACGCCCGCTTCGCCGGTGACCGTTTCCTCATCACGCACGCGAACGACGATACGTGCTGCGTCGACATAGTCGACGGTGCCACCGCGCACAGCCTGGACCGCCGTTCCCGAATCGACCGCAACGGTGCGCTCGATGCCGGTGCCGACCAAAGGTTTCTCGGCGCGCAGGCAAGGCACCGCCTGGCGCTGCATGTTCGAACCCATCAGCGCGCGATTGGCATCGTCGTGCTCGAGGAACGGGATCAACGAAGCCGCGACCGACACGATCTGCGATGGCGCAACATCCATGTACTGGATGCGCTCGGGCGCCGCCAGCTCGAATTCGTTGCGATGCCGGCACGAAACGATCTCGTCGGTGAACTTGCCCTTCTTGTCGAGCGCGGCATTGGCCTGCGCAATCACGAACTGGCCTTCCTCAATGGCGGACAGGTAATCGATATGGTCGGTGACCTGGCCATTGCCGACCCTGCGATACGGCGTTTCCATAAAGCCGTATTCGTTGGTACGCGCATACAAAGCGAGCGAATTGATCAGACCGATGTTCGGACCTTCCGGGGTTTCGATTGGGCAGACGAGGCCGTAGTGCGTCGGATGCACGTCGCGCACCTCAAACCCGGCGCGCTCGCGCGTCAAGCCGCCGGGTCCGAGCGCCGAGACCCGGCGCTTATGGGTAATCTCGGACAGCGGATTGGTCTGATCCATGAACTGACTCAACTGGCTCGACCCGAAAAATTCGCGGATCGCGGCCGATACCGGTTTGGCGTTGATGAGATCGTGCGGCATCAGGTTTTCCGACTCGGCCTGGGACAAGCGTTCCTTGACGGCCCGCTCGACGCGCACCAATCCGGAACGGAACTGGTTTTCCGCAAGCTCGCCGACCGAACGCACGCGCCGGTTGCCGAGGTGATCGATATCGTCGATCTCGCCGCGGCCATTGCGCAGCTCGACCAGAATCCTGATGACCGCCGTGATGTCTTCGTTCGACAAGGTTCCCGCCCCGGTCAATTCGGTGCGGCCGACACGGCGGTTGAATTTCATGCGGCCGACGGCCGACAGGTGGTAACGCTCCTCGGCATAGAACAGACCTTTGAACAGCGCCTTCACGGCATCTTCGGTCGGCGGTTCGCCGGGACGCATCATGCGATAGATCGCGACCTGTGCGGCCAACTGGTCGGTCGTCTCGTCGATGCGCAGCGTTTGCGAGATGTAGGCGCCCTGATCGAGATCATTCGTGTAGAGCGTATTGAACTGGCCGACTTCGGCGTCCTGCAATTTGCTCAGTACCGGTTCGGTGATCTCGTCGTTGGCAGCGGCGATGATTTCGCCCGATTCCTTGTCGATCACGTTGTGGGCCAGGACGCGGCCGATCAGAAAATCGTCCGGAACGGCAATTTTCTTGATGCCCGCCTGCTCGAGGTCGCGCACGTGCTTGACGGTAACGCGCTTGTCCTTGGCGACGATCAGCTTGCCGGTCTTGGTGCTGATATCGAAGCGCGCGATTTCGCCACGCATGCGTTCGGGGACGAGTTCGAATTGTGTCGTCTTCTTGCCGAGATGAAACGTATCGAACGCGAAAAATTCCTTGAGTATCTGCTCCGGCGTGTAGCCGATTGCTTTCAGCAGAATCGTGACCGGCATCTTGCGGCGGCGGTCGACGCGGAAGTACAGATAATCTTTCGGATCGTATTCGAAATCGAGCCACGAACCCCGATACGGAATGATGCGCGCCGAGAACAGCAGTTTGCCCGAGGAATGGGTCTTGCCGCGGTCGTGCTCGAAAAACACGCCCGGCGAACGATGCAATTGCGAAACGATCACGCGCTCGGTGCCATTGATGACGAACGAACCGGTATTCGTCATCAACGGAATCTCGCCCATGTAGACCTCCTGCTCCTTGACTTCCTTGACCGTCGGCTTGCTCGCCTCGCGATCCATGATGGTCAGGCGCACCTGGGCGCGCAGCGGGCTTGCATAAGTCAGGCCGCGCTGCTGGCATTCCTTGACGTCGAACGGCGGCATGCCGAGAAAATAGCTGACAAAGTCGAGTCGCGCGTTGCCGGAATGGCTGGAAATCGGAAAAATCGACTGAAAAGCGGCCTGCAGACCCTGCGTGGCCCGTTTGTCAGGCGCAACGGCGGCCTGCAAAAAGGCCGCGTAAGACTCGAGCTGGGTGGCAAGAAGAAACGGCACCGGCAGGACGCTTGCGCGCTTGGCGAAACTCTTGCGGATGCGTTTTTTCTCGGTAAAAGAATAGCTCATAGTCGCTCCATCGCTTCAGAAAGTGGGGGCTTGCGGCGCGCAGAACAGCGGAAAAACCGAGGTGAAGGCATTAGTACGCTTTTTGACTGAAAAATTCCATGCAAGCGCTGCCTTCCCGCGTTTTGTTCGAGTCGGGGTTTTTGACGACAAGGCGAGGCGTCCGCTTCTGTCGTCCTGCAGGCCAGGCAGCTCGCGCGAGCCGCCGCCTGGCCGCCTGCTGACAATTACTTGACTTCAGCGGTCGCGCCGGCGTCGGTCAATTGCTTCTGGATCGCTTCGGCATCGGCCTTCGGTATACCTTCCTTGACCGGCTTGGGCGCCCCGTCAACCAGGTCCTTGGCTTCTTTCAAACCCAGTCCGGTGATGGCGCGTACAACCTTGATCACGTTGACCTTGCTTTCGCCGACCGTATTCAGGACGACCGTGAATTCGGTCTTTTCTTCGGCTGCCGGGGCTGCCGCTGCGGCTGGCGCGGCGGCGGCTACAGCGGCCGCTGCCGAGACGCCAAATTTTTCTTCCATATCCTTGATCAGGCCCGAAAGTTCGAGCACCGTCAGATTGCCGATTGCATCCAAAATATCTGCTTTGGCCAGAGCCATGGTTTTCTCCTGAGAATTTACTGTGAAAGGCAGTAGGAAAGGCGCCGCGTCGGATCCTTTGCTAGGCGGCAGCCTGTTCGGTTGCTTGTTCGGCCGTCTGCTTGCTGTCGCGTAGTGCCGCCATGGTGCGCACGAATTTGCCGGGGACTTCATTCAAGGTTCGAACGAATTTCCCGATCGGCGCTTTCATGGTTCCCATCAGCATGGCGAGCAACTGATCGCGGCCCGGCAAAGTGGCCAGATTCGCGACGTCTTTCGCATTCATGACCGAGCCCGCCATGGCGCCCGCCTTGATTACGAATTTCTCGTTGCTGCCCTTCGCGAAGTCATGCAGCACCCTGGCGACCGCGACCGGATCGCTCGACATGCCATAAGCCAGCGGTCCGACCATGTGGTCGGCAAGTCCGGCAAATGGCGTATCGGCGACGGCACGGCGCGCGAGCGTGTTTTTTAAGACGCGAAAATACACGCCCGAACCGCGCGCTTTCGCTCGCAACTTCGTTATTTCGCCGACTTGCAAATGACGGTATTCGGCAACGATGATTGCTTGCGCGCCTTTGACTTCGGCACTGATTTCAGCGACGACCGATTTTTTCTGTTCCAGATTTAAAGCCAAGGTCGATCTCCTTTCATATGAGAATGAGGGTTGGGGATCGACGACTCCGAGCCCGGCATCGCGCTCTTCGCCTTCATCCTTCGCCCGCATCCTTCTAACAACAGCGACCTTGAGTCAGGAGAAATCCTGGTTTCGGGTGCGCTATCTGCGTAGGCATCGGGAGACTTCTTGACCAGCGAATCGGTCTGAAGCACTGCCGTCAATTAAACCTTGCGGTCCCTACGGTCTTTGATATCCCCGACCGGCAAAGCCGCCGGATCGGCCCAAAGCCCTGCTTCGCTTGTTTGCGAAGCTGCGTCCCCGCGCAGCGGGAACCTGTTACAAAATACTGCGTTACCTTTTTCGCAAGACGCGTGTCTGGCGATCGATTAACGTTGCGACTGCTGTTGCGCTGCCAGGCTCGTCGTATCGACCCTGACGCCGCCGCCCATCGTGCTCGACAAAGCGATCTTGCGCAGGTAAATGCCCTTGGAAGTCGCCGGCTTGGCTTTATTCAAGGCATCGACCAGCGCCAGCAGATTTTCCCGCAGTGCATCGACCGAAAAAGATGCGCGGCCAATCGCGCACTGGATGATCCCGGCTTTGTCCGTACGATATTGCACCTGCCCGGCCTTCGCATTCCTGACGGCGGTCGCAACATCCGGAGTCACCGTGCCAACTTTGGGATTCGGCATCAAACCGCGTGGTCCCAGAATTTGCCCAAGGCCGCCTACCACGCGCATGGTGTCAGGGCTGGCGATGGCGACATCGAAATCGATGTTGCCGGCCCTGATCTGCTCGGCGAGGTCTTCAAGCCCGACGATATCGGCGCCGGCAGCTTTGGCTTTTTGCGCGTTTTCGCCTTGCGCGAATACGGCGACGCGCACGGTTTTTCCGGTGCCCTTAGGCAGCACCACGGCCCCGCGCACCAACTGATCGGACTTCTTCGCATCGATCCCTAGGTTGATAGCCACGTCGACCGATTCATCGAATTTGGCAGTCGCGTTTTCCTTGACCAGTTTTAGCGCGTCGGCGACCGCGTAAGTCTGGTTGCGGTCGATCTTCTTCTGGATCGCGGCAAAGCGTTTCGATATTTTGGCCATGTCAAACCCCCTCGACTTCTATGCCCATGCTGCGCGCACTGCCGGCGATCGTGCGGACGGCCGCATCCATATCGCTGGCGGTCAGATCGGGTTGCTTGGCCTTGGCGATCTGCTCGGCCTGAGCGCGCGTCAGTTTGCCGACCTTGTCGGTATGCGGACGAG
>Ga0136617_10006158_pt1 | contig 10727 bp, 4 predicted proteins | sample AntDrymUQ3222106_2_FD_129672 | JGI IMG/M metagenome (GOLD analysis project Ga0136617, IMG submission 129672) | Polar desert sand microbial communities from Dry Valleys, Antarctica - metaG UQ322 (21.06) | ecosystem: Environmental > Terrestrial > Soil > Desert | place: Antarctica: Dry Valley...
AGGAGCATCTTCCGACTGAGAAACGCCGGAAACGTCACGCGCGTGTTGTGCGTGGTCATCCGTTGGTGTGCGCCCCCACGGGCGTCGATGCGCCAGATGTCATTCTCGTTGGTCACCGGACCATAAACGAAGTAGATGAACTCATCATCGGGAGACCACAGCGGATAGTGGCTATGCACTCCTTCCGGCGCCACAAAAAGCTTCCGCTCCTCTCCTGCTCTTCCATCCTTGACGAACATCGGATCGCCGGGCCCGGGCGTGTGATAGACCAGCCGGGTGCCGTCGCTCGACCAGTCGAACTCGGCGGCACCCGCCACGTAGGGGCGCGGCTCCCCGCCGAGGGTGGGGACGGCCCACACAGAGATATCGGGAGAGGCGGAGGCAGTCTGCCTGCGGACCCAGAACGAAACGAGTGCGCCGTCAGGTGAGAATCCGAGCGTGCGGATATCGGGATTGATCAGCTCTCCGGGCTTGCCGTCGGTAAGGTTATGAAATTCACGCGACCCCACCTGCGTCACCCATACGTCGACCGGACCATCGCGGTCGGCGAGAAAGGCTACGAATCTGCCGTCTCGCGAGATCGCCGCCGCCTGCTCGGTCCCCTCGAAGTCGGTGAGACGAACGAACCGGGCATTGGATAAAGGGTTCTTCGCCGGCCTCGACGTCGATACGACTGCTGCCACCACAGCAATCAGCGCGACGGCTACGCTCGTCAGCCACAACAATCGACGTCGTCTGGTTGACGGCTTCGGCGCAGGGTCGCTCTGCTCGACAGACGCTGCCGGCTCCGTTTCGGACCGAGCATCATCGGTGATTCGGGGGCGGCGGCTGCGTGTCCATTCGTCGAGCTCGGCGGGAAAGGCGTAGACGGAGCCCAGCTTGTCGTGCAGGTGGCGGTGGACGGGCATGCCCTCTCGTTTCTCCCACCGCTGCACCGTGCTGACGTCGCGCTTCAGGTATGTGGCGATGTCCTTCCAGGAATCGAGCCGGTCGGGGGGCGATCCGGGCGGACCTGCTTCAGGCGATATCGGTTCACTCACGATACCCGCAAGGTACCGCATTCCACCGCAAAACGCCTCAAGCGCCCCACAACACTAGCTTACCGGTTGCCGCGACGAAGGCGCGACGCCATTGTGCGACTGCAACGCTGAGGTTGCGTCGATACCAAATTGAAGGCGCAAAAGGGGCCAGGCCTCTGCTTGTTGATTCCCTCACTAACCATCTACGACTCGTGGACTGGGAAGTCAAAAACCTCCTCGGAATGGTAACTCCTCGGGTCCCTCTGTAGAGTTCCTCGGTGCTGCGAAGCTACCCGAGGGATCCTTGGGGTATGGCAAGACCTCTGAGGCTCGAACATGAAGGCGCCGCCTGGCACATCACCGCCCGCGGCAACGAACGCCGCAACATCTTCCGCTCCGAGGCCGACCGAAGGATATTTCTCGTGCTCCTCGCCGTCGCGGTCAAGCGCTTCCGCTGGAGCTTGCGCTCCTGGGTCTTAATGAGCAATCACTACCATCTGGTGCTGGTCACGCCCGTCTGTACCCTGTCTCGCGGCATGCACTGGCTCGGCTCTGCCTACGCGCAGTACTTCAATCGCAAATACAAGCGGGTAGGTCATTTGTTCCAGGGACGGTTCAAGGCCATCCTGGTCGACAGGCAGGACTATTTAAATGAAGTGCTTCGCTACACGATCCTCAATCCTGTGCGAGCCCACATGGTCGAGCGTCCCGAACAGTACCGCTGGAGCAGCTACCGCGCTCTGGCAGGACTCGAGCCCACTCCCGAATGGCTCGACACGGAGTGGCTGTTCGAGCTGGACGACGATCCGGATAAGGCGCGAGCCATCTACCGCGACTACGTGAGCGAGAAGCTCGCCATGACCGACTCGATCTGGGACACGCTGGTGGGCCAGATCTACCTCGGCAGCGCGAGCTGGATCGAGTCGATGCGCGCGCTGGTCGAGTCCAGGCCTCGGAGTGACGAGCATTCGCAAGCGCAGCGCCTCATCCCGCGCCTCACGATGACGAGGGTGACCCGCTCGGTCGCCGCCGCGTGTGAGATCGATCCCGACACGCTCCGTCACACCCGCGGGGGAGCGGCGCGGATGCTTGCGGCCTGGATCGGATGGAACCAGGGGCTGCTGCGCCTGCGCGAGATCGCCGCCTCGTTGCGACTGCGCAGCTCCGGATACATCTCCACGCTGGTCAAACGCTGCGAGACGGAACTGGCCCGCGACAAGCTCCTCCAGCGACTCGCGGACAAAGCGCTGGCGGGTCTGAGAACAGCACCCGCCTGACCGCTTGTCACTTCCAAACCACCCTCATCTTCCGCTCTCGAGCTGGCGGCAGCTTTGTCTTCTGATGGTTAGGCGGGGCCCCCACCAGCGTTAATCTTGGCATGTGGATCATGCCTCATCTGTGAAACGCGTTCTTGCCAACCTCAGACAAAAAAATACCGAAAGGTTACTCCTCAGCCATGCAGCAACGACTCGCCTCACCAACAAGCAGAGGCCTGACCCTTCCCGTCATGCGCAACCACTGTTAGCTGCTAGGTCATGCAGCTGTGAATTGCAACAATCGCTGCTATGAGTCCAATCCCTACTGCAGCTAGAAAAATCATCCGTTGCTGCCGCTTTCGATAGTGTTGATCGCACCAAGCTTCGGTGTATGGCCCGTCCGGAGCGTGACGCAGATGCCCCGGACGGGCGCAGATGGAGCAGAAGTCACAGAAGCCTTCGGGCACTTTTTGAGCGCGAAGAAGTCGGGATTCGTGGCCCAGAGGCCGCAATAGCAATTCCTGAGTATTGCCATGAGCTGATGGTCTCTCTGCAGCCTAGAGTCTGACCGCCGTAGCGACGAATGACAAGATCTTCACCATTGAGGACGAGAGAAACATCGAGGAAGACGAGCAGATGTGTCACTCTTTCGGTCGACAAACAGCCCGATAGTGAAATCTCGATTAAAGATAGATGAGGCTTGTCCTCCTCAGCTATGATTTCGTCTGCCCAGCGAACGGCGTCCTCGATTGTACAAACGCCTGAAATAAGGCCCATTCTTAACGCGTCGGCTCGCCACCTCGGATTAGTCATGCACCCCTGCGCTCGATAACCTCCTAACGTTCCTGCGCCTCAGCGGCGCGAACCGCATAGCATAGAGCTGGAGAGATGAATCCGTCGGCGGCCAATCAGGGTCAGAGCCAAGGCCCTGAGTTAAGGCGAACGAACGCGTGTCGGAAGCCTCACACGGACCGGGCCTTGCGATCATCGGCTGCGTGGCGCTGACCGTCGAGTAAATCCTCGCGGGAGCATCCACGCGATATCATGCCTTGGCGACGATATTCGAGGCTTCTCGATGATCGGACGAAAACTCTCTCACTACACAATTGAGGCTCGCCTTGGAAAAGGTGGGATGGGAGAGGTTTATCAGGCACGCGACAGCCGTCTCGAGCGCATGGTCGCGATCAAGATCCTTCCGGAAACGTCCGCGGACGACAACAACGTTCGGCGTTTCCTCAAGGAGGCGCGCGCCGCGTCGTCTTTGAACCATCCCAACATCGTCACCGTCCATGCGATCGAGCAGGAGGACTCTCTCCACTACATCGTGATGGAAAAGATCGACGGGGCTCCCCTCTCTTCGGTCGCCCGGGAGACGCTCAGTGTCGAGCGTTTCCTCGACATCGCGCTGCAGATCACGAGCGCCATGGGAGCAGCCCACGCAGCCGGAATCATTCATCGCGATCTGAAGCCGGCGAATGTGATGCTCACGAGCTCCGGCGCGGTCAAAGTGGTCGATTTCGGGCTCGCGCGCCTGATGCAGCCTGAGGCTTCCACGAGCCCGGAGGAACCGACAGTCCAAATGACCGGTCCACTCACCAGGCCGGGTGCAATGGTGGGGACCGTTGGCTACATGGCGCCTGAACAGGTTCAAGGCCAGAGGGCAACCCCGCGCTCCGACGTGTTTGCCCTCGGCGTCCTCTTCTATGAGATTCTGGCCGGAAAGCCAGCGTTCAGGACGGGTACTTCTGTCTCGACCTTCGCAGCCATTCTCCGTGATTCGCCACCCGCGCTGTCCTCAGTCAGAGAGGATCTTCCTCACGGTCTGGAGAAGATCGTCGATCGTTGTCTCGCCAAGGAGCCGGCGGATCGTTTCGCGGATGCTGGCGAGATTCATCATGCGCTGCTCGAACTGAGGCGCAGTCTGTTCGAGAGGCCGGCAGCAATCAGCCGTCGACGCCCGCTGCTCGTCGGAACAGCCGTCGCGGCGGTGCTGATGTTGGGAACTCTCGCCGCCCTCTGGTGGCGGCACGACTCGAAGATTCGCTGGGCCAGAAATGTGGCGCCGGAGGAGATCGAGCGGCTGATCGATAGTGAAAATCCCGTCGCCGCCTTCATGCTCGCGAAGCGCGCGAGGGACATCGCACCCGACGACTCACAGGTTCAACAGGCGTGGACGAATCTGATGTATCCGGTGACGCTCGAGAGCGAGCCGCCCGGAGCAGAGGTGGAGATGCGTTCCTACCGCGGCGGTGCTGACTCCCCCTGGGTTTCCCTCGGACGGACCCCTCTTCGTTCCGTTGACATCCCCTTTCCCCAGTTGCGCTATCGCGTCTCGCTCGCTGGTTACGTCACCAGCGAGAGCGCTCCCGCCGTTGACGGTGAGGAGTGGCTCTTCCGGCTTTACCCGCCGGACAAGACTCCTGCGCGAATGGTTGCCGTCGCGGGCGGCCCAGCCACCTTCGCCGGGAGGACGGTCCCTGTGCCTGACTTCTGGATCGATCAGTACGAAGTCACCAACGCCGAGTTCAAGGCGTTTGTCGACGGGGGCGGATACGGGCGGAGGGATCTCTGGAAACATCCCTTCACTCGAGGCGGAACAACACTCTCATGGGAAGAGGCGGTAGGCGGGTTCGTCGATCAGACGGGGCAACCGGGGCCGGCCGGATGGGAACTCGGCAGTTTTCCGCAGGGGCAGGAGAACCATCCCGTCGAGGGGATCAGCTGGTACGAAGCGATCGCGTATGCAGACTTCGTGGGCAAGAGTCTTACGACAGTCTTCCACTGGAAGCGAGCTGCCGGAAATGACGGGATCTTTTCCGACATCCTGACGCTGAGTAACTTCAAAGGGCAAGGTGTCGTGCCGGTGGGCTCCCTCGGAGGTCTCGGGAACTGGGGCACGTACGACATGGCGGGTAACGTCAAGGAATGGTGCCACAATGCCGTCGACCAGCGACGCTATACGCTCGGCGGCTCCTGGCTCGATCCCGGTTACTCGTACATCGACCACGATGCGCAGGATCCCTTGTCACGCAGAGCGGGCTACGGCATGCGACTGATGTCGATCGCAGCGTCGATTCCCGAGGCCTTGAGGGAGGATGTCAGCCCCGACACCTTCGAGATCTCTCCGCCGGTGGATGACGCCACCTTCCGGCTGATTGCGGGTGCGTTCGCGTATGACCCGCTTCCGCTCAACAGGCGGACCGAGCAGATCGACGATACGCATGACCGCTGGCGAAAGGAGCGGGTCTCGTTCGACGCCGCATATGGCGGCGAACGGATCACGGCTCACGTCTTCATCCCGAAGAACGCGCAGCCTCCTTACCAGACGATCCTCTACTTTCCGGGCAGCGACGCGACTATCACGAAGTCGAGCCGGCACCTCTGGCTGCGGATGGTCGAGTTCTACATCCGCAGCGGAAGAGTGCTGGTGTTTCCCGTCTACAAAGGGACGTACGAGCGTCGGGTCACGCCACCGCAGGGAGAGAATGCCAAGCGCGATCTACGGATTCAGCAGGTGAAAGACATCGGCAGAACCCTCGATTACCTCCATACGAGGAGCGACATCGACAGGCAGAGGATCGCCTATCACGGTCTGAGTCTCGGCGCGAGTGTTGGAGCGCTGGCCACGACTCTCGATACCCGGTTCCGATCATCGGTGCTGTTCGGCACCGGTTTCTATCCAGCCTACTTCAAATCGGACCGGCCGCCCGAGACACAGCCGCACAATTTCCTGCCGAGGATGAAGGTGCCGACGCTGCTCGTCGGCGGCCGCTACGACTTCCAGATTCCGTTGGAGTCGGCCCAGGAGCCTTTCTTCGACATGATCGGGACATCGAACAAGAAGCACGTGGTGTTCGACGGCGGGCACGTCCCGACCGAGTTCAACGGCGTCATCAGGGAAATCCTCGCCTGGACCGATCAGTGGATGGGACCGGTGCGGAGGACCGCGACGCGGTGATGACGCTCGGGTGACTTCGACGGAGGGCGGCGGCGTGGCCGGAGCGCGTCAGGCGGAACCTCGATCCGGAACGGCCTCGAGACGCGCTCCATCGCCACTGCCGCTCTTGATGAACGAGACTGGCCAATGCTCGCGTTTCCGTTTCGGAAAGTTCCAAGCACCCTTCAGTGCGCCTAACGTTCCTGCGGTTCACCGGCGCGAACCGCACGGGAGAAGTATAGATCTGGAGACATAGCAACGAGGGGTTCGCGTCCGGTGCAACCGCTAGTTAGCCGCCGGACTAGAGAGATGTGCCCCATCCATCAAAGTCAGCATTGTGCGCAACAGCGACCCGGGCGAGCTCTTCGACAAAGCGTGCCTCAGTGACTTGCAGAAGCGACCCGACAACTTGGCCTTCTACATTCCAGACGGCTGGATCCTTCGCGGAGACTCTGGAGATGACGTTACTTAGACCACGCGCGCGCAACGCCTCTGCCAGCCCAGTTGCATCTGTTTCATTGAAGGCCCAGAAGTGTAAGTCCACAGTTCGCTCGATCTGCAGATTCCCGCCCTTTCGGCTGATGAGCGCAACAAGCTCTTGGTTGCGCGCGGCATGCTGGGCGACGATGTCGGAGATCTCTTGCACGGTGCCTCGGCGGCTAACCATATTTTGAGCCCCAACATCACGCCGCGTATTTCGAATCTGTGACGGATAACGGGCGAACGAGGTTGGCCAGGGTGCGTCGTAACACCCTCCAACACTCGAGGATGACCATCCTCGGACTTCGGAACAATTTTTATGCGTCGCGCCCTGACGGCCATTCGCCTTCGGTTTCTCACTGGTTCCGGTCACGTTCCCTTCTATCGCCGTACGCGCAGCTCTTCGTATTGGACGTCCGGCTTCGCGAGGCTCAAAGCAAGACCCTCGATCTCAGGACGGGCGATGCGATAAATCTGTTCGTGGAACAGCGGGAGCAGGAGTGCGTCACGGGCGACCATCTGCTCGATCTGCTGGTAGATGGTGTGCCGAACGGCCGGGTCGGATTCTTCCCTGCCCCTTTCGGCGAGCTGGTCCAGATCCACCGACCCACAGAAGCGTCCCATATTGCCCGCATGACTGTGCAGCAGGCCATGCGCGAACGAATCTGAATCAGGATAATCTGAAAACCAACGCCCGATCTGCAGATCGGCTTCCCCTTTCGCAGTTGAGTCCATGTATTCGCGCATCGTCTTCGAGATCACACGGATTCGAACCCCTTTTTCTGCAAATGCGTCCAGCAATTCCTTCCCCACGCCGGCGTACTGCTCGAAGTAGATTGGATGGACGACGGCCGTCAACTCGGTGTCGGCAATCTTCTCGCTTCGAGGGCGGAAAGCTCCCGAGCGTCCAGCCTGCGCTGGCGCAAAACCGAGCAGTCCAGGGGGAATGATTCCGTGCGCCGGAATGGCCAGACGTCCGAGCTGGCGCTGCACGATTCCCGCGACATCCACGATGCTGACCAGACGGCGGCGCAATTCCGGATCAGCCAGCGGCCCACGATTGCGGTTGAACGCCGCAAAATAGATCGAGAGGCGGGGCGACTCCCGGTATCCGGCCGCGAACGCTGGATCGTGACGGAACGCCTCCACGTCGGAGGGACGCAGATCGCCGGCGATGGAAAGCTCGCCCGCCCGGAACTGTTCGCGGATCTCATCGCTGCCCATGCCGAAGCGGAACACCAGCGAATCACTCTTTGGATACCCGTCCCGCCAGTAAAATGGGTTTCGCTCCAGTTCCAGACGCCGCGCCGTTTCGAATGCAACAACACGAAACGGTCCGGTGCCAACGCAGCCGGATCTCCACGAGTTGCCAATCTCCCTGGTCCCCTCGGGAACGATTGACGAGGGGACGTGCGAAAGTAGAGTCGGGAAAAATGAAAGCGGCCGTTCCAGATCGATCACCAGTTCCTGAGAAGAGACGATGGACAATCCCTCGAGCTCTTTGGCGCGGCCCTCCATCAGCTCAGTCGCTCCCCTGATCGCCGTAAAGAACCAGCCTGCACGGCTACCCTCCCGTGTGAAAAGCCGTTCGAACGTGTAGCGGACGTCCCTCGCGCTCATGCGGCGCCCGTCATGAAAGCGAACGTCATCGCGAAGGTGGATACGGTAGCGCCTTCCTCCATCCTCCGAAATCACGGAGCTTGCCAGCCATGGCACGACACGAGCGCCTTCCCGCACCCGGGTCAGGGTTTCGAAAAAGGTCGGAAGCGTTTCAGCGCTTTCGGACGTCGTTTCGAGAGTAGGCTCAATCGAAGCAAGGAGCCCTGCAATGGGGATGGCGACCGTCCCTCCAGTGACGCCAGGGGACGCAACGGGAGCCTGTACCGCCTTGCCGAGGTCGGCGTAATTTACGAACGGCGAAGTGCTCCGAAGCTGAAGCCCGCGCACAAAGGGATTCGCCAGCCTGTAGTCGATCTCGTGAAAGAGCGGAAGCACGGAGCTGAATTCCGAGATCGCCTGCTCGAAACGGCGGTAGATGGTCTCGCGCGCGGCCGGGAGCCTCTCGGTTCTCCCTTCCTCGATGAGCTGGTCAATTTCGGGGGAAGAGAAATAACGGGAGACGATCCCGCCAGCGGAATGAAACAGGCCGTAGGCAAATGTGTCGGGGTCGTCATAATCGGCGGACCATCTCATGATTCGCAGGTCGACCCGTTCATCCTCTTTGTAGGAAGCGAGGAACGACTCGAGCGAGGAGGTGGTGATCTCGATCTCGACGCCAAGAGCGGACCAGACCTCGAACATGGCATCAGTAAGCGCGCGGTAACGGTCCTGATAGAGAGGATGGACCGCCGCGCGCAGTGTCAGTGGAAACTTCAGACCGCTGTTTGCGAGCATCTCCGCAGCTTGTTCGCGCGTGATCGGATGCCTCCGACGCCCTGGATCGTGACCGAGGACGCCGGGAGGAATCAAGGTCGTGGTGGGCTGAGCGAGTCGTCCCAGTGAGCCCCAGACCAGATCGTGCACAGGAAGAACTCCGCACAGGGCACGCCGCAGGATCTCGTTTCCGCCGGCTGGGGTGGCGTGGTTGAACAGGGCGAAGTAGGTGATCTTGTTCGGGACTTCCTGAAGGCCGTTTCGGAATCGCGGATCCCGCATCAACTCGTCGAGGTCCTGGGAAAGGAGCTCGCGGCCCAGATCGATTTCCCCTGAGCGCAGCAGCGCGGCGCGCGAGGAGGCGTTCCGCACAACGCGAAACTCGATGCCATCGAGCCGCGGACGTTCGGCCACACGGTACTCACTGTTCTTTTCCATGATGATGCGTTCCGCGCTCTGTTCCGCGATCCGAAACGGTCCCGTACCGGCGACGGTCCGCTGCCCAGCGGCCCCCACCGAGGAATGTGCGATGCCTGCACTGGTATCGGTCAGGAGCGCAGGATAGATAGGGAGGGATTCGCGCAGTCTGATCTCCAGGTCGCGATCGCCGTGCACGACGATGCCCGAGATGTGCTCGGCGGATGCATCGCGGAATGCATCGAAACCTGTGATGACGGACCAGGCAGCAGTCTCGCGCTTGCGGCTTCGTACGGCCAGTTCGATCGAGTCCCTGACCGATTGCGCGGTCAATGGCGAGCCATCGTGAAAACGCACTCCCTCACGCAATTGCAGACGCATCGCCCTGCCGTCCTCGATGACATCCCAGCTCTCGGCAAGAGATGCAATGAGATGGCCTCGATCGTCGGTCGTAACCAGCCTCTCGAAAACAAGTCCCAAAATCTCCGACTCTTCCAGCAGGGCGATCTCGCCCGGCAGAGTGGCAGGTGAAGGATTCGCCAGGGCCACGGTGAGCCTTCCACCCGACGGAATGACAACCTGGTGATCGCGGATCTCGTCTGCCGGCCGTAGCACTTCGAGCTCGTCGAGATACTCTTTTGCCTTCGCGTATTCGCCGCGGAGATTGGCCACGGTTGCGGCGAGAGAAAGCAGATCCGCAAGGACATCGCCTCCCCCTGCATTTCGTGCGGAACTGATTCCCTGATCAAGCCACTTTCGCGTCTCCTCCACGCGGCGGCCCTGCCAGGCAATTTGCGCGGCCATCAGCATCGCGCCTGAGCTCCGCGATGCGTCTTTGTCGCGCTGGAAACTCTGCACCGCAGCCTCAGCTTCTCGCAGCGCAGAATCGATCTGCCCCTGTTGACGCAACGCAGAAGCCAGAAGCGTCCGCGCTTCGCCTACCGTACCCGGAGCCGGAGTCCAGTCGTCGTCGTCAAGGAACTCAACCACCGAGCGCAGCGTCTGCACCGCTTCCTCGGAACTGAAAGCGTCGAGCGAGCGACGCGCCAGAAGCATTCCGTACTCCACCGTTTTGTCCGGAACATCACCCTCGGAGAAATGATGGACCAGCTGTGGATAGACACGCTCCAGCCTTCCGCTGTTGCGCTTTTCAACCAGCTCCGCATATTTTCTATGAAGCGATTTTCTTTTCCGTCTCGACAGAGCACTGTAGAGAACATCGCGAACGATGCCGCTGGAAAAGGC
>Ga0136617_10006159_pt1 | contig 10727 bp, 11 predicted proteins | sample AntDrymUQ3222106_2_FD_129672 | JGI IMG/M metagenome (GOLD analysis project Ga0136617, IMG submission 129672) | Polar desert sand microbial communities from Dry Valleys, Antarctica - metaG UQ322 (21.06) | ecosystem: Environmental > Terrestrial > Soil > Desert | place: Antarctica: Dry Valley...
GGTGGAGTTCGGCAGGCTTTATGAAAACGACATGATGCGGATCGTGCTGGCCGACGAGATCAGCCCCGACAGCTGCCGCCTGTGGGACATCAAGACCAACGACAAGCTCGACAAGGACCGTTTTCGCCGCGACATGGGCGGCCTGGTCGAGGCCTATCACGAAGTGGCGCGCCGCCTTGGCATCATCGCCGCCAACGAGCAGCCGGAGCGCTCACGCCCCAAGCTGGTGAAGAGCGATACGTAATGAAGGCCAAGATCAAGGTCACCCTAAAAAAGGGCGTGCTCGATCCGCAAGGTAAGGCCATCGAAGGCGCCCTGGGCTCGATGGGCTTCGCCGGCGTCGAGCATGTGCGGCAAGGTAAATATTTCGAGATCGACCTCGCCGAAACCGATCGCTCCAAGGCTCTCGCGGGCGCTAAAGCCATGTGCGAAAAGCTCATCGCCAACACTGTGATCGAGAATTATGATATCGAGCTGGCCTAGGACCAGCCATCAATGAAATCCGCGGTCGTCCTGTTCCCAGGCCTCAATCGTGAAACCGACATGATGAGGGCCATTGAGGCCGTCACCGGCACGAAGCCTGTGCTGGTGTGGCATACCGAAACAACTCTCCCGGATGTCGATCTTGCGGTTATCCCCGGTGGCTTTTCCTACGGCGATTATCTTCGCTGCGGAGCCATCGCCGCCCGCTCACCCGTCATGGCAGATATCCGCGTCAAAGCAATGAAAAGCCTCAAGGTTCTCGGCGTGTGTAATGGTTTCCAGATCCTTACCGAGGCAGGCCTGCTGCCGGGCGCCCTCGTCCGCAACGCCGGCCTTCGCTTCGTCTGCCGGGAAGTGCGGCTCCGTGTGGAAAACACCCGCACCTGGTTCACCAATCAGCTTAACCAGGGCACTGTCGTCTCCTGCCCGGTGGCCCACGGCGAAGGCAACTACATCTGTGACGGGGAAACCTTAAAGCGTCTTGAGGGGGATGCCCGGGTCGTTTTCCGCTATGCCGAAGGCTCAAACCCCAACGGCGCCATGAACGACATCGCGGGCATCGTCAATGAGACCGGTAACATCATCGGCATGATGCCCCATCCCGAAAACATGATCGAACCCTTGCACGGCAAGACCGACTGCCGCCCCTTGTTCGAAAGCCTGCTGGCAGCGTGATCGAACATTTCCGTTAACGAATTTTGGATTGGTTTTCTCGTATTCTGCCGGGAAATAACTCGGTCCGAAACGTTATGCACACTGCAAGCCAGACCGCGGCAACTGCCCGCGCTTCACGCTCAATGCCCTCGTTGAGAGAGATCAAGGATCTGGCATTTCCGCATGTCTCCCTGTGGATGGCGGTCCTTTGTCTGTTTGCGGTCAATGCCCTGTGGCTGGCCGCCAATCCACGTATTTCAATCGCATCGAGTTGGTATGGCGTAAGCCTGTTGCCAGCCGTGGTGGGCTTGGGATTGATGACGTTCCGCGCCTTCCGGGCCGAAAGTTTCGATTGGTTCCTGCACCGCTTGTGGTGCCTGCTGATGACGGTGCTGTTGACGGCGATGCTGATGAAGAATCTGCAGGTGGGCAATCACCTGCTGATGACAATTCCTTTTCCGCTGGCGGACGCCACTCTTTTCGACTGGGATCGCGCTGTGGGATTCGATTGGCTGGCCTATGCCAAAGCCATGACCACATCGCCGTTTTTCACCAAGGTGCTCTTCGTCGCCTACAACGATATGACCTTCCAGGGCCTCGTCGTCGTGGCGAGCATCGCGGTCTGGCTGGACATGCGGAAACGCGTGATCGAGATCGGCTTTCTCATGGTCTCGACTGCGTTCGTTTGCATGACGGTCGCCAGTGCATTTCCGGCGCGCGCCGCCATGGACATGCTGGCGGACACCGAACTTCTTTCGCGCCTGTCCATCGGCTCCGGCGTTTATCATTTGGAGCAGCTTTTTGCTCTGCGAGGCACGGAAGCAATCGTGATGAAACCAGAAACCATGGAGGGTCTCGCCACATTCCCCTCCTATCACACATGCCTTGGACTCATCGTTTTGTGGTGCAGCCGCGGTCATTGGTTAACCGGCACGATCGGCGCCGCCGTCGGAGGCGCGATCGTCGCGGCCACGCCGATTTATGGCGGCCATTATCTTGTCGATTTGATCGCCGGAGCCTTCGTGATGCTCGCCTCGATCCTTATCTGGCGTCGTTATATACAGCCAAAGCTTTCACCTCGCATGCCCGGCCTCGCGGCGGAAGACTTCGCGTTCCCCAACTGGTTATCTTGGTCCAACCGGAAATTGCGGATTCCCGGGGCGGCCTGAAGCGTCCGAATCAAGCGCCGATCCAGGCTATGGCAAAACACGTGGCGCCGCTTGCCCGCAGGGCCATTTGGGCCAACTCGAAATGGCGGCCCGATGTCACCACGTCATCAACGATAAGTGTTATGCCTGATACGGGCTGCACGATTTTATAGGGCTTCAGACGGCTGCTTTTCCTGGGGTGGGAGGCCCCGCCCTCGGTTTTGGAGCCCGACAGCGCCTCGATGCAGGGACAATCGAGTTTCCTTGCCACCTGCCGCGCCAGTAAAACAGAAAAGCTCTCGCCCAAGCCGGAACTGCCGCCTGGAATGGGCACAACGGTTTTAATCGTCTGTTCGCCATAGAGGTGCCGCGCGGCGGTCACCACTTCCGTCGCAACCGAGCTCAAAAAGCCCGGCGGCGGTGCCTCTTTCACAGCGACGAAAGCGGCGATCTGATGTGCTTTGATAGACTTGCGCCAAGTCCTGAGCGACACGAATGTGGCAGCGCTCCGCGAGCGCAACGAGAGCCGGTGGAACAATGTGTCGAGAAGAAATTTGGCGGCGGGCCCGACGTCCGCCGCCGCAGATTCACGGAAACCATCTTCCCTGACAAAGGGATGAAGCGAGCGGACCGGGTCGATTCCAGCCAATTCCATGTAGTGGAATAGCAACTGGTAAACCGCGATCAATTTCGAAAGGCTTGCGAACGCTTCCAGATCGTCGAAAATACCGATGTCCGGATTCAAAAGCTTGAGCGTCGTTCTTTCGGACGTGCCATGATTGCTGAGAATGGCGGCGATAAGGGAGTGGATTGTGGGAACTGTTTTGGTGATCGGATGACCCACGAAGGCCACCTCCCGAGCCACGTCCTGAATCGCAATCATCGGTTTGCTCACCGGATCCAGCAGCGGCAAATCGAATTCGGGTTCAAACGTCCTTACGGTTCCATAGCGCCCCAGGACCTCCAGCGTGCCGACGTCTCTATCCACTCTGGTGATCAGAGCAGCCCGCGCCCGCCCGGTGCGAGCCGCAAGCTCGCAGAGGCCATCGAAATTGATTTCATCCACGAGGTGCTCCGCTGGCCATCCAAAGACAAAGCGTTTCCAACATAAGCTTACCCCTAGGTAAACTCAAGACTAAGGTGGGTGAAAAATAACGCTGCAGCGATACTTCTGCTTCACGGCGAAGGTAGGTTAAAAGTAAATTACCAAGATTCGCGGAGCACAATGTCCTCCTTTCTGGCTTTCCTCGCTATTTCCCTTGTGGTCATCGTCACGCCGGGACCGGACACGGCCATCACGATTCGCAACACATTGTTTGGCGGGCGCTTGGGCGGCGTGTTCACGGCTCTCGGAATTGCCAGTGGCCAAATCATCTGGGCGTTGGCAACAAGCGCCGGGATCGTTGCTCTATTGGTCGCATCCGAGCCGTTGTTCCTGACGATCAAATACGCAGGCGCCGCCTATCTCATCTTCCTTGGTATCCAGGCGCTGGGCCAAGCCTTTCGGCCCGCTCCGCGGCGAGAAGCGGATCTATTGGCCCTGCTGTCCAAGCTGCGCCTCACGGCGCTCTCGGCCTTCCGGCAAGGCCTGATCAGTGACCTCGGCAATCCCAAGATGGCTGTTTTCTTCGCGAGTCTGCTGCCGCAATTCGTGCCGCCGGGTGCACCCACGTTTGCGGGCCTTCTGTTTCTGGGAATTGTTTTTGCGCTGATGACCTTCGGGTGGCTCGCTATTTATGCCACCGTGATCGCTAAGGTTGGAGATTACCTGCGCCGGCCTGTCATCCGCCGCGCCATCGAAGCCGTAACGGGGACATTGCTGGTCGGCCTCGGGATGCGAATCGCGGCGGAACAGCGATAGCGAAATCCTGTTTGTGAATCTCCTGCTCCGCCGCTAAACCGCCGATCCCATGAGCAGCGCGCGCGGCCCCCAAATCACCCCCGATCTCGTCAAGCAGCACGGCCTCAAGCCCGAAGAATACGAGCGATTCGTCAAGCTGCTGGGGCGCGAGCCGAGCCTCATCGAGCTTGGCATCTGCTCGGCCATGTGGAACGAGCACTGTTCGTATAAATCCTCGAAGAAATGGCTGAGGACGCTTCCCACCAAAGGCGCACGGGTCATCCAGGGTCCGGGCGAAAATGCCGGCGTCATCGACGTGGGCGACGGCCAGGCCATCGTCTTCAAGATGGAAAGCCACAACCACCCCTCCTTCATCGAGCCCTACCAGGGCTCCGCCACCGGCGTCGGCGGCATCCTCCGCGATGTCTTCACCATGGGCGCCCGGCCCATCGCCTGCCTCAATGCGCTGCGCTTCGGCGCACCCGATCATGCCAAGACGCGGCGCTTGGTATCAGGCGTGGTGGCGGGAATCGGCGGCTATGGCAACTCCTTTGGCGTACCGACTATTGGCGGCGAAGTGAATTTCCATGCCCGATACAACGGCAACATCCTCGTCAACGCCATGGCCGTGGGGCTCGCCGACACGGACAAGATTTTTTATTCGAAAGCCAAGGGCAAGGGCCTCCCCGTCGTCTATCTCGGCGCCAAGACGGGGCGCGATGGCATCCACGGCGCGACGATGGCCTCCGCCGAATTCGCCGGCAATGCCGATGAAAAGCGCCCGACGGTGCAAGTGGGTGATCCGTTCACGGAGAAATGCCTGCTCGAGGCCTGCCTCGAATTGATGGCCTCGGGAGCGGTGATCGCCATTCAGGACATGGGTGCTGCGGGCCTTACCTCTTCTGCGGTCGAGATGGGCGCGAAAGGCGGCCTCGGCATTGAATTGAACCTGGACAAGGTGCCGTGCCGTGAAGAACAGATGACCGCCTATGAGATGATGCTTTCGGAATCGCAGGAGCGCATGCTCATGGTGCTGCGCCCCGAATTGGAGAGCGAGGCGGAAGCGATCTTCCATAAGTGGGGCCTCGATTTCGCTATTATCGGAAAAACCACCGATACGCTGCGCTTCATCGTCAGGCATCAAGGAGAAGTGAAAGCCGACCTGCCCATCAAGCAGATGGGCGATGAGGCGCCGGAATATGACAGGCCGTGGACCCAGCCGAAGAAGCCGGCGGTCCTGAACGATATCCCCGCCCCCGCCGATCTTAAAGCGGCCATCCTGAAAATCATCGGTTCGCCCGATATGTGCTCAAGGCGTTGGGTGTGGGAGCAATATGATCATCTGATTCAATCCAACAGCGCGCAAATTCCCGGCGGGGATGCCGGCGTGATCCGCATTGGTCCAAACAAGGCCATTGCCGTCACCACCGACGTGACACCGCGCTATGTGGAAGCCGATCCCTACGAGGGCAGCAAACAGGCTGTCGCCGAATGCTGGCGGAACCTCATCAGCGTGGGCGCCGAGCCCATCGCCATCACCGACAATCTTAACTTCGGCAATCCCGAGCGCCCCGAGATCATGGGACAGCTCGTCAAAGCCATCGAGGGCATCGGCGAAGCCTGCCGCGCCCTCGATTTCCCCGTCGTCTCAGGCAATGTATCGCTCTATAACGAGACCAACGGCCAGGCCATTCTGCCTACGCCTGCCATCGGCGGCGTCGGCCTTCTGAGAGACCTTTCCAAAATGACCACGTTGGCTTTCAAGCAGCCGGGCGATGTCATTCTCCTCGTCGGCGGCCACGGCAACCATCTTGCCCAGTCCATCTACCTGCGCGAAGTTTTACGCCGCGAGGAAGGCGCTCCGCCGCCGGTCGATCTGGTTCGGGAAAGGCGCAATGGTGACCTGGTTTGTAATCTTATTCATTCCCACCAAGTAACCGCAGTGCACGACATTTCTGATGGTGGCCTGCTTGCGTCGGCCATCGAGATGGCGCTCGCCGGAAACCTGGGCGCAAAACTTTCCGCCATGAATCACGCCGAGCTTTTCGGTGAGGACCAAGCCCGTTACATCGTCACCTGCAAGACCCGCGAGGCCGCGACAATCATTTCGGAAGGTGCTGTTCAAATCGGCACGGTCACCGCCGAACCCACCCTGATCGTCGAAGGCGCAGTCTCCATTTCGCTGGCAGAGCTTCGCGCCGCCCATGAGGGCTGGTTTCCTACCTATATGACGGGAGAGATTTGACTCCCCTCCAGCCACCAGCAAATTTATTTTCCTAGCCTCCTTGACTCGTTCCTAATATGGGGTTATATTCCTCAATGACGGTTCTGGAAAGGAGGGGACAATGTCGACAGCGTCTCGTAATTGCCGGAACCGTGTGCAGCGCCTGCAGGATGAGGGAAATAACGCGCCCCCATCTTCCGGGAGCCTCGGCTTAGACCCTTGGGCAATACGACCCGAGCGCCTTAAATGGCTAAACAACCTCAGCGGCAAACATCGGAAACCGTGCGATCTGGGGCTCTGCAAGAGCGAAGTTGAGGCCAAAATCGCTGCGTTCCATGAACTGGCTTCGAGCCACACGACCTTCTATCTACCTTTTTTACGCATATGCAGGCTTGGAGCCGGGGCGGGAACTTCCCCTCCACCTTTTTTTCTCCAGCACCCGAGGGCGCCGCCCTGAATTTCGCCGCCACGCACGCCGGAAATCTTCAATTCTGGTTTTGCCGGGCGGCTAGGCCTGTCAACTCGCCACTGGCAATTCATGCCTTCACCCATTATCTCTGTCGCAAATTGAGAGGCATCCCCCGATGGCTATGAGTGCCGCCGACATCGAACGCTTCATCAAGGAAGCACTGCCCGATGCGGTTGTCGGCATCCGCGACCTTGCCGGCGACGGCGACCACTACGCCGCCAACGTCGTCTCCACCGCCTTCAGGGGAAAATCCCGGATACAGCAACACCAGATGGTCTACTCCGCCCTGAAGGGCCGCATGGGCGGCGAGCTTCATGCCTTAGCGCTCCAAACCAGCACTCCCGAGGATAGAAATGACTGACATCAACAAATGGATCGACAACGAAGTGAAGAGCAACGACGTTGTGCTCTTCATGAAGGGCACACCTGAAATGCCGATGTGCGGCTTCTCCGGCAAGGCCACGCAAATCCTCAATCACCTGGGCGTGGCCTTCAAGGGCGTCAACGTTCTCGACTCGAACGATCTCCGCCAAGGCATCAAGGATTATACCAACTGGCCGACCATTCCGCAGCTCTATGTGAAGGGCGAATTCGTCGGCGGCAGCGACATCGTGATGGAGATGTTCCAGTCGGGTGAATTGAAGCAGATGCTGGCCGACAAGGGCATTGCGTAATCCTTCTTTTCCCTCTCCTTGCGGTAAGGGTTAAGATGATGGAGGTCAGTTGATCTAACGGATGCGTGGTTAAGGTTTAGGCTTCGCGTAAACATAATCGCAAACCTGGCCGAGTCCCGTATACCGGCATTCGAGCCAGTATCCGCTCTTCCTCTTGAGGGGTCCATCCTTGACTTTGATGCGTTGAAGCTTGGCCTTGGAGGTCGATGCGCTGCCTTTGGGCCGCACCCTCGCGTAAACATAGTCGCAAACCTGGCCGAGCCCCGTGTACCGGCATTCGATCCAGTATCCGCTCTTCTTTTTAAGCGTTACGCCCGAAGTTTGAAGTTTTTGATAAGTTGGGCGCCGGGATTCGCCGCTGGCGGGCCCGGCGAATACGGCGGCGGAGAGAACCGTGACGGAGGCCAATATGGTCAGGACTCGTTTGCTCATAGGAGATACTCCATTCCGCGCATCTGCTGTATTGTTAGGTGGAGCAGGCGCACGAGTCAATTCGGGGGAACTTGTGGACTAATCCACGGAATGCTTTTGGCGTCAGCAGGTACATCAATCGTCCTCCCTCCCGGCACAGGGGGGAATTATTCAAAGTTCTCACCTCATGAAAATCAGAAAAATCTTGTGAGAACGCAACGCCGCGCACTCCTCGCACTTCTCTTCACGGTAACGGTGTGGGGGATAGGTCCGGTCTTTATCCGGACCCTTTCGCTTGAGCTAGGCCCAGCCAATCATCTGGTGATCCGCTATGTCCTGGTGAGCCTTGCCTATCTCTTGGGGCTGGCTGCAATAGGAGGTTGGCGAATCGAGCGCGCGGATTGGCCGAGGCTGCTCGTTGTCTCGATCATTGGCCTCGCCGGATACAACCTGGGCGCCGCCTTCGGATTTGAACTGGTGCCGGCGGGAATCGGCGGATTGATTTTCGGCACCCAGCCCCTGCTGATTGTTCTTCTCGGCGTCATGATCGCGGAGGAGAAACTTTCCGCGGAAACCATGATCGGGCTCGCCATCGCATTCGGCGGAACGGTTCTCCTGGTGTGGGGCGATTTGGGGCTGGCGGGCGCCGGCAAAAGTTTTCTCCGCGGTTGCGCCCTTGTGTTCCTGAGTGCTGCGGCATTTGCTCTCTATGTCGTCATGGCGAAGCCGCTCGTCCGGAAATACGGCTCCTACAGCATCAGCGCCATGTCGACCTCGCTGTCCGGCGCTGCCCTGCTCCTTCTGCTGGCCGGGCCATCGGCCATCCCCACCGCTATAAGCATGACATCGCACAACTGGCTCGACATGGCATATGTGGTCATTCTATCGACATTCATCGCCACCATCACCTGGAACTATGGCGCTTCGCGGCTTCCGGCCGCAACGTCCGCTGCTCTTCTTTATCTTATGCCAATTATCAGCGTTTTCGCGGGCACTGCCTTTCTCGATGAAACCATCACTTTGGCGATGCTGGCGGGCGGCGCCCTGATTCTTCTGGGCGTTGCCATCGCCCAGTTCGGCTCGAGCCTCCGCGGAACGATATCGCCCGATCGCATCATGAACGGCCGGAAGCATCGCTGAGACATGGACAAACGCGCCTTCCTCGCAATTCTCTTCGCGGTGTGCATTTGGGGAATGGTGCCGGTCTTCATCCGCACGCTCTCGGTCGACCTTGGCCCCGTCGATCATCTGGTGATCCGCTATACGCTGGTGTGCGTTGCCTATCTCGCCGGCCTCGCGATGATGGGAGGCTGGCGAATCGAGCGGCCCGACTGGCCGCGGCTGCTGGTCCTCGTTGTCGCGGGAATAGGATACAGTCTCGCCTCCGCCTTCGGCTTCGAACATGTGCCGGCGGGCATCGGCAGCCTGATCATCGGCACCGAGCCATTGCTGATCGCCATTCTCGGCACAGTGATAGCCCAGGAAAAACTTTCTCCCAGAGCAATAATGGGGCTTGCCGTTGCCTTCGCCGGGACCACGCTGCTCGTCTGGAATGATCTGGGGATGACCGGCGGCGGCAAGAGTTTTCTCCGAGGCTGCCTCCTCGTGTTCCTGAGCGCCCTTGCGTTTGCCGTCTACGTCGTCGCAAGCAAGCCGCTGATCCGGAAATACGGCTCCTACAGCATCGCCGCCCTTTCGACCTTGTTGGCGAGCGCGGTGCTGCTGATTCTATTGGCACGGCCTCCAACACTTGCCACCGTTGCGGCAATGACGCCGCGCAACTGGTTCGACATGGCCTACGTGGTCATTCTGTCGACGTTTCTCTGCTCCATCGCCTGGAACTATGCCGCCTCCCGGCTTCCGGCGGCAACATCGGGAGCTTTTCTCTATTTCATTCCGGTTATCGGCGTTGTTGCGGGGGCCGCCATTCTTGGTGAAACGATCACCTTGGCGATGCTGGCCGGTGGGGCATTAATTCTCCTGGGCGTGGCCATCGTCCAGCTGAGCCCACGCATGCGTGGAACGCAATTGGAACTTCCAGGCAAGTGATTTAGAATTGGGCAAATGATCGCCGCCTCTCCCCACACCCGCTGGTATTTCACCCCTACCGTCATCATCGTGGCCGGTTGCCTCGTGGCCATGGTGAATTTCGGTGTGCGCTCGAGCTTCGGCCTGTTCACCGGCCCCATTTCACAGGCGCATGAATGGCCGCGCGAAACCTTCAGCTTCGCCATGGCGCTACAAAATTTGCTCTGGGGCGTGGCCACGCCAATCGCCGGCGCGCTGGCTGACCGTTATGGCGCGGCGCGCGTGCTGATGATCGGTGCGGTGCTCTATGCCCTCGGCATTGTCATCATGGCGGTAGCCGATGCCCCCGTTCTCTTCTCGATTGGCGGCGGCATCATCGTGGGCGTCGGCGTCGCCATGTCATCATTCGGCATCGTCATGGCGGCCTTGGGCCGCATGGTCCCACCTGAAAAGCGTTCCTGGGCCTTCGGCATCGCCACGGCATCAGGCTCCATGGGGCAGTTCGTCTTCGCGCCATTGGGCGGTGCGCTGATCTCGGCCTATGGCTGGTACAATGCGCTGTTGTTCCTTGCAGCCTCAACGCTGCTGATCGTAGCCTTCGCGGTTCCTTTGCTCGTGCAGAACACCTCCGGCAGCAAGGCAGCGGCTGGCGAGGCCGACATCACCATGCGGGCCGCCATCACCCAGGCCTTTGGCCACCGCTCCTATGTGTTGCTGGTTTCGGGCTTCTTCGTCTGCGGCTTTCAGCTCGCCTTCATCACCGTGCATCTTCCGCCCTATCTCGCCGAGCACGGCA
>Ga0136617_10006160_pt1 | contig 10726 bp, 11 predicted proteins | sample AntDrymUQ3222106_2_FD_129672 | JGI IMG/M metagenome (GOLD analysis project Ga0136617, IMG submission 129672) | Polar desert sand microbial communities from Dry Valleys, Antarctica - metaG UQ322 (21.06) | ecosystem: Environmental > Terrestrial > Soil > Desert | place: Antarctica: Dry Valley...
ACAACGACTCGGTAATGGACGTGCGGGACTTCCCGAGCCGCCGCGCCATATCCTCGTGCGTATAGCTGCACTTGGTCGCCAGGCCGTGCAAGGCTTCGGCTTCTTCAAACGACGTCAAATCCTTGCGCTGAATATTCTCGATCAGCGCGATCTCGATGATCTCGTCGTCGTCGACATCCCGGATGACGACCGGGATCTCGCGAAGGCCTACCTGGACCGCGGCCTGGTATCTGCGCTCGCCGGCGACGATCTGAAATCGCTGCCCACGCTGGCGGACGATGATCGGCTCGATGATCCCTTTCTCCGCGATCGACGCCATCAGCTCCGACAGGTCTCCCATGACCTGGCGTGGCTGATTCGGGTTGGCGTCGAGCTGGTCGATCGGGATGATCCTGCCGATCGGCGTGCCGGCGGAGCTCGTGAGCGCGTCCACGTAGTGTTCGTCGTGGCGCATCCGCATCGTGGTGGGCAGACCTCGTTTAGGCACGATCGATGACCTCCTCACAGAGCCGGTAGTACTCGCTCGCGCCGCTGGAGTCGGGCGCGAACGAGAAGATGGATTCCTTGTAGGCCGGGCTCTCCTCGAGCCGCACGCTCTTGGTGATCACGGTCTTGAAAACCTTGCTGCCGAAGACCTTGTCGATCTGCGCGCGGATGTCGCGGGCCAGCGCCGTGCGCTTGTCGTGCATGGTGATGACGACGCCCAGGATCCGCAGCGTCGGGTTCGCCCGCATCCGCACCTTCTCGATGGTCTCGAGCAGGTCGTCGGTCCCTTCGAGCGCGAAGTACGACGACTGGATCGGGATCAGGAGGTGCGTCGCCGCCACCAGAGCGTTGACCGTCAGCAGGCCGAGGGTTGGCGGGCAGTCGATGACGATGTTCGGATACTGCCCCAGGATCGGCTGGAGCCGGTCCTTCAGCCTGAAGTGGGCGTCGAGTTCCCCCACCAGTTTGGACTCGAGCTTGGCGAGCGCGATGCGCGACGGCGCCACCCATAGGTTCGGCTGTGTCGAGGGAACGATGACATCGGCAAACCCGCAGTCGGGTTCAATGATGGCGTCGTAGACACTCTTCGCCAGTTGCGTCGTGTCCAGATAGGACATCGTGCTGTTGGCCTGAGGGTCGAGGTCGATGAGGAGCGTCGGTTTCCCCCGTAGCGACAGTGCGGCGGCGAGGTTGATGGCGGTGGTGGTCTTGCCTACGCCGCCCTTCTGGTTTGCAATGGCGACGATCATCTGACGGCGTGCGGAAGGGAGAACACGGTGCCGCCATTGTAGGGACAGTGGCGTGGAGAGTCAACGATAACGCGCCTCTGCCCCTATATGTTGGAGGGCCAGGGAGGCGCAGGCTTACATCTTGTATTTACCCATGGTGTCGGGGTCCAGATTCTCCAGCCATCTCTGGAGCCGTTCGGAGTCCGCGCGCTCCGGCGCCAGGTCGACGGACTTCGCATTGTCGATCACTTTGTCTTCGACGAAGATCGGGGCCCGCGCTCGAAGCGCCAGCGCGATAGCATCGCTCGGCCGGGCATCGATCGCCATGACTTCCCCGCCGATCGTCACGTAAATGAGCGCGTAGAAGGTGTTCTCCTTCAGGTCGGAGACGACGATCTTCTGGATATCGGCGCGCAGGTCGTGGATCACATTGTTCAGCAGGTCGTGCGTCATCGGCCGCTGCGGTGTGACGTTCTCGATCTGCAGCGCGATGGCGTTGGCCTCGAAGACACCGACCCAGATCGGCAGCACGCGCTCGCCGTCCTTGTCGCGCAGGATCACGATCGGCATGTTCGTGATCGGATCCACCATCAGCCCCTTGATCGTCATTTCTATCTGCATGATCAGATCTCAGCTTTCATGAACGCCGTGACCGCTTCACCGCGAAGGCTGTTCGGGTTTGCTTCCGTAATCCGTACCGGCAATACCTGGCCGATCCACACCGGATCCCCTGACAGGTTGACGACCGTGTTTCCCGACGTCCGGCCGGAGAGCTCCCATTCGCGGCGCCGGCTCCTGGAATCTATCAGCACCGGTTCAACGCGCCCGATGGACGCGGCAAATAACTCCCGCTGGATCCGCTTCTGCAGCGCCTGAAGCTCCACGATCCGGCGCGTCTTCTCTTCTTCCGACACATCATCAAACATGCGCTTCAGCGCCAGCGTGTTGGGACGCGGCGAGTACTTGAACGAGAACATGCTGTGGTACCGCACCGCCTCCGCAAGCGACAACGTTTCCTCGAAGTCCGCCGGCGTCTCCCCGGGGAACCCAACGATGATATCGGTCGACAGCGCGATGTCCGGCATGGCCTCCCGCAGCCGCGCCACGAGCTCGAGGTATTCGGCGCGGGTGTGACGCCGGCGCATGGCACGGAGTGTCGAGGTGGACCCCGACTGGACCGGCAGATGGAGGTGTCGGCAGACCTTCGGCAACCTGCGCATCGAATCGATCATCCGTGGCGTGACATGCCGCGGATGCGGACTCGCAAAACGGATGCGTTGGAGCCCCTCGATCGCATCCAGCCGTTCGAGTAGACCCGCGAAATCGCACGACGGATCGTCCGGCGCCTGGTAGTGATTGACGATCTGTCCGAGGAGTTGGATCTCTTTCGCGCCATCCGCGACGGCGTTCTCTGCGTCACCGACGATCTCGGCGGCCCCGCGCATCCGCTCCTTGCCCCGTGTGTACGGGACTACGCAGAAGGCACAGAACTCGTTGCATCCCTCGATGATGGTGACGAATGCCTTGTGCGGATCGTGCCGTTTCGCGATGCCCAGCGGGAACGAGACGTCTTCGAGCGGATCGAGCTCGAGCACCGCTCCGCGCCGCGACGTCGTGGAGTGGTGTTGAACGGCGTCGTCGACCAGCATCGGGAGTCGCTTGATGTTCTGCGTGCCGATGACGACGTCAACGGCGGATGACCGGTGCAGAATCCTGGACCCTTCCTGCTGCGCCACACACCCGGTGACCGCGACGACGGGCCGGCTGCCCGATTCGATACCGCGATGCTGGATTTCGCCGAGGCGCGTGAAGAGTTTCTCCTCAGCCTTCTCCCGCACGCTGCAGGTGTTGATGACGATGACATCCGCATCCATATCGTCGGCAGTCGACTCGTAACCAGCCTGCTCCAGCAGCCCCGCCATCCGTTCGGAGTCATGGATGTTCATCTGGCAGCCGTACGTTTCGATCAGGTATTTCTTTGCCACGGTGTCGAATGGTCCTGTCGTCCTTCTGCAGTGTTGTCCGTATTGCTCTGTGGCCGGTTTCGCTTTCGCTTTCGTGTTATATTCGCTTTCGCCCCGTTTGCCGCAGGGAACGCGCCTGCAGCATTTCCCTGGCGCTCGCCATCACGGTGGCCGAGATCTTGGTCCCGCCGATCATTCGGGCGAGCTCCTGCTCCCGCTCCGGCCCTTCCACGTGGGTGACCTTCGTGATCGTGCGGTCCCCGCGGATCGACTTCGCGATTCTGACATGGCTGCGTCCGCAGGCGGCGATCTGGGGAAGATGGGTGATGCAGAGGACCTGGACGCGGTCGGCGAGCGCCTGCAGGCGGCACCCTACGACGTCAGCCACTGCCCCGCCTATGCCCGCGTCGACCTCGTCGAAGATCAGCGTCTTCCCCGGCGCGTCGATCGAGGCCAGGGTCTTCAAGGCCAGCATGACACGGGAGAGCTCCCCGCCGGAGGCAATCCGCGCCAGCGGCCGCACGTCCTCGCCTGGATTCGGCGAGGTGAAGAACTCCGCCGTCTCGAACCCGCGCTCGGACCACTGCGCTTCATCCCCGGCATCCGAGAAGCGGACGTCGCACCGCGTGCGTGGCATCGCCAGATCCGCGAGGGCACGTTCGAGAGTCCGGCAGAACTCCGGGGCCGCATTGCGTCTCGCGGTCGAGAGAGACGCAGCCGCCTTCATGAATCCCGTGCGTGCCCTCGACACCTCCCCCTCTAGCGCCACGGCGCGTGCCGAGGCGCTCTCGAGGTCGGCCGATTCGTTTCTCAACCGCTCGAGCGTGGCGCGGACGTCAGCCAGCGACGGTCCGTGCTTCTTCTTCAGCCGTTCGAGCGTGGCCAGGCGGTCCTCCACCTCCTGAAGCCGCGCCGGAGAGGCCTCGATCTCCGACCCGTACGAGCGCAGGAAGAACGCGAGATCCTCGAGCTGCGATTTCACGGCCTCACGGGCGTCCGCGTATGGCAGGAACCGCGCATCGAGTGCGGCAAGATCGGTGACCTTTCGCCACACCGTGCTCAGTGCCGGCAGCGCCGCCGTGTCACCTTCGTACAGCGCGTTATAAGCGTCGCCGCAGAGACGCTGCAGTTTGTCGGAGTTGGCGAGCACGACGCGCGCAGCGGCGAGTGTTTCATCCTCGGAAGGCTCGGGCGCGACGCGTTCGATTTCCGTGATCTGGAACGAGAGGAACTCCGCTCGCGCCGCCTTCTCGCGCTCGGATGAGAGCAGGCGGTCGCGTTCTGCGCGGATGCGCTGCCATTCCGTGAACGCCGCGGAGGACGCGGTTTGCGCGGCAGTCAACGATGCGTATGCGTCAAGGAGGTCGAGGTGTGCTGCGGGATCGAGCAGGACCTGGTGGTCGTGCTGACCGTGCAGATCGACGAGGCCGCCGCAGGCTTCGCGAAGCGCGGCGGTGGTCGCCAGAGCGCCGTCGATGAACGCGCGGCTCCGCCCTTGTGCGGAGATCTCGCGGCGGACGACCATTTCGCGGCCGTCGACGGTCTCGAAAATGGCTTCAACGGTGGCCAGGTCCTCGCCCGTACGGACGAGGTCGGCCGAGGCGCGCCCTCCGACCAGGAGGCCGACGGCGCCGACCAGAATGCTCTTGCCCGCACCCGTCTCCCCTGTCAAGACGGTGAATCCGGGCCCGAACTCCAGCTCGAGGCGGTTGATGACTGCAAGATGCTGGATGCGCAGGAAGCGGAGCATGAACCCGAAGTGCCATCTTATCAGATGTTTGACAGCCCATGAGTGGCAGTGTTACGCTGGCATCTCACACCGGCGCTGTCCCAGCGGCGCGGCAGACCAGGTTGAGGCGGAGTTCACAGAATTTCACCCAATCTCGAGCGGAGGTCTTTTTTGCGCACGCCAGATGTCTACGCCTTTGCGCTACAAGCGCAGGGCGCGCAGCCGGCTGGGACCGGCCCACAGAACGACGTTCAGACCGATTTTTTCAAGCTCCTCACGCAGGGCGGCATCATCGCGGAAGCGGTGCTCGTGCTGCTGCTGATTTTCTCCGCGGTCTCCTGGGGCGTCATCCTCTACAAGTTCTGGCAGTTCTCGCGCGCCGGCCGCCATACGGCGACGTTTCTCGACGTCTTCCGCAAGAGCAGCAAGTTCTCCGAAGTGCAGGCCGTCTGCCGCTCGTTGCCCGACAGTCCGCTCGCGGGCCTGTTCCAGGCGGGCTACGCCGAATTGAACCTGCAGCTGCGCGGCGGCAACCCGGAAAACAAGCCGCCGGCCACTGTGGCTCGTCCTACCCTCAAGAGTCTCGATGCTGTCGACCGTGCGCTGCTGCGTGCGACGACGGTGGAGATGACGAAGCTCGAACGGCGCGTCCCGTTTCTGGCGACCACCGCGAGCATCACGCCATTCATCGGATTGTTCGGCACCGTCTGGGGAATCATGGATTCCTTCCAGCGGATCGGCGTCGCCGGGTCGTCGAGTCTCGCAGTCGTGGCGCCGGGCATCGCGCACGCGCTGATCGCGACAGCCGCGGGACTGTTCGCCGCGATTCCGGCGGTGTATTTCTACAACCACTTCACGAACCGCGTGAAGCACTTCTCCGCCGAGATGGACGATTTCTCGCTCGAGTTCCTGAACATCGCGGAGCGAAACTTCACCTAACGGAGATCAGGAGAGTTGATAACAGGAGATCAAGAGTTCACGAGCAATCATTGTTAAGACAGAGACCGGCAGCAATCATGAAGAAACATTCGAGTTCTCCTCATCTCCTGACCTCCTGTTAAGGACATGCCGAAGATCCACAGCCCGGAATCAGGCGGAAGCAACCGGCGCTCGCGCGGGCCGCGCGTGTCATCGGCGCTTTCCGAGATCAACGTCGTCCCGCTGGTGGATGTGATGCTCGTGCTGCTGATCATCTTCATGGTGACCGCGCCGATGCTGCAGCAGGGGCTGGCGGTGAATCTGCCGCAGTCGGCAAAGGCCGACCCGTTGAAGCTGGAGCCGATCTACGTGACGATCACGGCGACCTTCGGTAAGACGAAACGCCTCCAGTTCGGGAAGGAGGAGATCGGCATCGAGGCGTTGACCGAACGCGTGCGCCAGACGATGCTGACGCGGGAGGACAAGTCGATCTTTCTCCGCATGGACGCGACGGTCACGGCGCAGGACATCATCACCGTGACCGACCGGCTGAAGGACGCGGGCGTCGAAAAGGTTGGGTTCTCGACGCAGCCCCCGAAACAATGAGAGAAGCCGTCAGCGAAATTCTCGAACAGCGCGCGCAGGTTACCGACGGCCTCAGCCGCATGGTGATCGTGTCGCTTGTCGCACACGGCGCCCTGCTGAGCACGCTGATCCTGACGCCGGGTTTCTGGACCGCGGAGCTGCCGCGAAAAGAAAACGTGATGACGATTTCGCTCGGCGGCGCCGAAGGACCGAATGCCGGCGGCATGACGCCGCTGTCGGCAAAGCCAGTGCAGCAGGTGGCGCCGCCCGACGCACGGCCGCGCCGCGAACCACCACCCGCTCAGAAGGCGCCAGAGATGGTGGCCCCCGAGCCGGCGGCAAAGCCCGCACCGAAGACGCCGCCGAAGCCGATCGAGAAACCGGCCGAGAGCTCGTCGCGTAAACCGACGACGGGCGCGGAAATCAAGACGGGAGCTGCAAAGGCCGAGACGGGTTCTACCGCGCAGGTGCCGTTCGGCGGGCTGAGCACCGGCGGCGGCGGGACCGGCGGTGCGACCGTGGACGTGCAGAACTTCTGCTGCCCCGGTTATCTGCAGACGATGGTCCAGATGATCCGGCAGAACTGGCAGCGCAACCAGGGAGTCGCCGGCAAGGTCACCATGAAATTCGTCATCCAACGCGACGGCCGGATCACGAACGTCGAAGTCGAAGAGAGCGGCGGGCAGTTCCTCGACATGTCGTCGACCCGCGCGCTGTTGACGACGCGCCAGATCCCGCCACTGCCGCGCGAGTTCCCGGAGAGTACGTTGACCGTCCACCTGGTGTTCGAATATCTGCGCTGATGATCAGGATGAAAACAATACTTGCCCTCACGCTCGCGCTTGGCGCCGGTCTCGCCCTCTCGGCGCAGAATCCGCCCACTCCCCCGCCGCAACCGCAGTCGCAGGGTGAGGTGCGGCTGACGATCGTCGGCCCGCCGGGTCTGCCGCCGAAACTGGCCGTGCCCGATTTCCTCGCCGGCGGGGATGTCGCGACGGGAAAACTGGTTGGCCAGGTCCTCTGGGACGACCTCAATTTCGAACGGGAGTTTTATCTGGTGCCGCGGGACACCTACGCGAGCATCGCGCAACCGGGATCGCTTGACCAGATTCCGCTCGACCGCTGGAAGGAGCTCGGCGTGGACGGACTCGTCGTCGGGTCGATCCGCAGAACCGGCGGCAACGTCGTCGTCCAGGTCCGGCTGATCGAAGTGGCCAGCGGCCGATCCGTCTTCGCAAAGGAATACAGCGGCGCGGGGGCCAATCCGCGCTTCTTCGCGCACACGATTGCTGACGAGATCCATCAGCAGCAGCGCGCGCTCCGTGGGGTCGCGCGGACGAAGCTGGCGTTCACGTCTGACCGTGACGGTGAGCGTGTCAAAGGGGCCGCCAACTCACGTGACATCCAGAACATCTACATCGCGGATTACGATGGCGCGAACCAGCGCCGGATCACCGCAACCCCCTCGCTCGACATCACCCCGGCGTGGTCGCCAGACACGAAGGCGATGGCGTACACGTCGTATCGCTCGGGCTTCCCCGACATCCTCGTCGCTGACCTGACCGGCCGGCGCGCGCTCGCGAAGCCGGCCAACGGCACACCGGAGAAGCAGAACTTCCTGCCGGCGTGGTCGCCTGACGGGGAGAGGCTCGCCTTCATGTCCAACCGCGACGGCAACCCTGAAATCTACGTCGTCAATCGTGATGGCAGCGGGATGCGGCGGCTGACGAACCACCCGGAAAACGACGTCACGCCGACCTGGGCGCCGAGCGGCAACCAGATCGCGTTCACGTCGAACCGGGCCGGCCGCCCGCAGATCTGGATCATGAACGCCGACGGCTCCGGCCAGCAGAAGATCACCAACGAGTCGTGGTGCGATCGCCCGACATGGTCGCCCGCTCCCTTCAACGAGATCGCCTATGCCTCGCAGTCGGGCGGCGGCTACGACATCCGGATCTACGAGTTCGCGACGAGAAACACGAGAACGGTCACCGACGGCATCGGCAGCAACGAGAGCCCCGCGTTCTCCCCGAACGGACGGCACCTCGCCTTCGTGTCGACGCGCGCCGGCAAGGCGCAGATCTTCACCATCGCGCGAGACGGCAATGGCCGCAAGCAGATCACGACGCTGGGTGAGAATCGGTATCCCAACTGGTCAAACTGAGAGAGAGACAAACGATGCAGAGGTTACGAGCGATGCGAATCGCGGCATTAGTGAGCGCGGCAATCCTTGCCCTGACGGTCAGTGCGTGCGCGAAGAAGGTGCCGCTGGCGAAGCCGACTAGTCCGCCTCCCGGGGGCCCCGGCGGCGCCTCGAATCGCCCGCCGGCGCCGCCGGTCCCGGTCACTGAGCCGCAGCCGGTACCCGTCGAACCGACGAGCAACACGCTCGACACGCGCGACCTGGATGACATCAACAAGAACTCCCCCTTCCAGCCTGTTTTCTTCGGCTACGATCAGGCTGAGGTTAGTTCCGAGGGGCAGCAGATCCTGAACATCAACGCTGAGATCATGAAGAAACAGGCGACGTGGGTGATCACGATCGAGGGGCACGCCGACGAACGCGGCACGGCAGAGTACAACCTTGCGCTCGGCGAACGGCGGGCCCTTTCGGCCCGCAACTACCTCGTGTCGCTGGGCATCCCTGCCGATCGGCTGCGCACCGTCAGCTATGGCAAAGAATTTCCATTCGACCCCGCGCGCACCGAAGAGGCGTTTGCGAAAAACCGCCGTGCGCATTTCGTCGTCACGAGCAGATAGCGGAGTATCTTTGGGAGTGGGTAGTCGGGGATTGGGAGTTGTCGAGATGTTCCGACCTGCAATCGCTTTCGCAACAGCCATTCTGCTGAGCGGCTCGCCGGCCCTCGCGGGCGACAAGACTCATCAGCAGATGATGGCCGAGATCCGCATGCTGCAGGAGCAGCAGCAGCAGCTGGCGCAGATGGTGGGCGGTCTTGCGGAGACGCTGAAGATCGTGACCACCCGGATGGACGACCAGACAAACGCCAGCCGGAAGGCATTCGCCGATCAGAAGCTGCTGGTCGACGGCATCGCCGAGGGCGTCCGTATTTTGCGGGAGAAGGCCGACGACACAAACGTCCGGCTGTCGTCGATGTCGCAGGAGCTCGAGTCGCAGCGCCAGATCATCTCGGCGCTGCCGACGAGCGCCGGCGGCATCCCGCCGACGGGTGATCCCGGCGGCCCTCCCCCGTCGACGCCGCAGCAGCCGGGAGCGCCCAACGTCGCGCCTCAGAAAGCGTACGACGCCGCATTCAACGACTACACCGGCGGTCAGTACGACCTCGCGATCGAGGGCTTCAACTTCTACCTGAAAACGTTTCCGAAGAACGACCGCGCCGACGACGCGCAGCTGAACATCGGCAACTCGTATTACGCGCTCGGCAACTTCCGCGACGCGGTCACAGCCTTTCAGCGGGTCATCAGCGAGTACCCGCAGACCGACAGCGTGCCGGCCGCCTATTACAAGCTCGGTCTGAGTTATGAGGGTCTGAAACAGCCGGACTTCGCGCGGCGCGCGTACGAGGCCGTGATCAAGAACCACCCGAATGCGATGGACGCGCAGCTGGCCAAGCAGCGGCTCGACTCGCTGAACAGAAGATAACTACTAACGCCTAACCTCTAACTCCTAAATTTAGAAGTCAGAAGTTAGGCGTTGGAAGTGTGAGCGAAAGTTCCTAAAAAGGAATGTCGTCGTCGGTGAGCTCGGTGACGGGCTCGCCCATGTGCTCGTCGCTGCCTGGTGCGGCGGCGCCGCGGGTAGCCGGCCGGCCCCCGCCCCCTCCGCCTCCTCCGAGCAGCACGACGCGATCGCCGCGGATCTCCGTGGTGTACCGCTTGTTGCCGTCCTTGTCATCCCACTGCCGCGTCTGCAGCCGCCCTTCGACGTAGATCTGCTTCCCCTTGGTCAGATACTCGTTGAGGCTTTCCGCGGTCTTCCCCCAGAGCACGACACGGTGCCATTCGGTCTTCTCCTGGCGCTGGCCTCCCTTGTCGTTCCACACTTCGGTCGTCGCCATGTTGATCGTCGCGACCGGAGCCCCGCCCGGCGTGTAGCGCAGTTCCGCGTCGCGTCCGAGGTTGCCGACCAGGATGACTTTGTTCACACTGCCCATTTTCGTTCGTCCTTTCGTGGACCCGCTCGCCATCAAGCGGGTATCAAGAGTGCCGCCATTGTCCGATGCGCAAATTCCCGCGTCAATTGCTTAAACACGATCGAGCCCGCGTCAGTTTCTACAGCACTCGATCCCGCGTCAGTACGCAGTTCCCTTTCCGCGGCGCTACGGCGATCAGGTCTG
>Ga0136617_10006161_pt1 | contig 10726 bp, 10 predicted proteins | sample AntDrymUQ3222106_2_FD_129672 | JGI IMG/M metagenome (GOLD analysis project Ga0136617, IMG submission 129672) | Polar desert sand microbial communities from Dry Valleys, Antarctica - metaG UQ322 (21.06) | ecosystem: Environmental > Terrestrial > Soil > Desert | place: Antarctica: Dry Valley...
ACCGGACAGGCACTTTCGTTCATCTACACGCCGACACCACCAGACGATCTTGAAGCGTCAGGGCTAACGTGGTTTGGTGGCGGCTGAACTCGCAATACGTCAACCTCGCCACGGCTCTGCCGGCGCTGCTGCCGGAGCTGACCCGCAGGCTGATGCTGTCGGCGGGCAGGCAACGCCAGGTCGTCGCTGGGCTGCTGGTGCAGGCCTATCGCGCGGCGGACGCGATCGCTGACAAGTTCAGCCTTCCGGGCTTGTCCGCGCAGATCATCCAGGTGATGTTGTGGGCTGCTGACCAGGCTGAGGATAGCGTCACGTCCGCGGCTGCGGCGTATGTGCGTGCGGAGACCTTCTTGGCTGATGGCAGGCCCGACCGTGGCCGCCGGATGTTGGAACTGGCGGCTGACAGCGTGAAACCGGGCGTGTCGGTGATTTCGGCCGCCGCCTATGGGGCGCTGCACATGCGGGCCGCGGTCAGCGCCGCACGCGCCGGCCAGGTCGCGCTTGCTGGTGATCACTTGGCAGAGGCTCGGGCGGCAGCGAGGTCCGTTCCGGACGACATCTACGCAGGGACCGCATTCGGCCCGAGCTCAGTGCGTATCCATTGGCTGAGCATGGCGCTGGATCTCAAGGATCCGGGCATGGCCCACGCCGCGACGGTTGGCTGGACACCACCTCAAAGACTGCCCGCCGAGCGGCGCTCGCATTTCTACGTCGACACAGCTCGCGCCCAGTTGCTGGAGGGTCGGCGCGACGCGGTCGAAGACGCCCTGCGCACGGCGGCGCGCATCGCTCCCCAACATATTCGGGTGCACCCACAGGTGCGTGCTATCCGCGCCACGCTGGCAACCACCAGCTAACCGGCAGGAGTCACGGTAGTCGCGTCAGCGTCGCGGCCAGCTCGTCGAGGGAATCCACGACCCAATCGGCCGTCTCCCTGGTTGTGAGGTCGTCTGCCCACAGGTAGCCCCACGGCCCGCGGCGGACCAGCGCGGTCCGCAGCCCGGCGGCGCGTGCGGGGACGATGTCGTTGTCGCGATGATCACCGACGTACACGATCTGTTTCGCGGTTCCGGGCGCGAGTTCAATCACGCACGTGAAGAACGCCGGGTCAGGCTTGGCGACTCCCCATTCGCCCGAGGTTACGACGGCGTCCACCGGCAGCGCGAGCGTGCGCAGCAGGTCGGCGGCGCGGGGAGTTTGGTTGCCCGCGATGCCAACCCACAGGCCGGCGTCGCGTAGTGTTTGCAGCGCCCGCCGGGCGTCAGGGTAGAGGTCTGTCTCCTCGATTCGCTCGCCGCGCCCGGCCTGCTCGCGGCGCTGCCGCTCGACATCGAGATCGAAGCCGGGCCGGAAGTAGCCGAACGTCTCGGCGTTATTACGGCCTCTCGCGGTTACCGCGCCGAGTACGGCGGAGAACGTGTGATGCGGCACGCCGAGCCAGTCGGCCCATCGCCCCCACTCGCTCGAGTCGTCCAGGAGCGTCTCGCCCACGTCGAAGACCACTGCGCGGATGGTTCCGTGGCGTCTGCGTCGATCCCGCACGCGGCCCAGTATGCCGCCCACTGTGGCAACACCTGGGTGAGGTGGGCCGCCGCGCGCTATGACATGCGCTGGCGATGCCCGTGCCGGTGATCGTCCGGTCATGGAAGGCAACTTCGACAGACGCACCCCACACTGTATGTTGTCTAACAGTCACACACAGTGTTCTACTCGTCATCTCGGTCATCTGTACCGGCGGTGTCGAGCCGTCGACAGAGCCGGCGAGGAACAGACCCTGGGGGTGAATGTCGGTGCCTGAGCCGCCGTGGCACCTGGTGCTGTGGAACACGGTCCGTCTCTATGAAGGGCGAGTCCTGCATGATCGTCGGCGGCGGAGGCTGGCGGTGACCCTCGCTGCGTGCCTGGTGCTCGGGCTCGCACAGCTGACCTATGTCGTCACCGGCGATCCTGCCTCACCAGGCAGGGCCGACGAGGCCCGAGCACTCCCCCGCGAGGCAGGACCGGCTGTGCGCCAGGCTCCCCGTGGGACACTTGATCCCGTGCCAAGCGGTCCGCTGACTGTGAAGCGCCAGGCAACGCCTCCGCCACGTGCCGCCCGCCATCGGCCGACCTCCGTCAAGCGGACACGACCGCCTCGGGTTGCCGGCGAGGCGAGTCCTCGCGCTGCGGCCGGCTGCCCGACGCAGGGAGTCTACGTACGTCACCGGGCTGCCTGCCATCCTGGGACCGCGCGAACCCTGCACCATGCGTCGTCCGCCACCGGCGCCACGGAATTGCCACGCCGGGCGCGAGGCGGACCAGGATGGCTGCCGCACTCATGGGCGGGTCGATCCCACGAAGGTCAGTCCACGCTGGGCCAGGCACGGCCGCGCGGCTCGGCTCGGGACCTGATATCTGACCGCTGGCAACAGCTGAATCTGGGCGCCCTGCTTGATGCGATCTTTGCTCTTCCGTAGATGGCCGTAGGTCCCCATTGGCCTCAGCACAACGACCGGCGGCCGTGCCGGAAGCGATACGGGCACTCGACGGCGCGCGCGTGGGAACGGGGCCTGGAGACCAGCCACGGGCCGCCGGGGGGTTGTTAACGTGTCGGCCGTGGACTTCGACGTCGACCGCGCTCGGCGCGATACCCCCGGCACGAGCCGAGTCGCTCACCTGAACAATGCGGGCGCGGCGCTGCCGCCGACGCAGGTCACGGAGGCGGTCATCGCCCACCTGCGCAGGGAGGCCGACATCGGCGGGTACGAGGCCGCCGCGGCCGCCGGTGAGCAGGTCGAGGCGACGTACACGGCGATCGCCCGGCTGATCGGCTGCGCGGTCGACGAGGTCGCGGTGGTGGAGAACGCGACCCGGGCGTGGGACATGGCCTTCTACGCCATGTCGTTCAAGCCGGGCGATCGCATCCTCACCGCCCACGCTGAGTACGCGAGCAACGTGATCGCCTTCCTGCAGGTCGCGGCCCGCACCGGCGCGGTGGTGGAGGTCGTCGACGACGACGAGCACGGCCAGTTCTCGGTCGCCGACCTGCGTCTGCGGCTAGAAACCGGCGCGGGCGCGGTGAAACTCATTGCGATGACCCACGTTCCGAGCCATGGCGGGCTGGTCAACCCAGCCGAGGAGGTCGGCGCCGCCGCCCACGAGGCCGGTGTGCCGTTCTTGCTCGACGCCTGCCAGTCGGTCGGTCAGCTGCCCGTCGATGTGCGGCGAATCGGCTGCGATCTCCTCTCCACCACGGGCCGCAAGTTCCTGCGCGGCCCGCGCGGGACCGGTTTCCTCTACGTGCGCCGCTCGATCCTCGACCGACTGGAGCCGCCGTTCCTCGACCTGCACGCCGCGACATGGACGGCGCCCGACCGCTACGAGATGCGGCCGGACGCCCGACGGTTCGAGAACTGGGAGTCGAACTGGGCCGGCAGGATCGGCCTCGGCGTCGCCGTCGACTACGCCATGTCCTGGGGGCTCGACGCCATCGAGGCCCGCGTCACCCATCTCGCTGCCGAGCTGCGCGCGAGGCTGGTGGCTATCGACGGTGTCCGGGTGCACGACCAGGGCCTGCGCAGGTGCGGCATTGTCACCTTCACCGTCGACGGCGTACCCGGCCCGGAGGTGCGGCGACGGCTGGGTGAGCGCGGCGTCAACGTCAGCGTCCCTCCTGCCAGCCATGCGCGGTTCGACCTCCCCCGACGTGGCCTGCGCGAGGTGGTACGCGCCTCCGTGCACTACTACAACACTGACGACGAGCTCGACCGGCTCGCTGCGGCACTGCCCGCACCCACCCCGACCACCTGACACCCTCTGCGCATCCGCCGGGCCAGTTGCCGGTCGGCACGGGACTACTCGGGAACTGAGAGCGACAGCGCGAAGTCGCCACCGGGATCGGCCCACCAGTGCGTCAGCCGCAGGCCAGCCTCGGCGAGTTCCGCCGTGACCCGGTCGCGGCGGAACTTCGCCGAAATCTCGGTGCGCATCTCCTCCCCCGCCGCGAAGTTGACGACCTGGGAGAGCGCACCCACGGTGACCACCTGGTCGCCGCACGAGCGCAGGCGCATCTCGATCCACTCGTGCTCGGGGTCCCAGGCAGCGACGTGCTCGAACGCGGTCACGTCGAAGTCCGCGTCGAGCTCACGGTTGATCACCGACAGCACGTTGCGGTTGAACGCGGCGGTGACTCCGGCCGCGTCGTCGTACGCGGCGAGGAGCCGGCCGGAGTCCTTCACCAGGTCGGTGCCGAGCAGGAACGCGTCACCCGGTGACAGCGTGGCGCGCAGCGCGACGAGGAAGCCCGCACGGGCCGCCGGAGTGAAGTTGCCGATGGTAGAGCCGAGGAAGGCCACCAACCGCCGGCCGTCGCGTGGCACGACACCGAGGTGCCGCTCGAAATCGCCGACGACCGCATACACGGCGAGACCGGGATAGTCACCGGCGATCGCGGTGCCCGCCTGGGACAGCACCGTCGCGTCGACGTCGAAGGGCACGAACCGCTGCAGGGTGCCGGCGTTGCGGAGCGCGGTGAGCAGCAGCCGGGTCTTCTCCGACGTGCCGCTGCCGAGCTCGACCAGGGTCTCGGCGTGGGTGGCGGCGGCGATCTCGTCGGCACCCGTGGCGAGGATCGCGCGCTCGGTGCGGGTCGGGTAGTACTCGGGCAGCCGGGTGATCTGGTCGAACAGCTCGCTGCCTCGCTCGTCGTAGAACCACTTCGGGGGTAGCGTCTTCGGCGTGGCGGTCAGCCCGGCGAGCACGTCGGCGGCCAGCGCGTGCGCGTGCACCGACGGCTGAAGGTGAATGTCGAGAGGAACGGGCATCACAGCGGCTCCAGCGGGATGAGGGTGAGCCCGTTCTCGGTCACCTCGACAAGGTGGCGGTCCGGCACGTCGACCCAACGCGGATCGTCGTCGTACGGCTCGCTGGCGATGACCACACCGGCGGCGTCGACGAGGTAGGACAGCGTGTCCCCCCATGTCGTCGCCAGCAGCCTGTTGCCGTCGGCGAGCAGGAGGTTCAGCCGGGCGGCAGGGTCGCGCGCGGCGACTTCGGTGACCACACCCGCCGCAATGTCCCGACCAATGTCGCCAGCAATGTCCCCGGCAACTCCCGGCCCGCGCACGAAGACATGCGCGGCAAGCAGGGCGGCGTCGCACACGGACTCGGCGGCCGGTTCCCGCGGCAGCACCGAGCGGTCCACTCGCCCGTTGTGCGAGAGCAGGCACCGGCCGTCGGTGAACGGCGCGGTGGCCGCCTCCTCGAGCGGCATGCCCGGCGTTGCCGACCGCACGGCGGCGACGACGCAGGACGAGGACAGCAGCGGCGCGATCGACGCGAACGACCCAGCCGACCACAGCGGCCGCGCCGAGCGCCAGCGGGCCGGCTCGGTGCGGCCCTCGGCGTAGAGCCCGACGCCCCATCCGTCGGCGTTCAGCAGTCCGTAGGCCTGCCGGCGTGGTGCGTAGGACTGTTTGAGCAGGCCGTTCGGCGGGTCGAGGACGAGCGATGACAGCGTACGCGGCCGGCCCAGCCAGGCGATGTGGCGGCACACCTCAGGCGTCCCACGCGAGCCGCAGTCCCGCGAAGATCTGCCGGCGGACCGGCAAGTCCCAGTTGCGGAACGACGGCCGCACGGCGCTCGGCGCCGCGGCCCACGACCCGCCTCGGAGGACGCGGAAGTCGCCGCCGAAGAAGGGTGCGCTGTAGGTCGCGTACAGCATCGGTGTGAAGCCCGGCCACGGCTCGAACGACGATGACGTCCACTCCCAGACGTCGCCGATCATCTGTTCGGCGCCGTACGCCGAGGCGCCGGCCGGATAGGCGCCCGCCGGCGCCGGACGCAGCGCCGATCCGCTGACACCGGGGAAGTCAGCCAGCTCCGCGAGATCAGTGAGATTCGCGGTCGCCGCCGTGGGAGCGGACGGCCCCCACGGCCAGCGGCGCCGACGGCCCGCCACCGGGTCCCACACACACGCCTTCTCCCACTCCTGCTCCGTCGGCAGCCGTGCTCCGGCCCACGCGGCGTAGGCCTCGGCCTCGAAGTAACTGACGTGCTGGACGGGCTCCTCGGCTGGCACGTCCTCGACGATCCCGAACCGTCGCCGGGACCCGTCGGGCGACCAGAACAGCGGACGCTCCAGAGCCGCTTCACACCGGTGCCGCCAGCCGCGGGCGGACCACCACCGACGGTCGCGGTAACCGCCCTCGGCAACGAAGTGTTGCCACTGGGCGTTGGTGACCGGCACCCGTCCGATCCGAAACGCCGGCACATCCACGACGTGGGCCGGCTGCTCGTTGTCGAGCGACGACGGCTCGTGGGCGGCGTCGACACCACAGACGAACTCGCCGGCCGGCACCAGCACGTCGTCGGGCGCGACGGACCGGCCGGGTGGGAGCGGCGTCCCGGTGCCGAGCAGCGGCCGGCCCTGGCGCAGCTGGTGGGTGGCGAGCATCGTCTCGTCGTGCTGCTGCTCGTGCTGCGCCATCATCAGGTACGGGAACGCGGTTGCTGCCTGTTCGACAGGCGTGGCCCGGTCGAGCCGGTCGAGCACGCGACCACGAACGTCGGCGAGGAACCGGCGTGATTCGTCCGGCGACAGCAACGGCAGCGACGGCCGTTCCGCGCGCGGGTGACGGAACGCGTCGTACATCCGGTCCAGCGTGATCGGTAGCACGCCCTCGCGCCGCGCGTCGCCCGCGCGCAGCAGCCACAGATCCTCCTGCTGGCCGACGTGGGCGAGGTCCCAGACCAGCGGGCTCATCAGAGCGCTGTGCTGGCTGAGGAGGTCGGGCTCGTCGATGTCGGTGAGTGCCACGGTGCGGGCCCTCGCCGACTCGAGCGCGTGGGCAAGTGTCTCAACGGTCTCAAGGATCTCAGGGGTCTCAAGCACGGGCGTACTCCTCCAGCGCTGCCAGCGGGGTGGTCGCGGCGACGCGGGCCCGTAGCTCGTCGCCGGGGACCCGGCCGTCCGCGACGAGCTCGGCGTAGGCCTCGACCTCCCTGGCCAGCCCGGCGGGGCAACGTGCGGCCGCGATCTCGGCGCACCGCCGGGCCGCGCGCCCGACAACCGGATCGGCGAGGCCGTCCCGAGCGGCGGCGGTCCACGCGCCGTCAAGCTGCTCGGTGGCCGCGGCGGCCGCGGCGGCGGCCACCGGGTCGTCGAGCAGGGTGACGGCAATGGCCGCCAGAGCCCCCCACCAGCGGTCCGGGACGGCGTCCAGGAACCGGAGCTCGAGGAAGCCGCGCGGGCGCACCGGGGGGAACAGCGTGGTGAGGTGGCAGTCCAGGTCGTCCGCGGTCGGGCATCGGCCACCAAGCCTGGGTGCTCCGGAGGCCCATGCGGCAAAGGGAACCTGCTCGGTCACCGGCGCCGCGGTGCCGGTCAGCGGGTCGCGGACGAACATGACCGGCGCGCTCAGCGCGTAGCGCGCCCACTCGTCCTCTGGATGCTCACCGACGAGCAGTGGACCGCAGCGACGCCGGTCGATCTCACCCCAGACCTGCTGGCGCATCGACCGCCAGCCGGAGGCGTGCCCGGCGAGCAGCGGAGAGCAGGCGGACAGCGCGACGAGCACCGGGCCGAGCTGATGGACCAGGCTCACCCGCCGTGGCCACTGCGCTCGGGGGCCGGCCTCGATGTTGACCTGCAGCGACGCGGTGGCGCACATCATCGCCCGCCCCGCCGCACCGTCCCCGACGGCCGCGAAGTGGCGCTCCATCGCGGCGTAGCGGCTCGCCGGGTTCGACCGCTCCACGGGCCGGGCGGGGTCGGCCCCGACGCAGGCAAGTCCGAGCCGGTGTTCTCGCAGGACGCCTCCGAGCGCGGCGCGGTCGAGGCGCAACGCCTCGACCGCCGCCGCCACATGCTCCAACGGCGCAGTGGACAACTCGACCTGGCCGCCGGGCTCGACCGTCACCCGACTGCCGCCCGGCAGGGCCGGAAGCCCGTCGATGACGTCGATGAGCCGAGCCCAAGGCACCCTGCACGCGGGCGCGTCGAGGTCGACGAGGTGGAACTCCAGCTCGAGCCCGACCCGGCCGACCGGCGTCGGGCGCAGGGCCCCGGACGAAGCGCGCCGGTAGGCCCCGTCGAGAGTGAGCGGGAGTTGCGCGGCCGGCGCGATGGCAATCTGTCGAGCGGTCATGGTCATCCGCCCCCTCCAGGTCCGGACCGGCCGCCGGCAAAGGCCGACGACCGCGGGTCGGTGCGGGGGCGGCCTGGTTGCGGACCGTCCTCGGCTTGAGTGTCACCCAGGCATGCGCAGGCTCGCAAGCGAAGCGACCTCACGAAACCCTTACGCGGCGACCGAGTCTCGGTGACGCACGTCAATTCGCGGCTCCCGCCAGCATGCCGACCGCTAGACCGATCCAGTCATTGTGGCAAAGCTGATAAGTGGCCTTGGCCAAAGACGTTCAGCGCGGAGGACTGGGCGACGCGGCTGAGGCGAGCCTCTCCCGAGGCATCCAATTTCTGCGTCGCGGCCTGCCGATCTTTCTGTGTTCGGTGCTGCCGGCCTTCGCGAGCTTCCAGAATTCCCGCCGCACGGAACAATTCCTACGCAGAACAACGCAGGTCCGCCAGTACTCGACTCCGACCCTGAGGTGATGCGCTACCTCGGAACGGGTGCTCCACCCCCCGAACCGCGGCGAGGGACCAAGCGTACGTACGGGGTTCTTGTGTGTTTGTCTGGATCGGCGGCGGGGTACCAGAGCGCGATGTTCGTCTTCTTCTCCAACCGACTCGGTTGCCTGGGTTCCTTGGTGCTCTCGGTTGCCGTGACCGCCCTGCTCCTGCTGATCTTTGCGCGCTGAGCAGGTGTTCGCGGCACCGAGTGTTCGGCGCCGCCTGCGGCGTTACGCCTTGGCCACCGCCGCCCCACGTACCGCTCACGGTTTCCGTAGCGAATGGACCACGGTCGGCAACGTCCACCTGCACGCGCGCGTGTCCGTCGGGCCGGCGCGCGGGAAACCTGCTGTGGTGCTTGTGCACGGGCTAGCCGTGTCACACCGCTACCTGATGCCAACCGCCGCGCTGCTTGCGCCTTGCTACGACGTACGCGTAGTAGATTTGCCGGGGTTCGGCCTCAGTGGTGATCCGGGGCGGGTGCTGACCATCACCGAACAGGCCGATGCGCTGGCGAGTTGGCTGGACGCCAACCAGATCCGCTCGGCGATCCTGCTCGGGAACTCGTTCGGCTGCCAGGTCCTGGTCGACCTGGTTACCCAGGCACCCCACCGTTGCGCGGGCCTGATCCTGTCCGGGCCGACCTTCGACCCGCGGGCCCGCACCGCTGCCCGGCAGATCCTGCGCTGGCTGCGGGACCTCCTCCGTGAAGACCCGCTGCAGCTGCCGTTCCTGCTCCGAGACATTCGCGACGCCGGACCAGCCCGCGTGTGGGCTACCTTCCGCGCCGCCCTTCGCGATCCGATCGACGAGAAGCTTCCGCAGCTCACCGTTCCCACGTTGGTGCTTCGGGGGGCCGTCGAACCCATCGTGCCGGCGCGGTGGGCGCGCGAGGCGGCAGATCTGATTCCGGGCGGCGACTTGGCGGTCGTGCCGGGCAGCCCGCACAACGCCGTCTACGTGGCCGCCGACTCCCTGGTCGCTCAGCTGCGGCCCTTTCTCCACTGTTGGGCAGCCAGCCCCGCGACTCCGCTGCGCCGATCGGCACCGGTGGGCCGATCCGTGCCGTGACCCCGGGGAGGACAGCACATGCGGCCCGGCCTGGTCGGAGATACCGGGTGACCTCTATCACCCCCCGAGGTACGTCGCTACCCACAGCCGCGCTCCCCGCACGTTGACTCGTGCGCCCGATCGCGAAGTGCCTCGCGCGGCGACACCCGCGGAAGCCCACGAGGCAGGCGCTACGGTCGACGCCGCCGCCGAGGAGGAGATGCGCGGTCGCCTCGCCCTCCTCTACGCTCAGCTCAGTGTCTTCGTGGACCGGACCTTGGACCTGCCCAACGCTCGGTTCAGCTGGAGACATCGAGCGTCTTCGCGGGCACCCAGCCCTCACGGTCGCTGCTGGAGCGACACCACAGCCAGCCGCTCTCGAGATCCTCGGCAAGCACCTCAAGCACCTCGCCGACGTCAGTTGGCAGCTCCGTCGTGTCGTACGCCGTCCGCACAATCGCCGGGCCCGACGGCGCGGACAGGTGTCGCGCCGGCACCCAGCCCGCCCTGCGAAGCTGTGACCAACACGAACTCCGGCCACTCACGGTCCCGCTCACCGACCTGCACCTGCTGACCGACCGCCAGCTGAAGTGGCGGTCGGTCAGGGATCTCGTGGGCAGTCCTCGCCCTGACACAGCGCATGGCATCCGACCTCGGATCTCGCAGGGATAACGGCGGTGGCGGCTTCGCCAGGAGCCGTGCGACGAGTGACGAGTGACGACTAGCGGCCCATGAGAGTCCAGTCGGATTGGCGTGGTGCGCGCGCCGAGCCAGCGGCGGGAGAGACGTTTCCGAACATCTGGCACGCCGTGGTATCGATGCTCAGCTGGAGTAGGGAGCCCAACGCGGCGTCGGGTTCGGTGGGGAGCATCACCACTGCGCCGCGGCGACCGCTGCGGTCGTTGAAGGCGAATGTGAGGTAGCCGGGCACCCCGCCGTCATGTCCCCATGTCACGCCGCAGGCCGTGCGAACGCTGGCAATGCCCAAGCCGTAGCCGAAGGTCGGCAGCACCTGCACCGTGGTCATCATCTGCGCCAACCAAGCGGGGCGAAGAAGCCGCCCGCCGAGC
>Ga0136617_10006163_pt1 | contig 10725 bp, 10 predicted proteins | sample AntDrymUQ3222106_2_FD_129672 | JGI IMG/M metagenome (GOLD analysis project Ga0136617, IMG submission 129672) | Polar desert sand microbial communities from Dry Valleys, Antarctica - metaG UQ322 (21.06) | ecosystem: Environmental > Terrestrial > Soil > Desert | place: Antarctica: Dry Valley...
ACGGTGACACCATGGAATCGCTCGTGGAGCGGTTCAACTCCGAGACGCCCAACGTGCAGATGGCTCTCCAGCGCCTCGATGAGTGGGATACGCAGCTCAACAACGCCCAGGCCGCCGGCGAGCTCCCGGAAGTCATGATCCTGCGCATCGACACGGTGCCGTTCCGTGCGGCCACAGAGATGGTCCAGCCGGTGACCGACCTCATCGAGCAGCTCGGCGTCGGTCCCGAGGACTTCACTGAAGCCGTCTGGAACGGGACGATGTGGAAGGACGTGCAGTACTCCGTCCCGATCGACATCCATCCCGCGACGCTGTATTGGAATCGCAAGATCTTGGGTGAGGCCGGGATCACCGAGGCGCCCAGCGATCGGGAGTCCTTCGAGGCAGCCCTTCAGGCCTGCCAGGACGCGGGGATCACCGGGCCCGTGTGGAGCAACCACTTCTTCTCGGCTTCGCTCTTTTGGGCGAGCCTGTTCTACCAGGGCGGTGGCGAGTGGACCAACGAGGATTTCACGGAGGCCACCTTCAACAGCCAGGCAGGCGTCGATGCCACCGAGTACATGGTCGGCCTCGTCGAGCAGGGCCTGCACCCCGCGGACGCAGCGGCTGACACCGAGGTGAGCAGCTTCGAAAGCGGCCAGAGCTGCATGGCCATCACCGGCATCTGGCAGACCAACCGTTTCCAGGCGGCGCTCGGCGAGGACTTCGGCGCGGCGCCCATCCCCCAGATCTTCGATCAGCCCGGATCGTGGGCAGGTTCACACACGCTCGCCGTCCGCAACGGCCTTGAGGGTAACGAGCTTCAGGGTGCCTACTACTTCATCGATTGGCTGAGCCGGAACACGCTCGAGTGGGCAGCCGGTGGCCAGATCCCGGCTCGCGTCGACGTCCGAGAGGACCCGGCGTTCCAGGAGATCCCGGACGTGCCGGACATCGCTGAAGGCGTGGAGGGTGCGCAGTACCCGCCGCCGATCCCCGGATCCGGAGATCTCCTCGGTGGCCCCGGTGGCGTCACCGAGAAGCTGCTCGAGGCCCTCACCGGGGATGTCGACGTCCAGGCTGCCCTCGACGATGCCGCGGCCACCTACACCCAGATCCTCAATGAGAGCAAGGAGCAGTACGACTTCTAGCGACGCACCCTTTCAGGGAGCTCGCCAGATAGCGTTCGATGCGGGGAGCCATGTGCTCCCCGCATCTGACCATCCATCCACTGAGGGAGGAAAAGACCCGTGACCGCGATGACGGCTCCCACTCCCGCTCCTGCTGCGCGCGGGAAGCCGGGGAAGACCGAGGGGCGACGGCGCATCGGGGAGAAGTGGTACACGCCATACCTCTTCATCCTCCCCCATCTCTCGATCTTCCTGCTGATGATCGGCTGGCCATTCTTCTACGGCATCTACATCAGCCTGCTGGACGCCACATCCGTCACCGGAGCATCCGCGCCCTTCGTCGGGCTCGAGAACTACCAGGCGCTCTTCGACCCAGCCAGCCGTCACTCCGGGCGGTTCTGGCAGACCTTCTGGAACACGGTCATCTTCGTCATCCTGAGCGTGCCCACGCTGATCGCCATCTCCCTGGCACTGGCTGCGCTGCTCAATAGCAAGTTCCGGGCCCGGAATGTCTTCCGCGCGGTCTACTTCGCGCCATGGACGCTGGGCGTGTCCGTCATCGGCCTGCTCTGGTTCTGGATGTTCCAACCGACCGGCGGCCTGATCGTGGACATCATCGGCGGCCTGGGCCTGGAGTCCCCGCGCTGGATCAGCACGCAGCCGTGGGCCTGGCTGGCCATCCTCATCGCGACGGTCTGGTGGACGATCGGCTTCAACACGATCATCCTGCTGGCGGGCATGCAGGGCATCGCGCTCGATCTCTACGAGGCCGCGTCGATCGACGGCGCCAACAAGTGGCAGCAGTTCCGACACATCACCATCCCCAGCCTGAAGCCCATCCTGCTTCTGGTCGTGACCCTTCAGATCATCGCCTCGTTCAACCTGTTCGGGCAGCCGCAGATCATCACGGACGGCGGCCCCCCCACGGCCCAGACGACACCGGTGCTGCTGCATCTCTATGTCACCGGATTCCGCTCTCCCTTCGACATCGGCCTGGCCGCCGCGATGGCAGTCGTGGTGGCGCTGGTGATGGTCGTGGTGAGCGTGGTCAACTTCAAGTTCTTCAGCACCGAAAGAGCGTAGGAGCACCGTATGGCCCGGACACTCGATGTAGAGCTGCCCGCCCGAGCGGAGGCCGCGGCGACCACCAGCCGGCGCCGTCGCTTCACGCCCGGCCGGGTGATGCTCTACCTGCTGCTTTTTCTCATCGCCCTCTTTTTCGTAGTGCCGCTGCTGTGGATGGTCGCCACCTCGCTCAAGCCCGAGAGTGAGGTCTTTCGCGATCGAGGATTCATCCCCCAGAACCCGACCTTGGAGAACTACGAGCGGATCTTGGCGGCCGGCGGCAGCACGCCGGTGGTCCGTTGGATATTCAACTCCTTCGCCGTCTCCACCATCGGCACCGTCCTGACGGTGCTGTTGACATCGCTATCGGCATACGCCTTCGCCCGCATCGACTTCAGGGGGAAGGGCATCCTGTTCTCCATGCTCATCACCACCCTGTTGCTGCCGGGCGTCATGTTCCTGGTGCCCCAATTCCTGCTGATGGCGCAACTGGGTCTGCTCAATACCTGGCCGGCCTTCATGCTGCCCGGCCTGGCCGGCGTCTTCGGCGTCTTCTTCATGCGCCAGTTCTTCCTGGGCATCCCGGTGGAGCTGGAGGAGGCGGCCTACGTCGACGGCGCCGGCCGTTTCAAGACCTTCGTTTCGGTCATCCTGCCGCTCGCGACCCCGGCCCTGGCGACCCTCGCCGTGATCACCTTCCTGGCCTACTGGAACGACTATCTTTGGCCGCTCATCACCTGCCAGGGCGGCGGCTGCACCCTGTCTCCGGGCCTGGGCAACCTCCAGGGAACGTATTCCACGCGGTTCTCCCTGTTGATGGCGGGTGCCGTGCTGGCGGCCGCGCCGGTGCTGGCCCTGTACGTGGTCGCGCAGAAGTACATCGTGCAGAGCGTGGCCTCTTCTGGTGTCAAGGGATGATGGTCGCGGGCCCGTCGCGGCGCGGCCACCGGGCATGGGCCCTCATCCTGGTCGCCGCGCTTCTGACAGCCTGCGGGAATGCCGCATCGACCCCCGGTATCGGCGGTCTCGGCTCCCCCTCCCCCAGCTCCACGGCGGGGCCCAGCGCGGCGGACTCCGGGCCACCGACGGCGCCGGCGACGGCGAGCGGAACCCCGGACGCCGTGCCCAGCCAGGGCCCCACCGCACCGGCCACCCCCGGTGAAGGCGAGTTCGCCAACCCGGTCATCGACGCTGACTTCCCCGACCCGCACGTCATCAACGTCGATGGCACGTATTACGCCTACGCCACCACGGGCGGCGGCAAGAACCTCCAGGCGGCCACCTCCGAGGATCTGGTGGAGTGGGAGATGCTGGTCGATCCCCTGCCTGAGCTGGCCTCATGGAGCGGCCTCACGCCGCTCTTCTCCGACTCTCCCCACAAGGCGACCTGGGCACCCGCGGCCGCTCATATAGATGACACCTTCGTCCTCTACTACACGACCCCGGCGCTGCAGATGGAGCGCCCGGACGGGCGTCCCAGCCAGTGCATCGGCGTGGCCGTGGCAGATGATCCGGCAGGCCCGTTCGTAGACGAGAGTGAAGGACCCATCGTCTGCCAGGCCGACCTGGGCGGTTCGATCGACTCCACCTACTTCCGCGACGAAGACGGCACGCAGTATCTCGTCTGGAAGAACGATGGCAACTGCTGCGCCATCGAGACCCGGTTCTATATCCAGGAGCTGAGCGCGGACGGCCTGTCGGTGATCGGCGAGCCGGCCGACATGGGCGTCGCCAACGACACCATCTGGGAGCGCAGCGTGATCGAAGCGCCGACCCTCATCGCACGAGACGGCACGTACTACCTTTTCTTCTCCGGCAACGATTTCGCCAGCGCCGCATATGCCGTGGGCTACGCCACCTCCGACGACGTCCTGGGACCCTACGAGGACGCGGAGGAGAACCCCATCCTGAAGACGGAGCGCCCGGCCGGCGGACCAGGCCACCAATCGGTCCTGGAGGATGAGGACGGCGATCTCTGGATGACGTATCACGCCTGGGATGTGTCGAGGATCGGCTACCAGAACGGCGGCCGGCGCAGCATGTGGATCGACCCGCTGGTCATCGAGGACGGCGCGGCCAGCGTCCAGGGGCCCACGGCGGGGCCACAGCCGGCGCCTGAGGCGCCGTGACCCTGGAGGTCGCGCGGCCCAAAGACTTCGCCTGGATGACCGGTTTCGAGTGCTCGACCTTTCCGCAGATCGGCATGGACGAGATCGCCCTCACCCAGCACGACCGGTTCTGGGGTTCCGACATCCTCCGAGCCTACGAGGCGGGCTGCCGCGTGATCCGCTACGGCATCCGCTGGCACGTGGTGAATCCCCGGCCGCGCCAGTGGGACTGGACATCGCTGGACGGACCCATGGAGCTCATGCGCCATCTGGGCATGGAGCCGATCGTGGACCTGTTCCATTTCGGCGTGCCCGAATGGATGGGCAACAGCATGATGAGCAGCATGTTCCCCGATCTCCAGGCGGAGCTGTGCCGCGAGTTCGCTCGGCGCTATCCCTGGGTCCGCTGGTACACGCCCACCAACGAGCCGTACATCATGGCCCAGTTCGGTGGCGAGTACGGCGTCTGGTTCCCCTTCCAGCACGGCTCCCAGAACTTCATCACGGCAATGCGCAACGTGGCCCGGGGCGTATGCGAGGGCTGGGCCGAGATCACCAGGGAGCGACCCGACGCACGCATGATGATCTCCGACACGTGCGAGTACCACCACCCCTTGGACGAGGGCGCGCGGGGCCACACCGATCGGGCCAACGAGCGTCGGTTCCTGATGCATGAGCTCTACAGCGGTCGTGTCGGTAACGACCATCCGCTGCGCGACTACCTGATGGAGAACGGCATGGCGGAGAGCGACCTGTGGTGGTTCCAGGAGAACCCCGCCCCGCTGGACGTGGTCGGTCTGGATCACTATCCGCACTCGGAGCACCAGTGGCGGACGGGCGAACGCGGCGAGCTGGTGGACGAGACCCGGCCCATCGAGCTGCAGCTCGGTCCCGCCGAACTCTCTCGCCAGTACTTCCGACGCCTGGGACGGCCGCTGCTCTTCGCCGAGACCGGAGCACCCGGCGATGACGCGCACAAGATCTGGTGGCTGGACCGCCTGGTGAACGAGGTCCAGCAGGTCCGCAGCGAGGGGATCCCCGTGATCGGCATCACCTGGTGGGGCCTCATCGACCAGATCGACTGGAGCAGCGGGCTGCGCCGCTTCGAGTACCACGTCGATGCCACCGGGCTGTATGACCTGCGCTGGGAGGGCGGCCGGTTGGAGCGCGTCCCGAACGGCGCGCTGGAAGCGTGGCAGCGTTACTCGGGACGGCCCATCCAGGAGACGGTCGGGCCGCTGGCCGCGGTGCCCTGGGGAGACGGCCAAGAAGCACTGCTCTGGTGACGGCACGGTGAGGGCACGGTGAGGGAGGAGCGCGCGGACCCGGCGGCGGCGGCGGTGCGAACGGACGGAGCTGCCTTCGAGCCGTTCCATCTGGAGCGCGAGAGGAAGCCGGACGGCCGCGCCATCCTCTTCTATTCGTGGCCGGACGAACCTCCTGTCCCTGCCGGCCTGGGCACGGCGCAGGAAGAGGCGCGGTCCGCGCCGGAGGCTGAGCCATGGTCGCCGGAGACGCAGCCGGTCGAGCCCGAGGGGCAGGATGTCTGAGCTGCGCTGGAATCCGCTGCGCCGGGAGTGGGTCATCACCGCCACGCATCGCCAGGATCGCACCTTCCTGCCGCCCGCCGGCCATTGCCCGCTCTGCCCCACGCGCCCCGGTGCCGAGGTACCCACGGAGATCGAGCGACCCGATTTCGACATCGTGGTCTTCGACAACCGCTTCCCCTCGCTCAGCCCGGAGCCACCCGCGCCGGCCGTGAGCGGAACGGAAGTGACACCTGTTCGCCCGGCCTTCGGTCGCTGCGAGGTGGTGGTCTACACGCCGCGACACGAGGACAGCCTCGCCACCGTCAGCCTGCGACGGATCCGCCACCTCATCGGCGTCTGGGCACACCGGACCCTAGAGCTGGGCGCGGCCGACGGCATCGACTACGTCTTCGTCTTCGAGAATCGGGGCGAGGCCATCGGTGTGACGCTGGAGCATCCGCACGGCCAGATCTACGCCTACCCCATGGTGCCGCCGGTCCTTGCCCTGGAGGTGGAGTCGGCACGGGAGGCCCATCGCGGCGACAGCGGGTGCCTCTGGTGCACGCTCATGGCCCAGGATCGCGCTGACGGCCGGCGGATCGTGCTGGAGAGCGAGCACTGGCAGGTCGTGGTGCCCTTCTTCGCCCGCTGGCCGTACGAGGTGCACGTCACGCCGCTGCGGCATCTGGGCTGGCTCCACGAGCTCGGCGCCGCGGAGGTCGACGACCTGGCGCGAGTGCTCAAGGTGGTCCTGGGCAAGTACGACGGGCTGTTCGGCTTTCCCCTGCCCTACATCATGGCCGTCCATCAGCGCCCGACCGAGGGCGGGGACCACGAGGGTTACCACCTGCACATCGAGCTCTACCCACCCAATCGGACCGAGAAGAAGCTCAAGTTCCTGGCCGGATCCGAGGCCGGCGCGGGCGCGTTCATCAACGACACACTGCCCGAGGAGACCGCAGAGCGGCTGCGCGAGGTCGGTCCCCGGGACACGGCCGAGCTGGTCGACGTCGACGAGCTGATGGATGCGGACGGTCGACCGCTGGTGGGCGCGTGACCGGGTCGCCGGCGTCGGACCCATGAGAGCTGACGGCGAGCTGACTGCTGATCCGCTGCGCGCCTCTCTCGCCCGACTGGAGCCCGAGGCCTTCCGCTCGGAGCCGGGCGGGGTGTCGGTGGTGCGCTCGCCCGGGAGGGTGAACCTCATCGGCGAGCACACCGACTACAACGACGGCTTCGTATTGCCGGCTGCCATCGACCTGGAGATCCGCATCTGCTTCGTGCCCACCGACGACCGCCGCGTGGAGCTGACGCGGTTGGACACGGACGAGCGGCTCGGCTTCGACCTCGACGCCATCGGGCCGCCGCGGGAGGAGTGGATCGACTATGTGGCTGGCGTGGCACAGGCGCTGGCCGAACGTGGCGTCCCGATGCGTGGCCTGCGTGGAGTCATCGCCTCAGACCTGCCCATCTCGTCGGGTCTCTCCTCCTCCGCCGCGCTCGAGCTGGGCGCTGCCTGGGCGCTGAGCGCGGAGCGGCCGCCCCCGTTGGAACGGCTGGATCTGGCGCTGGTCGGGCAACGAGCGGAGAACCAGTACGTGGGCGTGCGCTCCGGGCTGATGGACCAGTTCGCGGTCGCCTTCGGGGAGCCGGGCGCCGCGCTGCTGCTGGACTGCCGCTCAAGGGAGCATGAGGTGGTGCCGCTGCCGCTCGATCGGGCACGGCTGGTCGTCTGTGATTCGCAGGCTCCCAGGGATCTGGCCAGCAGCGCCTACAACGAGCGCCGGGAACAGTGCGAGCGTGCCGTGGCGCAACTTCGAGAAGCGGGAGAGACGGTCATCAACCTGCGCGATGTGGACGGTGCCATGCTAGAGCGACATGCCAGGCGACTCGATCCGGATGCGCGGTCGCGCGCGGAGCATGTCGTGGCCGAGAACGAGCGCGTGCTGGCCACCGTGGCCGCCCTCCGACAGGGCGACCTGGCAACGGTCGGCCGTCTCTTCGCAGAGAGCCACGTCTCGCTGCGCGACCTGTACGAGGTCAGCTCAGCCGAGCTGGACGCGCTCGTGGAGATCGCCCAGGCCACGCCCGGGGTCGTGGGTGCCCGCATGACCGGCGCGGGCTTCGGCGGCTGCACCGTGAACCTGGTGGCCCCGGATGGGGTAGAGCGCTTCGCGGACGCCATCGTGCGGGAATACCCCAGGCGGACCGGACGCGAGGCGAGGGTGTATCCCGTGACGCCTGTCAAGGGGGTCGCCCTGGTGGCTGGTCCGTGAGCGGTCACGAGCCCTTCGACCTGCCGGTGGAGCGACGGGCGGAGATGGTGGCTCAGCGCATCGAGCGCGTCCGTGCGCTGCTGGCTGCGGAGGGCGGTCCGGGCGTGCTTCTCTCCTCCCGGGCGGCCTTCGCCTGGCTCACGCTGGGCGGTCAGAACCACGTCGTGGCAGCCAGCGCAGAAGGCGCGGTGCCCATCCTGGTGACGCGAGCGGCCTGCTTCGCGCTGGCGCCCGCCAACGAAGCGCCACGGATCGCGCAAGAGGAGCTGGCGGGGCTTCCCGTGGAGATGGCCACCGTGCCCTGGCACGATGCTGACGCGGCGGCACACGAGGCGCGTCGCTTGGCCGGTGACGAGGCCCTGGAAGAGGCGGTGCTGGGTGCCCGCCTGGTCGACCTTCGGCTCCGCCTGGAGGCGGTCGAGCACGACCGGATGCGCTGGCTGGGTGCGCTCTGCGACAGCGCCATGGCCAGTGGCCTTGCGGCGGTGAGGCGCGGCTCGACGGAGGACGAGCTTTCCGCGCACGTCCAAGCCTCTCTCGTGGCTGAGGGCGTCCGTGTGCCCGTCATCCTGGTCGCCGCAGACGAGCGCATCGACCGATATCGCCACCCGCTTCCGCAGGGCCGTCGTATCGAGCGGCGCGTGATGCTGATCGTGGTGGCGGAGCGCTGGGGCCTCAACGTCGCTGCCACGCGCATCCTGGAGCTGGATCCTCCGGACGGGGATCTGCAGCGTCGCCTTGAGGCCACCGGTCGCGTGCTTGCCGCGATGCGCGCCGCGACCGCCCCGGGAAGGACGCTGGGCGATGTCCTGGCTGCCGCTCGCGCCGCCTATTCCACAGAGGGCTTTCCCGACGAGTGGACCCTCCACCACCAGGGCGGGCTCATCGGCTACCAAGGTCGGGAGCGGATCGCCACGCCGGCCGATGCCACGCGCATCGAGGCGGGCATGGCGGTCGCCTGGAACCCATCCATCACCGGGGCTAAGGCGGAAGTCACCGATCTCGTCGGCGAGTCAGGGCTCGAGTCGATCGTCGAGTAGCTCCGTCCGATCCTCCATGAGCTGTCCCAGGCCGGACAGGCGCAGCAGGCGCTTGCGGACGCGCTGTAACGCGTTCCGGTCGGCGAAGGCGATGAACAGCGTGTCATCGCCGGCGATGGAGCCCGCCACATCCGGCCAGCGCGCGCGATCCAGGGCGGAGGCGATGGCGTGAGCACTGCCGGAGACTGTGCGCACCACGACCAGGAGGCCGGCCACTCGAAGCTCTATGGGCAGCTCGTGGAGCAGTAGGCGAAGCCGCTCTTCCCCGGATAGCTCGCGCTCGTCTATGCGCGGCGGAAGGGCGTAGGCATGGACGCCGCCGCGCAGCCGCTTGACCAGACCGAGCTCTGCCACGTCACGGGAGACCGTCGCCTGGGTGGCACGAAAGCCACGCTCGCGGAGGGCAGCGGCAAGCTCGTGCTGCGTGCGGATGGTGCGCTGCTCCAGCAGGTCCCGTATGGCGTGCTGACGGAGCTGCTTCATGACCTCCATGCCCGACGACCCTAACGCGTGATCAGCAGGACCGCCGCCACAGCCGCGAAGAGGAGCCGGTAGACGATGAAGATCCCTGTGCTGCGCGTGCGCAGGAAGCGCAGCAGGAACGCGATGGCGGCCAGACCGGCCAGTGCCGAGGCGGCCATGCCCGCCGCCAGCACCATCGGTTCGAAGGCGCTGGTCTCCCCGCTGACGATGACGCGAAGCTTCCAGAGGCCGGCGCCGGCGATGATGGGGATGCCCATCAGAAAAGAGAACCGTGCCGCCGCTTCTCGCTGAAGACCCACGACCAGGCCCGCCGCGATGGTCACGCCCGAACGGCTGATCCCGGGGAAGAGGGCCAGCGCCTGCGCCAGCCCGATGACCAAGGCATCACGAACGCGCAGCCGCTCCAGGCCGCGATCACGCCGTCCGTATCGTTCACCGAAGGCCAGCATGCCCGCGCCCACCACGAGCAGCAGCGGGATGAGCAACAGGGCCTCGCGGAAGGTCTCGTCGAAGAAGTCCTCGAAGAGAGCGCCCACCAGCGCCGCCGGGATGACCGTCAGGAGCAGCAGCCAGGCCAGCCGCCGATGGGGGTCGTCGCCCAGACGCCGCTCGCGCAGGGACGCCAGCCAAGCCCGACCCAGCCGCACCATGTCACGCCAGAAGTAGACCAGCAGCGCACCCAGCGTTCCCAGGTGGAGCATCACGTCGAACTCGGCGCTGGTCAGGAATGGGTCGTCCCAGCCCATCAGCCGGGGCAAGAGGATGAGGTGCGCCGAGGAGCTGATGGGCAGGAACTCGGTCAGTCCCTGCACCACCCCCTGGATGATGGCCTGGAGGAGGAGCTCCACCGGAGAAGCGCCGTGAAGCTGCGTCCGCCGCCCTTAGCGGATGAACAGCGGCGCCAGCACCAGCGTGATGGTGGCCAGCAGCTTCACCAGCACGTGCAGCGAGGGGCCGGCGGTGTCCTTGAAGGGATCGCCCACCGTGTCGCCCACCACCGCCGCGGCATGCGCATCCGTCTTCTTGCCCAAGATGTTGCCCTGCTCGTCCTTCAGGTTGCCTGACTCGATGTACTTCTTGGCGTTGTCCCAGGCACCGCCGCTGTTGTTCAGCAC
>Ga0136617_10006165_pt1 | contig 10722 bp, 12 predicted proteins | sample AntDrymUQ3222106_2_FD_129672 | JGI IMG/M metagenome (GOLD analysis project Ga0136617, IMG submission 129672) | Polar desert sand microbial communities from Dry Valleys, Antarctica - metaG UQ322 (21.06) | ecosystem: Environmental > Terrestrial > Soil > Desert | place: Antarctica: Dry Valley...
GATCCGGAAAACCGCGCGGCCATCAATGCAGACGGCGTGTCGATCTGGATCGACGTGCCATTGGAGGTGCTGCTGGACAGGATTCCTGCAGACGGCCGGCGCCCGCTCGCCAACGATCGCGTGCAAATGGCGCTGCTCTACGAAACCCGGCGCCTCGCCTACCAGCAGGCGCAGGTGCGCGTCGACGCGTCGCGCGCCCACGCCGAAGAGCTGGTCGACCAACTCATCGAGCAGCTCGAGTAGCAATGCGCTATCTGATCCTCAGCGACATCCACAGCAATCTCGAGGCCCTCGAAGCGGTGCTCCGCGCCTCTGCCGCGCAGAAATATGACGCCGTGCTGGTGCTCGGCGATCTCGTCGGCTACGGCGCCGATCCCAACGCCGTCGTCGATCGCATCCGTGGCCTGAAGCCGGCCGCGATCGTGCGGGGCAACCACGACAAGGTCGCGGCCGGTCTCGATGATGCTGACGACTTCAACCCCATGGCGAAGGCCGCGGCCAACTGGACTCGCGAGACGCTCACGCGGCGCACGCTCGACTACCTGCGGCAGCTGGCGGCCGGGCCGACCATCGTGGACGAATACGTCGAGATCTGCCATGGCTCTCCGCTCGACGAGGACATGTACGTCGTGGCGGAGACCGATGCCGCTGACGCGCTCGCCGCGACGCGCAGGCCGCTCTGTTTCTTCGGCCATACTCACGTCGCACTCTGCGGAAGACTCGACGGCATGAGGCGGCTCGAGATCGAGGCGCCGCAGGGTCACCCTGAGTTCCACATGCTCCTCGAGGCCGATGGGAGGTACCTCGTGAACCCGGGCTCGGTGGGACAGCCGCGTGATGGCGATTCGCGGGCGGCCTACGCGATCGCGGATCTGGAACGTCGCGAGGTCACGCTGTATCGCGTCGCGTATCCCATCGAAACGGCGCAGAAAAAGATTCTCGCGGCAGGATTACCGCCGCAGCTGGCGTATAGGTTGGGGATGGGGCGGTAGGGGGGCTGCGCTGTAGGCGTGAGGGGGGAGGGGTGAGGGAAGACAGGATGGAAGAGGGAAGAAAAGGCTGCTGTCTTTCTTCCCTCACCCCTCGCCCCCGGCCCCTTGCCCCTGTCGCCGTTCTCTTTTCTTAGCCTCCATGGCGAACGCGTCCTGCGCGGCGCGGGAGCCGAGGATCCAGCCAATCACAACACCGACGAACAGGACGACGGGGATGAAGATGAAGTGCGCCGACGTCATGTTCGCGAAATTCATGGGCGCTTCTTCATCACCTGCGCGGAGAGGGCGTTGAGATCCTGCTCCACTTTCCCGAGCTTTCTCCAGATCACCCAGACATACGCCAGGAACGCGAGCCAGACAAACGCGTAGGCGGCAATCACGAGCGGTGCAGAAGGCAGCTGCTCGCTCGCGGGAATCTCCGTGACCGGCTTGAATTCGGACTGCCCCGGCTGCGCCAGGAGAGCCGCATTCATCAGCAGAAACAGACTCTGATAGATGATTTTCATTCCTCGCTCTCGAGGTAAAGCTGATCCAGCATCGCGCGCTGCTGCTCGACGCTCATCCGCAGCAGCATCAGGGCAATGTACAGCACCAGGAAGCCCGTGAACGCGTACCACAGCGGAAAGGCAAAATCGACCGGAAGCGTCGGAACGACCGACGTCAGCGGATGGATGGTTCGCCAGATATTGACAGACAGATAAACGAATGGAGAGGTCGCCATGCCAAAGAGCGCCAGCCCTGCGGCAAGTATCTCGGATCCAGGCCCGCCGTAGCGCCTGAGGAGCAGGTACGAGACGAAGACCATCCACATCAGAAGAGACAACGTCAGGCGCGGGTCCCACACCCACCACACTCCCCACGCTTTGCGCGCCCACAGTGGACCCGTCACCATCGCCATCGCGCCGTAGAGCACTGTGAGCTCCGCGGCCGCGTAAGCCATCCAGTCGTACACCGGCCGCCTCTTTACAAGAAATACCCCGCTGAGAATGCCGCAAAAGATAGCCGACACCAGCATCAGCATGGCCGGCGGCATATGGAAATAAAACACTTTCTGCACGAGCCCCATCGTCGACTCGTACGGCGCACGAACGATGATAATCGGCGCCGTCATGAAGATGAGGCCGGCGATCGCGAGGAGTGGGACGACTGCTTTGCGCATGGTTACTCGATCCGCGTATTCACTCAGTTATTCAGTCATCTTATTCAGTCATTAGCGATTCGAACGTCCAGAGCGCCAGCGTGACAAATACGACGTCGAAGGCGAGGAGCAGCATCACCCAGAGCCGCGCCATGTCGAGCTGCGGCTCGACTGCGAGCAGTGCGCTCGTCCCGCGCACGCCGGCGATCATGACCGGGATTGTGACCGGATACAACAGGATCGGCAAGAGCACGTCCCGGCTGCGGGCGCGGGCCAGCATGGCGGCGAACAACGTACCGACGGTGGCGAACCCGACCGTGCCGAACACGAGAAGCGCGGACGTCAGCAGCATGTGCTCGAACAGCTTGGCCTGAAACAGGAGGGCGATCAGGGGCACGACGATGATCTCAGTCGCGATGAGCAAGGCCACGATCCCCACCAGCTTGCCGACGTAGATTGCGGCACGGGAGCCGGGAGCCATCAGCAGCGCGCGCAGCGTGTCGCCGTAGCGTTCGCGCTCGAATGTGCGGCCGAGCGCCAAAGTGCCCGAGAAGGCGATGGCGACCCACAGGATGCCGGCTGCGGCATCCCCGATCGCCCTGCCGTCTCCTCCCTCACCCACAAATGAGACGGAAAAGACGACCACGCATGAAAGCGCGAAGAAGATCGTCGTGTTGATCAGCTCGCGGCTTCGCGCTTCGATCGCCAGATCCTTGCGGGCCACGATCCAGACGATGCGCCAGAACATGCTCACGACGCGGCTCCCGCCTGGAGCCGCTCCTGATACCGCTTCCGCAAACCATGAACCTCCGGCTCGCTCCCGGAGATACGCCCATCCTGCAGAATGACCGCTCTATCGAGCACAGCTTCCGCGACATCGAGGTCGTGTGTGGCAAGCAGCGTGATGCAACCCGACGAGCGCAGTTCGCGCAAGCGGGCAATCAACGCGTAGGTCGACGCATCGTCGAGCCCCGTGAACGGCTCGTCGAGGAGGAGAAGACGCGGATTGTGCAGCAGCGCGCGCTCGAGGGCCAGGCGCTGCCGCATGCCCCTCGAGAAGTCGGACACAAGATCTGCGCCTCGATCGCCGAGGCGGGCACGCTCGAGTGCCTCCGCAGCCACATTTCCAGGCCCGGCGAGTCCGTACAGGCGGCCAAAGAACTCCAGGTTCTCGAGGGCGGTGAGCTCTGGATAGAGATGCAGGTCGTGCGACAGCACGCCGATCTTCGAGCGAAGAACGGCGCCGGCCTCCCTTGCTGTGCGGCCACCATATCGAACCTCACCGGAGGACGCCATGGCCAGGGTTGAGACAATCGCCAGCAGCGTCGACTTGCCGGCGCCATTGGGCCCCAGCAGGCCGAGAATTTCGCCGGCGTGACAGTCCAGCGTCACGCGCGACAGCGCGCGGCGACGCCCGAAATTGCGGCTGAGTTCGCGGATGGAAAGATCGACGAAGTCGACGCTCACGCGGCCGCGCCCTGGCCGCCCTGGGCGTCCAGATCGCGATAGACGCGCTCGAGTTGACCGACGAGCGCCGCCCGGCGTTCGGCGTATCGCGCGGCATCGGTGCTGCCCGTGCGCTTCTGCTGCTCGAGGCGCACGAGATCGTTGAAGAGTTTCTCGCGCTTGACCGCCAGCTGCTTTTGCCGCGCGGCGCCGGCGCGCTGCGACGGCCGCTTCGTCGCGGCCCAGAAACCCCCGCAGAGCATGACCGCCGAAAGAATCAACGCAATCCGACGGGGAACCGCGCTCTTGTGGGGCAGGCCGGAAATGTTCAGCGTCAGGATTCCTCCTGCCGGAATCGGCGGGCCCTGCGCAAGAATGTACCGCTCACCCTCGAACTCCCGTTCCTGTACGGTCGGAAGCTGCGGCGACGTCAGCGTCAATTCGCCGATTTTCTTGATGAGCACGGCAAGGCCAGGCACCGCGAGCGGCAGCGTTTGCTGAAGGGTCACGTCGCCGCTGTCGAACGGCATGCGGTAAGCAACCTGCACCGGCGTTTCTCCCGGGGCAAACGGCCCGGTTACCGTGACGCGATCGCCGCGGACAATCGCCTGCGGCGCGCCGCTCAGAATGGTCGTCGTCTGCGCCCCGGTCGGCATGTCTAGATAGAGCGCCGACGGCGGATTGACGGGCGCGCGCGCGGTGTTTTGAATGTCGAGGATGTAATAGACCTGCAGCGAGTCGTCGCCTGGATCGATGATGACCCGCGTTTGATCGCCGAGGACGACGTTGCCGGCGACCGGCTGAAAGACCGGCGGCGGCCCGGCGCCGCCTTTGGGCGTCGCCACGAGCATCACGCGTATGCCGCCTTCGCCGGGCCACGGAAAATCCTGAGACTCCAGGCGCTCATCGTCTACCACGGCAACGGCCTTCACCGTTGTGCCAGCGGCCACGCCGCTGAATTGGGCGCGCCCGTTCTCATCGGTCTTGACCGTAAGTACTTTGCCACCGGCGTGCATTTCCACGGGATGGGCCGGAATATTGTTCGACAGCTGTCCTCGGATCAGTCGAACGGACACGTGGCCCGTCGGAAGATCCGTCACCGGCCGCGGAATACCGGACATCTGTTTGGGATCCGGCATCTGCAACTGTGCGTATGCGGGCGCGGCGAAGGTGAGCACCGCGAACAGAAGCGCCAACAGCTTCAGGCCGCACGACTTGCAGAATCTGGCGTCATCGTCGTTGGGAGTCCCGCAGCGGGCACATGACCCGGTACTAACGTCCTGGGCTACCGCCGCCCCTTCTCCCTCGCCCCTTGCCCCAGCATCCGCAGGTGCCACCGTTCCCGCCTTCACCAGTCTGCTGGCGAGCTCTCGCTCGATAATCTCTCTATATCCGCTGCCGGACCTGTCGAGCTGCTCCAGCAACCGCACGGCGCGTGATCGGAGCCGCCCGACCATCTCCTCGTAATCGCCCTCGGCGACCTTTCCCATGGCATGGTCGAATTCGAGCTCTTTGATGGAGCGCAGCACGAGGTTCTTTTCGCGCTCGATCGCGGCGCGGGTGTGGCCGCCGATCATCTCGGGCTCTCGTGTCTCCCCGGTGACGAGCGGGCGCAGCGCATTCAGCACCGCGAGACCGACCAGCGCGGCCGCAAAGATGCCGAGGCAGACGAGGATGAGATTCTGCGGAGTAGTCCCGCGAATGACGAACACCGCGGCCGTTGCGCAGACGAGCGCGCCGAGCGTGAAAAACTGCCACGGCCGGAGCGTGTCGGGCGTCGAAGACGTGGGAGGCAAGGGATTAGTCGAGGTCTTCGAGCTCGCGGTCGAGACGCGCCTGCAAGGCCGCGTCTTCCGTCGAAGCCGGCGCGCGGGCGGGCTCTGGAGCCGAAGCCGGACGGCGCGACCACTTTCTCACCATGAAGGCGCCGGCGATGGCGCCGAAGCCGCCGAGGGCGTACGGGAACAACCACGCGAGGCGATTGAAGCCCTCGTTCTCCGGCTCGATCAGGATGTCCTGCCCGCCGAAGTCGCGGACGAACGTCGCGATGATCGCGTCGTGGTCCTTGCCCTCAGCCATCAGGGCACGAATCTTTGTCGATTGCGCTTCGTGCCCGCCGCAGTTCGGCATGCCGCAGTTGTCGAGCGCGCGGCGACAGCCGCACGTGCACACAATCTCCGCATGCAGCCGCTTCTCGAGCGGATCCTTTGGTGCGATGGGAACGTTCTGCCCGTCTATGGCCTGTGCAAACGCAGGCGTGGCGAGGCTCGCCATCAGCAGCAGCATGCCGGCCGTCGTCGCCACCTCCGCCGGGAACTTCGCCATGGCGAACGCGAACGTCCGTTCAGGCAGCAATACGATGCCGGTTCCAAGCGCCATCACAGCGAACCCGACCCAGATCCAGTTGATCAGCGGATTGACGACGATGTCCACGCTTGCGGACTGCTCACTCACCTGATAGGACGGCAGGACCAGGTACAGATCCTCGCCCCACATCCGGCGGATCGCGACTTCGGTCGTCGGCTCATCATGCTTATTGAAGAACCAGCGGGCGGGATACATCTTTCCGATTTCCTTGCCGCCTTTGAACGCCGTAAAATGGCCCGTCACCATCTGCTTCTGATCGTCCTGGGTGACGCGGAGCGCGTCCATGCGGACGGTGTAGTCTCCGACGGTCGTCTGTTGTCCCGGTTTCAACAAGACCTGCTCGGACTTCTTGAAGCCCTGTCCGGCGAAGCCCAGAAACATCAGCACGATTCCCACGTGGACGATGTAGCCGCCGTAGCGCCGCCGTGACCGGCCGATGAGTCCAATCGTGGCCGTAAACAGATCGGTGCCCGTGCTGTTTCGTCGAATCACGGCGCCACGCCAGAACTCCTGGCTGATCGTTCCCAGCACGAACGCTGAAAAGGCGAAACAGATCCCAGACGACCAGACACGAACGCCCAGGGCGAGCACGAGCGCGGCAGTCGTCGCGCCGGCGACGGTCGGCCAGAGAAACTGGTATCGCAGATTCTCGACGCTCGATTTCCGCCAGGCCAGCAGCGGACCGATCCCGGTCAGCAGCAGAAGCATGAGGCCGATGGGCAGCATCCACCGGTTGAAGAACGGCGGTCCCACCGTGAGCCGCTCTCCCGTCAACGCTTCGCTGATCGTGGGAAACATGGTGGCGAAGAGCACGAAGAACGCGCAGAACAACAGAATCCAGTTGTTCACCATGAACGCCGCTTCGCGCGACGCCCACGAATCGAGCTCGTTGCTCGACCGCAGCAGCGGAAGCCGGTAGATCACCAGACCGAAGCTGAAGACCAGCACGATCACCATGAAGATGCTGAACATCATGGCGAGCTCCGGGTTCTCACCGAACGAATGGACCGACTGCACGATGCCGGAGCGCGTCATGAACGTCGCAAAGATCGTCAGAAAGAACGTGAGGATCACCAGCGTCATGTTCCACACGCGCAGCATGCTGCGCCGTTCCTGCACCATCACCGAATGGAAAAACGCGGTCGCCGTGAACCACGGCAGGAGGCCGGCGTTCTCGACGGGATCCCAGCCCCAGAACCCGCCCCAGCCGAGCTCTTCGTACGCCCAAATCATGCCCAGCGTGAGCCCGAACGAGAGGAAGATCCACGCAAACATCGTCCAGCGCCGCACCGCGCGCAGCCAGGCATCGTCGAGGTGCCCTGTGATGAGCGCCGCCATGCCGAACGCGAACGGGATGGTCATCCCTACCAGGCCGATGTACAGCGACGGCGGGTGAATGACCATGTACACGTTCTGCAGCAGCGGATTCAGTCCCTTTCCATCCGCCGGTACGGTCGCGAGGAACGTGTCGAACGGGTTGTTGTGGATGAGCATGAGGAACAGAAAGAACATCTGCACCCCGGCGATCACGGCCACGACGTACGGGATCAGCTCGCGGTGGCGATCGCGATTGACGTGCACGGCGATGCTGCCGAAGCACGCCAGCAGGAACACCCAGAACATGATGGAGCCGTCGAGACCGCCCCAGTAGGAGGTGATCTTGAAGAACAGCGGCTGCACCGAATCCGAGTAGCGCGAGACGTACTTGATGGAAAAATCGTCGGTGACGAACGCCTGCACCATCAGCACCGACGCCATCGTCATCAGCGCGGTCACGAGGTGGAACGCGCCGATGCCGCTGTCCACGAGCCGTCTCGAGCCGCGGCGCGCGCCGGCAACCGACACACCCGCCGCGTAACTGCAGACGACGAACGTCAACAGGAGGATGGAATAACCCAGTGTGGCCATTTAATTACTCGTGCCGGTTTTCAGGTCGAATGCGGGCTTCGCCTCTTCGTATTTCGACGGGCACTTGGCCATCACGCCATTGGGCGCCACCTCGAAGTTCCGATCGCTCGTCAGTCGCCCCTTGAGCACGACCTCTGCTTCGTCCTTGAATGTGTCCGGAAGAATTCCGGTATACGACGCGTGCACGACGCTGCCCTTGCTCTCCACCTTGAACTGATACTCGAGCGTATTGGGCTTCTGCATCCATGTGCCCTTCACGACATAGCCATGAAGCTGGAGCGACTTTCCCGTCCAGTCGCCGGGGCTCGCCATCACTTCCTCGACGTGCTTGTAGTAGGCCGTCTCCTGTTGCAGCGAGTACCACAGCAGTCCGCCAAACGCAGAGAGCAGGACAATCGCTGTGACGGCAATCTTCGCAAATTTATGCGTCATAAAGTGTCTTGAATTGTCGCGAATTTACGGCGTGTTCTGTAAACCCAGAATATCACAGCCGAGCGCCTTCAAGAGCTCACAAACACTCGAGATTGGCAGGCCGACAACATTCGAGTACGAGCCCTCGATTCCCTCGATGAACCTGGACGCACGGCCCTGCACGGCGTATGCCCCGGCCTTGTCGGTTGGCTCTCCTGTTGCCACGTACCAGGCGATCTCGGGCTCGCTGAGCCTCGCCATTCGCACCCGGCTCGGCTCGACGTGGACGAGCGTTCGGCCGCGCGAACAGAGGCACACCCCCGTGAGGACGTCGTGGGAGCGTCCGGACAACAAGCGGAGCATCCGGGCCGCGTCAGCAGCGTCGGCCGGCTTCCCGAGTGCCTCCCCGCCGACAACGACCGTCGTGTCGGCGCCCAGCACGATCGCTTCCTGGTGACGCGCCGCCACCGCTCGCGCTTTCAACTCGGCGACACGCGCCACGGCGTCCTCCGGTCTTTCGCGGGCATGGAAGGCCTCGTTGACGTCGGCCGGTGACACTTCAAATGGAATATCCGCCGCGCGCAGCAGTGCCGCGCGTCGCGGCGATGCCGAGGCAAGAATCAGATGCATAGCCACGGAATGTTACACTGCGATCATCGGAGATTGGGTGATTGGTGATTGGGTGATTGCGCTAAGCGTCTGCCCAAATCACAAAATCTAAATCACAAGAACACCTATCCCACTCTCAAATATCAGCATGGACTCTATTCACACTGTCGTCCCGCGCGCGCTCACGGAATTGTTCCGCCATGGATCGATGTCGCAGGGCAAGCTCGACGTTGCGTGGCGCGTGGCCGTCGGCGATGCGCTCTGCCGCGTCAGCACTGTCCGGCTGCAGTCCGACGGTGCGGTTGAAGTACACGCCGCGGATCAGCGTTGGCACAAGGAGCTGCAGCGGTCGTCGTCCATGATCCTCACGCGGCTCAACCTGCTCCTCGGCACCAACGCCATACCCCGTCTGGTGGTCAAGTGATATGCGAAGTCCCGTCATCGTCAGCGCCGCTCGACTCCCCACAGGAAAGTTTCTCGGCAAGCTGAAGGGGTTGCAGGCCACGGACCTGGGCGCCCTCGCCGTCCGCGAGGCCGTCGCGCGCGCCGGCGTCGATCCGCCTCTCGTCGAGGAATGCATCATGGGTAACGTCATCTCGGCAGGACTTGGACAGAATCCCGCCAGACAGGCAGCGCTGCGCGGCGGCCTGAGCGATCACGTCGCGGCGCTGACAATCAACAAGGTGTGTGGATCGGGCCTGAAGGCCGTGATGCTCGCCGCACAAGCGGTGTCGCTGGGCGATGTCGATGTCGCTGTCGCAGGCGGAATGGAATCGATGAGCAACACGCCGTATGTGCTGCCGCGCGCGCGCGAAGGGCTGCGCATGGGGGACGCGACACTCGTCGACGCGATGATCCACGACGGTCTGTGGTGCGCGTTTGAGCATTGCCACATGGGCATGTCGGGCGAATACGTCGCGGAACATTTCGGCGTGTCGAGAGAGGCGCAGGACGCCTACGCAGCCGAGAGCCATCAGAGAGCCGCGCGTGCCGCGGCCCAGGGGCATTTCACGCGCGAGATCGTCGCGGTTGCAATGCCGAACGCGAAAGGCACACCCGTGGTCATGGATGAGGATGAAACAATCCGTCCAGACTCCACGCCTGACATCCTGAAAGGTTTGAAGCCTGCCTTTAAGAAAGACGGATCGGTCACGGCAGGAAACGCGCCCGGCGTGAACGATGGTGCGGCGGCCCTCGTCATCATGTCGGAGCAGCGAGCGGGGTCGCTGAATGCCGCGCCGATGGCGAGGATTGCCGGGTACGCCACAAGCGGCCTGGCGCCGAAGCTCGTGTTGATGACCCCAGTGGAGTCGATCCGGAAATTGCTGAAAAAAGTCGGCTGGACGCTGAAAGACGTGGACCTGTTCGAAATCAACGAGGCGTTCGGCGCCCAGATGGTCGCGGTCATCACGGAGCTTGATGTCGATCCCGCCCGTGTAAATGTCAACGGCGGCGCCATTGCGCTCGGCCATCCGATAGGCGCCAGCGGCGCCCGGATTCTGACCACGCTTCTCTATGCGATGCAGCAGCGCGGCGTCAGACGGGGCGTCGCGTCGTTGTGTCTCGGCGGCGGGAACGGCGTCGCGATGGCGGTGGAACGGAATAGTTCATAGACCATCGGCGATCGTCCATCGTCCATCGTCCAGACTATCGACGATCGACGATCGACGATCGACCATGAACCGTCCGCCCGCTCCACACAACCCACGCAATCAACATCGCCGGCATCAAGACGAGCATTTCCCATCCAAGCGCTTTGAAATTGCCAAAAATAAACTCGCGTGGCAGCCAGTAACGACGAGAGACCTCACCGAACAGCTCGCAACCGGACAGGAAGAACGCTGATGAGAA
>Ga0136617_10006166_pt1 | contig 10720 bp, 13 predicted proteins | sample AntDrymUQ3222106_2_FD_129672 | JGI IMG/M metagenome (GOLD analysis project Ga0136617, IMG submission 129672) | Polar desert sand microbial communities from Dry Valleys, Antarctica - metaG UQ322 (21.06) | ecosystem: Environmental > Terrestrial > Soil > Desert | place: Antarctica: Dry Valley...
CGAGCACGCGTCGTTCGACCTCGCGCTCGAGGTTGCTCCCGACGCGGCTCTGCACGAGGTCGCAGCCGCCGGCCGCACGCTCGGAACGGCGCTCGCGGGGCCGTTGCGCGTCGCGAACGCGCGCGGGCATGGCTCCGGTGTCGTGCCGGCTGACGAGGCGCTCGCGCACGTGGCCCTCGAGGCCTCCGAGCGCCCACTCGTCGTCTCGAACGTCGATCTCTCGCAGGCGCACGTCGGCGGTCTCGGCAGCGACCTGCTCGCGCAGTTTCTCGAGGAGCTTGCCGCGGGAGCCGGACTGACGCTCCACGTCCGCCTGATCCACGGCGAGGAGACCCAACACGTGCTCGAGGCGATCTTCAAAGCGCTCGGGGTCGCGCTCGCGCAGGCATGCGCTCAGCGGCCTTAGTGGCCGCCGCTCGCTTAGCGAAGGAGGAAAATTGTGGGAGAGAAGTCCGTGATTCGTACCGAAGCGGCGCCCGCTCCGTTCCAGGGCGCCCCCTACTCGCAGGCGATCTCGAGCGGCGGATTCGTGTTCGTCTCGGGTCAGCTGGCACTCCGGCCTGGTGAAAGTGAGCTGGTCGGAGACACGATCTCCGAGCAGACCGAGCAGGTCTTTGTCAATCTCGAGGCGATTCTCGAGGAGGCTGGGACAGGTCTCGATCGGCTTCTCAAGACCACCGTCTTCCTGGCCGACCTCGGTGACTTCGCCGGAATGAACGAGGTCTACGCGCGCCGCGCCGGCGATCAGCCGCCCGCCCGCTCCACCGTCGAGGTGGCCGCGCTTCCGTCGGGCGCGCTCGTCGAGATCGAGGCGATCGCGACGCTCTGACCGAGACGACGCCTCGGCCGACGCCCCCGCAATCCAGCGTGTCGACCGGTCGGTGCCGACGGCCACGCGGGCAAGCCCGCGAGGCCTGAGGGAGCGCGCGGGCACAATGATCCGATGCGCGCCGAGCACGTCATCTGCACTCACGGCAATACCGACTTCGACGGTTTCGCCTCGATGCTGGCGGCCCGTCGCCTCTACCCAGGCGCCGTCGTGTGCCTGTCCGGCTCGCTCAACCGCAACGTCCGCGAGTTCTACCGCCTCCACGCCGACGAGCTCGATGCAGTGGACGTCGCGCGCCTCGAGCTGGCCGCGATTCGTCGGCTGATCGTCGTCGAGACGGTGAGTGCCGCTCGTCTCGGAGACCTCGAGCCCGTCGCGCTCGACCCTGCAGTCGAGAAGGTCGTCTTCGACCATCACGGCGAGCTGCCGCCCTGGGCCGCAACCGAGAACGTTGTGCTCGCGGACGACGGCGCGCTCACGACCACGCTCGTGGGAGTGCTCGCCGAGCGCGAGATCGCGCCGACAGGGGTCGAGGCAACCGCGTTCGCGCTCGGGATCCACGAGGACACCGGATCGCTCACCTACGAGACGGCGACGCAGCGCGATGCCGAGGCGCTCGCCTGGTGCCTACGCCACGGCGCGAATCAGGGCCTGCTCGGCGAGTTCCTGCACATGCCGCTGCTCGAGAACGAGCGACACCTGTTGAACGCCCTGCTCGACTCGCTCGAGCCCGTTGCCGTCGACGACGTCGAGCTGTTGCTCGCGGCCGTCTCGTGGCCTGACTACGTCGACGGCGTCTCGACCCTCGCGCACAAGCTCGTCGACCTGACCGATTGCCGGGCGCTCGCGCTGCTCGTCGAGATGGACGACCGAGTCTTCTGCGTCACGCGCAGCCGCACGCATGATCTCGACGCCGCGGCGCTCGCGGCCGCGCTCGGAGGCGGCGGGCACGAGCAGGCCGCCTCGGCGATCTTTCGGGGCCCACTCGCGCAGGCGCGCGAGGCGCTGCTCGCCGGTGCGGCGTCGGCGATCCGGGCGCAGATGGCAGCGCGCGACGTGATGTCGAGCCCCGCTCGCACGATCGGGCCGAGCGAAACGGTTGCCCACGCGATGGTGACCTGTCAGCGCCACCGCCAGAGCGGCGTGCTCGTCGTCGACGGCAACCGTCTCTGCGGAGTCGTGGCCCGGGAAGATCTGGACAAAGCGATCGGGCACGGCCTCTCGCATGCGCCCGTCAAGGGCATCATGAGCTCCCGCGTGACGACTTCCGACGAGGATGTTTCGCTCCCCGAGCTGCAGCGCCTGCTCGGCACGGCGCCCGGGGGTCGGATCGCCATCATGGCCGCCGAGGAGATCGTCGGCGTGGTCACGCGCAGCGACCTCCTCGGCGGCCTTGGGGGCGCGGCGCCGGGTGCCCCGACCGAGCAGCCGAGCCTGGCCGGGGAGCTCGCCGGGCTCGATCACCTGGCGCCGGTCTTCGAGGCGGTCGCGGCTGTCAGCGAACGCTTCGACGGCGTCTATCTCGTCGGCGGGACGGTGCGCGACATCCTGCTCGGCGAGCGGAACTTCGACGTCGACGTGGCGGTCGAGGGTGATGCGATCGCGCTCGCCGGCGCGCTCGCCGAGTTGCTCGACGGACGCGTGCGGGCGCACGCGAAGTTCGGCACCGCCGTCGTCGTCTACGGCGCCGGCGAGCGCGTCGACGTCGTGACAGCGCGCACGGAGTTCTACGACGCTCCGGCGGCGCTGCCGACGGTGGAGCACGCGACGATCCGGGAGGACTTGTTCCGGCGCGATTTCACGATCAACGCCATGGCCGTCTCGCTTCGGGGTGAAGACTTCGGGCGCCTCGTCGACCCGTTCGGTGGGCGCCGCGACCTCGAGACGGGGACAATCCGCGTCCTTCACAACCTCTCGTTCATCGACGACCCGACGCGAATCTTTCGCGCCGTCCGGTACGAGACCCGGTACGGCTTCGGCATGGACGATCACACCCAGCGCCTTGCGCGCGGCTGCATCGAGATGGGGCTCGTCGGCGACCTCTCGTCGGCCCGCCTGCGGGACGAGCTGATCGCGCTGCTCGAGGAGCCCGCGGTCGGTGCCGCGCTGGAACGGCTCGGAGAGCTCGGCGTCGATCGCGCGATTCACGGCCACCTTGCCGCCGACGCCGAGACGGCCCGGCTGCTGGAGCGGCTCGTCGAGCTCCGGGGGCAGTACTCGCTCGAGGTGCCGACCTGGCGGCTCGGCCTGATCGCACTTGCACGCCGGCTGCCGCCCGACGAGGTCTACGGCTGGCTCGAACGCCTCAAGGTGCGGCGGCGCGACGCGGAGCGAATCGCGTCGGCCGTGACGGTCGGTCCTCGACTCGTCGAGCGCCTGCGCGCCACCGACGCCGATCCCGCCGAGGTGGTGAGCCTCGCCGAGCCCTACGCTCCGGATGCTCCGTTGTATGCGCTCGCGATTGCCGAGCTGGAGCCGCTTCGGACGTTCTTCCGTCACTTGCGCGCAGTGCGACTCGACATCACCGGCGCCGACCTCGCCGAGCTGGGACTGGGCGAGTCGCCGCGCGTGGGGGAGATCCTGAGCGAGCTCCGCCGGCGAAAGCTGAACGGCGAACTCGACGGCCGCGACGCCGAGCTCGCGGCCGCCCAGGAGTTGATCGGCGGTGATTGACCGGTCGACAGGCTCGAAGCCGGCGGATTCGCCCCTGAGCTCGCTCGAGCTGATCCGCTGGCAGCCGCCCGGTCCGTACGCGGTTGCGTTCACGACGCGCCGAGGGGGCGTCAGCGAGGGCCCGTACGCGTCGCTCAACCTCGGCCGGATGAACGGCGACGAGCCCGAGCACGTCGACGAAAATCGCAGGCGGCTCTGCTCCGAGGTCGATGCGGACGCCGGCCTGCTGGCCCTCAACCGTCAGGTGCACTCGACGCACGTGCACCACGCCCGGCCCGGTGCGCGCGGCGAGCCTGGCGACGGCCTCTGGACGGACGAGCCGGGACTGCCGATGCTCGCGCTCACAGCCGACTGTCTTCCGATCGCGATCGCGCGGCCGGACGGTGAGGCGCCGGCGCTCGCCGTGCTCCATGCCGGCTGGCGCGGGGTGCTCGACGGCGTGATCGAAGCCGGTGTGCACGCCGTCGGTGGACGGGCGAACGCCGCAGTCGGGCCCGCGATCGGCCCGTGCTGTTACGAGGTTGGGATCGACCTCGCCGACCGGTTCCGCGCGCGCTTCGGCGCCGACGTGGTGCGCGGCCGCATGCTCGACCTCTGGACCTCGGCGGAGCGCGCACTTCGCGCTTCCGGCTGCGCAACAGTCGAGCGCGTCGACCTCTGCACGGCCTGCAACGAACACCTTTTCTTCTCGGAGCGGCGAACGGGGAAGCCGCGCGGAACTCAGGGCGTGGTCGGCCTTGTCGCCTGACGAGGTTCGGGCGCGCTATGCCCGGATCAAGGCCGACGTTGGCCCGGGCGTCGTCGTCGTTGCAGCGACGAAGTACGTCTCCCTCGAAGATATGGCGATTCTGGCCGAGGCTGGCGTCGAGGTCGTCGGCGAGAACCGGGCGCAGGATCTCGAGGCGAAGCACGCGGAGTACGGTGGCGCCTTCCGCTGGCACTTCATCGGCCACCTGCAGAGCCGAAAGGCGAAGATCGTCAACCGGATCTGCGAGCTCGTCCACTCGCTCGCATCGGAATCGGCCGCGCGCCAGCTGAGGCGGCCGGCGCTCGTCGAGGTCAACCTGGCCGGCGAGGAGACGAAGTCCGGGATCACGCCCGGCGAGCTCGAACGCTTTCTCGGGCTGTACCGCGACGTGCGCGGGCTGATGACGATGCCGCCGCTCGCGGGCGATCCCGAGGCGTCGCGGCCGTACTTTCGCCGTTTGCGCGAGCTCGCCGAGGTTCACGGGCTGGCTGAGCTCTCGATGGGCACGAGCCAGGACTACCGCGTCGCGGCCGAGGAGGGAGCGACCCTGATTCGGGTCGGCTCCGTGCTGTACGGGGATTAGACTTCGGCTGATGGCCTTCACCGACGTCTGGAACCGCACACTCGTCTATTTCGGCATTGCCGAGGAAGACGACGACTGGGACGAGGACGGGTACCTGACGAACGAGCAGCTCGAGCGCGGCTATCGCGAACGTCCGAACGTGCGCCGCCTCGCACCACCACGGCGGCGGGGTGGTGAGTTCGACGACTGGACCGAATCGGACGAGTCGACGAACGTCGTCCGCCAGCCGACGCGGTTGCGCAGCGTCGAGGCGGCTCCCTCGACGGCGTCCGTCCGCGTTCACCTCGTCCTCCCGCGGAGCTTCAACGACGCCCAGCAGATCGCGGACAAGTTCAAGGAAGGAATTCCGGTCATTCTCAACCTGCAGGGCACCGACGCGGAGCTTTCCAAACGCCTGATCGACTTCGCGAGCGGCCTGACATATGCGCTGAGCGGCGGCATGCAGCGCGTCGCCGACAAGGTCTTCCTCCTGACGCCCCGAAACGTCGAAGTCTCGGCGGAAGAACGGGCTCGATTGCTCGAACGCGGCGGATTCTTCAACCAGGCCTAGGCGCCGCTTGCGGTGCCTAGATTCAGGACGCCGGGCCCTGGCCGCGCGTCCGTCGGCAATGACCGGTCGACACGTGGAAGTTTTCTGACCAACGCGAATAGGAATCGTCAGAGGGGGGCCGAACAGGATCCCATGGGCGCGCTCGCCATCGTCGCCGTGCTGGCGGACACGGTCGACTCCGTTCAGAACTTCGTCAACGTCTTCATCTCGGTCTACATCCTCCTGATCCTGGCGTACATCATCTCGTCGTGGATCAGACTCCCGTACTCGCCCTGGCTGAACCGGATCCAGCGCTTCCTGTACGACGTCTGTGAGCCGTATCTTCGCCTGTTCCGCCGGGTGATCCCGCCCCTGGGCCCGATCGATCTGTCGCCGATGGTGGGCGTGATCGTCCTCGTCATTCTCAACACACTGGTCGCGCGCGTCCTCGACCGCGTCTAGGAGCGTGCCTCTGAAAATGTTCTCTCGCTCGACCGGTCGTTGCAGAAGGACGAGCGGCGAAGCAGGCGGGGTCACGAGCAAAGCCCGCGACCCCTTGACGCGGCAGCGCAAGCGCGGCCGCCGCCCGCCCGTCCCGAATCTAGGCACCGCAAGCGGCGCATAGGAGGCTGCCCGAATGGCTCTGACACCCGTCGAGATCCGGCACATCCGTCTCAGCCGCGGGCTGATCGGCTATCCGCGCGCGGCCGTCGAGACACTGCTCGAGGAGATCGCGGACAGCTTCGAGGACGTCTGGCGCGACCGCGCCGACCTCGCCGACAAGGTCGAGCAGCTCGAAGGTGACCTCGTTCGCTACCGCGAGCTCGAGACGCTGCTTCGCACGACGCTCGTCTCGGCCGAGCGCGCCGCGACCGACCTCAAGGCGCAGGCGAAGCGCGAGGCCGACTTGATCGTCGGCGAGGCCCACTCGGAGGCGCGGTCGATTACCCGGGATGCCGCGGCCGAACGCGAGCGCCTGCTGGCCGAGTCGCGCCGCGTCCAGGCGCTGATGCGCGCTGCGCTCGATACGTTGGAGACGTCGAGTGGCGGATCTGACAGCCTCGAGCGTGTCGACCGGTCGGTTCCGACGGCCGAGCGGGCTGAGCCCGCACGGCCTGAGAGAGACGCCGCAAGCGGCGTCTCCGGCGGATCTGCCGCCACCGTCGAGGCTGCATAGCCGGCTAGGCTGAACGCGTGGAGTCCGCGAGCCGCCTGCATCTACGCGTCGTCCCGAAGGCAGCAAACGCGGGAATCGCGGGACGTTACGGCGATGCCTGGAAGGTCCGAGTGCGCGCAACTCCGGAACGCGGAGCGGCGAACGAGGCAGTGCTGAGCCTCCTCGCACAGACGCTCTCGCTGCCTCGAGCGAACATGTCACTCGTTTCGGGACACGCCGCGCGTGACAAGATCGTTCTTGTCGCAGGGATCACTCAGGCAGAGATCGAGAGCCGTCTCGCCTCGGCCGAGAGAAAGGACGTGCGCCGATGACCTCGATCGATACCAGCCGCTTCCGTGACATGCTCCTGGATGAGCGCGAGCGTGCGCGCGGTGCAATCGAGAACCTCCATGCGGAACACCCCGGATCACTCGAGGACGAGACGGGCGAGGAGGCTTCCGACCAACACATGGGCGACATCGCGACCGAGACGTACGACCGCGAGCTCGACTACACGCTGGAGGACAGCGAGGAGGCCAAGCTCGCTGCGATCGAGGCGGCGCTGAAGCGAATCGAGAACGGCACGTACGGGACCTGCCAGCGCTGCGGCAAGCCGATCGCAGAGGAGCGCCTGGAGGCACTCCCGTACGCCGAGCTCTGCATCGAATGCAAGCGGAAGAGCGAGCGCTGAGACACCGCTTGCGGTGTCTCCCTCAGGCCGTGCGGGCTTCGCCCGCTCGGCCGTCGGAACCGACCGGTCGATGGGCTGGAAGTCGGGCGAGCGGCCTGTGAGCGAAGCCGCTTGCGGCTTCTCCCTCACCCGATGAGCGACGCGAGGGAAGCGCTGAGCGATCCTCCGCGGGCCCCCGACGTCCGCGTCGGCTCCGTTACCGACGGCCTGACGCCAATCTCTTTCGCCGAGCGTTCGCTCGCGGCCGGCGCCTGGCAGTGGACCGCGCTCGGACTTGTCGTCTTCGCGTCGGCGCTTGCCGACCAGCTCACGAAGGAGCTCGTCTCGCGCAGGCTCGCGCTCGGGGACGAAGTAAGCGTCGTCGGGAGCTTCTCGATTCACCACGTCCACAACTCCGGCATCGCGTTCGGCCTGTTCTCGAGCGCGACGGCGGTCGTGATCGCGCTGACCGGAATCGCGATCGCATGGATGTTTCTCTTCTTCGCTCGCTCGGGAGCGCGGCATCCGGTGCTGCCGGTCGGGCTCGGACTCGTCCTCGGCGGCAGCGTCTCCAATCTCGTCGATCGGGTTCGCCTTGGCTATGTGACCGATTTCCTCGACTTGCGCTTCTGGCCGGCGTTCAACCTCGCGGACACATTCATCGTCGTCGGCGTCGTCGTCCTGCTCGGGGCCCTGATCGCAGTCGACCGAGAGCCGCGCCGGCCGCGCCGAGCCCCCTGACGTTCCGTCTTCGCGTCTCGAGCGATGCTGCCGGCACGCGGATCGACCGCTTCCTCGCTGAGCAGCCCGAAGTCGGCTCGCGTGCCGCGGCGGAGCGGTTGCTTGCTGCCGGCTCCGTGCTCGTCGACGGGAGGCGTCGCCCGAAGAGCCACCGCCTGAGCCCTGGCGAGGAACTCGCGGTCACCGTCGCCGCGGCTGCACCAGATGCACAGGAGCCCGAACGGAGCGAGCTCCGACTCGCGTACGAGGACGAGCACGTCCTGGTGGTCGACAAGCCTGCTGGGCTCGTCGTTCACCCTGCGCCGGGGCATCCGAGCGGCACGCTGGTGCAGAGTTTGCTCGGTCGCGTCGGCGGAGGTCCGGAGCCCGAGCGGCCGGGCATCGTCCATCGGCTCGACCGCGACACCTCCGGCCTCCTGGTCGTTGCCCGCTCCGAGGAGGCGCACCGCAGCTTGCAGAGCCTGCTCCGCCGGCGCGCGGTGGAACGTGAATATCTCGCGCTCGTCCGCGGTCGGCCTCGCTCCCGGCGTGGTCGCATCGAGGCACCGATCGGCCGCGACCGTCGGGACCCGACTCGGCACTCGCTCGATTCCGCGACCCCTCGTGATGCCGTCACACACTTTGCCGTCGAAGAGCTTCTGCGCGAGCACTCATACCTCTCAGTCCACCTCGAGACCGGCCGGACGCATCAGGTCCGGGTTCACCTCGCTGCGATCGAGCTCCCGGTGTCGGGCGATCCGACGTACGGGATCGCCGGCGATCTAGGGCTCGGGCGCCAGTTTCTCCACGCTGCGCGGCTCGCGTTTCCTCATCCGCTCACGGGCGAGCGCGTCGAGACCGAATCGCCCCTACCGAAGGATCTCGCTGCGGCACTCGAGCGCGCGCGGACTCTTTAACGGTGGTACGCCGTTTGTTGGTCGGGCTCGGAGGGTAGGTCGGCGACCAAAGCGACCCAAGGAGGAGCTCATGCCCGACGACGAGGGGAACGTCCAAGCCGACCCTGAGGCGCTACCGGACACGCCTCTTCATCGCCACTCACACCAGCACGAGGCCGACAGCAAGACGGATGAGAACGTCGATGAGGAGGAAAAGGGCCCAGAGCAGTAGCCAAGAGGTTCCGAGCTACGCGGCTCGCCGGCGCTTGCGCTCGTAGAGTCGCCTGTCTGCAGTCCGGAACAGCGCGTCGGCGTCTTTCGCCTCGCCCGGGAATTGCGCCACGCCCGGACTGATCGCGAACCCCGGCGGCAAGCCCTCGTCCGCGACGAGCTCGTCGAGGCGGTCGGTCAGGCGGCTCAGGAACCGGCTCGCAGTTTCACCGTCTCCGCCGATCAGGCAGACGGCGAACTCGTCGCCGCCCATGCGGCCGGCGAGATCCGACGTGCGCAGGGTGTCGCGCACGACGGCCGCGAGCAGGGAGAGCACGCGGTCGCCCTCGGGGTGTCCGTGGGTGTCGTTGATTCCCTTGAAGCGATCGACATCGAGAAAGACGAGGGCGAGGCCGTGCCGATAGCGCCGAGCGCGCTCGAGCTCGAGCTCGAGCGCATCCGAGAACGCCTGGTGGTTGAGCAGGCCGGTGAGACCATCCTGGCGAGCCTGGATTGCGAGCTCGGAGGTCGCCCGCTCGACGTAGGCGGCCGCACACTCCGTCATCAACCGGTCGATCGCCTTCGACGCAGCCGGTGGAGCGCCCATCTCGGCGGCGAACCGGTCGAGTACGCGCCTGAGCAGCAGCAGCTCCGTGACGATCTCCTGCGTGGTGAAGCCGAGCGTCTCGCGCTCGCGCGCGTACTCGCGGACGATCGTCGGAATCGGCCTCGCTCGGCGGCGCTTGCCGAGATGCGCAGCGAGCTCGGCAATGAACGCTGGAACGTGGCCGAGCTGACCGAGGCTCCCGACTCGTTCCAACGACGGCATGCCTCCCTCGCGGCGCGCCTCCTCGGCCAGAGTGGCGGCGAGATCCCAGGCCGCGCGACTGATCGTCCGGGCAAGCGCGGAAGGGCCGCGTGGAGACGCTGCTACCATCCAGCGGTTCTTGTACCCGACCCGGCGGACAGCCCGGGTGGTGGTGCCGGCCTCTCCGGCCGGTTCCATCCAGGCCCCGCCGGCAACAGCCACACCAACCGTGAAAGGGGACAATCGTGTCCGTTGTCTCGATGCGAGAGCTCCTGGAGGCCGGCGTTCATTTCGGCCACCAGACCCGGCGCTGGAACCCGAAGATGAAACGCTTCATCTTCACGGAGCGCGGGGGTATCTACATCATCGATCTCCAGCAAACGCTCGAGCTGCTCGAGGAAGCCCACGACTTCGCGCGGAACATCGCCGGTCGCGGGGGCTCGATCCTCTTCGTTGGCACGAAGAAACAGAGCCAGGACGCCATTTCCGAGCATGCAGCCAGAGTGGGCATGCCCTTCGTTAACCATCGCTGGCTGGGCGGTCTGTTGACGAACTGGCGAACGATGTCCGAGCGCATCGAACGCCTGCACGAACTGCGACGGCTGAACGAGGATGGACAGCTCGAGCTGTTGCCGCCGAAGGAGCGGATGGCGATGTTGAGCGAGCTCGAGAAGCTCGAGGCGAATCTGGGCGGCGTGGCTGACATGCGCCGGCAGCCCGATGCCGTCTTCATCGTCGATCTCAGGAAGGAACAGCTCGCCGTGCGCGAGGCGCGCCGCCTGGGCCTGCCGGTTGTCGCGCTCGTGGATACGAACTGCGACCCAGACGAGGCCGACTACGTGATTCCCGGCAACGACGACGCGATTCGCTCGTGCAGCCTGATCGTGCGCGCGATCGC
>Ga0136617_10006167_pt1 | contig 10717 bp, 7 predicted proteins | sample AntDrymUQ3222106_2_FD_129672 | JGI IMG/M metagenome (GOLD analysis project Ga0136617, IMG submission 129672) | Polar desert sand microbial communities from Dry Valleys, Antarctica - metaG UQ322 (21.06) | ecosystem: Environmental > Terrestrial > Soil > Desert | place: Antarctica: Dry Valley...
CCCGCGGTGGGTGGGGTCGTCGCGCTCCTCCAGGGCCGGACGACGGTCGCGGCTGGCACGGTCACGGGACGTTGCGGTGCCGCATCGCTTCCCGGATGGCAGCCGCCAATCGCCGCACGGCGGCGGGCATCTCCTGAGTCTCGACGGCGGCGTAGCCCAACAGCAAACCGCCACGCGCGAGGGGCTCGACCCCGTACGCCGAGAGCGGCAGGACGGTGACATCGTGCCGCGCCGCCTGCCGCGCCACGTCGCCGTCGTCGACGCCCTCCGGCAGCCACCCGATGACGTAGGGACCGGCCTCGACGGGTTGGACCTCCAGCAGTCCGGCCAATTCCCCCCTCGCCTCATCCAGCAGGGCGGCCTGCCGCGCGGCGTACAGCCGCCGCACGCGCCGCAAATGGCGCGCGAAGGAGCCCTCGGCCATGAAGTCCGCCAGCACGGCCTGGACCAGGATCGAGGCGTAGACCCCCCTGGTGAATTGCGCCGCCGCAAAGGCGTCGACGAGCGCGGCGGGCACCACCAGATAGCCGAGGCTGAGCGCCGCGCACAGGACGTTGATAAAGTCGCCGTAGTAAATCACCCGCCCGTCCTTGTCGAGACCCTGGAGGGCGGCCACCGGCTGGCCGATGTAGGGATACTGGTTGTCGTTGTCGTTCTCGAACACCCAGGCATCGGCCTGGCCGGCCCACTGGAGCAAGGCCAGGCGCCGGGCCAGGGGCACGATCATCCCCAGGGGCCACTGCGGCGCCAGCGTCACGACCGCCAAGCGCGCGGTGGCGCAGCGGGCCATCCCCGCCTCGACGTCCAGACCGTGGGCGTCCACCGGGACGGGGACGACCCGGACCCCGGCGCTCGGCAGGATCGTGGACGGAACGAGGTAGCCGGGATCCTCGATCCAGGCGGCGTCTCCAGGGTCCAGCAGGACGCGCGCGGCGAGGTCGAGCGCCTGCCGCCCGTCGCCGATTACGATCACCTGCTCGGGGAGGCAGCGGACCCCGCGCGTGCCGCCGAGGTAGGCCGCGATCGCCTCCCGCAGGGGTTGGTAGCCGGTGCCGGACCAGTGCCGGAGCAGCTCGGGGCCGGATTGGCGCCAACGCCGGGTCATCAACCGCTGCCAGACCTCGTACGGAAAGGCATCCAGGGCCGGCAAGACGCTGTCGAAGGCGAGGGGGACCTCTGGGCGAAGGCGCCCGCCGTCGCTCGCCACCGGCCACGTCTGCCGCGTCTCCAGGGCGGCCACCATCGCGGCCCCCCGGCGCGAGAGCGGGGGGCGACCGGTCTCCGGCGCTGGCGCGTGGTCACCTCGCGCGGTGGCGTGCAGCAGCTCATCGGGGAGCGCGGGCGCGACGTAGGTACCGCCCCGGCTCCGGCCATCGAGATAGCCCTCGGCGAGCAGTTGCTCGAACGCGGTCACGACCGTGCTCCGCGCGATCCCCAGTTCCCCCGCGAGGGTGCGGGTGGACGGCAGCCGCGCCCCGGCCCGGAGCTGGCCGGACAGGATGATCGTGCGCAGCTCGTCGTAGAGCTGACGGTAGAGCGGGACCGCGGAAGACGGATCGAGGGCGATGGTCGTGAACAGCGATCCGGTCGCGCGTCTCATGTCTGGCAGGCGGTCTTCCGCGTCGATGTCTCCGTATCTGGTCTTATCATCTTACGCGAATCTGGCCCTTGTCCGCACACCAGCGCGGATTTAGACTGAGCTCGCGACGACAAGCGACCTCACCCCGACGTCCTGGGCCGCCGGCCCACGCCGGCGGTGTTGCCGTTCTCCACCATCCCGACCGACCCGGCACCGTGCTGGCTGGCAGCGGCTCACGCCATGAACGGCCGCCGATCGGCGTGTGAGGACACGAGCGCCCGCTCGGCGACGTCCGGCACAACGGGCGGCAGCGGCGCCGCACGGAGGGAAGGCAGCGCGTGGCACGCTTCCTGGCGCGGCGTCTGGGTCTGATGCTGTTGACGCTCTGGTTGATGTCGATCCTGGTGTTCGTCATCACCTCGATCTTGCCCGGCGATGCGGCGCGCACGATCCTGGGTCAGCACGCCACGCCGGAGGCCGTCGCCGGGCTCCGCCGCGAGCTGGACCTCGACCACCCGCCGCCGGTGCTCTACCTGCGCTGGATCACCGGCTTCGTCACCGGGGATTGGGGCGAGTCGCCCAGCCTTCAGGTCCCGATCTCCGACGTGCTCCCGAATCGGCTCTTCAACTCGCTGGTGCTCGCCGTCGCCGCCCTGATCGTGATCGTGCCAACGTCGATCGCGTTCGGGCTGCTGGCCGCGCTGCGCCAGGATCGCCCCACCGACCGCGTCATCTCCGTCACCGGCCTCTCCCTGATGGCCGTTCCCGAGTTCGTCAGCGGCATCCTCCTCCTCACGGTCTTCGGGCTCTGGCTCGACTGGCTGCCCACCACCAGCGTCGCCGCCGGCGGCGACCCGCTGACCGAGCCCCAACACCTCGTGCTCCCCGTCCTCTCGTTGAGCCTCGTCTTCTTCGGCTACGTCTCACGCATGATGCGCGCGAGCACGATCGCCGTCCTCGGCAGCGCCTACGTCCGGACCGCCATGCTCAAGGGGCTGCCGCTGCGTCAGGTCCTGCTGCGCCACGTCCTCCGCAACGCGGTGGTGCCGACCATCACCGTCGTCATGTCGTCGATCGGCTACCTCGTCGGCGGCCTGGTCGTCGTCGAGAGCCTGTTCGGGTATCCCGGCCTCGGCGGTCTGCTCCTCTACGCCGGTCTCCACCACGACGTGCCGTTGTTGGAGGACTGCGCGATGATCGTCGCGGTGATCTACATGGGCGGCAACCTGACCGCCGACCTGCTGTACGCCTACCTGAACCCGCAGATTCGGTACGCGGCGTGAAGGTGGGGTGGCGGTGAGCGTCCAACCCGTCCCCGTGGGCGCCGATCGCGGCGTCGCCGACCCCGCGGTCACCGCGACGCGCGACGGCCCGTCCCTGGCGGCCCTGTCGACGGCGCGGCGTTCACGCCTCGGCGCGGCGTTGCGCGGCTTGCTGCAAACCCCCAGCGCGGCCGTCGGCCTCGGCGTGGTGCTCTTCTGGGTGCTCTGCGCGATCTTCTGGCCGCTGTTCGTCCCCCACGACCCGGACGCTCAGGACTTCACCGCCTTGCTGGCGCGGCCCTCGGCCGACCACCCCTTCGGCGCCGATCACCTCGGCCGCGACGTGCTCAGCCGCGTGCTCGCCGGCAGCCGCGAAGTCCTGCTGCTGGCCCCGGCCGCCACCCTGCTCGGTCTGATCGGCGGCATCGCCGTCGGTCTCTCCGCCGCCTACTATGGCGGCTGGTTCGACGAGGTCTTGATGCGCGTGATGGACGCCATCATGGCCTTCCCGTTCATCATCTTGGCGCTGCTGATCCTCGCCGTCACCGGTCCTTCCGCCCGCAACGTGATCGCCGTGATCGGCCTCGGCTTCATCCCGCTGACCGGCCGCGTGGTGCGCGCCGCCGCGCTCTCGGTGCGCGACCTGGACTACGTCGCGGCGGCGCGCCTGCGCGGCGCCCGCGGCATCGACATCATGCTGACCGAGATCCTGCCCAACATCATGGGCCCCATCGTCGTCGAAGCGACCGTCCGCGTCGGCTACGCCATCTTCGCGGCGGCGTCGCTCAGTTTCCTCGGGCTGGGCGTGCCGCCGCCCTCGGCGAACTGGGGCGCCATGATCAACGAGACCCGCCTCTACCTCACGGTCGATCCCGCCATCGTCCTGGCGCCAACCCTCGCGATCGGCTCCCTGGTGGTGGCCATCAACCTGGTGGCCGACGGCCTGCGCCGGGCAGTGCGCGCATGAGCGGCCAGCGCCCGTCGGCGTCTCCCCTGCCGGCAGCAGCGACCTCAGCGCACCCGGCGCCGCTGCTCGCCGTCGATCACCTGACCGTCACCTATCGCGGCGAGGGGCGCCAGACCGCCGTGCGCGACGTCTCGTTCGCGATCAACCCGCGCGAAGCCTACGGCTTGGTCGGCGAATCGGGCTGCGGCAAGAGCACGATCGCGCTGGCCATCATGCGCTACCTGCCGGCCAACGGCCGGGTGGCGGCGGGCCAGATCACGTTCGACGGCCGCGATCTGTTGCGCCTCTCCGCGGGCAACCTGCAACGCCTGCGCGGCGACCGCATCGCCATGGTCTACCAGGACCCCGGCGCGGCGCTCAACCCGACGATGACGGTCGGCGCCCAAGTCGCCGAGGTCTTCGCCGCCCATCAACGCCTTGACCGCTCGCGGGCGGGCGAGGCCGCCGTGCGGATGTTCGAGAGCGTGCGCATGCCCGGCGCCGCCGACGTCGCCCTGCGCTACCCCCACCAGCTCAGCGGCGGCATGCAGCAGCGCGCCATCATCGCCATGGCCCTCGCCGCCAACCCCTCGCTCCTGATCCTCGACGAGCCGACCACCGGCCTCGACGCCACGGTCGAAGCCGCCGTCCTCGACCTGATCGCGGCCATCCGCGCCGAGTTCGACGCGGCGATCCTCCTCATCAGCCACAACCTGGCCGTCGTCTCCCGGCTCTGCGATCGCGTCGGCGTGCTCTACGCCGGGGAGCTCGTCGAGCAAGGCCCGACCGCGGCGCTGTTCGCGTCGCCGCACCACCCGTACACCGCCGGCTTGCTCTCCTGCGTCCCCCGGTTCGGGATGCGCAAGGACACCGATCCGCTCGTGCCGATCGCCGGCCGCATGCCCCGCATCGGCGAGGAGTTTGCCGGCTGCGCCTTCGCCCCGCGTTGCCCGCTCGCGCGCGACACCTGCCGGCGGGACAAGCCCGCGTTGTTCGCCACGACCCCCGGGCGGCACGCCCGCTGTTTCTTCTGGCCCGAAGCCGAGCGCTTGCCCACTCCCCACCCTCGCGGGACGCCCGCCGCGGCCACCGCGCCCGAGGCGGCTCCGCCCCAGGCTCGCGCGGTGCTGCTGGAGGTGCGCGAGGCGAAGGTAGAGTTCGGCCGGGCGACGCGTCGGGTACGCGCCATCAACGACGTCTCGTTCGCCGTTCAACGCGGGGAGATCTTCGGCCTCGTCGGCGAATCGGGCAGCGGCAAGTCGACCATCGCCCGCTGCATCGCCGGCCTGCTCGCGCTCAACGACGGCGCGCTCACCTTGGATGGCCGCGACATCTCACGGCCGATCGAGCAGCGCGAGCGCGCCCTGATCAAACGGGTGCAGATGGTGTTCCAGAGTCCCGAGGCGACCCTCAACCCGCGCCAAACGGTGCGCCAGATGCTCGGGCGCACGGTCAAGGCCCTGACCCACCGTCGCGGCCCGGCGCTACGGGAACGGGTCGAAGAACTCGCGCGCCTGGTCCACCTCGACGCCGCCCTCCTCGACAGCTACCCCAGCGGCCTCAGCGGCGGGCAACGCCAGCGCGTGGCCATCGCCCGCGCCTTCGCCGGCGACCCCGACATCGTGCTCTGCGACGAGCCGGTCTCCAACCTCGACGTCTCGGTCCAGGCGACGATCCTCACCCTGCTGGCCGACCTCCAGGCGCGCCAGTCGGTCTCGTATGTCTTCATCTCCCACGACCTGGGCGTGGTCCGCTATCTGGCCGACCGGGTGGGCGTGATGTACCTGGGCGCCCTGGTCGAGGTCGGCCCCGTCGACCGCGTCTTCGCGCCTCCCTTCCATCCCTACACGGAAACCCTCTTCGCCGCCATGCCGACGCTCGACGGGACGCGGGCGGCGATCCGGGCGGACGGCAGCATGCCCAGCGCGGCGGACATCCCCCCCGGTTGCCCGTTCCACACCCGCTGCCCGCGCTTCCTGGGGGAGCCGTGCGCGACGCGGGTGCCGCCCTGGCGGCAGACCGCGAGCGGGCATGCCTACCGCTGCTGGATCCCGCCGCACGATCTGGCGCAGGCGCAAAAGGAGGTGTGGGAGGCGCCGGCCCAAGGCCGGGACGCGGCGGCGCGCGTGGCCGCAACCAGCGCATGAAGGAAAGGAGGCCAGGCGGAGGAGACGATGTGGCGGCGGCCCGCATCCAATCATCGGTCGCATGCCGCAACCCGATCGGCCGGACGTGGAGCAGAAAGGACGGACGACGATGAGCGACGAGACCCGTGACTACGCGCACCACCTGAGGACGGCCTATCGCACCAGCCGCATCGATCGCCGCGAGTTCGTCAAGTGGTCCGCGATCCTTGGCCTGGCCCTGCCGCGTCTCAACGTGGCACGCGCCCAAACCGGGACCCCCGCGCCGGTGCCCGTGCCCGGCGGCACGTTCCGGTTCGCGGTCGAGCCCGCGGCGACCGTCGAGCCCCACCAGCTCAACGACGACGCCGGTATCGGCACGGTCCACCAGGTCTGCGAGATGCTCGTCGACACGGATTTCGACGGCAACTTGCAGCCGCGGCTCGCCACCGGCTGGACGCCGGGCGACGGCGGCAAGTCCTGGACCGTGGCCCTCCGCGAAAACGTCACGTTCCACAACGACCAACCGATGACCGCCGACGACGTGGTGGCGACGTTCAAACGCCTGGTCGATCCCAACTCCGGATCCTCGGCGGTCGCCACCTTCGATTTCCTCTCCGGCGAAGGCGTGCGCAAAGTCGACCAGTTCACGGTGGCCTTCGATCTCAATCGCGCCGTGGTCGATTTCCCGGCCTACCTGAACAGCTACCAGGCGGTCATCCTCCCCGCGAACTGGCCCGGCAACTTCGCCGAGAACCCGACCGGCACGGGCGCGTTCAAGCTGGTCGAGTCCGTGCCCCAGCAGCGTGTCAGGTACGAACGCAACCCCGACTATTGGTTGGAAGGAACGCCCTACCTGGACAGCGTCGAAGCGATCACCCTCTCGCCGGACAACTCGGTCACCGCGCTTCTGGGTGGCAGCGTCGACCATCTCACCAACCCCGCGGCGCTGCCGCTGGTTCGCGACAATCCCGACATCAAATCCCTGCTCGTCGGCAGCAGCGGCCACGACGGCGTCTTCATGCGCGTCGACCAGGAGCCGTTCACCGACAAGCGGGTGCGCCAGGCGATGGCCTTGTGCATGAACCGGCCGGATCTGATCGCGAGCGTCTGGCAAGGGCTGGGCGAGCTTGGCAACGACAACGTGTTCGCCCCCAACTTTCCCCTGAGCAACGACATCGGACAACGAGCGCAGAACTACGACGAGGCCAGGGCGTTGCTGACCGCGGCCGGGCACCCCAACGGCTTCAGCGCGACGCTGACCACCAGCTCGGACACCGCTCCCCTGCCGACGATGGCCGCGGTCGTCCAGCAGATGTTGGAGCCCGTCGGGATCGACATCGAAATCAAGGCCGAGCCGTCCTCAATCTACTTCAACACGGACTGGTTAGAGGCGCCGCTGAGCCTCACCAACTGGGGCGGCCGCGCCACGCCGAGCCAGTACCTGAGCACGGCGTACGTCACGGACTCGGTCTGGAACGCCTCGCACTGGTCCAACCCGATGTTCGACGATCTGGTCGGGCAACTCGACGCCGAGCTCGACTTCGACACGCGCAAGGGGCTCGCCGAGCAGATCCAAACGATCATGACGGAGGAGGTGCCCTCGATCATCCCCTTCTTCATCAACGCCGTGACGTTCCTCCGCTCCACCGCCCACGGCTACGTCCCCGACCGGATCGGCTTCCGGGATCTTCGGTTCACGTATCTCAGCCCGGCCCCGTAGCGTTCACACCGCGGGCTCCGGCCGGAGCGCCGTGGGCGCACGCGCCCTGGTCGATTATTCGGGGCACCGCTCCGAGCGGCCCCGTGCGGTCCAAAAGGCGAGCCGTGCCGCGCGGCACGGCGTCACCGGTGCGCGGCAAGCGGCCGGCAAGGAAAGGAAAGGACCTCGTCGTGACGGTCAACCCCGCGCCCCTGGCCGTGGCCGACAACCCGAGTTTGACCGAGGGCGAACGACGGATCGTGGACGAGATCGCGTCGCGCCGCGACGAGCTCGTCGCGCTCGCGGGCGACCTGATCGGCTTCGACACGACCGCCCGCGAGCGCGACGACGATCCGCCCCGCGACGAGGCCGCGCTCCAGAAGTACCTGGCCGCGCGGCTGCGCGCGGCCGGCGCCGAGACGGATCTCTGGGAGCCGGCGCCCGAGGATGTGGCCGGCAGTCCGATGACGCGGCCGGGGCTGCGCTTCGACGGCCGCCCCCAACTCGCGGCGCGCTTCCCGGGGGCGGGGGGCGGGCGCAGCCTCCTCTTCAACGGCCACATCGACGTGGTCACCGTCGAACCCCGCGACCGGTGGACGAGCGATCCCTTCCGGGCCGAGGTGCGCGCCGGCAACCTCTACGGTCGCGGCTCCTGCGACATGAAGGGCGGGATCGCCTCGATGGTCTTCGCGGCGGAGGTCCTGGCCTCGCTCGGTCCGCGTCTGGCGGGGGATCTGATCGTCTGCACCGTCACCGACGAAGAGTCGACCGGGGCCGGCGCCCTCGCCGCCGTCGCCCACGGGGTGCGCGCCGACGCCGGCATCGTCACGGAGTCGACTGACTTCGAGGTCAAGATCGCGTGTCTCGGCTCCCTGATCCCAACCATTACCGTGCCCGGTCGCCCCGGTCATGCCGGCTGCCCGCAACCGCATTGGCGGGAGGGTGGGGCCGTCAACGCCATCGACAAGGCGAGCCTGGTGTCCGACGCGATGCGCCGACTCGAGACCGACTGGCGCCAGCGAACCGACGAGCACCACCCCTACCTGTCGCCGGGCGAGATCGTGCCGGTCCAGATCTCGGGCGGGGAATGGATCGTCAGCTACCCGGCGTCGTGCCGCCTCGTCTACCACATCGCCTACCTGCCTGGGCAGGCGGACGCCGCCGGCTGGGGCGGGCGCGTCCGAGACGAGGTCGCCGACTGGGTCATGCGCGCCGCCGGGGCCGACCCGTGGCTCGCGGAGAACCCGCCCACGATCGAGTGGGCGCCCGAGGTGCCGGCCGCGGCGGTGGCGCCCGACGAGCCGATCGTGCCGATCATGCTGGCCGCGACCGCGGCGGCGGGTCGACCCGGTCGAGCGTGGGGCATGGACGGCTGGCACGATGGCGCCACCTTCACCCTCGACGGCACGCCGTCGATCGCCTTCGGCCCGGGCAACGGCAGCAAGCTGGCCCACATGGTGGACGAATACACCCCGGTCGAGGATCTGATCGCCGCCGCCCAGGCCCTCGCACTTGCCGCGATCCGCTTCTGCGGCGCGGCGTGACATCGCGCTCGTCCGACACGAACATCAGAGGATGGCATGAGCACCGACACACGCGACGACCTATCCACCCTCGAGCGCAGCCTTCCCGGCGCCTCGTACCTCTCCCCAGACGTCTTCGACCAGGAGAAGGAGCGCATCTTCTTCCGCGAGTGGTTCTGCGCCGGGCGCGCGGAGGAGATCTCGCGGAGCGGCGATTTCCTCGTCCGCGACGTGCTGGGCGAGAGCATCCTGATCGTCCGCGCCAAGGACGGCGCCCTCAATGCCTTCTACAACGTCTGCCGGCACCGGGGGTGTCGGCTCGTGCTGGACGATGCGCCGGCCCTGTACGCAGACGACCAGCCCGGTCCCGACGGCCGGTTTCGCGGCGCGATCCGCTGCCCGTACCACTCGTGGACGTACGGCCTCGACGGCGAGCTGCGCGCCGCCCCCTTCCTGCGCGAGACCGAGCAGGTCACCAAAGCCGCCTTCTCGCTCCATCCCGTTGGGCTCGCCGAGTGGGGCGGATTCGTCTTCGTCAACCTGGCGTCGCCCGAGGCGACGGCCGCCGGTCGGACGTTGACCGCGCAGCTCGGATCGATCCCGGATCGATTCCAACGCTATCGGCTCGAGGACCTGCGCACCGTCAAACGGTTGGTCTACGAGGTGGGGGCCAACTGGAAGGTGATCATGGAGAACTACAACGAGTGCTACCACTGCGGGGGCGTCCACCCCGAGTTGTGCGAGGTGGTCCCCGCTTTTCGGCAGAACGGCGGGGCGGGTTTGGATTGGGATGATGGCATCCCCCATCGCGACGGCGCGTTTACCTTCACCCGCACCGGCACCAGCAATCGCGCCCCGCTGCCCGCCCTGGACGAGCACGAGCGGACCCGTCACTACGGAGAGATCGCGTACCCGAACATGCTCCTCAGCTTCTCCGCCGACCACGTCGCGGCCTTCACGCTCTGGCCTCGGGACCCGCAGCGGACCACCGTGGTCTGCGACTTCCTGTTCGATCAGACGGAGATGGCCAAGAGTGATTTCGACCCGTCCGACGCGGTCGAGTTCTGGGACCTGGTCAACCGACAGGACTGGACGATCTGCGCGGGCGTCCAACGCGGCATGACGTCCCGGTCCTTCGAGGTCGGGTACTACGCCCCGATGGAAGACGACAGCCTGGATATTCGCCGCTACGTGACCGAACGCCTGGGCGCCCAATGAGCGTTGATCGCGCGGTGCGGCGATGAAGCCGGTGTCCGAGTTCGACTACATCGTCGTCGGTCTGGGCGGGATCGGGAGTGGCGCCGCGTATTGGCTGGCGCGGCGCGCCGGGCGCCGGGTATTGGGGCTGGAACAGTTCGCCCTGGGTCACGATCGCGGCTCCTCCGAGGATCATTCGCGGATCATCCGCCTCTCGTACCACACGCCGGCCTACGTCGAGTTGGCGCGGCATGCCTACGCGTCCTGGCGCGAGCTGGAGCAGGACGGCGACGAGTCGCTGCTGGTCATCTGCGGCGGTCTCGACCTCTTCCCGCGCGATGCCGCCATCCCGATGGCGGGCTACGCGGAGAGCATGAGCGCCCAA
>Ga0136617_10006168_pt1 | contig 10716 bp, 9 predicted proteins | sample AntDrymUQ3222106_2_FD_129672 | JGI IMG/M metagenome (GOLD analysis project Ga0136617, IMG submission 129672) | Polar desert sand microbial communities from Dry Valleys, Antarctica - metaG UQ322 (21.06) | ecosystem: Environmental > Terrestrial > Soil > Desert | place: Antarctica: Dry Valley...
CTGATCCTGGCGACGGCGCGGGCGCGGGGGATCGACGTGCGGCCGCTGTTCGACCGCGAGCTGGCGCTGGATTTGGCGGCGCCGACGGCGGCCGAATCGGGGCTGGACGTCGACGTCGTGCTCGACCGCAGTGTGGTCCACTCGCGGGCGGGGTACACCTTGCACGCGATGGAGCGGTGGGGGGTGCCGACGCTGAACGCGGCGACGGCCGTGCATGTCTGCGACGACAAGGCGCTGTGTAGTCTGACCCTGGAGCGGGCCGGGATTCCGACTCCGCGGACCTTTCTCGCCTACTCGATCGAGTCGGCGCTGAAGGCGTGTCAGACGCTTGGGTATCCGGCCGTCTTGAAGCCGGTGACGGGGTCGTGGGGGCGCTTGCTGGCGAAGGTCAACGGGCCGGAGCAGGCGCGGGCGATCATCCAGCAGAAGGCGGAGCACGGCTCGTTTCACCACGAGATCTACTACGTGCAGCAGTACATCGCCAAGCCGGACCGCGACATCCGGGCCTACGTGATCGGCGAGAAGATCGTGGCCGCGTCGTACCGCACGGCCGAACACTGGATCACCAACTCGGCGCGGGGGGCGACCTCCAAACCGTGCCCGGTGACGCCGGAGATCGAGGAGCTGTCGTTGCGGTCGTGCCGGGCGGTGGGGGCACGGCTGGCGGGGGTGGACCTGATCGAGACGCCGGACGGCTTGCAAGTGCTGGAGGTGAACACCGGCGGCGAGTTCAAGGGGTTGATGACGACGACCGACGTCGACATCGCCGCGCGGATCGTGGAGGAGGCGGTGCGGCTGGCGCGGGAAGGTTTTGCGGGCCAGGCTGTTGGCTTCGCCCAGGCGCGGGCCTAAAGACCCGCGCACAACCTACGAAGCCTCTTCGAGGCTGAGAACTTAGGTGGCAGAGTTTGCAGCCGGCTTTAGCCGGGTTTGTCCATGTGCGCGGGTCTTTAGGCCCGCGTCCCGGGCGGCAAGGTGGAGACATTCCATGAGGGAAGGAACGGGCGAGTGAGTGTCCCAGAGGGGCCGTTGCGAGTCGGCATATTGCTGTCGCGGGTCCGCGTGGAAGAAAAACTGCTGCTGGGCGAGTTGGCGCGGCGGGATGTCGAGGTGGTGCGCTTCGATGACCGGACGCTGACGCTGGATTTGCGGCGGCAGGTCATCGACTGCGACGTGGTGTTGGAGCGGTGTATCAATCATCTCCGCGCGCTTTACACGCTGCGGGTGGTGAACGACTGGGGGGTGGCGACGGTCAACTCCTATGAGGTCGCCAATGTCTGTGGGGACAAGCTGCTGACGAGCGCGGCGTTGGTGCGGAACGGGGTGCCGACGCCGCGGACTGTGATCGCGTTCACGCCGGAGTCAGCGCTGGCGGCCATCGAGGAGGTTGGCTATCCGGTCGTGCTGAAGCCGGCGGTGGGGTCGTGGGGGCGGTTACTGGCGCGGGTCAACGACCGCGACGCGGCCGAGGCGCTGCTGGAGCACAAGGTGACGCTGGGGTCGTTCCACCACGGCGCATTCTACATCCAGGAGTACGTCGACAAGCCGGGGCGGGATATCCGCTCGTTCGTGGTCGGCGATCAGACCATCGCCGCGATCTACCGCGACTCGGACCACTGGATCACGAACACCGGGCGCGGTGGCAGGGCCAGCAATTGCCCGGTGACGCCGGAGCTCGACGCGCTGTCACGGGCGGCGGCGCGGGCGGTGGGCGGCGGCGTGGTGGCGATCGACCTGTTCGAGGGGCCGGAGGGGCTGCTGGTCAACGAAGTGAACTACACGATGGAGTTCCGTAATAGCATCGAGACTACCGGCGTCGATATCCCGGCCAGGGTCGTCGATCATGTGATCGCGGTCGGCGAGCGGGCGCGGATGGCCCGCCGAGACGTTGATGCGGTCGCGGCGGATTAGTTTTGTGCGAAGAAGGTTTGGGGAGAAGAACTATGGTTGAGGTATCTATCGTTGGAGGGTCCGGGTATGCCGGGGGGGAGTTGGTGCGGCTGCTGCTGGGGCACCCGGAGGTGGCGATCAAGCAGGTCACCTCGCAGCGCAGCGCCGGCAAGTTCATCCGCTCGGTTCATCCGAACCTGCGCAAGCGGACGGAGATGAAGTTCGTCAGCGTGGCGAAGCTGGAGCCGTGTGACGTGCTCTTTCTGGCGCTGCCGCACGGCGTGACGATGGGGCAGCTGGCGGAGATGCGGCAGAAGGCGTCGACCATCATCGACCTCAGCGCCGACTTTCGCTTGAACAACCCGGAGGACTACCCGACCTGGTACGGGCACGAGCATTCGGTCCCGGAGGAGTTGGGAAACTTCGTCTACGGCTGCCCGGAACTGCACCGGGACGAGATCGCGTGGGCCGACTGGATCGCCAGCCCCGGCTGCATGTCGATCACGTCCATTCTCGGGCTCTACCCGCTGTTTCAGGCGGGGGTGGTTGACCGGGAGATGCCGACCGTGATCGAGGCCAAAACGGGGTCGTCCGGCTCCGGCGGTGCGCCGGGGTTGGGGTCGCACCACCCGGAGCGGAGCGGGGCGATGCGCTCGTTCAAGCCGACCGGGCACCGGCACTCGGCCGAGATCATCCAGGAGCTGGCCGTCGATGGGCAAACGCCGCGCATTTCCTTCTCTGCTACGTCGATTGAGGCAGTACGGGGCATTTTGGCGACGTCCCACGTCTTCCTGAAGGACGATTTGGCCGACAAGGATCTCTGGAAGATTTACCGGGCGGCGTACAAGGACGAGCCGTTCATGCGGCTGGTCAAGGAGAGTTCCGGCGTCCATCGCTACCCGGAGCCGAAGCTTCTCAGCGGCAGCAACTACTGCGACGTCGGCTTCGAGCGGGACGCCCACTCGCGGCGGGTGGTCGTGATGGCGGCGACGGACAACCTGATGAAGGGGGCGGCGGGACAGGCGGTCCAGTCGTTTAACATTCGGATGGGGTTCTGCGAGACCGCGAGCCTGGAGTTTGCGGGGTTGCATCCCATTTAGGGGGCAGAGGGCAGAGGCAGGATTCGGCGTTTGAGCCCTCACCCTCGCTGTCATTTCGAGCCGCAGCGAGAAATCTCTCGTTCAAGGTTGCCGACTTCACCATGAACAGAGGCGCTGACGCGCTGTGCTGGCGGTAGTTCGCATGGGGATTCTTCGCCTACGGCACAGAATGACGGTGATTTTGGCGAGGCGTTAGGCTCCAATGAACAAGAGATTTCTCGCTGCGGCTCGAAATGACAGCGAGGGGCGCGGCTCGGAATGGTGGAGCATTAGGAGTGCGAAGCGAAACATGCTTGTCGTCAAGATCGGCGGTGGGGCGGGGATCGGGGAGGATGCGTTCGCGCGGTTCGCAGCCGATATTGCGGTGTTGGATCGGCCGGTGGTGATCGTGCATGGGGGAAATGCGGCGTTCAGTGCGCTGTCGCGGGAGTTGGGGATGCCGCCGCGGATGGTGACGTCGGCGCGTGGGCGGGTGACGCGGTACGTCGATGCGGCGACGATGGATGCGATGCTGATGGCCTACTGCGGCAAGGTCAACAAGCGGCTGGTGGCGACCTTGCGCGCGGCGGGCGTGAATGCCGTCGGGCTGAGCGCGATCGACGGCGGGATCGCGGTCGGGCGGCGGAAGCCGGTGCTCCGAGGGACAGAGGACGGGAAGATGCGTGTCTTTCGGGACGACCACGCCGGGACCATTGAAACCGTCGATGCGGAGTTGGTGCGGCTGCTGCTGGACAACGGGTACGTGCCGGCCCTGACGCCGCCGGCCCTGGCCGAGGAGGGGGTGCCGATCAACGTCGACGGCGACAAGCTGGCGCTGGAGCTGGCGGAAGCGCTGGGCGCCGAGGGGCTGCTCTTCTTCTCGGACACGCCGGGGTTGCTGGCGGACAAGGACGACGAGTCGACGCTGATTCGTTTTCTGGATGCATCGAACCCGGAAGATGCATTGAAAGCGGCGGCTGGCCGCATGGTGGTAAAGGTCGAGTCGGCGGTGAATGCGGTCGAGCGCGGCGTCGGGCAGGTGATCTTTGCCGACGCGCGGGTGGAGCGGCCGCTCAGCCGGGCGCTGGCGGGCGAGGGGACGACCGTTCGCGCCGGTGTCGCAGCAACGTGATCCGGGCGGTCGTGTTTGACCTGGGAGAGACGCTGGTCGACGAGACGCGGCAGTGGACGATGGTGGCCGAGGCGCTGGATGTGCCAGTTTTTACGCTGATGGGCGTGCTCGGCGGCATGATCGAGCGGCGGGAGAGCCATCGCCGGATGTTCGACGTCCTCGGGATTGCCCCAATACTCTTTACTGATACAGGCTATCGGCACGAGGTGTCCGACTTTTATCCGGATGCGCTGCCCGGGTTGCGCAGGCTCGCGGCGGATGGGTATCGACTCGGGATCGCCGGGAATCAGCCGGACGGCGTTGCGGAGGGGTTGCGCGCGCTTGATCTGCCGGTGGAGCTGGTGGCGTCGTCGGCGCTGTGGGGGGTGGAGAAGCCGAGCCCGGCGTTTTTCGCGCGCATCGGACAGGAGCTGGCGTTGCCCGCCGCCGAGATCGCCTACGTCGGTGATCGCCTGGACAACGATGTGCTGCCGGCGCAGCGGGCCGGCATGATGGGCGTCTTTTTGCGGCGTGGGCCATGGGGGTATCTGCACGCGGGGTGGCCGGAGGCGGCAGAGGTGCAGGACCGGATCGATGACCTGACACAATTAGCGGATGTGCTGCCGAGATTGAAACCGCCCACGTAGGAACGTTGGACGTGAACGCCCGTTTCGCGTGAGCACGGGCCGTGGGCAGGTAGGGGCGACCCGGTGTGGTCGCCCGTTCACCAGCCAAACGGTAACGATATTGCCAGCGCCGATGGCACCATCGTTTCAGGTTGACGCCGAGACGGGCGACCACACCGGGTCGCCCCTACCAGGCATTGGGCATCGTCATCACCGAGACATGCTGTCGCCGTGAAGACGTGTCAACTGACGCAAATGAGGGGTAAGAAACATGGTTACGACTGAACATAACGTGGATACTACGTGGGTCATGGGGGTCGAGAAGAAGCGGCAGATTCCGCTGTATGCGAAGCGGGATATCGCGCTGGTGCGGGGGGAGGGGGCGTATCTCTTCGATGCCGATGGGCGGCGCTACCTCGATGCGATGAGCAACTACGGGGTGGCGGTGCTGGGGCATGCCCATCCGGCGTGGACTGCTGCCATGACCGAGCAGTTGGGGACGCTGACGACCGGGCATCAGAGCTTTGGGAGCGATGTGCGGGCCTTGTTGCTCGATGAGCTGCGGGGGATCTCGCCGGAGGGGTTGGACCGGGCATTTCTGAGCAACTCGGGGGCGGAGGCGATCGAGGCGGGGCTCAAGTTCGCGCGGGCTGCCACTGGCCGGCCGAAGATCGTCGCGGCGCGGCGGGGCTACCACGGGCGAACGTTGGGCGCGCTCTCGGCGACGGCGGAGAAGAAGTACCGCGAGCCGTTCGAGCCGCTGCCGATTCCCGCTACGCACGTCGCGTTCAACGACGCCGACGCGCTGGAGGAGGCGGTCGACGAGGAGACGGCCGCCGTCATCATCGAGCCGATCCAGGGCGAAGGCGGCATCCATGTCGCCGATGCGGCGTTTTTGATGCGGGCGCGGGAGGTGGCCACCGCGACGGGCGCGCTTCTCATCGCTGACGAGGTGCAGTCGGCGGTGCGCACCGGTGAGCCGTTCGTGACCGTCGCCGCCGGGGTGGTGCCGGATATCATCTGCACGGCGAAGGCGCTGGCGAACGGGTTTCCGATCGGGTTGACGCTGGTGACCGAGGCGATCAGCGCGGGTCTGCCGGCGGGAGCGCACGGCTCGACCTTCGGTGGAAACCCGCTGGCCTGCCGGGCTGCCTTGGAGACGCTGCGGATCCTGCGCGAGGACGACCTGTATGGGCGCGCGGCGACGCTCGGCCAGTCCATCATCGACGGCATCACGGCGCTGGAGAGCCGGCAAATCCGCGCGGTGCGCGGGCGCGGCTTGATGATCGGCGTCGAGCTCAAGCAGAAGGCGACGCCGGTGCTGCGCGGGTTGCAGGAGCGGGGGGTGCTGGCACTGCCCGCCGGCAACTTGGTCGTGCGCTTTCTGCCGCCGCTGGTGTGGGAGCAGGCGCAGGCCGACGAGTTGGTCACGGCGCTCGGCGAGACCCTGGCGTAGTTTTGCGCGTCAGGGGGTTGACGACCCGAGGGATGAACCGGCGGGCGCTGCTGCGCGGTGCGCTGGGGGTTGCGGCCGGGCGGGCGCTCGATGCCGTCGCCAAAACTCAGGGGCAGGAACAGGCGCAGGAGACGGGGCCGCCGGTGGTGGGTGGCACGCCGCGTGTGGCGCTGGCCGATGTGCCGCTGACCCTCGACGCGGCGCGCACCGACCAGTTGGCGGCGTGGTGGGTTGCCCAACAGCTGTACGATCCGCCGATGCGGGAAACGCCCAGAGGTGGGGTCGTCGCTGGTCTGGTGCTGGACGCGCTGCCCGCCGCGGACGGGTTCGCGTACACGCTGCCGCTGCGGCCGGGCGTGCGTTTCCACGATGGCCAGTTGCTGCGGGCGCGAGATGTGGCGGCGAGCCTGGAACGGGTGCGGGACCCGGCGGTCGGCGGGATCAACGCCTGGCGGCTCGAACACGTCGCGGCGATCGAGACCCCAGACGAGCGGACCGTGACCCTGCGGCTGGCGACGCCGAACGTGGCCCTGCCGGTGCTGCTGGCGAGTCCGGTGATGGGGATTCTGCCGGAGGGCGTGATCGCGGACGGCGACCCATTCACCGTGGAACGCCCACCAGTCGGGACGGGGCCGTTCGCCTTTGCCGCCTGGGGAGGGCGGGGCGAGCTGTCGCTGATGCGCAACCCGGCCTCCTGGCAGCCTGGGTTGCCGTTCCTCGATGGGATTCAGTTCCAGTATCTAGTGGAGGATACCGCTCGCACGACGGCGATGGTCACCGGGGCGGTCGACGCGATCCAGTCGGCGCCGCTGCTCGACGTGGCGATCCTGGCGGACGACACCAGCGTCGGTCTGATCGGAGGGGTGTCGCGGCGCGTCTGCGGCCTGGTGCTCAACCTACGTGGCGGCGCCCTCGCCGACGTGCGGCTACGGCGGTTGGTGGCGCGGTCGATCGACCGGGAGGCGCTGGTTGCGGCGGCGACGGGCGGTCAGGCGACGGCGCAGGCGACCCTTTTCCCCGACGACCACTGGGCGCATCTGGCGGTGCCGACGCCGGCGCCCGACACGGCCGCGGTGCTTGCCGACCTGGCGGCGCTCGGGTATCCGGCCGGATTGCGGCTCTCGTTGATTTGCCCGGAGCAGGACCCGTCGCTGGCGAACGCGTCGGTGCTGCTGCAGGAGCAGTTCGCGCGGGCGGGCATCGCCGCCACGCTCGAGCTGCTGGATGCGCGCAGCCTGGCGGAGGCGGTTGCCGCGAGCGCGTTCGATCTGCTGATTGGCTACCGGGGGCCGTGGCTCGACCCGCACGAGTTGGTGCGGCCGCTCGTCGCCAGCGACGGCGTCGCCAATCTGAGCGGGTATGCCAACCCGACGGTCGACGGGCAGATCGCGGCTGCCGTGGCGCCCGCCGACTTGGAAACCCGTGTGGAACGCTACCGCGCGATCCAGGAACTGCTGTTGGTCGACGTCCCCTGGATCACCCTGTTTCTGCCCAACCATTACCATGCGGTGACGGCGCAGATTGCCGGGATGCGCGCCTACCCTTCGGGCAGCCTGTATGGGTTGCGCCGCGCCTGGGCGCTCCCCGTGGCGCCCGATGAGGCCGCGGGCGATTGAACCCACGGGCACGGATGCGGCAAGAAGTGGCATCATGGCGTGACGTGGATGACTTGGCAGGGTTTTCGGCAGGCGCGGTCGAGTTCCGTCCCGACGGTGGTGCCTGACGACGGAGGAGAGGGACCTTGAAGCGAACCGGAGCGGTGATCAGGAGCTGGTGGACGGGTGCGATCGGGGTGGTGGCGCTCGGCGCCGTGCTGGTTGCGGCGCTCGTCGTCACGGGCGGGGCGGGCTCGGCGCCAAGGGTCCAGGCGCTAGCCCAGGCGACGCCTGGGGCGACACCGGTGGGTTCGCCCGTGGCGGCGACCCCCGTGGTGGCGGCAACTCCCCCGGTGGCGGCCCCGCCGTGCTGGTTGAGTGAGGCGCGCACGGATGCCGGGTACATGCAGTGGGATCGCCCGCCGGAACGGACGATCGACCCGGCAACCAGGGGCTACGTCGCGGCGATGCAGACGAGCCTGGGGACGATCCGCCTCCAACTCCTCGCCCACGAGGCGCCGACGGCGGTCAACAACTTCATCTGCCTGGCGCGGATCGGCTACTACGACAACTCCCCGTTCCATCGGGTGTTGGCCGGGTTCGTGATTCAGGGCGGTGACCCAACCGGGACGGGCGCCGGTGACCCCGGCTACCAATTCCAGGACGAGTTGCCGGTCGACCTTGCCTACACGCGCGGCGCGCTGGCGATGGCCAACGCCGGCCCGAATACCAACGGGAGCCAGTTCTTCATCGTCCTTGCCGATCTTCCCCCAGATTTTCCGCCGAACTACACGATTTTCGGCCAGGTGATCGAAGGGTTGGAGGTGGTTGACCAGATCGCCGCCGTGCCGGTGGTGGCGAATGACCAGGGCGAAGTGTCGCGGCCGCAGACACCGGTGACGATCCAGACGGTGACGATCGAGGAGACGGCGCCGCAGGCGGCGCGGATCCGCGTCGGCGGCGTCGCCCTCGTCGCTGGAGCTGGGACGACGCTGCGCTCGGCGCCGGGCGAGGGGGGCGTCGTCGTCGCTCAATTGCCGACCGGCACACCACTGACGGTGCTCGGCGGGCCGGAGGATCTCAACGGCGCGGCCTACCGCCTGGTTCAGGACCCGGCGACCCGCAACGTCGGTTTCGTGCGGGAAGACCAGATTGCCGGCCAGCCGTAGTGCTGTGGCTGGCTTGTGAGGGCCGACGATGGGTTTGATCACGCTGCTTCTCCTGTTGCTGTATTTCCTCCTCTTCGGTGTCGCGAGCGTGGATAACGAGCCGGTCGCGCGGGTCGAACGGCCGCCGGTGGCGGCCATCCAGCCGGAACCGGTCAGCGGAGTTTGGGAGCAAGCCATCAACGACGATTTTCGCGGCGTGATCGTGCCGGAGGCCGATGCCGCCGAGTTCGTGCGGAGCGCCGGATGGGGTGAAGCCGAGGACTATTGGACACCGACCTCCGCCGATGTCGCCATGCTCGAAGCGGAGATAGAGGACGCCTGGGTGGCCGAGGCGCCACCGGCGGCTCGGGACGAGAACCTGCGCAACCACACCCGTCAATACGTAGGGATCGTCGAGGATGGCGAGCGGCTCGTCGTCGTCAATGCGTTCTGCGACGCGCTCGGCACCGACTGGCGGAGCGAGCCGGTCGTGGTCGCGGACGGCGGAGCGTGCTATTTCCAGGCGACCTGGAACGTCGAGCAGGCCGAGTTCACGTCGCTGACGGTCAACGGGGAGGCGTGAGGCTCTGGTTCAGTGGGGAGCAACGGCGCGTTGCCGCTCGGCACGGCGCACGAGGTCGTCGCCCGTTGCGATAAGTCTTGACTTTCCGGTCACATTCTCGTGCCCCAAGGCCAACTGCGTGCCATAGGCAGGACCGTGCTCGTGAACAAGTCGCCGCACGGTGGACAGAACCTCGTCTTCCGACTGGAACGACGCGATCTGATTGCGACTCCTCATGTCCCAGAGTTCGAATATGTGCTGGTCGTCTGGCTCGCTCACGTCACGGCCCCGATCGGAATGGTTCGCGTTACGCATTGCAGTATCTCCTCCGAGTCACCCCACAGCGTATGGTGGCCGGGACCTCTCAAGGTGCGTTGGAAGCGGATGGAACTTCCAAACGCCCATCGCCTCGCGGGACAGAAAGTCGTCCATGAACGCATGGGGGAACTGAATGATCCGGTAGAACAGCTGCCCCTCACGTTCACTCACTTTACCATCCTCAACATCTCTCCCTGGTTGTCGTGTTCGCAGACAGTCCAAATGCATTGGTGCGGCTGGGCCGAGAGTCCATTCGCACCGCTGGCCGTCAGGTCTGCGGGGCCGTGGCGGGGAGGGGGCGGAGGGCGCGGGTGTGGGCGGCGAGGGCGCCGCCGACGATGGTGAGGGCGATGAGGACGGCGATGGGTTGGGCGCCGAAGAGGTCGGTAGCGATGCCGGCGAGCAAGGTGGGGACGAGAGCGCCGAGGTTGCCGATGAGGCCCTGGGTGGCGATCACCTGGCCACGGACGTTGGGGGGAGTGCGGGAGAGCAGGATGGAGCGAGCGGCGACGTTGACGACCGCCGAGGCGAACCCGGCCGGGATCGAGATCAGCATTGCCATTGCGATCAGCGGCGAGATCCCCAGCACGTCGAAGAGGCGGTCGAGCGGCAGGCGCAGGGTGGTGTTGAAGAACCCGTACGCCTCCTCGATGAAGCCGAGCGAGGCTACGCAGGCCGCGAAGCCGAGCAGGGCCATGGTGGCGATGTAGCGCTCGCCGAAAAGGCGGCTGAGGCGCGGCGCGAGGCGGAGGCCGGCGACGAGGCCGAGCGCGGCTGGGGCGAAGACGAAGACGGTGTTCTCCTTGGAGGTGCCGAGAACGCGTTCGAGGTAGACCGGCATGATGACGACGAGGACGCTCATGCCGATGCCGACGAGGACGTCGTCGGCGATGGCCTCGAAGACGATCTTGTCGCCGCGGGCAAAGCGCCA
>Ga0136617_10006169_pt1 | contig 10716 bp, 19 predicted proteins | sample AntDrymUQ3222106_2_FD_129672 | JGI IMG/M metagenome (GOLD analysis project Ga0136617, IMG submission 129672) | Polar desert sand microbial communities from Dry Valleys, Antarctica - metaG UQ322 (21.06) | ecosystem: Environmental > Terrestrial > Soil > Desert | place: Antarctica: Dry Valley...
CGGGGCCATAAGGAAGTTCGTGTCCCGCTCGGCTACAAGATCGACCCGGCCGGGATCGACATGGACGGCTTCCGCGACCTGGTCGCCGCGCGCCTCGCACATCCCGACACGTCAACACAGGAGGACATCGTGCTCGACAAGGAAACCCAGGACTGGTTCAACACCAAGTTCGGCACCGCCGACAGCAACGAGACCAAACGGGTCACCATGATCCTCGCCGCCGTGGCAACCGAGGGAACATCCCCGGCCGAACTGCAAGCAGGACTCACCACGGCGCTCTCCACGCAGGCCGAGGACATCGCCACCCAGGTCGTGGAGAGACTCGGCGGCAGCGCCGACGCCGCGACCATCAAAGCGAAGCTCATCGAAGTGCTCACTGAAGGCACTGGAGGGACACCCTGATGTACCGCATCTTCGGGCGTGAGCCCGCCGCATGGGTCGCACTGATCGAGGCGACAATCGCTGTTGGTGTCTGCTTCGGTCTGCTCGGGCTGGCCGGCGATCAGGTTGGCCTGGTGATGGCGTTCGTCTCAGCAGCCGGCGGGGCGTTCATCGCTTGGCGGACGCACGCGGTGAGCCTGGGTGTCATTCTCGGGCTGGTTCGAGCGGTGATCGCCCTGACGGCCGGGTTCGGCCTGCCGCTGACCGCCGGGCAGACCACCGCTGTGATCGTCTTTGCCACGGTTGTCACCGGCTTGTTCAACCGGACGCAGACGTCGCCGGTGGGTGCGCCTGTTGGTGAGCCTCTCGCCGCTTAGACCCCCTCCCACCCACGAACTGAGCCCGCCCCGCTTCTGACTTCGGTCGGAGCGGGGCGGGCTTTTTTTCGCATGCTCCGGGGGCAATCTATAGGTTCTGGGACCGGCTAGTCGTTTGCCCGCCCCGCTCAACAAGCTGCTGTACCCGCGCCCGCGACATGCCGACGGTTCCCGCGATCCGCGCGTAAGACAGTCCTTCAGCGTGCATGCCAGCGACCGTGCCCGCCCGTAGGTCGGCCACTCGACTGGCAGCGGCGGTGAGGAGCGCCTGCCGGGACGACAGGTGTGCATACCAGTGCGCCAGGTCGGTGTCGTTACGGTCACCGACAACAGCATCGAGCAGTGCGTCGACCTCGGCTGGTTCGACGCCCCATCCGCCGTCCATCACAGCTCGCAGTCTGGGCAGATGTCGATGTAGGCCACGCCGTGCTGGCATTCGGTCGTCTCGTCAGCCGGTGGCGTCGAACTCGCGTCGTATCCGGTGAGCTGGTTGTCCTTGGCGCCGATTGCGCGTATCGCCTGGTCACCGATGCTGGAGTGACGCGCCATCATGGCCGCGAAGCCGATCTTGTTCCCAGCTTCCGGGGTGCTCAGAGCACGGGAGCGGTCCACGTCGGCTAGGCCCAGGGCGTATGCGGCGAGTGCGGCATGGGGGGTGTCCGGGTGCTCGGCGATGGCCGAGCCGTAGTTGGCGGCTGCTTTGGGGTCTAGTGCCTTGCACCACATCGCAAACGCTTGATGAGCTTGACGGGTGCAGTAGATGGTGGTGCCGTCGCTGCACTTCCAGGGGGTGCGGTCTGCGCTCTGCGTCGTTTGCATAGGTACAATATACAGACAGTGGCCCAATGATGTCAAGCCCCCCTATGCAAACAGCGGGCTTTTTGGCATGTCCGGATGCATGCATGTGGTATGCATACAGATACCTCACCGCTCGGCTAGTCCGACGGCCCGCCGCCTCCTCATCTCCAGGGTGAGGGGGCGGCTTTTCGCATGTCCGGGGGCTCGTCGGCGCGCGATGATGGTGGAGCCGAATGCCAGCCCTCGGGGGGTTCCGGGTCGCTGCCCCTCAAGATCGCATTCACGGCTTCTCCTCCTTGTCTAGCTTCTCCTTGCCGAGTCGTACAAGCTCGGCCGCCCGCTGTTTACTGACCCCGATGCGCCTAGCGAGGACGGACAGCGACAGTCGCTCCGAGTCCCGGATGTGCGCGGCGATCAGACCCCGCAGATGACCAGCGGCCTCGACGCCCGCACGGAGCACAACGGCCAACTCCGACGCGGCCTCGAATGTGACCTGCCCCGATGGCATGTCACGGACCAGTGACAGTGCACGCTCCACGGCCCGTGTCACATCCTCGATGGCGGCTTTCAGCGGGTCGGGTGCTGTCACGGTGACAGGATAGCCACAGTGTCTAGGGCACCCGTACGGTGACACGGGCGGAATCGTACTGGTGCCCTTGACGGTCGGCAAGGTGGCCCTTACGATGCGAGCATGTCACTCCCCGATGACACCCCCACTGTCACCGTGTCACCCCTGGCGCGTGTCACCACAACCGTGGCGTGCCTGACTGTCACCCTCGCCGCCGTCGCCGCGACAGCCCACGGCGTCTACAGCGTGGCAGTGGCATCCGGTGTGCCCGTGCCGGTGGCATGGCTGTACCCCCTGATCACCGACGGCCTGGCGCTGACCGCGTACGCGGCGACCCGTCGGCTAAATGACAGCGGCCGGCGGTACGCCTGGCTCGTGGTTGTTGTCGCCGCTGCCCTGTCCGGTGTCGCGCAGGCCGCGTTCCTGGCTGGGGGTGTCGCTGCCACTCCCGTGGGGTTGCGGTTCGGGGTTGGGGCGTGGCCCGCGCTGGCTGGTGTCACCGCCGCGCACCTGCTGTACCTGACGGCACACCCCGCCGCTGCCGCTGTGACACCCGTGCTGACAGCGCCCGCCACCGAGCCCCTCCCCGCGCCTGCCCGCCCCGCCGTCACGGTGACACCCGTCGGTGCCAGTGCCAGGGACCGGGAGGCGCTGCGGCTCCGCAACGGTGACATGTCATGGCCTGACATCGCCGCCCGCCTCGGGTGTGATAAGCGCACCGCCATGCGTGGCGCTGACCGCGCCCGAAACACCGAACCCGCTGACCCCGCACGAGCCCTGGCCGCCGTCTAAAGGAGCACTACCGATGACCTTCCCCGTGGCCGACACCAGCACCGAATACGTCCAGCCGATGCAGCGCGGTCGGCTGGCCACTCCGCACCGAATCCACCCGCCGCTGTTCGACAACTACGAACACGATGCGATGCTCGTGTCCGTCCTCGTCGGCGACTGCTGGCAGCTCGCCTGGGTCGACGTCGACATGGCCCCCGTCGTCGCCGCCGCGCAGAAGTTCCGTATCCGCACACTGCTCTCCTGCCAGGGCGGGCAGGAGCGTTGCACCGCTGGGCATTTGGAGCCCGCGTACATCATGTTCGCCAGCTACGCCGACCTTGACCGATTCATGGCCAGCGCCGACCCGGACCGTGAATGGGAGGACCACGGCGACATGTGGGTTGTCAGTCGGCGCTGGCCGCTGCGGTGGTTCCGCCGGGAGCGCGTCTTGGAGTTCCCGCCCGCGATGCTCCCTGAGATGGCGGCGCGACTCAACGCCGCGTACAACGCCTGGATCTTCCGTGCCGACGACGACCCAGACGACACCGAGCAAGGAGACATGCCATGAGATTGCCCCTTGAGCTTGTCGCCGGCATCGGCCACGAGCGTGACCAGACGGGCCACCGGCCGTCCAGGCTGGCAGCCTTCATCGGCGGGCGGATTCGCCGCTCGCATGCCCGCAACGCCTACTTCGATGCGGGACGGGTCTACGGATACCTGAACTGGCAGTTCATCCACGAGGACGCCCCGGCCGAACGGGCACAGATGCTCAGGGCGATGGCGGGCTGCTGGGCTGCGATGGGAGCCGCTCACACCCCAGCGTTCGGCCCGGACCCCAACGAGGACGAAGGCGGCCGGGACGTGGCCGACAGCGACCGCCTGTCCAGCCAACTCCTGTACCTGCTGGCCGATGTGGAGGAATGCGCCGCCACCGGCCGCGGTCTGCTCGGCGACTGCACCCACCCCTGCGGACTCACTGAAGAGGCGTGGGTACTGGCACGGCGGGCTGCCGGGCCGTACAGCTTGGCGTCCCGGTCGAGGCTCATTCAGGAGTTCGCCTGGGCCGTCGCGCCGACTGTTGGCGGGCAGGCCGCCGAAACCGTGTTCTGCCTGTACCCGTCCGAGTCCGAGGAGGTAAGCGCATGACCCTATTCCACCGTTTCCGCCGTGACCCGGACCGCTGCCCCGCACGTGGGTGCCGCCTGCTCCGGGGCCTGTGCGTCAACCACCGGGAAGGAGCGACCCGATGAGCACACCACGTAGCGGGGACCGGCTCACCGCCTACGACCAGTGCATGACCGAGCACTACCCCCACGGCGGCGAGGGCATCCGCTACCAGGCGGCCCGCGTGTACTTCGCGGTGCTGGTCAGCGGTGTCGTCGCCATCGGGCTGGCCGCATCCGCGCTCGCCGTCCGTGCGGCGCTAGACGACCCGTTCTGGCCGACCAAGATCGTGCTGGCCCTGATCGCCGTGATTCCCGCCGCAGCGACCCCAGTCCTGCTCTACCCCGCCGCCCTCCGCCGCCTGCTACGGAAGGCGAGCCGATGACCGCGCGGACCCGCCGCGAGGCCCGGCGGCAACGACACGCCACATTCTGGGCACTCCGGTACGCGGCGGCTGACACGCCAGCGGGTCGCGCGGCGGTCGCGTTCGACCACCTGCGGGCACGCATCACAGACCTGCCAGCGGGCGAACGGGACGACGCCTGGGACGACATGGGCGCACTACTCGACGCGCAGTACACAAATGTGAGTTCACATGGTGAAAACCGGAACAGCGGGGGCCAACGCACAGGCACGCGCCCGCGCGCGCGAGACAACCACAACGCTGACCGCACGGTCAAGCACCCGGCAAGGGTCTGAGGAGGAAACGTCATGACATGGCCACAAGGAGTTTCCGCGCTCGCCGGGCTGATCTGCCTAGTCATCGCGGCCCTGATCTGGTTCGTCGGCGGCAAACACACGCCGCGCCTGATTGTCCTGCTCGTGCTGACCGGCACTGCGGGTCTGCTGGGCACACCGGCCGGGGGGTGGCTGCGTACCGCCGTGGGCTGGCTGTCCGGGGCGACCGGGACCGTGACCGGACGGTTGACGGGCGTGGTGGTGGTGGGGCTGGTCGCGTTGGTCGCCATCTACGTGCTGGTGATCCACCTGCGGGGTGGGCGGGCTGACGTGAAGACGATCGCCGCTGCTGTCGTCACCCCGGCTGCGGTGACGACGATCCCGGGGCCGGTGGGCGCGCTGGCGTCGGGGGCGATCGGCGCTGTCACTGGCGGTGTCGGCGCTGGTGTCGGCGCGATGTTCGGGCTGGGATGAGGAGGCGAACCGCATGGATCTGTTAGTGATCATCTGCCTGTTGTGGGCAGCCGCGTATGCCCTGAAGCGTGGGGCTCAGACAGCGAGCCGTGACCTGATGGCCGCCTATCACGGACGCCTCGGCGCGCTGGGAGTGCAAGCCCCGGCGAAAGGCTCGAAGGGCGGCAGGGGCGGCAGGGGCGGGCGTAGTACTCCGGTGAAGGCGGCCAGCGCTGGTGTGAAGGTCGGCGCTGCGGTGGCGACGGGTCTGACCGGGGCGGCGCTGACCGGCCGGGGATTCGTCGCCGGGGTCAAGCAGGGCTGGCCGGAAGGCAAGCAGAAGGGGCAGGACTGGTGGGAGAAGCGCGGCACGGGCAAGTCGCCCGAGCCCACCGAAGTCGAGCCCGCTACAGCCGAGCCCTACCAGCCGTCCCCGGCGTACCAAAATGTCCTCGATCAGGTCGAGACCAAGCACGGGCCCACCGAGGCCGCACGCTGGCGAGGCGAGGTCGAGGAGATCCACGCACGCGGCGAGATACCAACCACTACAGGAGGCGGAGGAATGGCGATCATGACGAACACCGGCGGTGAAGTGCTCAGCATGCAGCAGCTCATCGGAGAGTTGGAAGGCATCAAGAAGGAGGCTGCGGCGGACATGGAGGACGCGCACGCCGACAAGCAACGCGCCGAGGAGGACGCTAAGCGGATCGAGTTGATGCTGTCGTCGTTGCAGCGTCTCGACCTGGACTCGCAGACACTCCAAGAGGTCGGCGCGCTGCGGGAAACAGCGGGGCAACGTAAGGCCGCCGCTGAGCAGCGGGCCAGCGCGGCGGATGCGCGGATGTCGCAGGCGTCAGCCGCGTTGCAGGGTGTCCAGCAGCGCCACGGCCAGCTGCAAGAGGCTCACATGGCAACCCCGCATGCGGCGGAGCGGGGCTTCTACACGAAGGGCTGACCGCCGGGTCCGCGACGGCGCGGGGTTCCGTCGCGGGTCCAGTGGCCAGCACGACACAGTGAGAGGGAGAAAGAATGACCGAGACTACGCAGAAGAAGCGGGCGTCCGTGTTCAACCTGCCGGGCTGGTCCTGCCCCGGCAGGGTGGCCGACATCCCGACCCACGTCGGCTCGTACGGATGGGTGCCCGCTATCGCGGTGGGTATCGACCCGCAGGGTGGGCTGTACGTCACCGGCAACACCACGCCGGTAGCAGCTCCCGACCGTTGGCCTTCGGTGTACGTAGGCTGGACCGAGAGCGGCCTTGCCATACACGTCCCCCGCAGGTGGTACGCGCGGATCGGCGACGGCCGGGCGCCGATCACGGCCCGAGGGCGGGAGTACTCCGACCCCCCGCGTGTGCCAGTCACTCACGTCCTTACCCGTCTGCCGGCTCACGCCGCCATGCATGAGCCCGTGGCGCAGGGCCAGCCTCCCCGCTGGGCGCTGGCCCTGGCCGCCCGTCGTCGCCACAGGATGATCCGCGCTGGAACGGCCTGAACATGAGGCGGCGGCGGAAGGTGCCGTCCGGGGTGCTGTCCCCGGATTTGGAGGCGCTGCTACGCGGCAGGCAACACCGCAGCATGCCCCTCAAAACCCTGTCCGTGAGTCGGACGGTCGCGCAGAAGGGCTACGCGCGGCGTCGCCTCCTTGCCCCGATCCTCACCGCCCTTGTCCTCCTCAGCGGCGCCGCCGTCCTGTCCCTGGTCCCGGACGGGACACGAACCGCGACCAGCCTCAGCGCGCTCGTCGCCCTGGCCGTGTGGCTCCGGGGCCACCACCGGCGGTGGAACGTCCGGCAGTGGCAATACGCCTGGGCCGTGACCGGCGGCGGCGCCCTGTGGTTCGTGGGGACGGTCGCCCTCGGCATCGGGTCGCTGGTCGGCGGCTACTCACCCATGCCGGGGCTCCTCTTCGCTGGCACCCTCGCCACCGCCGTCCCGTGGTGGTGGCACCATCGCATCCGCCCCGAACCGGCACCCGACCCCGCGCTTGAGACGTGGCGGACGTTGGTCGCCGTACCCGGTGGTGTGCTCCCCGGATCGGTCCTGACCGACTTTCGCTATCTGACCGCCGAAGGGCAGAAGGCGTGAGTAACACGCGGCGGGTCGGCTGGGAGGCTGTCGTGCAACTCAACCGGGGTGGGAAGATCACCGCCGCTGACGCCGCCGCGAAAGCGGCGCAGATCGCCCTCGTGTACGGGCTGCCCCCGTCGTCGGTGGTCCTCGAACCGCTCCTGACCGGGGAGTCGGACCGGGTACGGGTCCTCGTCCTCGACGACAACCCGCTCCAAGAGGTCCACACCTACCCCGGGCCGTCGTTGGACCGGGGAACGGGGAGGTTCACGATCGGGCAGCACGCCGACCGGACCTCAGCGGAGTGGGAGCTGTGGCGCCCAGGCTGGGGTGCCTGCCACGGGATGATCGCGGGGACGACGGGCGGGGGGAAGTCGGCACTGTTGCAGGTCATCCTCGCTGAGGCCCGGCACTGCGGCATGGTCGTCCCCTGGCTGGGTGACCCCGACAACGGCAGCAACGCGTGGAAAGACGATGTTGACTGCTACGCGGGGAGCGTCCCCCGTATCCGCCGGATGTTGCAGGCCGCTGAGGCGGTGATGCTGGGCCGGGCGGCACGCTGGTCACGGCAACGGGTCGTCGGCGTCAACGGGTTGTCGGTCCGCCGGGACACGTCACGGTTCGACCCGTACCCGGCGGAGCCGATGCTCCTCGTCGTCGTCGATGAGGCACCGGAGGTGTTGCAGGACGCGGAGTGTCTGCGGATTATCGGCCGGGTCGGGAAGCGCGGCCGGAAGCTGGGGGTGGGTGTCATCATCGTCACGCAGGTTCCGTCCCTCGACGAGCTCGGTAACGCCCTCACCGTCAGGTCGATGCTGTCGAGCATGAATGTGGTCATGTTCCGCACCTCGGATAAGTTCTCGGCGCAGATGGGTTCGATGATCCCGGTGGACCCGCACAACCTCCCGAAGCAGTGGCCAGACGGGTCGACCACTGCCGGGCTGGGCTACCTGGGGACGGGTGTGCGGCTGGCGCCGTTCCGGTGCCTGTGGGTGCCCGACGGGCATAATTGGGCCACGACCGGGAAGCCCGCCGTGCTCGGCCCGGCGGACCGGCAGGCGGCCCTGGTCGCGGGCCGGGATTACTACTTGCAGTGGCGGGACCTCCTCGACGTTGATCCTGACGACGACCAGGAAGAGTTGGAGGAGACGGCCGCTGTGCTCGGCGCGGTGCCGGTCGACGGGACGAAACGCGCGGCGATCCTCACCTACTTGCAGGCCCACGGCACCGCACACACGGGGGTCATCGCGCAACGCCTGAACATCCCCATGCCTACCGTGTCGACGACGTTGAGCCGTCTCGCCGGTCAGGGGTTGGCGGTGCAGGTCCGGCGCGGCGTGTGGTCGGTGCCTGAGCACGCGCGAGAGAGTCTCGAACAGTCCGCATGACCACGTCCAACGCCCGCTACGTGCTCCCCGACAAGGAAGGTTCCGACTTGTGACCGTGACTCTCGCCGAGTTCCTGCTGGCCCGGATCGCCGAGGAGGCCAACGTTGCTCGGTTTCCAACGTCCGGCTACGAGCCGGAAGCCAAGGCGGATTGGGTGTGTCCTTGGACAGGCGGACTGGACTTTGGATCGGACGTGATTTCAGTCGGCGATGGTCCTGTGGCGACGCACATGGCCACATGGGACCCTGCCCGCGTCCTGATCGAGTGCGAGGCGAAGCGGCGGATCGTGGAGCTACACCACTATGAGTATCCGTTTAGCTGGGTCGAGAAGCTGGACGTCCCAGAGCAACCCGATAAGCGCGTCTGTAGCACCTGTGGCGACCCTGACGAGGCGCGGGTCCCGTGGCCATGCCGAACGCTCCGCTTCCTCGCCCTGCCCTACGCAGCCCACCCCGACTACGACCCGGCGTGGCACCCGGAGTGAGCGCCAACGGAGAGTGCCACGGCTGCGGTGCGGGATGCGGCGGGAACGTGTGCTGCGACCCCTGCTGGGATCGGATACCGACCAGGCTCACCGTCGACGCGGCCAGTGCCTACGGCGGGGGTGTAATCGCTTGGCGCAGCGCCTTACGCCGGGCCCAACGCAACTACAACTGGCCACTCGTCGAGGCAATCTTCGACGCGGTTAAGGCATGGCTTCTTGACCCGACCCACCAGGCTCAGGTCGCTGCCCGCGAACACCGATGATGTACCGGACTCACTTCGGCACTGGTGTCCTCTTCGGGCTGGGCGCCACAGCGGGCGCCACCGTCGCCGGGCATCCACTCCCCGCCGAGCAGGCGATAGCCCTGCCCGTCATCGTCGGCTATCTCTCGGCCATACCCGACGTTGACCATCATTCGGCGAAGATCCGTTTCGCCGTGCCACCGGTCCGCTGGCTGTACGTTCTCGTGGAGCTGCTGGTGCGGCTGGTCGCCGGGCGGGACCGGGCACGGTACTGGATGGGTCACAGGCGGATCACCCACAGCCTGACCTTCGCCGTCGCGCTCGGCGCGCTCGCCGCAGGCGGATCGTGGTGGGCCGGCGGATGGTGGTGGCTCGGCCCGGCGGTCACCCTCGGCTGCGCGGCGCACCTGTTCGGGGACTGCCTCACCGAGCAGGGATGCCCCCTGTGGCTGCCCTGGTCCGGGCAGCATCATCGGCTCCTACGACTACGCACGGGCGGGGTTCGTGAGGGCATGTTCAACGTGGTCCAGACGGCCGGGTCGGCGGGCCTGCTGTGGCTACTCGCCGGATGACCTAGCCCGAGTTCCTGCCGGGTCGGCGGGCTCCCATTTGCCCGCGATGACAACGGCGGGCCCAGCCTCCAAGGCGCGGAGCGACTCCTCCGCCGGCCCGGCGAGATGCAGCTTGATCACCGATAGGACGCTGCGGGCGGCGGCCGCAGCGTCGCGGCCCCGGGCCTGGTAGCTGGTCGCATCCTCCCACCCGTTGGGTGGGCGCCTGGTTTCCATGTCATCGGCCGTCTCACGTATCAGGGCGGCGACTTCCTCGAACGCCGCCACCCGCGCGCGGGCCTCGATCAGCTCAACGTCGGTATCATGTGCCATGTCGGCTCCTAACCAGTCGGCCATGCCTCCCGGCCGCCGTGCAGCGGATGCGGGAGGCTCTTTACGTGTCCGTGAGGCTACTCCGCGTGTTGTCGGGTGCGTACCGATTCGGAACATCACGAGTCGACTCAGAGCTTCGGTGCCCATGCCTCGTTGAAGTCGGGGTGGTCGGCCCATGACTGCGCGAGGAGCATCATCCACTCGTTGGCCTCGGTCATCCGGGCGAGCGCGACCATCGCGTAGCGCCCCTGCTGGTTCTCCTCGCGGTAGAACTGGATGGCGTCCGTGTAGCGGTCCACCATCCGCCGCTGGACCGCGCACTCGGCTAGGACCCGGTCAGGGGACATGGCGGCGATGAAGGCACCGTCCGCATCGGCCTGCCTAGCGAAGCGCCTCTCCCGAATCATGCTGTTTACTGGCTCGGGGTCCCAAGTGACGGACCCAATCTCTTGCACTGGC
>Ga0136617_10006170_pt1 | contig 10716 bp, 7 predicted proteins | sample AntDrymUQ3222106_2_FD_129672 | JGI IMG/M metagenome (GOLD analysis project Ga0136617, IMG submission 129672) | Polar desert sand microbial communities from Dry Valleys, Antarctica - metaG UQ322 (21.06) | ecosystem: Environmental > Terrestrial > Soil > Desert | place: Antarctica: Dry Valley...
AACACGTTCCCGAGCTGGCCGCTCGCGCACCCCTACCGCGTCATCGCCCACAACGGCGAGATCAACACGCTCATGGGCAACGTCAACTGGATGCGCGCGCGCGAGTCGCAGCTCGCGTCCAAGCTCTTCGGGCTCGACCTGCAGAAGATCATGCCGATCGTCGTCCCCGGCAACTCCGACACGGCGACGTTCGACAACGTGCTCGAGCTGCTCATGCTCGCCGGCCGCTCCCTGCCGCACGCGATCATGATGATGATCCCCGAGGCCTACGCCGACCGCGACGACCTCCCCGAGGACCTCAAGGGCTTCTACGCCTTCCACTCCTGCCTCATGGAGCCGTGGGACGGCCCGGCGGCCGTCGCCTTCACGAAAGGCAGCATCGTCGGCGCCACGCTGGACCGCAACGGCCTGCGCCCGGGACGCTGGGTCGAGACCCACGACGGCCTCGTCGTGCTCGGCTCCGAGGCCGGCCTGCTGCCGATCACGCCGGCCGAGATCAAGCGCCTGGGTCGCATGCAGCCGGGCAAGCTCTTCCTCGTCGACCTCGAGCGACACCGCATCGTCGAGGACGAGGAGGTCAAGCGCGAGGTCTCCAAGCAGCAGCCCTACGGGGAGTGGTTCGACCGCAACACCGTCCACTTCGACGACCTCGCGCCCGCGCACGTGACGATGACCGGCGTGCAGCCCACGCGGCTGCGCCAGCTCGCCTTCGGCTACACGCAGGAGGACCTGCGCGTGCTCATCGCGCCGATGGCCGCCACCGGCGCCGAGCCCGTCGGCTCGATGGGCAACGACAACGCGCTCGCCGTGCTGTCCGACCGGCGGCCGCCGCTCTTCAGCTACTTCAAGCAGCTCTTCGCCCAGGTGACCAACCCGCCGATCGACTCGATCCGCGAGAACATCGTCATGTCGCTGGCGACCGGCATCGGCGGAGAGAAGAACCTCCTCACCGAGACGCCCGAGCACGCCCACAAGCTCATCCTCGACCAGCCGATCCTGCGCAACCACGAGCTGGAGACGCTGCGCATGGTCCATGACGAGATCTTCCGCGCGCACACGCTCGACATCACGTGGCCGATCGAGCACGGCCCCGACGGGATGCGGGCCGCGCTGGCGAAGCTCTGCGACGACGCCCACGACGCCGTCGAGCTGGGCGTCAGCGTGCTCATCCTCTCCGACCGCCAGGTCGGCCCGCGCCGCGCCGCGATCCCCTCGCTGCTGGCCGTCGCGGCCGTCCACGAGCACCTCGTGCGTGACGGCACGCGCCTGCGGACCGGCCTCGTGCTCGAGTCCGGCGAGCCGCGCGAGGTCCATCACATGGCGACGCTCATCGGCTACGGCTGCAGCGCCATCAACCCCTACCTCCTGCTCGACAGCGTCGGCGAGCTCGTCGCCGAGGGCCGCGTCCCCGGGGTCGACGACGTCGACACGGGCGAGCGCAACCTCGTCCAGGCGATCGGCAAGGGCCTGCTGAAGACGATCTCGAAGATGGGGATCTCCACGACGCAGTCCTACTGCGGCGCGCAGATCTTCGAGGCCGTCGGCCTTGAGAAGGGCCTCATCGACCGTCACTTCACCGGCACCGCCTCGCGGATCGGCGGCATCGGCATCGGGGTGCTCGCGCGCGAGACGCTCGACCGCCACGCGCACGCCTACCCGGCCGACCACGAGCAGCTGCTTCCCGTCGGCGGGATCTACGCGTGGCGGCGCGAGGGCGAGCACCACATGTGGAACCCGGAGACGATCGCGCTCCTGCAGCACGCGGTGCGGGCGAACGGCTCCAACGGCGACGCGCTGTCGAAGTACCGCGAGTACTCCGCGCTCGTCAACGACGACGCGTCGCGCAAGGCGACGCTGCGCGGCCTCATGAAGTTCAAGACCGACGGGGTCGAATCGATCCCGCTCGAGGAGGTCGAGCCGGCGAAGGAGATCGTCAAGCGCTTCGCCACCGGCGCGATGTCGCTGGGCTCGATCTCGCGCGAGTCGCACGAGACGCTCGCGATCGCGATGAACCGCCTCGGCGGCAAGTCGAACACCGGCGAGGGCGGGGAGGACCCCGTCCGCTTCACGCCCGACGACAACGGCGACCTGCGCCGCTCGGCGATCAAGCAGGTCGCCTCCGGGCGCTTCGGCGTGACGATCCACTACCTCGTCAACGCCGACCAGCTGCAGATCAAGATGGCCCAGGGCGCCAAGCCGGGCGAGGGCGGGCAGCTCCCCGGCCACAAGGTCGACGCGTACATCGGCGGCGTGCGCCACACGACGCCCGGCGTGGGGCTCATCTCGCCGCCGCCGCACCACGACATCTACTCGATCGAGGACCTCAAGCAGCTCATCTACGACCTGCGCTGCTCGAACCCGACGGGTCACGTCTCGGTGAAGCTCGTCGCCGAGGTCGGCGTCGGCACGGTCGCGGCCGGCGTCGCGAAGGCCAACGCAGACCACGTCCTGATCTCCGGTCACGACGGTGGCACCGGCGCCTCGCCTCTGAGCTCGATCCAGGCGGCCGGCGTGCCGTGGGAGATCGGCCTCGCCGAGACCCAGCAGACGCTGCTGCGCAACGACCTGCGCTCGCGCATCATCGTCCAGACCGACGGCCAGCTGAAGACGGGCCGCGACGTCGCGGTCGCCGCGATGCTCGGCGCCGACGAGATGGGCTTCTCGACGGCCCCGCTCATCGCCGCGGGGTGCATCATGATGCGCGCCTGCCACCTCAACACCTGCCCGGTCGGCATCGCCACGCAGGACCCGGAGCTGCGCAAGCGCTTCAAGGGGACGCCCGAGCACGTCGTGAACTTCTTCTTCTTCGTCGCCGAGGAGGTCCGCGAGATCATGGCCTCGCTCGGCATCCGCTCGATGGCCGAGCTCATCGGCCGCAGCGACCTGCTCGTGCAGGACGAGGCGATCGAGCACTGGAAGGCGCGCGGCGTCGACCTCACGAACATCCTGGCGATGCCCGCGCTGCCCGAGGGTGCGCCGCTGCGGTGCGTGCGCCCGCAGGAGCCGGTGCTCGACGACGCGCTGGACTGGGACCTGCTCGATGCCTCGACCGCGGCGCTGGAGCACGGCACGCCGGTATCGCTCGAGCGCGGGATCCGCAACGTCAACCGCTGCGTCGGCGGCATCCTGTCCAGCCACATCGCCCAGCGCCACGGCGCCGAGGGCCTGCCGGCTGGCACGATCAGCGTCGAGTTCCGCGGCTCGGCGGGCCAGTCCTTCGGCGGGTGGCTCGCATCTGGGGTCGACTTCACGCTGCGGGGCGACGCCAACGACTACACCGGCAAGGGCCTGTCAGGCGGAACGATCGCGATCACGCCGCCCGAAGGTGCGACCTACCCCGCGGAGGACAACGTCATCATCGGCAACACCGTCCTCTACGGCGCGACGAGCGGCAAGATGTTCGCCCGCGGCCTCGCCGGCGAGCGCTTCGCGGTACGCAACTCGGGCGCGAGCGCCGTCATCGAGGGCGTCGGCGATCACGGCTGCGAGTACATGACCGGCGGGCGCGTCGTCGTCCTCGGCCCGACGGGGCGCAACTTCGCTGCCGGCATGAGCGGTGGCCTGGCGTTCGTCCTCGACGAGGACGGCACGTTCGCGCGCCGCGTGAACCCTGCGATGCGCGACCAGCTCGAGCCGCTCGACGAGGGCGACGCGATCGAGGTTCGTACGCTCGTCGCCGAGCATGCCGAGCGGACCGGCTCGCCGGTCGCCCAGCGCGTGCTCGACGAGTGGGACGAGCTGCTGCCGAGCTTCGTGAAGATCTTCCCGACCGACTACAAGCGCGTGCTTGCCGAGCGCGCTGCTGCCGAGACCGCGGCCTCCAACGGTGCGGGCACGCGTAACGCGCCCCGCGCGGACGAATTCGTCGGTGAATCGGTCGACGTCGTCGGCGCGCCGCGGCTCCGCGAAGGCGACGGCGAGTAGGCGCTGCGATGGGCGAGCTCGGAGCATTCCTGAAGATCGAGCGCGTCGGGGTCCCGTACCGCGACCCGGCCGAGCGCATGCACGACTACGAGGAGTTCATGGTCCGCCGGCCGGATCCCGAGCTCGCCGCTCAGGGCGCGCGCTGCATGGAGTGCGGCGTGCCCTTCTGCCACAACGGTTGCCCGCTGGGCAACCTCATCCCAGACTGGAACGACCTCGTCTACCGCGACCGCTGGAAGGACGCGATCGCCCAGCTGCACGCGACGAACAACTTCCCCGAGTTCACCGGCCGACTCTGCCCGGCCCCGTGCGAGGCGGCGTGCGTGCTCGAGATCCGCGAGGGCGACTCCGTCACCATCAAGCAGATCGAGAACTCGATCATCGATCGCGCGTGGGAGCAGGGCTGGGTCGTCCCGCTGCCGCCCAAGCGCGAGAGCGGCCGCACGGTCGCCGTCGTCGGCGCCGGCCCGGCGGGGATGGCCGCCGCGCAGCAGCTGCGCCGTGCCGGTCACGCCGTCACGCTCTTCGAGCGCGACGAGGCCGCGGGCGGGCTCGTCCGCTTCGGCGTGCCGGACTTCAAGATCGAGAAGCACCTCGTCCAGCGTCGTGTCGAGCAGCTACTCGCCGAGGGCGTCGACGTGCGCTGCGGCGTAGACGTCGGCGTCGACATCTCCGCCGACGAGCTGCGCGAGGGCTTCGACGCGGTGGTGCTCTGCACCGGGTCTCGCAGCCCCCGCGACCTGCCGGTCCCCGGGCGCGAGCTCGACGGCGTCCACTTCGCGATGGAGTACCTCTACGACCGCAACCGCTGGGTGGCGACGCAGACCGGAACGCCGACCGGCTCGCAGCCACCCGAGCTGCGCGGGCTCACGGCCGAGGGCAAGCACGTGATCGTCATCGGCGGCGGCGACACCGGCGCGGACTGCGTCGGCAACTCGCTGCGCCAGGGCGCCGCCTCGATCACGCAGCTGGAGCTGCTGCCCGAGCCGCCTCGCAAGCGCCCCGACGACCGCACGCCGTGGCCGCTGTGGCCGCAGAAATTCCGTCTGAGCTACGCGATGGAGGAGGCCAAGGGCGCCGGCGTCGGCGAGCAGGACTACTCCGTCGTGACGACGCACTTCGCCGGCGACGAGGACGGCCACGTGCGCACGCTGCACTATGCGCAGGCCGACGCCGCGCCGCCGTTCAAGCCGGTCGCCGGCACGGAGGGCGAGCTGGCGGCCGACCTCGTGCTCCTGGCGATGGGGTTCCTGCACCCAGAGCAGGACCTTCTCGACAAGCTCGGCGTCGCGAAGGACGCGCGCGGCAACGCCAAGGCGGTGCGCCCGTACACGACCTCGGTCGACGGCGTCTTCGCCGCCGGCGACGCCCGCCGCAGCCAGTCGCTCATCGTCTGGGCGATCAACGAGGGACGCCAGTGCGCGCGGATGGTAGACCGCTACCTTGCCGAACTCGGTACCCCGGCGGCGGCCGACGCCGACGCCGACGCCGACGCGGGCCCTGCGGGGCCCCCGCAGCACGTCGCCCCGAGCGTCGCGGCGTAGCGGCAGCGCCACCCGCTCGCCCGCTTCGTACCCGCTGAGAACCGGCCGCGATTCGGTCGCGGCGTAGCAGGCTGCGCCGAGCGGTACTGTGACGCGACTATGACCTTCCTCACGTACCTCATCGGCCTGCTGATCGGCGGCCTCATCATCGGCGCGCTGGCCCGCCTGGCGCTGCCGGGCAAAGACCCAATGAGCATTCCGATGACAATCGCGATCGGCATCGGCGGTTCGTTCATCGCCGGCATGATCCTGGCGCTCGTCGGCGCTCAGAACGCGGGCGGCTGGCTGCTGTCGCTCGTCGCCGCCACGGGCATCGTCTACTTCGTGCGCCGCTCGCGCGGCGGCGGGCTCATGGATCCGGGAGCGCCTCCGGGCCTCGACCGCTGAGGCGATGCGCCCCGTGGCGCGGCTCGGCGACGTCCTGCGCCGGCTTCGGCGCACGCGCGTCGTAGCCGCCGTCCCGGTGCGCCGCAGGGCCGCGGGCGACCTCGAGTTCCTGCTCGTGCGCACGAGCAACGGCGCGCGCTGGACGTTCCCGAAGGGCGGCGTCGATGCCGGCGAGACGCCGGCTGCGGCCGCCGCCCGCGAGGCGCACGAGGAGGCCGGGGTGACGGGAGCGGTCCGGTCCGAACCGCTCGGGGCCTATCGCTACGCGCCGTCGCGCAACGGCGCCGACGACGTGACGGCCTTCCTGCTCGAGGTCGACAGCGACGGGCTGCCCGCCGAGCCCGGTCGCGACCCGACCTGGTACGGCCTCGAGGCGGCGCGCAGCAGGCTCGTGGAGGGGCGGGCGCCCGGCTACGGCGAGGCGATGGAGCGCGTGCTGCGGGCGGCCGAGCGCGCCGCCGGCGGACGTGCGGACGACGGCGACGCATTGGCGTAAAGTGACGCCAGCGTCACGTTCTGCTTCGGGAGGCCAGCCGACAACATGACCAACCTGCCGACAACCGCGATCATCGGCGCCGGGTCGTCCGGCATCGCCGCGGCCAAGGCGCTGCACGAGCGCGGCCTGCCGCTGGACTGCTTCGAGGCCTCCGACCGCGTCGGCGGCATCTGGGTCTTCGGCAACAAGAACGGCATGTCGGCCGCCTACCGCGACCTGCACATCAACACCTCGCGCGAGCGGATGGAGTATTCGGACTTCCCGATGCCGAAGACCTATCCCGACTTTCCGCACCACACCCAGGTCGCCGCCTACTTCGAGAGCTACGTCGAGCACTTCGGCTTCCGCGATCGCATCCGCTTCGACACCGCGATCGAGCACGCCGAGCAGCGCCCGGACGGCACCTGGGAGCTGATCGACTCCCGCGGCGTCAAGCGCGCCTACGACATGCTCATCGTTGCCAACGGCCACCATTGGGACGCGCGCTGGCCCGAGCCCGCCTTCCCCGGCAGCGACGAGTTCTCCGGTACGCAGCTGCATTCTCACGACTACCGCGACAACGAGTTCCTGCGGGGCAAGGACGTCGTCGTGCTCGGCATGGGCAACAGCGCGATGGACATCGCCGTCGAGTCCAGCCAGGTCGCGCGCTCCACGCACCTCGCGGCCCGTCGTGGTGCCTGGATCATCCCGAAGTACCTCTTCGGCCGGCCGCTGGACCAGATCGCCACGAACCCGCACACGCCGGTCCGGCTCGCCTCGATCGTCTTCGAGCTCATCCTGCGCGTCAACACGGGTCCGCCCGAGCGCTACGGCCTGCCTCGTCCCGACCACCGCATCGGCGAGGCCCACCCGACGGTGTCCGGCCGGATCCTCGACACGATCATCCACGGCGAGGTCACGCCGCGACCGAACATCGAATGTCTCGGCCCCGACTGGGTGCAGTTCGCCGATGGCGCGCGCGTGCATGCCGACGTCGTCATCTACTGCACCGGCTACCGGATCAGCTTCCCGTTCTTCGACCCCGGCTTCTTGGCGGCGCCCGACAACCGCATCGAGCTCTTCCGTCGCGTCTTCCTGCCCGGCAACCGCAGCCTCGCGTTCGTCGGGCTCCTGCAGCCGCTCGGCGCGGTCATGCCGCTTGCCGAGGCGCAGGGGCAGTGGCTCGCCGACTACCTCCGCGGCCGCTACCACCTACCTCCGCGCTGCGCGCTGGAGACCGACATACGCCGCGAGGCCGAGCGGATGCGCAGCCGCTACGTGGCATCCAAGCGGCACACGATCCAGGTCGACTTCGATCGCTATCTCTATGAGCTGCGCAAGGAGCGCCGCCGCGGCGCCAAGCGGGCCCGCGCCGCGGGCTTCACGCTGCCCGTGCCCACGCGGGCCGCCGGCACCGGCCAGCAGGCGGTCGCCGCATGACCGCGTCACAGCTCGACCGCGGCCGGCGCGAACTCGCAGGAGGGCTGGTCGCGATGACGCCGCGTCAATGCTCGATCACGGCCGGCGCGGACTCGCAGGAGGGCTGGTCGCGATGACCATCGCGGCAGAGCCCAACCGCGGCCGCCGTGCCGCGACGAAGGCCGCCAACCGCGCCGCGATCGTCGCCGCCGCCCGCTCGGTCTTCTCGGAGCTGGGCTACGGCACCGCGACGGTGCGCGACGTCATCCGCCGCACGGACCTTGCCAGCGGCACGTTCTACAACTACTTCCCCGACAAGGAGTCGCTCTTTCGCGCCGTGCTCGAGGAGAGCGCCGAGAAGATTCGTGCGCGCGTGCGGGAGGCGCGCCGCCGGGCCGGCTCACTCGAGGAGTTCGTCGCCGCTGGCTACCGCGAGTACTTCGACTTCCTCGCCTCCGATCCGGAGGCGTTCGAGCTCATGCGCCGCAACAGCGGGACGATCCGCGCGATGTTCGACGAGCCGATCTTCGGTGCCGGCATCGACGAGCTCGCGGCCGACCTGCGCACCGCGATGCGGATCGGGATCGTCCCGCGGGTCGATCCGGACTACATGGCGGCCGCGATGGTCGGCGCCGCGCTGGAGGTCGGCGTGGCGATGGTCAAGCGCGACCCGCCCGACGTCGACGGCGCGACCCGCTTTGCGACGCGCGTCTTCCTGGGCGGGATCGAGCGGCTCGTCGCAGACTAGTGGGCGTGGCTAGGGCGTCCAGTCGCTCAGCAGCGCGCGCCCACGGCCGCCGCCGCTGATGGCGGTGACCTTCGGGGCTGGCCGAGACGACCGACGCCCCGGTGAAGTCCGCCGGCAGCGCGACCGGCGGGCCGAACTTGCCTCCCAGGCCGCACGTGCGAGAGCCCGACCGGGCCGGCGGGGGAGATGGCGCCGCCCGCGGCGCTGTAGACGACGTACGCAGAGCCCGCGGCGTCGACGGCGAGCCACGAGGCGCCGGCCGCGACGTTCGCGGGCGTGAGCGTGGCCGGGGCCCCGAACGCGGCAGCGCTCGCGGGCCGCACGGCGACCGCGATTCTCCTCCCGTCGGGGTTCTGGGGCGTCGAGTGCAGCTGGTCCCAATGCGAGGATCGCCTCGCCCTGCGCGTTGACGCGTACCTGCTGAAGCTCGCTCCGGGCTTGCGAGACCGCCTGCGGCTGCGAGACGATCTGGTCCGCGGTGCTCTCGGCGGCGAGGACCGGTGCCGGGTCGTTCTGCTCGCCGCCGGTGAGGAGCGAGGAGCGTCAGGCGACGACGGCGGTGCCGTCCCGGCGGACGGCGATCGACGCCCGTATGGACGAAGCGCGTGGAGGGTCACCTTCCAGACGAAGCCTCGGAGCCGCGGCGGTTGCCGGCGGCGCGCACGTTGGAGGCGGCGGCGTCGGCGACGATCGTCTGCGGCGCAGTCCAGGCGGCGTCCGCCGCAGGAGCGACGGCGGCGCTCAGCGTCGCGAGCGCGAGCGCGAGCGCGAGCGCGAGCGACGAGAATGCGGGGTCGGGACGGGCACGGCGGTCCAGTCTCGGCGTCGGTGTGGCGTGTGCGCGTGGAACGCGGCGCATGCCAGAAGGTGGCGGCGCGCGCTCGTGCCTAGACTGGGTTGTCGTGCCGCCAAGCTTCTGCCGCCACAACCGCTTCATCCAGAACTGCCCGATCTGCCGCGCGCCCGACTCGTCGCCAGCGCCGAAGCAGCGCGCCACGCGGTCGGCGTCGACCCGCGCGCGCGTCTCGGCGCGCCCTGCTCGCGCGGGCGCGGTGCGCGTGCGCCAGATGACGCAGGCCGCCGACGACGGCTACCGTTCGCAGCTCGTCGCGGGCCTGAAGGCCTCCGCCGACGCCGAGCGCCTCGCCGGCGAGCTCGCGTTCGCGGCCGCGCGCCTGGCCGAGCTGACCGCAGATCCGCCCGGCGTCTACGCCGAGATCGCCGCCGAGCCCGACCGCGAGGAGGCGCTGTGGCTTACGTTTCTCACCGCCTACCTGAGTCCGACGGAGGGCGAGGATCCGTTCGCCGGGATCCGGGCCGCCCACGTTTCCTGGGCCTCGGGCGAACTTCCCAACCTCAGCGTCCCGCTCGGTCCGCGCACCTCGCGTGAGCCCGCGACAGGCGAGCGGGCCGTGCTCGCCTACCGCGCCTGGGTCCAGCGCGCCAATGGTCAGGCTGGCGCATTTGCAGGGGAATCGGCGTGGACGCCCGAGCGGCGCTTCGACCGCCTGTTCGAGCGCGTCGCGCTGCCGGGCTTTGGCCGCCCCGGGCGCTACGAGCTGCTCGTCGTGCTCGGCCGCCTCGGCGTCGCCGACCTGCGCCCGACATCGCTACAGCTCACCGACGACGCGACGACGCTCGCCGCCAAGCGCGTCTTCGGGATCGGCGACAAGCTCCTCCTCGAGCGCCGGGCGCACGACCTGGCCGACGCTGTCGAGTTGCCGATCGAGGCGCTCGACCTCGCGCTCTTCAACTGGGGCGCGCCGGCCAGCAGGCGAGCGACGATGGGCGCGCGCGCCGTCGCGGACGACGAGGAGCGGGAGGCGATCGCCGGGGTGCTCGGCGTCTGATCTGCACGCGGGTCTACGTGACGTGGCGACCACTGGCGTTTGCCCGCCGGCGGTGTCGAGCCAATCCGCCGGGGACGTGCCCTTGGCCCGCAAGCCGAGCGTGACGAGGGTGCGCAGCGCCGTTCGCCTAGTCGCGCGAGCGACGAGGCGGGGTTCCGGAGCGTTCACTGAGGCAGGCCCTCGCACAGAAAACTCGCAATTTGCGGCAAATCGCGCCCAAGTGGGGACGAATTTCCTCGTACGTTGTCCTAGGAGGCTGGTGGCGAACGGTGTCCTGTGCGGGCTTTGACGGCACGGGATCGGTGATCGAGCCGTGTGCGCGGGCCGGACGGGTTGTTCTCGCGCAGCGCAGCATGGGCTTCGGGTCCG
>Ga0136617_10006171_pt1 | contig 10715 bp, 8 predicted proteins | sample AntDrymUQ3222106_2_FD_129672 | JGI IMG/M metagenome (GOLD analysis project Ga0136617, IMG submission 129672) | Polar desert sand microbial communities from Dry Valleys, Antarctica - metaG UQ322 (21.06) | ecosystem: Environmental > Terrestrial > Soil > Desert | place: Antarctica: Dry Valley...
GTGGGCACCATCGCGTCGGTCGCGGAGGCCCCCGTGCTTCGCGCCGTACCGCGGCTGCACACGGTCGGCGAACGGGACCTGCGGGTCGGCGTGCTGTTCCCGCGCGACCACGTGCCCGGCACGCCGCTCCCGGTGCTGATGGACCCCTACGGCGGTCCGCACCACCAGGAGGTGATCAAGGTCGGCCGGATGTGGCTGGAGCCGCAGTGGCTCGCCGACCAGGGTTTCGCGGTGGTGGTGGCCGACGGCCGCGGCACCGGTTCACGGGGGCCGGAGTGGGACCGCGCCGTGCATCTGCGTCTTGCCGACGTCACCCTGCAGGACCAGGTGGATGCCCTGGCGGGAGTCGCGAAGGAGGTGGACGACCTCGACCTGTCTCGGGTCGCGATCCGGGGCTGGTCGTTCGGCGGCTACCTCGCCGCACTGGCCGTGCTGCGCCGGCCGGACGTCTTCCATGCTGCCGTCGCGGGCGCTCCCGTCACCGACCAGCGGCTCTACGACACCTTCTACACCGAGCGCTACCTCGGGCACCCCGACGAGCAGCCCGACGTCTACGAGCGCAACTCGCTGATCGCCGACGCGCACCGGTTGGAGCGGCCGCTGCTGCTCATCCACGGCCTCTCCGACGACAACGTGGTCGCGGCGCACACGCTGCAGCTGTCCTCGGCCCTGCTCGAGGCCGGCCGGCCCCACGACGTACTCCCGCTGTCCGGGGTCACCCACATGACACCGCAGGAGATCGTCGCCGAGAACCTCCTGCTGCTCCAGGTCGAGTGGCTGCACCGCGCCCTCGCCCGCGGCCGATCCGACTCGCCCTAGGTGACGCGCTCCGCCTTGGCCTGCCGGCCGCGCCGCTGGCCACGGATCTGTCCGGACAGCTCAACCTTGCGCATCCGCACGGTCGCCGGTGTCACCTCCACGCACTCGTCCTCACGGCAGAACTCCAGGGCCTGCTCGAGGGAGAGGGCCCGGTGCGGGATCAGCGGCACCAGGATGTCCCCGGAGGACTGGCGCATGTTGGTGAGCTTCTTCTCCTTGGTGGGGTTGACGTCCATGTCGTCGGACCGGGCGTTCTCCCCGACGATCATCCCCTCGTAGACCTCGGTCCCCGGCCCCACGAACAGGGTGCCGCGCTCCTGCAGGTTGGACAGCGCGAAGCCGGTCGTCGGGCCCCGGCGGTCGGCCACGAGCGACCCGCTCGGGCGGGTGCGCAGCTCCCCGTGCCACGGCTCGTAGCGCTCGTGCACGTGGTGCAGCAGCCCGGTGCCGCGGGTCTCGGTCAGGAACTCGGTCCGGAACCCGATCAGCCCACGCGCCGGCACGATGTACTCCATCCGCACCCAGCCGGTCCCGTGGTCGACCATCTGCTCGAGCCGGCCCTTGCGCAGTGCCAGCAGCTGGATCAGGACGCCCTGGTAGTCCGACGGCGCGTCGATGGTCAGGCGCTCCATCGGCTCATGCACCTTGCCGCCGATCACGCGGGTGACGACCTGGGGCTTGCCGACAGTGAGCTCGAAGCCCTCGCGGCGCATGATCTCCACCAGGATCGCGAGCTGCAGCTCGCCGCGGCCCTGCACCTCCCAGGTGTCCGGCCGCTCGGTGGGCAGCACCCGGATGGAGACGTTGCCGACCAGCTCGGTCTCCAGTCGGCTCTTCACCAGCCGCGCCGTCAGCTTCTTGCCGCTCTCCCCCGCCAGCGGAGCCGTGTTGATGCCGACGGTCATCGAGATGTTCGGCTCGTCGATGGTGATGACCGGAAGCGGCCGCGGGTCGTCCGGGTCGGCGATCGTCTCGCCGATCGTGATCTCGGGGATGCCGGCGATCGCGACGATGTCCCCCGGGCCGGCCTGCTCGATCGACACCCGCTGGAGCGCCTCGGTGCCGAGCAGCTCGGTCAACTTCACCCGCTCGATGGTCCCGTCGGCCCGGCACCACGCGACCTGCTGACCCTTCTTCATCGTGCCGTTGTGCACCCGGCACAGCGCCAGCCTGCCCAGGTAGGGCGACGCGTCCAGGTTGGTGACGTGGGCCTGCAGCGGGGTCTCCGGGTTATAGACCGGGGCGGGCACGGTGGAGATCAGGGTCTCGAACAGCGGCTCAAGGTCTGGGCTGTCAGGCATCACGCCGTCTCCCGGCCGGCCCAGCGCGGCGCGACCGGCCTTGGCCGACGCGTAGACGATCGGGAACTCGATCTGGTGCTCGTCGGCATCGAGGTCGAGAAAGAGCTCGTAGCACTCGTCGACGACCTCGGCGATGCGCGCGTCGGGGCGGTCCACCTTGTTGATGACAAGCACGACCGGCAGCCGCTTCTGCAGCGCCTTGCGCAGGACGAAGCGCGTCTGCGGCAGCGGCCCCTCGGACGCATCCACCAGCAGGAGCACGCCGTCCACCATCTCCAGCCCCCGCTCCACCTCGCCACCGAAGTCGGCGTGGCCGGGGGTGTCGATGATGTTGATCGTCACGCCGCTGTGCCGGACCGCGGTGTTCTTGGCCAGGATCGTGATGCCCTTCTCCCGCTCCAGGTCCATCGAGTCCATGACGCGCTCACGCACCGAGTCGTTCTCCGCCTGGTGCTCGGTGAACGCGCCCGACTGCCAGAGCATGGCGTCGACGAGGGTGGTCTTGCCGTGGTCGACGTGGGCGATGATCGCGACGTTGCGCAGGTCGTCTCGGGTCTTGACAGGCATGCGGGACCGCTCGATTCCATCGGGGGATTGCCCTCATCCTACGCGAGAGCGACCCTCTTCCCGACCGACCTTCCGACCGTCAACGCTGTCGTTAGTGGCCGCCGTCGCGCGACCGCGGCAGCTCGCACCACACGACCTTTCCGGCGGGAGTCGCCCGGGCACCCCAGCGGCTCGCCATGGTGGCGACGAGTTGCAGACCACGGCCGCCTTCATCGTCGTACGACGAGCGACGGAACCGTGGCAGTGGGGGGTCCGCGTCGGTCACCGAAAAGGTCACCAGGTCGTCGAGCAGCAGCACCTGCAGCTCGATCGGACCCCTGCCGTAACGCAATGCGTTGGTGGCCAGCTCGCTGATGAGCAGCTCGGCAGTGTCCACCAGCCGCGGCAGCCCCCAGTGGAGCAGCGCCGACCGGACCCGGACCCGGGACTCGGCGATCTCGGTCTGTTCCCCGTGCAGGCGCCAGGACACGATGCGTTCGCGGTCGAGACCGCGCAGCTCCGCCACGAGCAGCGCCACGTCGTCGTCGTGTCCCTGGTCGCGCCCCAGCCGCAGCAGGATGTGTTCACAAAGGCCGTCGAGGTCGACCGGTCCCCCGGCGAAGGCAGCGGTCAGGGCAGCCAGCCCCTCGTCGAGGTCGGCGTGCCGCGACTCGACTAGACCGTCGGTGTAGAGGAGCAACCGCGAACCGTCGGTGACGTCGACGGGCAGCGCCTCGAAGGGCACGCCCCCGACACCCAGTGGCGCACCCGACGGGGCAGGCAGCAGCCGCGTCGTCCCACCGGCGTCCCGCAGTGCAGGCGACGGATGGCCGGCCGTCGCGAAGCACAGCTGCCGGCCGACCGGGTCGAACACGGCGTAGACGCAGGTGGCGAGCTGGACCTGCGCGGTGCTCATCGCGAGCTGGTCGAGCTGGGTCAGCAGCTCGTCGGGCATCAGGTCCAGCACGGCCAGGGTGCGCACAGCGGTGCGCAGCTGCCCCATCGCTGCGGCCGCCCGCAGCCCGCGCCCCATGACGTCGCCGATGACGAACGCGACCCGCCCGCACGACAACGGCAGCACGTCGAACCAGTCACCGCCGACCTCGGTGTCACGGCTGCCGGGCAGATAGCGGTGTGCCACCTCGACGCCGGTGATGTGCGGCTGAGTGGTGGGAAGCAGCGACCGTTGCAGCTCGACCGCGGTCGCCCGCGCCTCGTCGTACAGGCGCACGTTGTCCAGCGCGAGCGCGGCGCGAGCCGCGAGCTCGTCGGCCAGGGCAAGGTCTGCGGGACCGTACGGCGAGCGGCCGGCCAGCCGGACGAAGCTGGCGCGCCCCAGGACCCGGCCCCGTGCGACGAGCGGGGCGACGTGCACGTCCCCGCCTTCCTCCTCCTCCTCCTCCTCCTCCTCCTCCTCCTCCCCCGTGCGGCCCGACGAGGCCACCTCCTGCAGGGAGGATGCGAGCCGGCCCGCTCCGCCCGGCTCCAGGACATCCACGGCGAGCTCGACGCTGGCTGCGTCGGCGAAGTCCGGCACCAACGTCTCGACCAGTGCCTGCGCCACGGTCCGCAGGTCGAGGCTGTCACTCATCCGGGCGGTCGCCGCCAGCACGAGCGCGAGGCGGGCCTGCGCCGCCGCCTGCTCGTCCGGCTGCAGAAGCGGTCCCCCGGACACCATGGGGGCATCCTTGCCCACGGGGCGACTCATCGCGCCCGGAACGGGCCTCCTACAGTGTGATCGACCTTGTGGTCATCGACCTTGTGGTCATCGACCTTGTGGCGGACACGGCGTCGGCGAAGCGGAGGACATCAGCGTGGGTTCCCGATGAGCAGTGTGAGAACGGCGCCGGGCCGGGCGAAGGTCTCTGCCCGCACGCTGCGCACCGACCGGTGGTGGATGCCGTCACTGCTCACCGTGGTGGGCCTCACGGTGTGGATCACCTACGCCACCGTCCGGGTGTTCATGCAGAAGTGGTACTGGGTCGAGGAGTTCCACTACCTGACGCCGTTCTATTCCCCGTGCGTCTCGCAGGGCTGCGTCCCGGAGTCGGCGGAGTTCGGCCGGTTCCTCCCCGACCGGTGGTTCCTGCCGTTCGCCGCGCTGTCGCTGCCGCTGCTCGGCCTGTTCCGGCTGACCTGCTACTACTACCGCAAGGCCTACTACCGCTCGTTCTGGCTCTCGCCGCCGGCCTGTGCCGTGGCCGAGCCCCACAAGGCCTACACCGGGGAGACGCGGTTTCCCCTGGTCATGCAGAACCTGCACCGCTACTTCTTCTACGCCGCGGTGGTGATCTCGCTGATCAACACCCTTGATGCGGGACGCGCGTTCCGAAGCGGCGACGAGTTCGGCTTCGGCCTCGGCAACATCGTGCTGGTCGTCAACGTGGTGATGCTTTGGGCCTACACGATCTCCTGCCACTCCTGCCGGCACATCACCGGCGGCCGGCTCAAGCACTTCTCCCGCCACCCCGTGCGCTACCGCATCTGGATGTGGATCTCCAGCCTCAACGCGAAGCACATGGAGCTCGCGTGGATCACCCTGGGCACGCTGGCTGTCACCGACTTCTACGTCATGGCTGTCGCCGCGGGATGGATCGACGACCTCCGCTTCATCAACTGATGCCTGAACCGAGGACGACCGACGCGATGCCCGAGATTGAGCGCCACTCCTACGACGTCGTCGTGATCGGCGCCGGCGGCGCCGGCCTGCGCGCGGCCATCGAGGCCCGGCTGCAGGGCAAGCGCACCGCGATCGTCTGCAAGTCGCTGTTCGGAAAGGCCCACACGGTCATGGCCGAGGGCGGCATCGCCGCGTCGATGGGCAACGTCAACGAGAAGGACAACTGGCAGGTCCACTTCCGCGACACGATGCGGGGCGGGAAGTTCCTCAACCACTGGCGGATGGCCGAGCTGCACGCCAAGGAGGCCCCCGACCGGGTCTGGGAGCTCGAGACCTACGGCGCGTTGTTCGACCGCACCAAGGACGGCAGGATCAGCCAGCGCAACTTCGGCGGGCACGAGTACCCAAGGCTGGCCCATGTCGGTGACCGCACCGGGCTGGAGATGATCCGCACCCTGCAGCAGAAGGTGGTGTCGCTGCAGCAGGAGGACCTGGCACGCCACCGCGACGCCGAGGCCATGATCAAGGTGTTCGCCGAGTGCACCGTCACCGCGTTGCTCAAGGACGGTGGCGGCAGCCACGGCGGGGCCGGGTCCGGGCGCATCTCGGGGGCCGTCGGCTACCTGCGGGAGAACGGCACGTTCGTCGTCTTCGAGGCGCCGGCGGTCATCCTTGCCACCGGTGGCATCGGCAAGTCGTTCAAGGTGACATCCAACTCGTGGGAGTACACCGGTGACGGGCACGCGCTCGCGATGAAGGCCGGCGCGACGCTGCTGAACATGGAGTTCGTGCAGTTCCACCCCACCGGCATGGTCTGGCCGCCGTCGGTCAAGGGGATCCTGGTCACCGAGTCGGTGCGTGGCGACGGCGGTGTGCTGAAGAACTCCGAGGGAAAGCGCTTCATGTTCGACTACGTCCCCGCGGTCTTCCGCAAGCAGTACGCCGAGACCGAGCAGGAGGCCGACGGCTGGTACGACGACCCCGGCAACAACCGGCGGCCGCCGGAGCTGCTCCCCCGTGACGAGGTTGCCCGGGCCATCAACTCCGAGGTCAAGGCCGGGCGCGGCTCACCGGCGGGTGGGGTCTTCCTGGACATCGCATCGCGGCTGCCCGCCGAGGCGATCCGCAAGAAGCTGCCCTCGATGTACCACCAGTTCAAGGAGCTGGCCGACGTCGACATCACGGCAGAGCCGATGGAGGTCGGGCCGACCTGCCACTACGTCATGGGCGGTGTCGAGGTCGACCCGGACACGGCTGCAGCCGTCGTACCCGGTCTCTTTGCCGCGGGCGAGGTCGCCGGCGGGATGCACGGCTCGAACCGGCTCGGCGGCAACTCGTTGTCCGACCTGCTCGTGTTCGGCCGGCGGGCGGGAGAGGGAGCAAGCGCCTACGTCGACGGGCTGGGCTCGTCGCGTCCGGCCATCACCGACGCCGACGTGGAGGAGGCGCGCCGGCTGGCGGTCGCGCCGTTCGACGGCGACGGCGGTGAGAACCCCTACACGATCCACGCGGAGCTGCAGCAGACCATGAACGACCTGGTCGGCATCATCCGCAACGCCGGGGAGATGCAGGACGCGCTGGACCGGCTCGAGGCGCTGAAGGCTCGGGCCAGGAAGATCAGCGTGCAGGGCGACCGGTTGTTCAACCCGGGCTGGCACCTTGCGCTGGACCTGTCCAACATGCTGACCGTGTCGGAGTGCGTCGCCCGGGCTGCCTTGATGCGCGAGGAGTCGCGCGGTGGCCACACCCGGGACGACTTCCCGGCGATGAGCACCGAGTGGCGCCAGGTCAACCTGGTCTGCCGCCCCGATGGTGAGGGCGTGTCCGTCGAGCAGCAGCCGCTGCCGGTGATGCCGCCCGAGCTGCTGTCGCTGTTCGACCGCGAGGAGCTGGACAAGTACATGACCGAGAAGGAGATCGCGAGCCTGCCGGGGGGGACCACCTGATGGGCTACAAGGCGCGGTTCAAGGTCTGGCGGGGCAACGACGCCGACGGGGACCTCGAGGACTTCACGGTCGAGGTCAACGATGGCGAGGTCGTCCTCGACATCATCCACCGGCTGCAGGCGACCGAGGCGCCCGACCTTGCGGTGCGCTGGAACTGCAAGGCGGGCAAGTGCGGGTCGTGCAGCGCCGAGATCAACGGCCGGCCGCGGCTGCTGTGCATGACCCGGATGAGCACGTTCGGCGAGGACGACGTCATCACGGTGACGCCGCTGCGGGCGTTCCCCGTCATCAAGGACCTGGTGACCGACGTCTCCTTCAACTACGCCAAGGCCCGCGAGGTGCCCTCGTTCCAGCCGCCGACGGAGCTGGCGCTGGGCGACTACCGGATGGCCCAGGTCGACGTCGAGCGCAGCCAGGAGTTCCGCAAGTGCATCGAGTGCTTCCTGTGCCAGGACACCTGCCACGTCATCCGCGACCACGACGACAACAAGCCCGCCTTCGCCGGGCCGCGCTTCTTCATCCGGCTGGCGGAGCTCGACATGCACCCGCTGGACACGATGGACCGCAAGCGCGAGGCCCAGGACAGCCATGGGCTCGGCATGTGCAACATCACCAAGTGCTGCACCGAGGTCTGCCCGGAGCACATCAAGATCACCGACAACGCGATCATCCCGATGAAGGAGCGCGTCGTCGACACGATGTACGACCCGGTGGTGTGGCTCGGCAGCAAGATCCCGCGCCGCAGCGCCGTCGCGGCCAACCGGGCGCTCGACGCGGGGGACGCGACCGGCGCCGAGCGGCACGCCCGGGCCAGGTTGCGCGACAAGCCCAGCGACAGCACGGCGCTGCGAGCACTCGAGGACGCGCTGATGGCGCAGGGGCGGTTCGCCGAGGCAGCCGAGGTCACCCGGGTCCGGGCCACCCACTCCGGTCGGAGCGGCTCGTCCCGGCAGGAGGCGCTGAACGGTCACGTGTGGGCGCTGCTCTGCGCCGTCGAGGCCGGCCAGCTCGAGCTCGAGGGACGCGAGGAGGAGATCGCCGCCAGCCTGCAGCAGGCCCAGCGGCTGGCGAGCACCGGCACGGTGCTGGCCGGCACCCACGCCCTGCACCACCTGGTGCACGGCCAGCTCGCCGAGGCAGTCGAGCACGCGCGCGACTCGTTGCAGTGGCACCGGGACCGCCAGACCCGGGCCGACGACCTGATCACCCTGGCCGAGGCACTTGCCGGGCTGGGCCACGACGAGGAGTCTGCGTCGGCGATGGCGGAGGCATTGTCGTTGGCGCCGGACAACCCTCGACTGGCCGGAGCGCGTTCCAACCTCGAGGAGATGGGCGTCAGCTAGCCGTCGGGCCGAGCACCATCCCCTGGACGGCGCGCACGACGGGGAGGTCCGCAGCGAGCCAGTCGACGTCGTACCACTGTGAGGGCGCGAGCCAACGCAGCTCGGAGTGGTCCTCGCGCGGCTGCGGGGTGCCCTCCACGACCTCGGCGGTCCACACCCGCAGCGTCGCGGTGCTGCCCATCGGCCAGTCGCCGCCGACCCGGTCGAGCAGCCGGATGACGACGCCGAGCTCCTCGTTGCACTCGCGCACGAGGGCCTGCTCGTCGGTCTCGCCCGGGTCGACCTTGCCGCCGGGCAGCTCCCAGCCGCCGGCGAGCTCCGGCGGCTCGAGCCGCCGCGCCGCCAGCAACCGGTCGCCGTCGAGGATGGCCGCACCGACCACGAGCACTGTCACAGCGGGCCACTCTGACAGACTCGCGGACATGGCAGACGTGATGAACCAGCAGGACATCGACGACGCACTTGCTTCGCTGCCGGGATGGCATCACGACGACAACAAGCTGGTGCGCAACGTGCCGGTCGAGTCGGACAGCCAGGACAACCTGGAGCGTGCGGTGATGCAGGTGGCCGAGGAGCTCGACCACCATCCGGAGATCGAGCGCAGCGACGGGGAGATGCGGTTCCAGCTGTGGACCCACAGTGCCGGCGGCGTGACGGCCAAGGACGTCGAGCTCGCGGCCCGGATCGACCAGACCCTGAGCGGCCCCGTCCAGGACTAGGGGTAGGGGCTTCCGCGGCGCCGTCTAGAGGACCCGGTACGTCTCGGCCTCGCTGGTGCGCAGTGCCAAGCCGTGGCCGGGGCGATCCTCGGAAGGGTGCAGAGCACCCTCCAATGGCCGCAGGGTTCCGTCGAAGAGGATGCTTTCGACACGTACGTGGTCATGGAACCACTCGAGATGCCGCAGGTTGGGCACTGCCATGAGCGCGCTCACATGCAGATGCGGCGCGCAGTGCCCTGACACGTCCAAGCCGTAGCCCGCCGCGACAGCGGCCACTCGCAACAGCTCGGTGACGCCGCCGCAGCGGGTCACATCGACCTGCAGGCAGTCGACCGCCCCGGCGGAGCACATCCGATGAGCGGTGGCGAGGTCCCAGCCGTACTCGCCCGCGGCCACGTCGGCGACGCACCGGTCGCGAACGTGACGCAGACCGGCCAGGTCGTCCGAGGACACCGGCTCCTCGAACCACGCCACGCCCAGCCGGTCCAGCTCCTGGGCCACTCGGGTGGCCTGCCCGACGCTGTAGCCGCCGTTGGCATCGACGTAGAGCTCGGTGTCGGGGCCGACGACGCTGCGCGCCTGCGCGACCCGCCTCAGGTCCCGCTCTTCACAGGTCCCCCACGACTCGCCGATCTTGATCTTTACCCGCGGTATGTGCTGGTCGTGGACCCAGTCGGCGAGCTGGCTCGCGAGCTGCCGGTCGTCGTACGTCGTGAAGCCGCCGCTGCCGTAGACGGGCACGTCGTGATGCACGGCGCCGAGCAGCTTGTGCAGCGGCAGCCCGAGCAGCCGCGCCTTGAGGTCCCACAAGGCGCAGTCAACCGCTGACAGTGCCATGCCGGCGGCGCCCGGACGTCCGACGTTGCGCAGCGCCCTAGCCATCGCCGACCACGCTGCGGGGACGTCGAGGGCGTCGTGACCCTCGACGAGCGGGGCCAGCTGGTCTCGCACCACCGCCGCGCACGCCGCGGCGCCGTAGGTCCAACCGATGCCGAGGGCACCTCCGGCCCGGACGCTGACGAGGACCAGCGTCGTCGCATCCCAAGCGAACGTGCCGTCCGCCTCGGGTGCGTCCGTGGGCACCGTGTAGACGGCGACGTCGACCGAGTCGACGACGACCTGCGCGCGGGTCACTGCTTCGGATCGTCCTTGGTGCCGGGGGCGAGCTCTGCCACCTTGGACAGCACACCCTCCTTGACCATGCCCCATCGGTCGGCGTCCCCCTTGAGGAAGGACTCAGCCGTGGCCTTGATCTGCTCCCAGGTCGCGTGCGGCGGGATGGGTGGCACGGCGGGATCGGTCATGAACTCGACGAGGCACGGCCGGTCGGCGCCTATGGCCTCGTCCCAGGCGGCGCCGACGTCGTCAGGTTTCTCCACCTTGATGCCGAGCAGCCCGAGACTCGTTGCGTAGCCGGCGTA
>Ga0136617_10006172_pt1 | contig 10715 bp, 7 predicted proteins | sample AntDrymUQ3222106_2_FD_129672 | JGI IMG/M metagenome (GOLD analysis project Ga0136617, IMG submission 129672) | Polar desert sand microbial communities from Dry Valleys, Antarctica - metaG UQ322 (21.06) | ecosystem: Environmental > Terrestrial > Soil > Desert | place: Antarctica: Dry Valley...
CGCCTGCGCGATGGTCGCGGCCAAGTTGCGCTTTCCGGTCGTCCATCTCGAGGCAGGCCTGCGCAGCCGCGACCGCGACATGCCCGAGGAGATCAACCGGCTCGTCACCGACGTGCTCGCCGATGTCCTCTGGACTCCCTCGCCCGACGCCGACGCCAATTTGCGCGCCGAGGGCATTCCCGACCAGCGCATCACCTGCGTCGGCAATATCATGCTCGACAGCTTCGAATTGGTCCGCCCGGCGATCGAGACCGCGAACGTGGCCGGCGAGCTTGGCCTCGATGCGGGGCGCTACGGCGTGGTCACCCTGCACCGCCCGTCCAATGTCGACGAGCCGGCGCAGCTTGCCCGGCTGGTCGCGGCGCTGATCGCGGTCCAGGCCGATCTGCCGCTGGTTTTCCCGGTTCACCCGCGCACCGCCCAGCGGCTCGCGGCGAGCGGCGGCGATGCCCTGCTCAAGGCCGCGGGCGTCATTCTGATCGAGCCCGCCACTTACATACGCTTCATGAGCCTCGTGCTCGGTTGCGCGGCGGCGATCACCGACAGCGGCGGCATCCAGGAGGAAACGACCTATCTCGGCATCCCCTGCCTGACCTTGCGCGAGAATACCGAGCGGCCGATCACGATCGACCAGGGCACCAACCGGCTGGTGCGCGCCGAAACGCTGGCGGCGGAGTTGAGCAACGCGCTCGGCGCCGCCCGGGTCGAACGCCGCAAGCCCGATCTGTGGGACGGCAGGACCGCCGCGCGCTGCGTCGAGGATCTGCGACGGCGGAGCGGCGGTTAAGCTATAGACTGCCGCCAGGCCGAGAAGGACGCGATCACGAACAGCGTCCAGGCCGCGTCGTCCGCGCCCGCGTCGAGCTCGCCCAACAGAATCTTCACTTCGCCGCGGTCGATCTGATCGTCGAGCGCGTCGCTGGCGAGCTGCTCGTCGAGCCATGGCCGCAGCGGCCCGCGCAGCCATTTGGCGACCGGCCCGCCGAAGCCGGTCTTGGGCCGCCAGATCACTTCGTGCGGCAATACCCCTTCCATCGCCTTCTTGAAAATCCATTTCGGCTCGCGCCCGCGCACTTTCAGGCTCGGATGGATGGTCGCGGCGAAATCGACGAGATCCGGATCGAGAAACGGCACCCGCACCTCGACGCTCTGCGACATCGCCGCCTTGTCGGTGTAGGCCAGATTGTGATCGACCAGGAAGAAGCGCTTCTCGAGATAGAGCAGCTTCTCCAGCGGAGGCGTCTCGGGCGCAATGTCCTTGAGCGCCTCGCGCAGCGGCGTGGCGGGATCGTAACTGCTCCGCGTCAGCGCGCGCACCTTGGCCGGCGACGTCCAGAAGAAGTAAGCGATCAGCCGCTCGTCGGGTGAGAGATGCGCATGTTCGAGCGCCTTGCGGACCCGGCGGACGAGCGCGTTCTTCTTGGGCAGCAGCCGCGCCGCCGCCGACACCGCCGCGCGCAGCGGGCGCGGCGCCCATCCCCATTTGCTCTCCATCGCCAGCGCGACGTGCCGGCGATAGCCCGAGAAGAGATCGTCCCCGCCCGCGCCGGACAGCAAGACCTTCATCCCCTTCGCCTTCGCCTGCGCGCAGATCTGGACGACGTTCATCGCCGCCGGATCGGCGATCGGCTCGTCCATCCGCGACATCAATGCCGGAATCGCGGCGAACCAGTCGGCGTCGACCGCGACCTCGTCGAGCCCGACGTCGAGCGCTTTGGCGGCCACCCGGGCGTAAGGGAGGTCGGCGACCAACCCCTTGTCGGTTTCCTCGCTGCCGAGCGTGAAACATTGCATCCGGCCACGCGTGTACGCGCGGCTCGCATAGGCGACCACCGCGCTGCTATCCAGACCTCCCGAGAGGAACGATCCCACCGCGACATCGGCGATCAATTGGCGGCGCACCGCCTGTTCCAGCAAGGCGCGAAGCCGGGCGGCGGTGGGCTCGACCGCTTTCGGCCGATCGTCGGGATTGGCGGGCAGCGACGCGTAGCGCCAGACCCGATCGATACCTCCATCCCGGACAATCATCGCGCAGCCCGCCTCCAGCTTGCGCACGTCGCGAAGCGCCGTGACCGTCCCGGGTGCCCAGATGTAGGTGAGCAGCAGCGCGAGGGCGTTCGGATCGATCTCGCGGGACACGCCCGGTTCCGCGAGCAAGGTTTTCAGCTCGCTCGCGAACACCAGTCCTTGCGGCGTCTGCGCATGATAAAGCGGCTTCACGCCGTAGCGGTCGCGGGCGAGCAGCAGATCGCCTTTGTCGCGGTCCCAGATCGCGAAGGCGAACATGCCGTTTAGCTTGTCGAGCATGTCCGCGCCGTGCCGCTGGTACAAAGCTAACAGGACCTCGGTGTCGGATTGGGTGCGGAAGCAATCGCCTTGCGCGATCAGCGCGGCGCGCAGCTCGATGAAATTGTAGATTTCGCCGTTGAAGATGATCGCGACCCGGCCGTCCGCCGACCACATCGGCTGGAGCCCGTCGTCGCTGAGGTCGATGATCGCGAGGCGGAGATGCGCGAGGCCGATCTTTGCCGCCGGATCGTGCCAGATGCCGGCTCCGTCAGGCCCGCGATGCGCCTGCGCCGCGTTCATGCGATCGAGAAGGCTTTCGGAAAAGTCGCCCGAGAAGCCGGCAATCCCGCACATCGCTAGGGCGCGGCCGAGGCCGCCTCCTCGCGCTCCGGTGCGGCCGCGGCCATGATCGCGGCAAAGGCCGCGAAGATGGTCAAGATGGCGGCGGTGCGGAGCGGATAATCAAACGCCGAATGGATGAGGATGATGCCCGTCACCGCTGTAGCGGCCTTGGCGGTGGCCGAAGACGAGTTCCATATCCCGAACGCCTTCCATGCCCACCATATCAGGAACGCGGCGAGCAGGAGGATACCGATCAGGCCGGTCTCCAGAGCGATCTCAAGATATTCGCTATGCGCGTGATTGACGTAGATGTTGGTGATCTTAGTCGGATCCTCCTGCAGCCGGTACACGCCGAGAAAGCTCCCGACGCCGCTGCCGACGGGAAAATAATCGGGGATCAGCCCCGCGGTGGACGGGTAGATCGTCGAGCGCGCGCTAAAGTCGTTCGACGACCCCGAAAGCAGCGATTGGGATTGGCCGACCAGGGCGACCGCGCCGCCCAGCGCGGCCACCACGAGCGCAATCGAGCCGCTCAGCACGAGCGGGCTGATGCGGAGATTCTTGTAGATCATGAACCCGACCAGGAAGGAAGGAAGCGCGAGCAGAAGCCCGGCGTCCGATCGGCTCATGACCAGCCCGAAAAGGATGAAGACGGCGGCGGCAGCATAGGCCAACTTGGCTCCGATTCCAGACCGTCGGCGACGGTTGCCACGGCCTTCGCCGCGCGCCAGCAATGCTATGCACGGCAGCGCGACCAGGGCCAATGTCGCAAGATGGTTGCGGTTGGCGAAAAAGCCCACCGCCAGGCTGCGGTTGGTGATGTCGTACAAATAGAGCGGCGAGCCGTAGCCGCCCGCCACCTGCGCCACGCCGACAACGATCGAAACGAGCGCGAAAACCAAGATTACAGCAGGCAGGCTGCGCGCCGGATCGCGCAGTCGCAAGGCCAGCAGCAGGGCGGCCAGCGCCGGCAAAAGCGCCAAGGCGCTCGCGATCGTCCGCGCCGGAGCCATGCTAAGCGGCACCCATGGCAAATCCATGCCAGCCAGGCGAAATCCTTCGACAATGACGGACCGCCCGGGCAGGCCGGACCAGAGGGAGGGTGGCAGCGGAACGAGCTGGATCGCAAGGATGAGCGCGATCGCGAGGACGAAGAGCCACGCGATCCGGCCCATCCGCTTGTGCTCCGGCGGCGCGGGCACGATCAGGCACCAGGCGATGACGCCAATCGAAATCCATTGCAGCGCCAGATTGGCGAGATGCCCAGCCGCGCTCGCCCCGCCCAGCAGCAACGCGAGCGACAGGAAGACGATCAAGCCGATATCCGACCGGGCTACAAGGCTTCTCACCGGCGGCTCCCCCGATCAGCGCAGCTTGTCGATATCGACACGTGTGACCTCCGCCCTGACGATCTCGACAAACTCCTGCGGGACGCCTTCCAGCGAGAGCGTCTGCGCGCGACAACCGTCGGCGGGAATCACAAAAGTTTGTGAGACCGGCCGGCCGGCGGCGAGCGGCAGATCGAGGCTGGCAAACTCCTGGCCGCCGCCAAAACAGCGCAGCTTCCATGTCAGGAGGGGCCGCGTCACTCCGGACAAGATATGGCCCGCGACCCGCACGCGGTAGCGGCCCGGCTGAAGGACCAAAGACTGCTCGGCCATGCTCGCCGGCTCGGAACCGAGATAGTCGATGGTCATTCCGCCGCCCTGACCAAGCTCGGCAGAGCCCGCAGGCCCCTGCTTGATCGACCAATTGAACGGCGCGGGGCCGGGCAGCCCCCGGAAGTCCGGGTCGTAAATGAGCGCGGCAGTCTTGCGCGCCGATTCGGGCACCTGGCTCAGCCAATAATCGCGGGCTTTCGCATATTCGCCAGTCTGCACGTAGCGCTCGATGATAGCGCCCTGCTCGAGGCCGCGCGAGTTCAGCCCCGCACCGAGCAGCTCGCGCATCACGTCCGGATCCGTTTTTTCGGCGGCCATCGCCCAGAAGAAATTCGGCCGCCAGAGGTGCCCGGGGGCGGTTATTCGCTTGAGCCCCGGCCGCGCCGCGGGCTCGCGCGCCAGAACCGCCATCGCCTTCAGGATTGGCGCTTGAAGATCGGGGCGAAGCAGCAACAATCGGTCGACCTGATCGATCGCTTCGGCATAGCGCCCCTGACGGATATGGTCCTCGAGAAGCCAGGCGCGCGCCGGGCGCGACCGCGGATTGCGGCGAAAAGCCTCCGACATCAAAGCCGTCGCTCGTTTGGGATCGCCGTCGACGAGCGCGTCCAGGCCCAGAGTCGAAAAAAGCTCGTCGTTGAGAGGCGCGCCGAGCAAAAGCTTGCGAGCGCCGACTAATGCCGCCTCGTTCACCGGCTTCTTTTCCCGCAGCGAAGCCAGCGCCTGCGCATGCTGGATTTCCGGGCCGCCTGGACGGACCAGCAACGCGAGCTGCGCTTGGCCCTGGCGCAGCAGCCCCAACGCCGCGCTTTGCATCGCCGCCCACGCCACCGCCAAGGCCAGCACCAGGAGGACCGCAGCGCGCAGGCGCTGCCGTCCCGTTTTCAGAGCTTCAGCGACCACACGAATCTCAGAAACCCGAATCGGAATTGGACAAACACGTCATGCCTTTCAGCCGTCGCGCTTCGTCATTTCAGGCGCTGCGTGACGAGCGGGATCGCGCGCGCGTCCTGCCGCTTCTTGTCGCCGCTGCCGTAGGTGTAGCTGGCATATTCGTAATTGTAGCCATAGCCGGCGCTCGCCTTGAACTTGGTCAGGATAACGCCGATCACGTTGGCGCCGCCGGAGCGCAGCCGTTCGAGCGAGGCGACCGCGGCCGGGCGACGGGTGGTGCCGCTCTCGACCACGAAAATGGTGGCCTTGCAGAACGAGCCCAGCAATTGCGAATCGGCCAGGCCGAGCAGCGGCGGCGCGTCGATCACGATATGGTCGAAAAGGGCCTCGGCCTCTTTGATCAGGCGTTCCATCCGGCCGCTCGACAGAAGCTCGGCAGGGTTAGGCGGGATCGGCCCCGACGGAAGCAGATGCAGGCCCTCGACCTGGGTCGAGAGCAGGCTGCTGCGCAAATCCGATCCGGTCAGGACCGACGACAGGCCCGGCGCATCCTCGCCCGATGCGCGGAAGGTCGGCTTGCGCATGTCGGCGTCGATCAGCAGCACCGACTTGCCGAGTCGGGTGAATTGATAGGCGATCGCGAACGCGGTGCTCGACTTGCCTTCTTCCGGCCGGGTGCTGGTAATCAGCATGTTCGAGGGGGCGCCCTCGGACGTCGAGAATTGAACTGCCGCCCGCACCGAGGCGTAGGATTCCGATATCGGAGTATTGGGGTCCTCGATCATCTCGTACAGGACCTGGCCCTTTTCGAGCTTGGGGATTGCGCCGAGCGGATCCTGGCCTAGCTTGGTGCGGACATCGTCGGCCGATTTGACCGTGTCGTCGAGATAGTCGAGCAAGAAGGCGAGACCGAGCGCAAGCGCCAACGCGGCGATGACGGCCAGGAAAAGGTTGAGGATGAGGTTCGGGCTGTAAGGCGCGCCCGGCGCCTTCGCGCGATCCACCACCGATGCCGAGCTGCTCCCGATGCCGCCGGCGACGCCGATTTCCTTGTAGCGCTGCAACAGGCCGTCATAGAGTGTCCGGTTGGTGTCGAGGTCGCGCTGCAGGATATTATACTGGACGCTGCGCCCCCTCAGATCGAGCATCGCCGACTTGAGCTGGTTAACTCTGGCGCGAAGCGCATTCTCCCGCGCCGCCGCCGCCTGATATTCGGCCCGGAGCGAAGTCGAGATGCTGCCCGACGAGGTCCCGATCTGCCGGTTGAGCGAGTCGATCCTCGACTTCATCGCGACCATTTCGGGATATTCGGGTTTGAAGCGGTTGAGCTTCTCTTGATATTCGGCCTCGAGGGTCGCGCGCGCGCTGATCAGGCCCTGCACGGTGGCGTTATTCACCAACTCGGTGGATGAGCCCGCCGCCTGAGTCTGGCGATAGCGCTGCTCCGCCTGGATCCGCGCATTCTGGGCCTCGGCGAGCGATTGGTTGATCGAGACCAGCGAAGAGCTGTCCAGCGTCGAGGTGCTGGGGTCGCCGGAATTGGTTTCGCTCCCGGCGACCAGAACGATCCCCTGGTTGCGCGCATAGCCGACCAAGTCGCGCTCCGATTTCTCGAGCGCCACCTTGACCGTCCGGATTCTGTTTTCAAGGAACTGGCGCGCGGCCGCGGTGGCGTCGTAGCGGCGTTCGAGATTGGTCGCGATGAAATTGTCCACGAGGCCGTTCGCGATTCGCGCCGCGCGCGCGGGATCGGTATCGCTGTAACTGACCCTGATCAGACGGCTGGTGTTGACCGGTTCGGCCTGGAGATTGCCCGTGATCTTCCCCGCTGCCGCGGCGACGCGCTGCTCGCGCGCGCCGCCGGCCGCGACGAATGCTTCATCCGACGCCAGGCCGAGCGAGATGGAGACACGTTCGGCCAGCGACGCGCTCTTGAGCAGACCAAGCTGGGTGCTGAGGAACTGCGGATCGCGGATCGCGACCGATTCGCGCTTGTCAGTGCTGACGACCTGCGATTCCGGCTGGTTGATCTCGACGATCGCGGTCGCGCGATAGCGCGGTGTCGCGAGAAAGGTCAGAATGGTGGCCAGCGCGATCCCGAGCGCAACCGATCCCAGGACCAGCCAGCGCCAGCGCCATAGGATATCGAGCACCCGCCGCGGATCGAGCGCGCTGCCTTCCGCGAAAATCGGGCGCGCGGCGCGCTGATCGGGCACGAACATCGCGCCCGGATCGAAATATTGCGCCGCCGGCGCGCCATGGCCGCGCGGAGTAAGCTGGGAATTGACGTTCATACGACGAAGCGCTCGATTTTTGGAAGATGTGGACGGGATCGACCCATTTGGGCGGCTGCTTAGAGCAAAATGCCCTCTCCGGTATAGCCGAATCTTCGCGCCTTGGAAACCTCAGCTTCGATTCGCCCCCCGCGCCGACGCCCCGACTTCCTCCACAAGGCGGACGAATTGCTCGCTCAGCCGGTCGCGGTCGAACCGCGCGCGCGCCAGCGCCCGCGCCGCGGCGCGGCGGGCTGCCCAGGCGGTGGGGTCCTCCGCGGCGCGCTCGAGCGCGTCGGCGAAAGCGGCTGGATCGCGGGGTAGGACGGCCGCGCCACATCCCGAGCTTTCAACCGCTTCGGCGATCCAGCCGGGATAATTGACGATCACCGGCGTCCCGGCCGCGAGATAATCGAAGAATTTGTTGGGCGACGTGCCCTCGTAAAATGCGGGCACGTCCTTGAGGATCTGGAGACCCGCATCCGCCTGCTTGATCATCGGCGCGAGCTGGAGCTTCGGAACCGGATCGATGAACAGAAGGATGTTTTCGACGGCCCGCGACTCCGCCGCCGCCCGCAGCGCCGCCTTGGTCGCGCCCGAACCCACCAGGACCAGCTTGATGTCGGCTCGGCCGCGGCGCTTCAACTCCGCCGCGACCGCGACCAGCGCGTCCAGCCCGTTGGCGATGCCGTGCGCGCCGGCATAGATTGCGATGAACTCGCCTCTCCCGATCCGGTCGCGCCACGGCGCGAACGCATCGTCCCGGGTTTCGTGCTCGAATAGCGCGATGTCGCAGCCGTTGGGAATGAAGGCGATGCGGTCGCGGGCGATGCCGCGCCGGGCGATGCCGTCGACGATGCCGGGCGCGAGGCCGACGACCCGGTGCGCGCTGTGATAACCGAGCCATTCCAGGGCGCTCATCCCGGCCAGCAGGATCGGATTTCTGACGCCCAGGGCCTTGGGCAGCTCCGGCCACAAGTCGCGCACTTCGAACACGAACGGCTTGCCGCGCAGCCAGCGCGCCAGGATGCCCGGAATGGCGGCGGTGAGCGGCGTCGAGGTCGCGAAAATCAGGTCGTAGCGCGCGCCGAGCGCGATCCGGCTCGCCGCGATGCCGAACCGCAGGAACTTGCGAACACGGGCGGAAATCGCGTCGGCGGTCGAATAACCGATCTGATATTCGATCACCCTGATGCCGTCGACCGTCCCCTCGCGCCGGCCGCCGTCGAAAGGCGCCTCGAGCGTGGTCTCCGACCGGCCCGACGCACCGCACACCATCGTCACCGCGTGGCCGGCGAGCACCAGCCGCCGCGCGAATTCGTAGGAACGGGTTCCGCTGGAGCCGGCCGGTGTGCCGAAATGCTGGTGAATATACAGGATGTGCATGAGGATCGCCGCGCCTTTAGTGCCCGCGCCGCGAACATGCCACCATCGATCGGGCGGCGATTGCGCGCGAAGGCATGACTGGATAAGCGCTTCGGCATGACGCTTGCGCGCCTTGCCCCCGCCGAACGATCGCGCCTGCTATCGACGCTTGGGCTCAAGAACGACGTCTCCGAGGAGCGGCTTCGAACCGTCTATCTGCGGCTCGCCAAGAAATGGCACCCCGACGTCAGCCGGCGGCCCGAGGCGTCGGCCAGGTTCCAGGAGCTGGCCGAAGCCTATCGCGCCTTGTCGCGGCCCGCCGGTATGGATCTTGGCATCAAGCCGGGGCCCGTGCCGGTGCCCGGCCAGGGACTTGCCCGGCTGCGCTGCTCGGCCTGCGGGAAAGCCTCGGATTCGCTGCGGCACGCCCGCTTCACGGGCATTATCTCCTTTCTGCTGCTGAGCTGGCGCCACAAGATCGAGGGCATATTCTGCCCGCCCTGCGCACGCGCCGCGGCGCTCAAGGCGAACGCGATTTCGGGGTTTCTCGGCTGGTGGAGCGTTCCCGGCGCGGTGCTGACCCCGCTGGCGATCGTGCGCAACGCGCGCGGCGGCGAAAGCTCGGAGACGGTCAATCTCGGGCTGCTGTGCCATAATTTCCTGGTCTATCAGGCACGCGGCGACCTCGACGCCGCGCGCTCGGTCGCGAACCTGATCGTGCGGTCGCCGCGCGGGGTCGCGCTGCGGATCAGCGTCGCGATCGCCGCGCTCGAGCGCAAGGAAAGCGCGGAGCCCGCGCTGGCCGCACCCAAGCCCCGGCGCCCGCGCGCGAAGCCCGCCAATCGCGCGGCCAACGGCTGAACGTCATGGGTTTCTGGAAAAAGATCGTCACGGACCTCACGCGGACGGGTGAAATCCCGGTGTCGGGCAAGGCCGGCGCGCGCGCCTATGCGGTCGGCGACATTCACGGCCGCGCCGATCTGCTCGAAGACATGCTGGGCCAGATCGAGGCCGATGCCGCCTCCCGCCCGGCCAAGCGGACCTACGTCGTCTTCCTTGGCGATCTGGTCGATCGCGGCCCCGATTCGGCCGGCGTCGTAGCGCGGCTGAGCGGCTGGCGGCCGGAATTCGCGGTCCCGGTCTTTCTGGCCGGCAACCACGAAGAAGTGATGCTCCGCATCCTCGACGGCGACGCCAGCCTCGTCGAAGGCTGGCTCAAATATGGCGGCGCCGAATGCGCCGAAAGCTATGGCATCGATCCCGATCTGCTGCGCCGGCTCGCGCCCGAAGCGGGCGTCCGACTGCTCCAGGACAAGGTGCCGGAATCGCATGTCGAATTCATGAGCGGCTTCGGCGACACTTTCCGCTTTGGCGATTATCTGTTCGTCCACGCCGGCATCCGCCCCGGCATCGCGCTGGAGGAGCAGGATCGCGCCGACCTGCGCTGGATCCGCGAACCGTTCTTGAGCGATGCCAAGCACCACGGCTTCGTCGTCGTCCATGGTCACACGATCATCGAGAATGTCGAGGAGCGCAGGAACCGGATCGGGCTCGATACCGGCGCCTATCGCAGTGGGCTGCTGACCGCGATCGGAATCGAGGACACGGAGCGCTGGTATTTGCGCAGCGCAGAAGCCCTGCGCTAAGGCGGCCTCATTCGATCGGTCGACATAGTCGGCCGCTTTTATGCTATGGTCGAGACAATTGACCCCCAAAGGATTTGATTCATGCGGAATGTAATGCGTTCGACTTCGACCGGCGGCACAAGAGCGGCCCTCATTGCGGATCGGCGGGGGCTGTCCGTGATGCGGATGATCCTGATCCTCCTGATGATCGCCGCGGCCGCGGCGATGGGCGGCTGCGCCAACAGCCGCGGCGGTCCGATCCCCTA
>Ga0136617_10006173_pt1 | contig 10714 bp, 11 predicted proteins | sample AntDrymUQ3222106_2_FD_129672 | JGI IMG/M metagenome (GOLD analysis project Ga0136617, IMG submission 129672) | Polar desert sand microbial communities from Dry Valleys, Antarctica - metaG UQ322 (21.06) | ecosystem: Environmental > Terrestrial > Soil > Desert | place: Antarctica: Dry Valley...
GAGAGCATCGCTCCGGTCAACAAGATCGTCGGCCCCGGCAACGACTACGTCATAGCGGCCAAACTAGAGGTCTTCGGGGTCGTGGGCATTGATGCCCCGCAGGGGCCGAGCGACGTGGTCGTCATCGCGGACTCGAGCGCCTTCCCCGAGCGAGTCGCCCGCGACCTCATGGCACAGGCCGAGCACCTCTCCGGAGCTTCTTCCGTCCTACTTTCCCCTAGCGCGGAGCTGGTCGAGGCTGTGGAGCCGCTCCTGTCAGGTGAGCCTGCGGAGCACATTTCTCTGGTACGTGTACGAGACCTGGCGCAGGCTGCCGAGATCTCCAACCACTATGCTCCGGAGCACGCGCACGTCATCTCCGAGGACTGGGAAGCGGTGATGAACGACCTTCGGGAGGTCGGTATGGTCGGCGTCGGTGACTTCAGCCCTATCGCGCTCAGCGACTACGCCGCCGGACCTTCCCACGTCCTGCCCACCGACGGAACCGCGGCCTGGGCCTCGCCCCGAAGCGTCAACGACTTCATCACGCACACCAACTACATGCACTTCACCCAGGAAGCCCTCGAAGACCTCGCCCCCCATGTCGAACGGCTTGCCCGTCTAGAGGGGCTCGAAAACCACGCCGAAAGCGTGGCGGTGCGGCGAAAGAACTGATGGAGGACGGGATGGCACGGATCGGCAAAGCGGAGCGAAAGACAGGCGAGACGTCCGTGCGGGTGCGTCTGGACCTCGACGGCGAGGGCACGGCCGACGTCTCCACGGGCGTCGGGTTCTTCGACCACGTCCTGCACCTGCTAGCCCACCACTCCGGCATGGACCTCGCCGTCGAAGCCAAAGGCGACACGTGGGTGGATGACCACCACACCGTCGAGGACACGGGGCTCGTACTTGGGCGCGCCTTCGATGAAGCAATCGGAACCCGCTCAGGTATCACGCGCTTCGCCGACGCGAGCACGCCGCTCATCGAGGCTCTCAGTACGGTTGTTGTCGACCTCGGCGGGCGTTCGCACCTGACCTGCAACCTCGGACCGATGCCAGAGAAGATCGGGACCTTCGATGTAGAGCTGTTCCCAGAGTTCCTGCGGGCCTTCACCCAGTACGGTCACTTCACCCTCCACCTCAACTGCCACTACGGCGAGAACGCCCACCACAAGGTCGAGTCCGGCGTCAAGGCCCTGGCCGTCGCGCTACGGGTCGCCGTCTCCCCGAGAAGTAGTGGCAGCGCCTCTACGAAGGGGGTAATCGATTGAGCAGGTCAGCACGCTACGCCCTTCGGGCTTCGCTGGTCAGCACTTCAGCATACCGCCTCCCTTCGGTCGGCGGCTTGTCAGCCAGTCAGCAAGGGCTTGCGCACGCGGAAGCTGAAATGCTGACAAGGCGGCGCAGCCGCCGTGCTGACAAGCGGAGGCGTCAGCCGTAGCGTGCTGACTAGCTGACATGCTGACTAGCTTGAGCGTAGCGATCGTCGATTACGACGCGGGGAACACGCTCTCCGTCACGCGGGCGCTGGAGCGAGTTGGTGCTGGTGTGGAGCTTACGCAAGATCCCGACCGGGTAGCTTTCGCAGACGCGGTCGTACTCCCTGGCGTAGGGGCTTTCGGAGACTGCATGAGGAAGTTGCGGGATCGCGGGATGGACGAGGCGTGCGGGGAGGCGTTTGTGTCGGGCAAGCCTTTCCTCGGAGTCTGCGTCGCCCTGCAGGTCGTCTTCGAGGCCTCCGAGGAGTCGCCAGGGGTGGAGGGGCTTGGGCTCATGCCAGGGGGAGTCGTGCGCTTTATGGCCTATGATCTCAAGGTACCGCACATCGGGTGGAACGAACTCTCTGTGGTGCGCGATCATCCCGTCCTCCAAGGCCTCGACGGTGAGGCGTTCTACTTCGTCCACTCCTACTACCCCGTGCCGGAGGATTCAGGGGACCTCATCGGCGAGACGGATTACGGGACGCGCTTCTGTTCAGCGGCAGGAAGGGAGAACCTCGTCGCCGTCCAGTTCCATCCGGAGAAGAGCAGCAGGGCAGGCCTGAAGCTGTACGAGAATTTCCTGGCCTGGGCGGGATCGGTTTGAGTGACTTTACCGTCTATCCTGCTATCGACCTGCGCGGTGGGCGATGCGTGCGTCTCAGGCAGGGGGACTTCGGACGGGCCAAGGAGTACGATGCCGACCCCGTCGAGCGCGCCCGCGAGTGGGAGCGTCAGGGGGCTCAGGCGATACACGTCGTCGACCTCGACGGCGCCGAAGAGGGCAGGCTCGTGCAGCTCGAGCTCATCCGCCGTATCGCGGGATCGGTCGGCGTCCCGCTCCAGGTTGGGGGCGGCGTACGCTCCATCGAAGATCTGCGCGCCGTGCGGGGTGCCGGCGCCCTGCGGGTCGTAATTGGGACCGCGGCGGTCGAGGACAGGGACCTGCGGCTGAGGGCGGTCGAGGAGGCTGGTGCTTCGCTCGTCGTCGCCGTCGACGCGCGTGAAGGAGTCGTCGCGACGCACGGCTGGCTGAGGTCGAGCGGGGTCTCTGTCCTTGACCTCTCCAAGGAGTTGGCTGCCGACGGGGTCGCCTCCGTCCTCTACACCGATGTCGCTCGCGACGGCATGAACGCAGGGGCTGCCCTCGAAGGGACCGCAACGGTCGCGAAGATAATCCCCACCATCGCCAGCGGCGGAGTCCGCGGGACCGAGGACGTAGCCACGCTCTCACGGACGCCCGGTGTCACCGGCGTGGTTGTCGGCACCGCGCTCTACGAAAGCAGGGTCACACTCGAGGAGTTGATCGCAAGCGTTCTGGCCTCCGACAGCGCCGAGCAAAAGTCTTGAACCGGAATCCGCAGGATCACTTCCGCGGTGTACAAGCTGGGCGAGCGCAACTCCTACCCCCTGCTCCCGGCACAACCGTCATTCCCGCGCAAGCGGGAATCCACTGCGCCTGGCGCTCTGCGCCTCAATCCAGAAGCAATCTGCCGGATTACGTATGAGCCATACGCACGACGAGCCATCAGCCGTGAGCCCGCAGCAAAAAAGCTGAAGTACTGAAAGCGGGTTTTGGAAGGGTCACCCTTCCAAAACCCGCTTTCAGTACTCGAGGCTTGAAGATCTTGCCTCGCCCTGTTCGTACTTGGCGGATTGGATCGCGCGCCAGGAGAACTTGGAGAGGGCCTCGTCTGTGGGGCCCCTCAGGTCTGGGTCAGCCTCACCGATGGCTTCCCTGGCCACCTCCACCGCGGCGTCGATGGCGGCGTTTATCTCGTAAGCCCGCGCGGCCTGGTACTTGATCCGCAACCCGCGCGGGGTCGCCCGCCCTACCGCGTAGGCGATCTCGTACTCCTCCGTTCGGCTCTCGTGGTCGCCGACGCGCCTGACCGTGCAACTCAACTCCGGCATGCACGCATCCTACCATCTGCGTGACCGCTTGCTTTCCGGTCTGGCTTGCTCGACCGCCCCGACCCAATTGGAGTAGACTAGAGCCGGAGGGCCGTGAACAACTTCTTCGAAACCAGCAAAAAGAAGTCGAAGGGGCGCCGGCTCGGGCGCCCGGCACGCAGAGGACTACGCGCCCTCTTCAACCTCGCTCTGATCCTCGGTATGTCCGCCGCGGTGATTATCGCCTGCCTCTATCTGTTCGTCGTTAGGGAGTACGAGGACGACCTCGGCCGGACCTACCCAGCGCTTGCCGAGAACTCCTACGTCTACGACGTGGATGGTAACAGGGTAGGGGTGATCCCCGTCACCGAGAGCCGCGAGACCGTTGGCTTCAGAGGTCTCGGGGAGCATCTCCCCGAAGCCGTCGTCGCTGTCGAGGACCGGCGCTTCTACGGCCACTTCGGTGTCGACTTCGAGGGGCTCGCCCGTGCGGCCTGGACGGACCTGAGATCCTGGGAGGTGCAGGAGGGCGGCTCAACGATCACGGAGCAACTCATGAAGAACCTCTACGTTCCCGAGGACCAGCGCCTCGACATCACTTTTCGCAGGCGATTTGTCCAGTCCGCGCTCGCGTTCACCTACGAGCGCAAGCACACCAAGAACGAGGTCCTGACCGCCTACTTGAACACCGTGTACTTCGGGGACGGCGCCTACGGAGCTGAGGAGGCGGCGCAGCGCTACTTCGGAAAGAGCGCCCGAGATCTCGACCTCTCGGAGGCGGCGATGCTAGCCGGTCTGCTCCACGCACCTTCGGCCTACGCGACCTGGGATGGTGATCTTATCGTGGAGCCGGTCCGCGGGCGCCGCGACAGGGTACTAATGCTGATGCAGGAACAGGGTATGATCTCCTCCCAAGAGCGCGAGGAGGCCGAGGCTGCGCCACTGGAGTTCGCCCCTGACCCGCCGCCCGAAGACCCGGCGTATACGCCTTTCCTCGAGAAGGTCGGGCGGGAGGTGGAGGAGAGGCTCGGGCCTCGGGCCCTACAACTCGGGGGATTGAGAATTCACACGACGATGGATCCAGACTTCCAGAACGCGGCCGTCGAGACCTCGGATGACGTACTCTTCGAGTCGACCGACCCTTCTGCCGCCGTCGTGACGATAGAGCCTCAGAGCGGCGCCATACGAGCCCTGGCGGGACAGGAAGGGGACTTCAACCTCGCGCTCGACGCCAGACGTCAACCCGGCAGCTCCTTCAAGCCCATCGTGCTCGCCACTGCCCTCAAGCAAGACATCTCCCCGGAGAGCACCTACATTTCCCACGATCTGACCTTCGACTTCGAGGACGAGTACTACGAGATACACAACTACGACTACATAGAGCGGGGAGAGATCTCCGTGTCCGACGCCATGGCGGAGTCGGACAACACGGTCTTCGTGCAGCTCGCCGCCGACGTTGGATTGGACAACGTTGTCGAGGCCGCCGAAGACCTTGGCATCACCACGCCCGTCGACCCCTACCCGTCGACCGCGATAGGCGGCCTGGGTTCGGGTGTCAGTCCGCTCGACATGGCCTCTGCCTACTCGACTTTCGCCGGTGGCGGCATCCATCGGGAGCCTTACTCCATCGAGAGTATCGACAGGAATAGCTACGGCGAGGTCGAGACGGTCTACGACCACCAAATCAGCGGTCGGCGCGTGCTCACGGGCAACGACGCGGCGGTTGCGACCCAGGTCCTCAGGGGCGTTGTGAAGGACGGGACGGCGTCGATGTTCCACGACCTCGACGAGGAGATCGGACATCCCTCAGCGGGCAAGACGGGTACCACGGACAACTTCGCCGACGCCTGGTACGTCGGCTACACACCCCGTCTTTGCACCTCCGTGTGGGTCGGTTATGCGGAAGGCCAACGCACTCTCGTCGGCGTCCACGGCTTACAGGAGCCGAACGGAGAGACCCTACCCATGGACATCTGGTCCGGTTACATGGCCACGGCTACGGCCGGTGACCTAGCGCTCGATTTCCCGGAGGCCGACACGGATGAACTCTACACCGTCGAAGACGTCCCTTCGAGCGGCTTCTGAAGGCGGGTTTTGGAAGGGTTGTCGGATAAGACGAACGCAATCCGCTCCCAACAAAGCTGAGATGCTGAAGTGCTGACAAGCTGAAATGCTGATCTAGAATAGCTCTATGGACTTGCAGAGGCTCTATGCTGGATCTTTTATAGACTGGGAGGTGGTCGCCGCCTCCTGGAACAAGCGCACCGTCCCCTCACGACTACTGCTCTTCGCCGCCCGCCGCTACCTGGAGGAACGGGCCGGTAGCCTCGATTCCGGGCGCGTCGAGATGCTGGCGTCCGCTCCGCTCCCGGAAGAGATCAAACACGCCTTCGCCTCACCGCCTGAACTCGACGCACCCGCATCGCGCCTCTGGGGTGAGTTCGTCGATGCCGCCGTCGCCGCCGAGCTGGAGATGGTCTCATACGGCGAGCGACCGCCGCTGTTGCACGAGCTGCGGGCCGGCCTCGAACAGGCCGCAGGGGAGGCTGGCCCCCTCACCGAGACGGGAAGATGGTTCCTCGCCAGGCGCGACGCCCTTCCGGGAACCGATCTCCCCGAAGATCCTGGATATCTGCCAATATAATCAGCACGCTCCAGCCTTCGGCTTCCGCTAGTCAGCAATTCAGCACGCCGCCTGCGGCGGCTCTTAGCAAGTCAGCCAGGTAGTGCTGTGCCGCCCGGAGCATCGGCGAAACCGCTTCTCGAGGCCTTCCCGGGCGTCCGAACGACCGAAAGCTGAAGTGCTGAAGTGCTGAAACCTATTTACCGGAATTGGCGGCTGCAATACAATCATCGTCATCGGGCTCCGTGTGGGGCGGGCTAACGAGGGATAGGGGTTACTAAGATGGAATCGATACCCAGTGCGAGTTACAGTCTCACCTTGAGGGTCGAGTTTCCGCACGAGGCGGGAGCCCTTGGGAGGATTCTGACGGTCGTAGGGGAGGCGGATGGGCTCGTCGGCGCTGTCGATATCGTGCGGATGCGCCAGGACAGAACCGTCCGCGACATAACCGTCAACGCCCGTGACTCGGAGCATGGTCAGCAGGTGGTCAAGGTCGTCGAGGACCTGCCCCAGGTCAAGGTCATCAACGTCTCGGACAGGACGTTCCTCATGCACCTTGGGGGTAAGATCGAAATCCGCTCCAAGCTCCAGATCCGCACGCGCGACGATCTGTCTATGGTCTATACGCCAGGTGTTGCGCGCGTCTGCAGGGCGATAGCCAGCGACCCTGAGAGGGCTTTCAACCTTACCATCAAACGCAATATGGTCGCTGTCGTCTCTGACGGTACGGCCGTCCTCGGTCTTGGGGACATTGGGCCGCGGGCCGCGATGCCCGTGATGGAGGGCAAGGCGGCGCTCTTCAAGCAGTTCGCGAACGTGGACGCGTTCCCGATCTGCCTCGACACCAAGGATACGGACGCGATAGTCGAGACCGTCAAGAACCTGGCCCCCGCGTTCGGCGGCATCAATCTCGAGGACATCTCGGCCCCGCGGTGCTTCGAGGTCGAGGAGCGCCTCAAGAAGGATCTAGACATCCCCGTCTTCCACGACGACCAGCACGGCACGGCCGTCGTTGTGCTCGCGGCCCTGATCAACTCCCTCAAGATCGTGGGCAAAGAGGTGGAGGGCCTCCGCATAGTCGTGAACGGCGTCGGCGCCTCGGGGGTGGCGTGCGCCAAGATCATCATGGCGGCGGGCGCGAAGAACATCGTCGGCTGCGACTCGAAGGGCATCGTCCACGAGGGGCGCGAGGATCTCAACGAGTCCAAGCGGTGGTTCGCCGCGAACACCAACCCCGAGGGAAGGACCGGCGACCTCTCGGACGCTGTCTCGGGGGCCGACCTCTTCCTCGGGCTCTCCGCGCCCGACGTCCTCACCGTCGAGCACGTCGAGAGCATGAACCCTGATCCGATCATCTTCGCCATGGCCAACCCCGATCCTGAGATAAGGCCCGAGGTCGCGATGGGGAAGGCGAGGATCATCGCCACGGGACGCAGCGACTACCCGAACCAGATCAATAACGTCCTCTGCTTCCCCGGCATCTTCAGGGGCGCCCTCGACGTCAGGGCCCACGAGATAGACGAGCCGATGAAGCTCTCCGCCGCCGAGGCGATAGCCGGCGTGATCCCGGGTGAAGACCTCTCGGAGGACTACATCATCCCCTCCGTCTTCGACGAACGGGTCGCCCCCGCCGTCGCGGAAGCGGTCGCCGAGAGTGCCAAGGAGACGGGCACTGCCAGGCGCATCCAGGAGCGCGCTGAGACCGGACTGACGGGGACGAGCTTCTAAGAGTGATTCGGGCAAGGTCACCGACCTTGCCCGAATCACGCATTCAGCTATAAGCCATCAGCTTTTTGTTCTTGCTGACCGCTGAAAGCTTCGTAGGTGTCGCGTCTGGACTTCTCTTGGTTGCGGAATAGAATCTGGGTATGAGGAAGGTGTGCCAGATCTTCGTTTGCGCCACACCAGGTGAGGGACGCTGCGGCGCGAAGGGGGGCGGCGAACTGCTCGCGGCTTTCAGAGACGAGGTGGAAGTGCGTGGCATACCGCCGTCTACGGTGCTCCGCAACGTTTGCACCCGCCGCCACGAGGAAGGTCCTGTCGTCTTCGTCTACCCCGACGACGTCTGGTACACCAGCGTAACACCAGAGGACGTGCCCGGAATAGTCGAGCGCCACCTGGCGCCGATGCGAGTCGAGACGTAGATCAGCAAGTCAGCAAGTCAGCACGCTCCGGCCTTGCGGCCTCCGCTTGTCAGCATTTCAGCCAATCAGCTTAGTACGGATGCGCGCCCCGCGCTTTCGCACGAGAGATTCGCTCGCCATACCCGGTCGGTTGCCGGGGTGACGCGCCATCCCTGGAAGCAGCTGAAATGCTGAGAGCCGCCGCAGGCAGCGTGCTGACTAGCTGACTGGCCCAAACCCCAGCCGACCGAGCGTTCGCTCCATCGCCCAGTCTGCACCCGTGAGTATCCTGTCGCGCCGGCTCTTCATGTAGTAGAGGAGGACACTTCTGTAGAGCGCCTGTGCTGCAGGGCCCCGCAGCCTGAGGCCGACGGCGTCGGCCACGGCGCTCTCGGGACCGAGGCTCACTACGTAGCCCCGGTCGAACAAGCGGAAAGGCGGCCTGCCGCGCTTGCTCCGCGCGCCACGCAACCGGCGCTTTAGGTCGCGTGCGACCCACGGTCCCTGCTGCACGGCGACGGAGGCGGTAGGGGGCATGGGACCGATGCGCGGGTCGGTGTACACTCCGGCGTCACCGAGAACGTAGACCTCGGGATGATCCGGCAGGGTGAGGTGCTCGCCCACATGCGCGCGGCCTGCCGCGTCGTGCTCCCCTGGCAACGCCCGCACCAGTGGCGGAGCCTCTACACCGGCCGTCCACACCCTGGTGGCTGATTTCAGCCAGTCTTTGCCGGCAAGGACGCCCTCGGCGCTCGCCTTCACTACGGGCGAGTTCAGGCGTACCTCGACGCCGAGGCCAGAGAGAGTCTTCCTTGCGACCCTATCGAAGTAGGGGTCGAGCCAGTCCATCAGGCGGTGCGTACCCTCGATTAGCACCACCCGCGGTTCTTCGGGTGGCCTGCGGTGGGATCGCTTCCCGAGATAGTCGAAGAGGGCGGCCACCTCGGCCGCCACCTCCACGCCGGTCGCCCCGCCGCCGACGATAGCCACGGTCAGGATGCCAGGTGGCGGTGGCGGCCCAGGGCTTGTGGCGCGGCGCCAGGCATCGCTCAGGGCGCCGCGCAGGCGCAGCGCATCGTCCAGGGTCCAGAAGGGCTGGAAGTAATCCTGTAGTAGCGGCCCCGGCTCGGCCTCGACGCTGCCAGGGCTCAGGACCAGATACTCGTAGCCAACGGGGCCTTCCGGGGTTTCCAGGGTCTTCTGGGCGAGGTCTATACCCGAGACTTCCGAGTGCAGGAATTCGCAGGCGCCGGCGCACAAGGGTGCGATGGGTGAGCTTACGCTCCTCGGATGCACGCGGCCGACCGCGACCTCGTGGATCAGGGGCACGAAAGTGTACTCTTCCCTGCGATCGATAAGCAGGGTCTCGCCTGGCCTTCGCAAAACCGGAGGAAGGTGCCTGAGCAGAGATGCTCCGGCGAACCCGGCGCCGAGGACGACCACGCGCGCACCGCGCCGGACGCTCACGCTACGGGTCATCCGCAACAGCGTCCTTCCAACACGTTCCTATCTCCTTCGACACACTCGACATGTTACGGGAGTATATCGGTCGTGGTGCCTTGCCTCGGCGAGACGCTTTACAAAACGCGCGTCCGAACGTAGACTGCACGGACCGCCAGCGGAAGGGGCGCCGGCGGCCTAAGGGGTGTCAGGAAAACGGGGAACGACCCCTCCGGGGGCTAGAAAGGGACCGTCTTGGTGATGAAGGAGGGAATGGGTCTGGGAGACATCGCCCCCGGGCTCATCGTGAGGCACACCAACCGTCGTCTGGGAAAGCTGGATCCGTGCGAAGCTTGCGAACGTTTGATCTCCGGCCGCATCTCGTTTTCGGAGTTTGTGGATCAGGTCGGCGAAGAGTACAAGGAGCTCCTTGATTTCATGATGGACAACGACCTGCACCCTGGACGCCCCGAGGAGGTGCTTTTCTGCATAGACTGCCACGCGGGCCTCTATGACCGTACCCTCCTTCGCTCCCAATTGGAGTACCTCTACAGCCACGGCAGGCGCGAGAGTATCGGCTGAGCGGGAACGAAGACAAGACGGCGTAGAACCTTCGTTCCGGTCTGTGGAGAGAGCGGGAGGTACAGTACCATGAACGACGAGATGCAGAAGCGTGTGATCTCGATCCTGTCGACGGGGATCGCCTACGTGCTTGCGAGTCAGCTCGCAGACAGGCTGATACAGGAACCGGAGATCCGCGGCGTCAGGGATGACGTGAAGGAAGCGGTACTCCAGGCAGGGTTCTCGCTGGCTTCGACGATCATCGCCTCCTTAATTATCCGGCGGGTCGTGAGCAGCCGCTGGAGCTCATAAAGAGGAGGGCGGCACACCCGCGGATCATGCGAGAGCCCCCGTTCTTGCGTTATCATGGCTACCATGGGCATCACATTGATAGTCTTGTTCGTCGCGGTTGCTGTGATACTCGCCGCCTCCGTCGCGCTCGGGCGCGACGCCAGGGAAGTCGAGAGCGCCCGCGACACTGAGTATCTGGAACTCGAGGGGGCGTGGATCCGCTACAACGTCATCGGCGGGGGGCCCGCGGTCGTACTCGTACACGGCTGGTTATCCTCGTCCCGCATCTGGGAGCAGCTCGCAGGGCGTCTGGCGCAGCGCTTCAC
>Ga0136617_10006174_pt1 | contig 10713 bp, 9 predicted proteins | sample AntDrymUQ3222106_2_FD_129672 | JGI IMG/M metagenome (GOLD analysis project Ga0136617, IMG submission 129672) | Polar desert sand microbial communities from Dry Valleys, Antarctica - metaG UQ322 (21.06) | ecosystem: Environmental > Terrestrial > Soil > Desert | place: Antarctica: Dry Valley...
CGATCGATCCCGCACGCCGGAACACCACCGGAACCATGGTTGCGAGCCCGGCGCCCAGGCACGCGAAGCCCACCAGGGCGGCGGCGGGCGTGCCCACCAGCAGCGCGAAGGCCACTCCTCCGGCCCCGAGCAGCCCTCCGCCACGCAGCAGTCGCTCGGAGCCCAGCGCCTCTGCCATCCGGTCGCCGACCAACCGCCCGACCGTCATGGCGACGCTGAAGGCGGCGAAGGCCAGGGCGGCGACCGCGGGAGCGCCGCCGAGCGCATCCTCGACGTACACCGCACTCCAGTCCCCGGCTGCCCCCTCGGCCAGCAGGCAGGCGAAGCCGATGGCGCCGAGGGCCCACAACCGTCGCGGCGGGCGGACCAGGAGAGTCGGGCGCTCGTCCTCGCTGTCGGCGTCCGAAGGCAGCAGCGCACGCCCCGCGAACAGCCCGGCGAAGGCGCACAGACCCGACGCCAGCGCCAGGTGGACGCGGACGTCGAGCTCCGCGCCCGCCGCCACGGCGCTCGCGAGCGCCCCGAGGAGCGCCCCGAAGCTGAAGCCCGCGTGGAAGGACGAGAGGATGGACCGCGTGCCGCGCTTCTCCACCGCGACACCGTGGGCGTTCATGGAGACGTCGAGCACCCCCATGGCGACGCCGAAGAGGAGAGTCGCCGCGAAGGCCGGCGCGGGCGACGTGAAGAGGGCGGGCAGCGGAACCACGACGCACGCGCCCGCGAGCCCCGCTCTGGTCGTCCATCGAGAACCGAGCCGTGCCGACCACCAGCCCGCCAACGGCATGGCCACCAGCGCGCCGATGGCGATCCCGGCGAGAACCAGCCCGAGCCCCGCTTCACCGACGCCCAAGCGCTCCTTGACTGCGGGGATGCGGGCCGCCCACGAACCGAACAGCAGGCCGTTGAGCAGGAAGATGGTCGTGACGGCCACCCGGGCACGCCGGGTCACGGTTGCAGCTTGGGAGTCCACGCCCGACACCCTATGAACGGATCAGGTGCGCAAGGAGCGAAGCGCGGGGTAGAGCGCTCGAAACTGCGGAAGCAGATCCGCGTAGGCGCGCACGAGCACGGGATCGGGCTCCACCGTCGCGGTCACGCGAACGCACTCACCCACGGCCTCCTCGACGTCTGAGAACGTGCCTCCTGCGACGCCCCCGAGCAGCGCTGCCCCGTACGCCGCGCCCTCGTCGACCGCCATCCGCTCGAGCGGCAGCTCGAGCACCGAGGCGATGATCTGGAGCCAGGTCTCAGACCGCGCCCCACCCCCCGAGACCCGCGCCCGCACCGGTTCGACGCCCATGCCGACCATCAGGTCGAGCGAATCGCGCAGCCCGAACGCCACGCCCTCGAGCACCGCGCGCGTGAGAGCGCCTCGATCGTGGCGGAGCGACAGCCCGACGAAGGCGCCGCGGGCGTCGGGGTCGGCGTGCGGCGTGCGCTCCCCGGCCAGGTAGGGCAGGAAGGTCAGCCCTTCGACGCCGGCTTCCCAGGCGTCGGCCTCTCCCACGTGCTCGGCGAACGACGCGCCTGCACCCATGGCGTCGCGCAGCCAGCGAAGCGAGCCCGCGGCGGAGAGCATCACGCCCATGGCGTGCCAACCGCCCGGCACCGCGTGGCAGAACGCGTGCACCCGTCCCTCGGGCTCGGCCGCGAACTCGGGCAGGGCCGCGAAGACCACGCCTGAGGTACCCAGCGCCACCGACAGCGGGCCGCCTGCGCCCATCACGCCGACGCCGACCGCCCCCGCGGCCTGGTCGCCCGCGCCGACCGCCACGGGAACCCCGTCGCTCGTCTCCCCCGCCCGCTCTCCTGACTCGAGCACGGGCGGCAGCCACTCCGCGGGAAGCGCGAGTGCATCGAGGACCTCATGGCTCCAGCGCCGCCCGGCCACGTCGAAGAGCAGCGTTCCCGACGCGTCGGCCGGGTCCATCGCCTTCTCGCCCGTCAGCTTCAAGCGAACGTAGTCCTTGGGTAGGAGGACGGACTCGATCCGCTTGAAGGTCTCGGGCTCCTCGTCGCGCAGCCAGAGCAGCTTGGGTGCCGTGAAGCCGGTCAGTGCCCGGTTGCCGGTCAGCCCGATGAGCCGTTCGAGCCCGACGCTCGCTTCGATCTCGGCGCACTGCGCACCCGTTCGCTGGTCGTTCCACAGGATCGCGGGTCGCAGGACCTCGTCGCCGGCTCCCAGCGCCACGAGCCCGTGCATCTGCCCGGACAAGCCGATGCTCGTTGGCGGGTGGTCGCTCGACAGCTTCCCGAGCACGACCTGCGTCGCGCGCCACCAGTCCTCGGGATCCTGCTCGGACCAGCCCGGCCGCGGGGTGGAGAGGGGGTACTCCTGCTCGGCAGAGGCGATCACCTCGCCGTCCTCCGAGACGGCGAGGCCCTTGACCGACGTCGTCCCGACGTCCAGCCCGATCAGGTTCACCTAGGCGCCCAGTGCGGCGAAGACGATCTCGTTGGCGCGCATCGCGTCCTTGCGGCTCTGCGCCTCGAGCAGGGCCGCGTCGTCGATCCGGCCGGCGACCGAGTCGATGAACTTCCAATTGCGGACGCTTCGTCGCACCGCCTCCACCTGATCCTCCGTGTAGGGGTAGAGATCGAAGCCGAGGCGCTCACCGTTGTCGCCGTACCCGGCGCGACGCAGCTCGACGGCCAGCTCGAGCGTCTCCATGAAGGCGGTCGCGCCGACGATGTTGTCGTCGTCGAACGTCCCCCAGCCCGAATTGCCGTGCTGATGGCCCAGCAGACCCTCCGCGGCCAGCAGCGCCGCGTACTCGGGCAGGTGCTCGCCGTTCATGATCAGGTGCTGCCAGTCCATGTTGACCTTGACGTTGTCGATCCCCTGGGCCCGCAGCTTGTGGATGATGTGGAGCGTCATCCCGATGTTGCCCATGTGGATCTTCATGGCGGGCTCCGAGTTCTTGTGCTCGAGGAACAGCGTGACGCCGTGCTTGGCGCAGCCCTCGGCGGCGGCGGCGATGCCCTCGATGAGCCACTCCCAGCTCTGCGCGTAGAGGGTCTGGAAGGGATAGTTGTAACCCTCGATCCCGGGCCAGATGATGAAGTGGGCACCGAGCCCGCCCGCGAAGTCGACCCCCGCCAGCGTGCGCCGGTTGGCTTCCGCCCTGACGCCGGCGTCAGGCGCGACCATCCCGCCGCGCCCGAAGATCGGGTCCAGGTGAAGGCCGGACGCCACGGCGTAGATACCGTGACCGTCGAGCGCTGAGCGGACCTCGTCGAGGTTGTCCTCGGACAACTCTTGCGGATAGTGGAACTCGTAGTCGTCCATCTCGTCGCCGAGTCCGGCGACCGCTCGGGCGACACGTTCGGCCGTGCTCTCCGCGCCGGCGTCGGGCTGGTAGCCGCCCGGCACGAAGCGCGTGACCATTCCGCTCAAGGCCCAGATTCCGAGACTCATCTTCATGGCGTTTCTCCGGCTTCGGCTGAGGCGTACAGGGCTTGGATGATGGCGGCCTGGGCGAGCGCGTCCTCGCGGCCCCACCGCGGGGGGGAGCCCGCGGCGACACGGGCGAACTCCTCGAGCTCCGCGGCGTAGGCGTCCACCGCCTCGACTTCGATGCGCTCGACTCCGTCATCGCCATCGCGTCGGAGCTCGATGACCGGTTCACGCCCGTGCCAGGGATCCGAGAGCCGGATCACGCCCTCCTCGCCCACGGCCTCGAGATCATGCCGCCGCGCAGCCTGAAAGGAGCATTCGAACTGGGCGAGCACGTCACCGGGAAAGCGCAGGGTCGCCGCGAACGCGACGTCGACCCCGTCCCCCCCGATCACCTGCTCACCGTGGACGCGCTCCGGCTCGGCACCGGTGATGAAGCGCGCGCCGCTGACGCAGTAGCAGCCGAGGTCCATGAGCGACCCGCCGTCGAGCGCCCGCAGCATGCGGATGTCCTGCTGATCGGTGAGCGGGAACGAGAACCCCGCCCGGATGGAGCGCAGCGTCCCGATCGCCCCGCTGTCGAGCAGCTCACGGAGCTTCGCGGCCTGGGGTGTGTGGCGCCACATGAAGCCCTCCGCGAGAACGCGGCCGGAGGCGTCCGCAGCGTCGAACGCCTCCTCGACGTCGGCGACCCGACGCCCCAGGGGCTTCTCGCACAACACGTGCTTTCCGGCTTGCAGCGCCTTGATCGACCATTCGGCGTGCATCGAGTTGGGCAGCGGGTTGTAGACCGCGTCCAGTTCGGGATCGGCCAGCAGGGCCTCGTAGGAGCCGTGCCACCTGGAGGCTCCGATCAGGGCGGCGTGGGCCCGGGCTCGGCCCTCGTCGCGCGAGGCCACGGAGACCACCTCGGCGGCGTCCGTTGCCCGCGCCCCGTGCGCAAGCGCTCCTCCGATCCGGGCTGTCGACAGCAGGCCCCAGCGCAGGGCCGTCACGCTCGACCCGATTGCGCTCGGCCCTTGCGCGACACGGAGTCGACCGTCACCGCGGCGAGCAGCACGAGCCCCGTCACGACGAACTTGGTACCCGAGCTCAGCCCGAGCAGCCCGAGGCCGTTGTCGATCGACGCGATGACGAGCGCGCCGAGCACCGCGCTCTTGATGTTGCCGCGACCGCCGAAGAGGCTCGTTCCGCCGATCACCGCTGCGGCGATCGAGTAGAGCAGGATCTGCCCGCCGCCCGCGCCCGGGTCGACCGACCGCAGCCGCGAGGCGAGGATGATGCCGCCGAGCGCCGCCATCAGGGAGCAGATGGCGAACACCTGGATCTTGATCCGGTCCACGTTGATGCCCGCCCGGCGGGCGGCCTCCGCGTTGCCGCCGACCGCGTACACGTGGCGGCCGAACCTCGTCCGGTTCAGGACGAACGTCCAGAACAGGAAGAGGACGGCGAGCAGCACCAGGACGTAGGGAATCCCGCGGTCCTGGTTGGCGAACAGCACCACCCCGAACAAGATCACCGCGAGCCCCGCCACGCGCAACGCGAGCAACACGGGCGGGTCGGTGGGCAGGCCGGCCGCCTGGCGCGAGCGGCGCGAGATCAGAAGCACACCGGCGTAGAGGCCGACCGCCACGAGCGCCGCGATCAACGCCGTCGAATCGGTGAGGAAGTTGTTGCTGAGGCCGATCACGAAGTCGTCCTGAAGCACCACCGTGCCGCGCTGGCCGATGAGCAGGAGCACCACCCCGTTCCATCCGAGCAGCCCGGCGAGGGTGACGACGAAGGAGGGGATGCCGACTTTGGTGATGAGCAGCCCGTGAAGGGTCCCGATCACGACTCCCGCCGCGAGGGCCGCCAGAATGGCGAATCCGGCGGGCAGCGCCGACTCGTCCGGCAGCAGCAGGAGCGCGCAGAGCACCCCGGCCACCCCGCTCACGTAACCGACCGAGAGGTCGATCTCGCCGAGCAGCAGGACGAACACCACGCCCATGCCGATGGTCGTGATCGCCGCGGCCTGCACGATCAGGTTGACGAAGTTGCCCGAAGTGAGGAAGCGGTCGTTCTGGGACTGGAAGACGATGGCGATGATGACCAGGCCGATGATGATCGGCAGGGAGCCGAGCTCCCCGGCCCGCACGTCCGACCACCAGCGGCGGGCGTAGTCGCCCACTCCTTGGCCGGCGGGCGCGGCGGTGGGCGGTGAGCCCGGAGGCGTCTGGGCGGCGGCGGCGGTGCTCATGCGGACAGGACCTCCTCTGCGTCGGCCTGGCCCGGGACCTTCGAGAGCTTGCCGGCCGTGATGGACTCGACGACCTGGGTCTGGGTGACGTCGGCGACGCGGTGCTCGGCGACGTTCTGGCCAAGGCGCAGCACCGTGACGGTGTCGGCCACCTCGAAGACGTCGTGCAGGTTGTGGGAGATGAGCACCACGGCGAGGCCGTTCTCGCCCAATCGGCGGACGAGATCGAGCACCTGACGGGTCTGCGCGACCCCGAGGGCCGCGGTCGGCTCGTCGAGGATCACGAGCTTCGAGTTCCACATCACGGCCTTGGCCACGGCGACGGACTGGCGCTGCCCGCCCGAGAGCCCCGCGACAGTCTGTCGGACGGAGCGGATGGTGGTCACCGACAGGGAGGCCAGGGTGTCTGACGCCTTCTTCTCCATCGCCGTCTCGTCGAGCCGGCGCAGCGGCCCGAGCTCCTCGCGCCCGAGGAACATGTTCTGGACCACGTCGAGGTTGTCGGCCAGCGCCAGATCCTGGTACACGACCTCGATGCCCAGGTCGGCCGCGTCCTTGGGCGAGCCGATGGAGACGGGCTTGCCTTCGAAGCGGATCTCCCCCTCGCTGATCGGGTGGATGCCCGCGATGCACTTGATGAGCGTCGACTTGCCGGCACCGTTGTCGCCCACCAGCGCCATGACCTCGCCCGCCGCGACGTGGAAGTCGACCTTGTAGAGGGCCTGGACGGCGCCGAAGCTCTTGGAGACACCCTCGAGCTCGAGCACCGGCCCGGCCCCGCCCCGCGCGTCCTGCGCGCCGGGCGAGCCCTCGGCCGCCACTAGACGCCTGCTTCCTCGCAGAGCGAGGCGACCTTGCCCGTGCAGATCTCCTCGCGCTTGAGGAACCCGTCCTTGATCACCGTGTCGGCGATGTTCTCCTTGGTCACCGTGACCGGCTTGAGCAGCGCGGACGGGACCTTGCGCGAGCCGTCGTCGGTCTCGCCGTTGACCAGGCCGGCCGGCGGCTCCTCGCCCTTGGACAACGCGATGGCCAGCTTGGCGGCGGCGTCGGCCTCCGCCTTGATCGCCTTGTAGACCGTCATGCACTGATCGCCGTTGAGGATATTCTGGATGCCTTCGGCCGTGGCGTCCTGCCCCGTGACGGGGATCTGGTCGAGCTTACGCTGCTTGAGGGCGGAGATCACCGCGTTGCCCAGGCCGTCGTTGGCCGCGAGCACGCCATCGATCTCGTTGTTCTCCTTCTGCAGCATCTGCTCGAAGATGGTCAGCGCCTGCTGGTTGTCCCAATCGGGGACGGACTGGTCGGCCACCTTGGTCGCCTCGCCCGAGTCATAGAGCGGATCGAGAATGGAGTCGTAGCCCTCCTTGAAGAGCGTCGCATTGTTGTCGGTCGGGGAGCCGTTGAGCTCGGCGATCTTCGGCTTCTCCGTTCCGGCCTCCGTCAGGCAGTCCACCAGGCCCTGGCCCTGGAGCTTGCCCACCTCGACGTTGTTGAAGGAGACGTAGTAGTCGGCCTGCCCCTTGAGAGTGAGCCGGTCGTAGTCGATGACCTTGGCGCCCTGGGCCTTGGCGTTGGCCTGGATGGCGGCGCCCGATCCCGAGTCGAGGTTCGTGAGCAGCAGGATCTTGGCGCCGTTCGTGATCGCCTGCTCGGCCTGCTGCTGCTGGGTGGACTTGTCGCCCTCGGCATTCTGGACCGTCGCGGGGACGCCCGCCGACTTGAAGGCAGCCTGCAGCAGCGGGCGGTCCTGGGTCTCCCAGCGCGTCGACGACTGCGTGTCGGGCAGGAGCACCGCCACCTTCTGCGCCTTCTTCTCCTCCGAGGCGGCCGAGCCCCCGCCGGCGGCCTCGTCGTCGTCGCCGCCGCACCCGGCGAAGCCGAGGGCGACGGCCGCTGCAACGCTCGCGAGCGATCGCCGCCTGCTGTGGATCATGGGCACTTCAGACCTCCTGATGGGGTTTGTGGTCATGCGATGCGCGCCTCGTGGATCGGCGTCGCGAACAACGGATCAGATTGATGGATCACGAGAGCCAATGCGCCGAGCACTTCCGCGCGCTCGCCGAGAACGCTCGGAACGATCGAGACGGCGTCCGCGGCGGCCGCGATCGCGTACCGGCGCACGCCTTCGCGCAGCGGGTCGAGCAGGACGTTCCCGGCCTGGGCCAACCGCCCGCCCACCACGATCAGCTCGGGATTGAGCTGATTGCAGAGGTTGGCCAGCGCACGACCCGTGACGCGTCCGGCGTCGCCGATCACCCGCCGGGCACCCGCGTCGCCTTCTGTCGCCAGCTCGAGCATCCGCGCCATCGAGACCGTCTCACCGCGAGCGTGGGAGACCAGCTCTGCGAGGGCGGGACCCGCGGCGAAGGTTTCGAGGCACCCGCGGTTGCCGCAGCGGCACAGGGCGCCGGACTCGTCTACGAGCGTGTGACCCATCTCGCCGGCGGTTCCCACCGCGCCGCGGAACAGCCGCCCGTTCAAGAACAGGCCGGCGCCGATGCCCGAGGACATCATCAGGTAGACGAGATTGCTCGCACCGCGGCCGGCGCCGAAGGCGGCCTCCGCCAGCGCTCCCAGGTTGGCGTCGTTCTCGAGCCGCACCGGCACACCGAGGCGGGCCTGCATCCCCTCCTGGGCCTCCACGTCGATCCAACCCGGCAGGATCGCCGAGGCGTGCGCGCGCCCCGTGACGTGGTCGATCGGTCCCGAGAGGCCCATGCCGGCACCGATCACCCGGCCCCGCTCGATGCCCGCCTCCGCAAGCAGATCTCCCGCAAGCTCGGCAGCGGCGTCGAGGCCGGAGGAGCCGGCGTGGTCGACGTCGATCTCGCGCTCCACCTCCCCGATGACCTCGGAGGAGAGATCCGCCAGGGCGACCCGCAGGTGGCTGTGCCCGAAGTCGACGCCGAGGGCGACGCCCGCCGACTGGTCGAGGGAGATCATCACCGGAGGCCGCCCGGCGTGAGCGGCGCGGTCGTGCTCCGCGCGCTCGGTGACCAGGCCGGCGGAGAGCAGGTCGGTCACGAGGCTCGAGACGGTCGTGCGTGACAGGCCGGTCTGCCGGGCGATCTCGGCGCGGGAGATCACGCCCTCACGCCGCAACGTCTCGACGACCCGGGAGCGATTGCCCTCGCGGAGGGCCTCCAGGGACCCGGTCTTGGCCAGCGACACGCGCTGACCCTCTCAAGTGATGCGACCGTTTGTCAAGAGTGCGTTGAAACCCGACCGGCTTTTGCGGCGTGAACGTGCGGAGAGCGGAAGAAGTCGGGCCACGGGGCTGCCACAATGGACGTCATGGATCGCCAGTCGCAGTGGTTGCCGCCGGTACCCGCTACGGAGTCACTCCCCCCGGCGCGCCCCCAACCCACCCAGCCACCGTCCCTCCTGCGGCGGGCTCTGGGTCCGCTGTTCGTGATCGGGGCCCTGATCGTCAAGTTCGGCAAGGTCGCCCTGCTGTTCCTGACGAAGGCCAAGTTCCTTGCCACGTCGCTGTCCATGCTGGTGTCGATCGGCGCCTACGCGCTGATCTGGGGTTGGAAGTTCGCGGTCGGCTTCGTCGCGCTGCTCTTCGTCCACGAGATGGGGCACTACATTCAGCTGCGCCGCGAGGGCGTCAAGCCGTCGGGGATGCTCTTCATCCCCTTCCTCGGCGCCGTCGTGGGAGCTCGGTCGCTCGGCGGCAGCGCGCTGGCCGAGGCGCGCGTCGGCCTCGCCGGACCCATCCTGGGCTCGCTGGCCTGCTTCGCGCTGGTTCCGATCGCCATCTCCACCGGCGACGACTTCTGGCGCGCCCTGATCTTCACGGGCCTGTTCCTCAACCTCCTGAACCTCATGCCGGTCGTTCCGCTCGATGGCGGCCGCGCGATGGCGGCGATGGCGCCATGGATGTGGTTCGTCGGCTTCGGTGGGATTGTCCTGCTGTTCTTCATCGCCCCCAATCCGGTCCTCATCCTGATCATCCTGCTCGGTGGAATGGAGACGTGGCGCCGCTGGAAGCATCGGCGTGAGGGCGAGGAGGGCAACGCGGCCTACTACGACGTCAAGCCCGTTCACCGCCTCCTGGTCGGACTGGTGTACGTGGGGCTGATCGCCGTTCTGGCGGTCGGGATGGACCTGACCTTCGTGGACCGCTCCGACCAGATCTAGACGCTCTTGGTCTTGCGTGACGTGGGAGCCCGCCGGTCTCGCAGGGATCTGATCGCCGCGGCCGGTGCCGCTGTGGCCCTGGCCGGGTGCGGCGGCTCGGACCGCGAGCCGCCGCGCGAGCGCGATGACGCGCCCACGGCCCCGGCCGACCTCGCCATCCTTCGCTTCGCGTTGACGCTCGAGTACTTCACGGCCGACTTCTATGAGCGACTGCTCGCCGAGCGGACGCTCGAAGGCTCAGACCGAGACGTCGTCAAGGGATTGCGCGACGACGAGGAGAAGCACATCGATGCGCTCGAGGGGCTGGTGGACGAGCTCGGGGGAACGCCGCCCGGCCGGCCACTTCCCGACTTCGACAAGCTCCTGAGCGGCCAGCCCGAAGCCGTCCTGGGCCGGGTGTCAGAGCTCGAGGACCTCGGCGCGGCGGCCTATCTCGGCCAGGTCCCGCTAGTGCAGGACAAGGACGTCCTTGCCGCCCTCCTGTCGATTCACTCCGTGGAAGGGCGCCACGCGGCCGCGCTCGGTCATCGTCTCGGACGCTCGTTCGTGCCCGACGGCGCGCTCGCCCGGCCCCTTGACGCCCGAACGGTCCGGGCGCGCATGGCCGGCTTCGAGCTATGAGCGACAGGCTCGGCGGCCGCGGGCGCGACATGACACGCCACGCCTTCCTGATCTCGGCCGCCATGTCGGTCGGCGCCGCCGCAGGTCCGGGGGCACGCGTCGCCTTCGCCCAGACTGGGGGCGGCGATTCCGACATCCTGAACTTCGCGCTCACGCTCGAACTGTTGGAGTCGCGGTTCTACGAACGCGGCCTCGATCTCGTCGAGGATCTCCGTGACGAGGAGCGGACTGTGCTCGCCGAGCTGCGCGACAACGAGTCCGAGCATGTCCGCATCCTCAGCCGCCTCATCCGTGGGCTTGGCGCCAC
>Ga0136617_10006175_pt1 | contig 10712 bp, 9 predicted proteins | sample AntDrymUQ3222106_2_FD_129672 | JGI IMG/M metagenome (GOLD analysis project Ga0136617, IMG submission 129672) | Polar desert sand microbial communities from Dry Valleys, Antarctica - metaG UQ322 (21.06) | ecosystem: Environmental > Terrestrial > Soil > Desert | place: Antarctica: Dry Valley...
CAGGAAGGGGTTCGCAATCGGGCGTTTCTGGTCTCTGGGGGCGGCTTGCCGCACCCCCTCATCGAGGAGAGAGGTTCGACATCGTGGCCCGTGAGTTACTGATCACACCCGAGGGGCTGAAGAAGCTCAAGGTGGAGCTCGAGGAGCTGCAGACCGTGCGTCGCCGCGAGGTCGCGGAGCGGATCAAGGAGGCGCGCGAGTTCGGTGACATCTCCGAGAACTCCGAGTACGACGATGCCAAGAACGAGCAGGCGATGCTCGAGCAACGGATCGCGCAGATGGAGGAGCGCGTGCGCCGGGCAACGGTGATCGAGAAGAAGGACATCGACACCAGCACGGTCTCCGTCGGCGTCAAGGTCCACGTCAAGGACCAGAAGAGCGGCGAGGGCCGCAAGTTTCAGGTCGTCGGCTCGGCGGAGGCGAATCCCGCCGAGGAGAAGCTCTCCCACGAGTCGCCGATCGGCAAGGCGCTGATGGGTCGCAAGCGCGGCGAGATCGTCTCGGTCGAGGTCCCTCGCGGCCCGAAGCGAGAGCTGAAGATCACCAAGATCGAGGCGGCGTAGATCATCTCCGGCGTCCGCGTCGGGCGATCGGGGCGTCTAAGTGCAGGTCCATCAGCTCGACGTCGATCAGCCGTCCGAGCTTCTCGCCCGCGCGACGCTGGGTGCCGATCGAGCGGAAGCCGCAGGCCTCGTGGATCGCGATGCTCGCCGTGTTCGGCAGGGCGATCCGCGCCATCACCACCACGACCCCGCTGCCGCGGGCGCGTTCGACCAGCGCCTGCAGGAGCGCCGCGCCGATGCCGCGACCCCGATGATCGGCGTGGACGTACTCGGAGACCTCGCCCGTGCGCCGGTACGCACCGCGCGGCGACCAGGCACTGAGCGACGCCCAGCCGACGACCGAGCACTCGGCCGAGGCGACCAGCACCGGGTGAATCGGCTCCCGGTCGGTGAGCCAGCCGTCGTCGACCCCCACCTTCCGTGGCTCGAGGTCGAAGGTCGAGATCCCGTGCTCGACCTCGCGGTTGTAGATCTCGAAGATGCGCGGCAGGTCGGCCGCTGTTGCGTCCCGGATCTCAATGGCGCCGGCGCTCATCCGAAAAGGCTAGCCACGAGGCGCGCAACGCATTGACTACGCTCGGCGGCGGATGACGGAGGACGCAGATCAGAAGCCGACCGCGTCCGAGGAGTCGGCGCTGATCGCGGAGCGGCGCGGCAAGCTCGGGCGGCTGCGCGACGAGGGCCTCGAGCCCTACCCCGCCGGCTATCCCGGCCGGGAGCCGATCGCCGCAGCCCGCGCCGCCCATGAGGGACTCGGCGATGGCGAGGAGACCGATTCGCGACACCTGGTCGCGGGCCGGATCGTCGGTCGCCGGGGGCACGGCAAGGCCGCCTTCATCGACCTGCGGGACGGCACCGGCCAGATCCAGCTCCACTCGCGGGCCGACGTCCTCGGCGACCATCAGCACGAGCTCCTGGTCGACTCCGACATCGGCGACTTCGTGGGGGTCGAGGGAATCGCGTTCAAGAGCCGCCGCGGCGAGCTCAGCCTGCGGCTGGAGGCCTGGCATCCGCTGGCCAAGGCGCTGAGGCCGCTACCCGACAAGCACGCCGGCCTCTCCGACGTCGAGCTCCGCTTCCGCCACCGCGAGCTCGACCTGATCGCCAACCCCGAGGTGCTCGAGCGCTTCAAGCTGCGCGCGGCGACGATCGCCGAGATCCGGCGGACGCTCGACGACGACGGCTTCGTCGAGGTCGAGACCCCGGTGCTGCAGCCGCTCTACGGTGGGGCCCTGGCGCGCCCGTTCACGACCCACCACAACGCGCTCGACCGCGACCTCTATCTGCGGATCGCCACCGAGCTGTACCTGAAGCGCTGCATCGTCGGGGGCATCGACCGGGTCTACGAGCTCGGCAAGGACTTTCGCAACGAGGGCGTCTCGCCCAAGCACAACCCGGAGTTCACGATGCTCGAGTGGTACGAGGCCTATGCCGACTACGAGGACGCTGCGAGGCGCCTGGAGGCGCTCGTCGCTGGAGTCACGCAGAAGGTCTTCGGGAGCCTCGTGGTGGAGCGGGATGGGGCGACTTTCGACCTCTCCCCGCCGTGGGAGCGGATGACCCTGCGTGACGCGATCGCCGAGCACACCGGCGTCGACCTGGCGGAGCGACCGTCTCGCGAGGAGCTCGCCGCGGCGCTCGGGATCGATCCCCCGGCCGACGCCGGCTGGGGCAAGCTCGTCGACATGGTCTTCTCGAGGCGTGTCGAGCCGCACCTGATCCAGCCGACCTTCGTCATGGACTACCCGGTCGAGCTCTCGCCGTTCGCCAAGTCCCACCGCTCCAAGGAGGGACTGGTCGAGCGTTGGGAGGCATTCGTCGGCGGGGTCGAGATCGCCAACGCCTTCAGCGAGCTCAACGACCCGGATGAGCAGCGCCGGCGCTTCGAGCAGCAGGCGGAGGAGCTGGAGCGCGGCGACGACGAGTCCCAGCCCTACGACGAGGACTTCCTGCGCGCGCTGGAGCAGGGGATGCCGCCGACCGGCGGAGTCGGGCTCGGGATCGACCGTCTGGTGATGATCCTGACCGGGGCACCGAGCCTGCGCGAGGTCGTGCTCTTCCCGGCGATGCGCTGAGCGTCAGCTCGCGTCGTTCCGCAGAGCCGCGGCGAGGTCCGCTCGCGAGGCGATCTCGAGCTTGCGGTAGACGTGGGTCAGGTGCGTCTCGACCGTTCGCAGCGTCACGAACAGGGCCTGGCCGATCTGGCGATTGCTGAGACCCTCCGCTGCCATCCGGGCGATCCGGAGCTCGGCGGCGGTGAGGGAGTCCCGACCGTGCGTCGCCGCTCGCCGCGGGCGGGATCCGGCGGTCACCAGCTCCTCTCGCGCGCGGCGCTCGAGCGCGACCGCCCCGCATCGATGCGCCAGGTCCAGGGCCTCCCTGAGCACCGGGATCGCCTCCTGCCGCATGCCGGCGCGGCGGATGGTCGCGCCCAGGTCCGTCAATGACCGGGTGAGCTCGAGCGCGGCTGGGGATTCGCGAAGGATCGCGACGGACTCCGAGAGCAGGTCGCGCCCCTCCGTATCCGGTGTGACCAAGCCACGCACGCGCAGCGCGATGCCGAGCGCCCTGGCTGGGCCGCCGGCGCGGGCCAGCGCAAGCTCCTCGTCGGCGAGCGAGCGCGCCTCGCCCGGATCGTCGGCGAACAGAGCCTCGGCGAGGGTCGAGCGCCACGGGAACGCAGCGGGACTGAGCAGTGACCAGCTCTCGAGCCTGCGTCCGAGCTCTCGCAGGTCCGCGATCGCCTCAGCCTGCCTGCCGCGCACGAGGTGCAACCTGGCTCGCGTGAACAGGAGGGTGTTGTAACCCTGGCGCTCGGGCAGGCCCCGGTCGTAGCCGGACCCCTCCAGCGCCGCCTCGGCCTCCTTTGGCCGGCCGCGTTCGATCAGAGCCTCGGCAAGGAAGGCAGCCGGATCCGGCGGGACGAGCTCCCAGAGGTCCGCCCGGTCGACCGCCTCGGCGGCGAACGCCTCGGCTCCCGCGACATCACCGAGGCGCAGCGCCACCTGGGAACGGAAGCAGGAGGAAAACGCGTACCAGGGCCGCTGGCCCGGGCAGCCCTCATCGCGTCGTCCCATGTCTGGCGGGCCCGCTCGAGCTCGTCCCGCCAGCAGAGCGCGACCAGCGCAAACGAGAGCGGGATGGCGTTCGGCTCGGCGATCAGCTCGCCGGTGGCGATCGCCTGCTCCGCCAGGTTCACCGCCTCGCTCGAGCCGGCCGCGGCCGCCGCGATCGCCAGCGCTGCCAACAGGGCGGGGCTGGCAGGATCGCCCGCCGCGATCCTCTCCGCCCCCCGCAGCAGCTCGGCCTGTGCCGTCTCGAAGGTAGCCCGGTCCTGGAGCGCGGTCAGGATCGACTCGTCGCGCAGGCGGGCGGCGCGGTCGCCCTCCACTCCCTCGGCTAGGGCTTGCTCGTAGACGCGAGCCGCCTCCGGATGATTGCCGACGGCATGTAGGGCCCGCCCGTGCAGGAGGGCCGCATCGGCACGGGCGCTGGCGCTGGTTGCAGCCTGCCGTGCGGTGTCGAGAGCCCTGAGCCCGGCGACGCCGCTGACCGCGAACTCGGCACGACCGGCGAGCAGGGTGGCCAGTTCGTTTCGTTCATCTCCCGCGCCCTCGCGGTTCGCTCGGCGCACCAGCCGCAGAGCCTCGGCTGGAGCGCCTCTCGACAACAGTTCGTCGGCGGCGTCGAGAAGCACGTCGCGGGTCCAGCTGTCGCCGGTGGGCTCGGTGCGAAGCAGATGCCCGGTGATCACCTCCCGGGGCTCGCCCCACCGGTCCAGGGCGAGCGCGGCATCGCGGTGCCGTCGCTGCCGTTCGAGGGCTGAGAGCTCGCCGTACACGGCCGCCCGGACGAGCGGGTGGATGAACCGAAGGGGCGTCTCGTCCTCGAGGACCCGGGCACGGGTCAGCTCGCCGAACGCCGTTTCGACCTGATCGGGCTGGAGCTCGGCGACGGTCGCGGCCAGCGCCGGATCGGCGTGCTCTCCGAGCACCGCCGCCGCCTGCGCGAGCTCCGTCGCGGCATCCGACAGTCGCGCCAATCGGAGAACGACATGTCTTCTGACCGCGGCGGGGCGGAGGCGCTCGATGCGACGCGCCTCCTGGGCGGTTGGCCTGACGTCCTCGCGGACGAGCTCCCAGACCAGCTCCTCGGCGAGAAAGGGGTTGCCGCCGGTCAGCTCGTGGCAGGCGGCAGCGAACGATGGATCGACCTTGCCCGGGAGCTCGGTTGCCACCCAGAGCTCGATCGCCGCTGAGCTGAGTGGAAGCGGCTCGACCAGCTCCACCCCCTCGGTCGCCGCCAGGTTGAGCATGCGAGACCGCTCGCCGCTCGTCTCTCCGGTTCGCAACGCAACGAACACCGCCAGGGGCAAGGCATCCACCCCGGCCACCAGCGTCGTCAACCATCGCAGCGAGCCATCATCGCTCCAATGCACGTCGTCGACGATCAGCGCCAGCGGACGGTCGGCGGCGAGCCCGGCGGCGAGCCAGTACAGGCCGTGAGCGGCCGATGCCTCGTCCACGGGCCTGGCGCCCTCGACGGGGATGCCGAGCGCCGGCGCGGCGAGCCCCGCTGCGTCGGAGAGCAACGCGTCGCGATCCGGCTGGTCGAGCGAGCGCAACGCCGGGACGAGCAGCCGGCGCGCAACACCCCACGGAACCTCCTGCTCGAGCTCGCCGCAGCGGGTCGCTAGCACCCGGCACCCCGATGACTCGGCGCGTCCGCGGGTCGCTTCCAGCAAGCGGCTCTTGCCGATCCCGGCGGGTCCCTCGATCACGACCGCGCGACCCCTTCCCGCCGTGACATCGCTCACCGCGGAGGCGAGGAGCTTCAACTCAGAGCTTCGCTCCAGGAGCTCGACCTCGTTACTCGCCGACAAAACGGGCGGATCGTCCCACAGCGAAAGTTCGTGGTCGCCACCACGATGCGCCGGCGGTCGGATGTGGGAGAGGATCGCTACATGTCCGAAGGCGACCCGCTGCGAATTCGGCTCACGCTCGACTCGAGCGCGACGCCGCTCGCGGGGATCGTGACGCCCGACGGGGGCTCGGAGCTGCGCGTCGAGGGGTGGATCGAGCTCTTCTCGGCGCTCGAGGACCTCGTCGAGCGGGACGGCGACAGCAAGCAAGCCAACACAGGAGGAGAGTTATGAAGCGGAAGCGAGTTCGGCAGTCGGCGACGGCGGTGGCCCTGGTGGTGATCGCCCTGGGCACCGGGGCGATGGAAGCCAGCGGCGGGCAGCGAGGGGAGCGTTCCCTGAAGTTCACCCTGTACGGCGAGGTCGACGACGCGTCCTTCGTGGACAACGGTCCGGCTGGTGACTCCGCGGGCGATGTGCTCGTCTTCCAGCAGGCGATCCGAAGGGAGCGCGAAGGAAGCCAGATCGGGAGCGACCGCGCATCGTGCACCCGCACGACCCGCGACGAGCAGGAGTACCTCTGCTCGGGTGTGTTCCTCCTCCCGCGAGGACAGATCACGATTCAGGGCATCGAGCCGCCGCCGGGCGTCAATCGTCATCCGCTGATCGTCACCGGTGGCTCGGGTCGTTACCGCGGTGTCAGCGGCGTGATCAGGGTCACCCATCTCAGTCCGACCGAGGATCGCTTCGAGTTCAGGCTGCGGCGCTGAGTCGAGGGCCGCTCGAGGGGCGGCGGGACCGAGAGGGAGGGCGTCGGGGGACGTCCTCCCTTTCGGCTTGCCGCAACTAGCGGGATGGCGCCCGGCATGCCTTTCGGTGCCCGCGAGCCGGCCGGCGACCCCGTCTATACTTTCGCATCCGCGCAAACGAGACCGGAGGGCTGATCGATCGGCGAGCGAATGCCGAAGAGTTTGATCGGAACCTCCGGTGGCCGCGCATTCCCGGAAGGCGTCCAGGCCGGGTTCGGATCACAGGTCACGAAATGGTTCTGACCACGGGTCGCGAAATACTCAGTAGGTAACGATTCAGGACAGGTAGACAGTGTTCGAGAGATTCACCGAGAGGGCTCGTCAGGTCGTCGTCCTCGCCCAGGAAGAGGCCCGGACCCTCAAGCACAACTACATCGGCACCGAGCACATCCTGCTCGGCCTGCTCCGCGAGGAGGAGGGCCTTGCGGCGCGCGTGCTCGAGTCGCTCGACATCACCGTCGAGCGGGTCCGTGCCCAGGTTGTCCGGATCGTCGGCTCGGGTGAGGAGGTCACCTCCGGCCAGATCCCGTTCACGCCGCGCGCCAAGAAGGTCCTGGAGTTGGCGCTGCGCGAGGCGCTGTCGCTGGGCCACAACTACATCGGCACCGAGCACATCCTGCTCGGGCTGGTCCGCGAGAACGAGGGCGTCGCCGCCCGCATCCTGCTCGACTTCGACGCCGACTCCGAGAAGATCCGCAACGAGGTCATCCGGATGCTCTCCGGCCCCGGCGGTCGCCGCCAGGGCTCCGGCTCGGGCTCCTCGTCGGGCTCCGGAGAGGGCAAGAAGTCCTCGAAGCTGCTCGACCAGTTCGGCCGCAACCTGACGAAGCTCGCCGCCGACGGCAAGCTCGATCCGGTGATCGGTCGCGAGACCGAGATCGAGCGGATCATGCAGATCCTCTCCCGCCGGACCAAGAACAACCCCGTCCTGCTCGGTGAGCCCGGCGTCGGCAAGACCGCTGTCGTCGAGGGCCTGGCGGCGCGGATCACCAACGGCGAGGTTCCCGAGCTGCTGCGCAACAAGCAGATCTACACGCTCGACCTGGCGGCGCTCGTCGCCGGATCGAAGTACCGCGGCGAGTTCGAGGAGCGGCTCAAGAAGGTGATGAAGGAGATCACCCAGCGCGGCGACATCATCCTCTTCATCGACGAGCTCCACAACCTGGTTGGAGCGGGCGCGGCCGAAGGCGCCATCGACGCCGCCTCGATCCTGAAGCCGGCGTTGGCCCGCGGCGAGCTGCAGACGATCGGCGCGACGACGCTCGACGAGTACCGCAAGTACCTGGAGCGGGACTCGGCCCTCGAGCGGCGCTTCCAGCAGATCAAGGTCGACCCGCCCTCCAACGAGCAGACGGTGCAGATCCTCGAGGGACTTCGCGACCGCTACGAGCAGCACCACAGGGTCAAGATCAGCGACGAGGCGCTCGCCGCCTCCGCCGACCTCGCCGACCGCTACATCTCCGAGCGCTTCCTGCCCGACAAGGCGATCGACCTGATCGACGAGGCCGCCTCGCGGCTGCGGATCAAGTCGATGTCGCAGCCGCCCGTCTACCGCGACCTCGAGGAGGAGATCGAGGAGACCCGGCGCTCGAAGGAGGCCTCGATCGAGGCCCAGGAGTTCGAGAAGGCCGCCAACCTGCGTGACAAGGAGCGCCAGCTCACTGCCAAGAAGCGGGAGCTCGAGGAGGAGTGGAACTCCGGCGAGGAGGGCACGCGCCCTGTCGTCGGCGAGGAGGAGATCGCCGACATCGTCTCGATGTGGACGGGCATCCCGGTCTTCAAGCTGACCGAGGCCGAGACCAAGAAGCTGATCCGGATGGAGGAGGAGCTCCACAAGCGGGTCGTCGGCCAGGAGCCCGCGATAACCGCAGTCTCGAAGGCGATCCGCCGCGCCCGCGCCGGCATCAAGGACCCGAAGCGACCCTCCGGCTCGTTCATCTTCCTCGGCCCCTCGGGCGTCGGCAAGACCGAGCTCGGACGCACGCTCGCCGAGTTCCTGTTCGGCGACGAGGACTCGATGATCCGCATCGACATGTCCGAGTACATGGAGAAGCACGCCGTATCGCGCCTCGTCGGCTCGCCCCCCGGCTACGTCGGCTACGACGAGGGCGGGCAGCTCACCGAAGCCGTGCGCCGCAAGCCCTACTGCGTGCTCCTGCTCGACGAGATCGAGAAGGCCCACCCCGACGTCTTCAACATCCTCCTGCAGATCCTCGAGGACGGCAGGCTGACCGACGCCCAGGGGCGGACGGTCGACTTCCGCAACGCGATCGTGATCATGACCTCGAACGTGGGCGCGCCCGAGATCGCCCGCAACACGCCGCTCGGCTTCGCCGTCACCGATGAGATGGGGACCAACTACGAGGACATGAAGAAGCGCGTGATGGGCGATCTGAAGAAGGTCTTCCGCCCGGAGTTCCTGAACCGGATCGACGAGGTGATCGTCTTCCACAAGCTCAGCCGCGAGGAGATCAAGGTGATCATCGACCTGCTGATCGGCCGCGTCCGCACCCAGATCTCCGAGCACGAGCTGCAGCTCGACCTGACCGACGAGGCGAAGGACCTGCTGGTCGACAAGGGCTGGGACCCGTCGATGGGCGCCCGACCGCTCCGACGCGCGATCCAGCGCTACATCGAGGACCCGCTCGCCGACGAGGTGCTGAAGGCCGGCCCGGACTCGATCATTCCGGGGACGACCGTGATGGTCTCCCGCGACGAGTCCGGTGACGAGACCGACCAGCCCCTGAAGCTCGACCTGATCGCCCCCGCGAAGGGCTCCCGTCCGTCCGAGGACGAGGACGAGGACAAGCAGCCCGTCGGCGTCGGAGCCAAGAAGTCCGACGATGGCGGCGACGAGCCTCCGGCCGGGGATTCCTCCCCGGACGAGGGTGGCGCCGCCGCCGAGCCCGCCGAGTAGCAGCCGCTTCTTCCCGACCGGTCGAACGCAGGGCGCGAAGCCGTCCCCCGGGCTTGGCAGAGTCAGGGCGATGGCGAAGCAGCGATCCAGGTACGTCTGCCGCGACTGTGGCCACGAGGCATTGGCCTGGTCGGGGCAGTGCGCGGGCTGCAGCGAGTGGAACACGCTTGACGAGGTAGTCGTGCACGCCACCTCGAAGAGCTCGGGCGGCGGTTCGAGGAGGCGAAGCGCCGCCGCTCCCCGCTCGGTCCCACTCCGCGATGTGCAGGCGCCGCTCGAGGAGCGCCTCGGCACCGGCATCGGCGAGCTCGACCGCGTACTCGGAGGTGGCCTCGTACCGGGCTCGCTCGTCCTGCTCGGCGGCTCGCCGGGGATCGGCAAGAGCACGATCACGGCGATGGCGCTCGGCAACATGGTCGAGGCCGGCCGTCAGGTCCTCTACGTGACGGGCGAGGAGTCGGCGGCGCAGGTGCGGATGCGGGCCGAGCGCCTCGGCGCGGGAGCGCTCTCGGTCCCCGCGCTCGCCGAGACCGACCTCGGGACGGTGATGGCCGCGATCGAGGCGGAGCGCCCGGACGCCTGCGTCGTCGACTCGGTTCAGACCCTGCACTCCGCGGAGCTCACCAGCGCCCCCGGCTCGGTCGCGCAGGTTCGCGAGGCGGCGAACTCGCTGATGGAGGTCGCGAAGCGCAACGGCACGGCACTGATCCTCGTCGGACACGTGACCAAGGAGGGAGCCGTCGCGGGACCGCGCGTGCTCGAGCACCTGGTCGACTGCGTGTTGTTGTTCGAGGGGGAGCGCGAGCGCTCCTACCGCACCCTGCGCGCGCTCAAGAACCGCTTTGGCGCGACGAGCGAGCTCGGCGTCTTCGAGATGCGCTCCGGCGGCCTCGTCGAGGTGGAGGATCCGTCAGCTCGTTTCGTCGGCGAGGCTACGGCCGCTGCCGGCTCGGTCGTCCTCTGCGCGATGGAGGGGACCCGGCCGCTGCTGGTCGAGGTGCAGGCGCTGGTCGCCCCAACCGAGGTGGTGCCGCCGCGGAGGGTCGCCAACGGCATCGACCGCAATCGCCTGGCGATGATCCTCGCCGTCCTCGCCCGCCATGGCGGAGTGCAGGTCGGCGGGGCCGACGTCTTCGTCAACGTCGCGGGCGGGGTCCGGGTGGACGAGCCCGGCGCGGACCTGGCGATTGCGCTGGCCGTCGCCTCCGCCCAGCGCGGCGAACCGCTCAGCGACTCCGCGGGCAAGCCGCTCGCCTGCTTCGGCGAGGTAGGGCTGACCGGCGAGCTGCGCTACGTCGCACACGCCGAGCGCCGGGTCGCCGAAGCCCTCAAGTTCGGCCTCCTTCCCGTTCTCGGCCCGCGGATCCGCGAGGCGCCGGGCGGGCTCGAGATGAGCGCCACGCTGCGCAAGGCGCTGGGCTCGGCCCGGCAGCGCAACGGCGCGGCGTTGCGCGAGGCCGCCTAGCCGCCGACCCGCGCCCGGCGCACCGTCCCTCTCAGGACCGGTTCCGACTTGACAGAACGCATTCCGATCCCTCCACTCGGGATTCGTGAGGAGCAGG
>Ga0136617_10006177_pt1 | contig 10712 bp, 12 predicted proteins | sample AntDrymUQ3222106_2_FD_129672 | JGI IMG/M metagenome (GOLD analysis project Ga0136617, IMG submission 129672) | Polar desert sand microbial communities from Dry Valleys, Antarctica - metaG UQ322 (21.06) | ecosystem: Environmental > Terrestrial > Soil > Desert | place: Antarctica: Dry Valley...
CACCAATCACCGAAGAACGGGCGCGGTCGCTGAAGGTCGGCGACGTGGTGCTGATCTCCGGACGCATGTTCACCGGGCGGGACGCCGTGCACGCGCACCTGATGAAACACGATCCACCCGTGGATCTTCAGGGGTCCGTCCTTTATCACTGCGGGCCCGTCGTTGCGAAGGATGGAGACGGATGGCGCGTGACGGCGGCGGGCCCGACGACGAGCATTCGGGAGGAACCGTATCAGGCGGACATCATCCGCACGTACGGCGTCCGCGTCGTTATCGGCAAGGGGGGCATGGGCGCCAGGACACTGGCCGGCCTCGGCGAGTCGGGGGCCGTATATCTGAACGCGATTGGCGGCGCCGCGCAGTTCTATGCGCGCTGCATCGAGCGGGTGGATGGCGTGTCGCTGATGGAGTTCGGCACGCCGGAAGCGATGTGGCACCTCCAGGTGCGCGATTTCCCTGCGATCGTCACCATGGACGCACACGGCCGCAGCCTGCACAAGGACGTCGAAGAGCAGTCAGCCGCCGTCCTGGCGGATCTGCGTCACCCATCACCTCAAAGCGTCCTCGAATAATCGAGCGACCATCTGCGGCGCCTCGTCAGCGGACGGCAGGTGGATGTGCACCACGCGCCGGCCGTGCGCTTTCAGCGCCTGAACGTCGCCGAGTGCCTGCGCGCGCTTGAGAACCGAGAAGGAGTACCCGGCCTCCGGGATCGGCGTCCCTGTCACATCCTCCGCGGAGATCACGAACGCCACCACCTGATTCGGTCCTCCCTTGTGGTACTGCCCCGTGGAATGAAGGTAGCGGGGACCGACGCCGAACGTACTTGCGACCTTCTTCCGCGCGCGAAGCTGCTCGCGGATCGTCGCGATCGCGCTCTCCAGTTCGTCGTCCGCCGGCAGATACGACAGAAAGGCGACGTAGCCTGGCGGGGCCAGTGATTCGACTGCCGACCGTACCTCGGCCGCGAGCGCCACGCCGCTCTGCAGCGTGGATTCGTCGAACTGCCCGCGCTCCGCGTAGCTGGCCAGCAGAGCGGCGGTCTTCTGCTTCGCTTCGGAAACGTTCGGCTCGTCGAACGGGTTGATGCCCAGCGCGGCGCCGGCGATCGCGGTGGCGAACTCCCATCGGAAGAATTCGGCTCCAAGGCCATCGACCCTCGTCGAGAGTCTGAGCACCGGATGCCCGGCCGACTCGAGCGCCTGCAGTCGTTCGTCGTCATGATGTTCTGACGGCGTCGACACCGACACGAACACACGGTCCGCCGCGTAGTCGGCTGGATCGCCGAGCGGTTCGTCCACTATCGGCAGCGTCCCCTTGCCGTGTTTGCCCGTGCTCTCGGCCACGAGCTGCTCGATCCACAAGCCAAGCGTGCGCAGGTCCGGCGCCAGCGTGACCGTGAGCTTGTCGCGTCCCTCGAGCGCCGCAGCGCCGATGAATGCACCGAGCTCGAGTCCGGCATTCCTGTGGTTATTCTGACGGCAGCCTTCCGCCATGGCCTCTGCGCCGTTGAAGATCTCGTTCACGGGGGCGCCGACCAATGCCGCGGGCACGAGGCCGAAGAGCGACAGTGCCGAGTACCGTCCGCCGATATCCGGAGGATTTCTGAACACATGGCGGTATCCGCGCTCGGTCGCCAGGCCGTCGAGACCTGTGCCGGGATCCGTCACAGCGATGAAATGGCTTCGGGCCTCAGCCTTGTTCCATTGCGACATGAGCGCCCAGAAATAGCGCTCCATCGACGCGACTTCGATCGTTCCGCCGCTCTTGCTGGCGACGAGAAACAGCGTTCGCGCGGGCGTCATCCGTTCGGTCGCGCGCATCAGCGTTCGTTCGTCGGTCGTGTCGAGCACGGTCATGTCGGGAAAGCCGGGCGCGCTGCCAAAGACGGTTCGCAGCACTTCGGCGCACAGACTGCTGCCGCCCATGCCGAGCAGGTGGACCGATTCCAGGTGCTCGGCGCGGATCTCGTCGTGCAGCGCCCGCAGCCGGTCGAGCTCGGGACGCATGGTCGTCTCGACGTCGAGCCAGCCGAGCCGGTTCAAGATCGACAACTCGTCGGCGCTGCCGGGCTTGGCGCCCCATACGGTGGGGTCCCGGGCCCATATCCGCTCCACCGTTTTTTCCTGCAGCAGCCTCTCGGAGAGGCGTAGGGCCGGCTCATACGCGCTGTTCATGCACGGAAGTATGTGGCGGTGGCCGGACGGAGACAAGCGCCCCGCGGACGGCGTCTAAGTCAATGGCCTGCCATCTTTTACCGGGTTAGCGAGGGTCGCGGGGGTTGAGCGCCTGCGCCGCAGGCCGTATAATTGAGGTGTTCCAAGGAGGAGCGTCTTCACCATGATCAATGTCACCCCTACGGCAGCCACGAAAATCAGCGAGCTGCTGACGGAAGAAAACAAGACCGAAGCCGGCCTGCGCGTGTTCGTCCAGGGCGGCGGCTGCTCGGGCTTTCAGTACGGCCTGATGATCGACGAGGGGGAAGGGGACGCGTCCACCGACTCCGTCATCGAGTCGAACGGCGTGAAGCTGCTCGTGGACCCGATCAGCGCGCGCTACCTGAAGGGCGCCGAGGTGGACTTCGTCGATAACGTGACCGGCGGCGGGTTCACGATCAAGAACCCGAATGCGAAGTCGACCTGCGGCTGCGGTTCCTCGTTCTCTGTGTAAAGAACCGCAGGTGGATTCAGCAGCCACCTTTCTTGACAGTCTTCGCCCAGCCGGCAGCAAGCGCTCGAGCAAGCGCGATCTCATCGTCAATGTGTTCCTCCGCCAGGAGGGGCACCTCACCGCCGACACCCTCGTCGAGCTGATACGAGGGGCGGATGAGCGGATCAGCCGCGCGACCATCTATCGCACGCTGCAATGGATGGTCGACGCGGGCATCGCGCGCAAGGTGGACTTCGGCGAAGGGCGCTTCCGCTTCGAGCACTCCTACCGGCATCCGCGCCACTTTCACCTGATCTGCCGGACCTGCAACCGGTCCTTCGAGTTTCTCAGCTCTGACATCGAATCGTTGATCGAGGAGGTTGCCTCGGCGCGCAGCTTTGCGCCCAGGCAGAGCGTGCTCCAGATCCACGGGACGTGCGATGCGTGCCGGACCGGCCGTCCGCCGCTGGCGGAAGGATGGGCGACCGAGCTGCTCTTCGCGCGTGACGCGCTGCGGATCGCGATCGCCACCGAGCGCAGCGGGCTCGACTTCTACGCACGGGCGGCACGGATGACCAAGGATCCGCGCGGCCGGCGTGTGTTCGAGAAGCTGGCCGAGGAAGAAAAGGAGCATCTCGGCACGCTCGAGAAGCGGTATCGGGAGCTGCTCCAGCAGGACCCGCAGCTGGAGTCGCGTCCGACGTTCCTCTTCTTCAAGGGTGCGGCGAACGGCCTCTTCGCCGCCGGCGCCGAGCAGCTGACCAAAGGCGTCAACGATCGTGACGCGCTGATGATCGGCATCAAGTGCGAGCGCGGGTCGCACCGTTTCTTCAAGCGTTACGGCGAGAAGTTCGAAGACTCCGAAGGCAAGCGGATCTTTCTGGAGTTCGCGGACGAGGAGCGTGCGCATCTCGCGCTGCTGATCCGGGAGTACCGGGCGCTCGTACAGCGCCAGCGTGCCCGGAGCGGCCGTCGCGGGAAACGGCAGCGTCCGCGCGCCGGCGCGTCACGCGCGTGATCGACCTTCATCTCCATACCACTGCGTCCGACGGCATGCTGCCTGCGGCGGACCTCGTCGCCAGAGCGGTGGGCTCCGGGCTGACCACGATAAGCGTCACGGACCACGACACGACCGCGGGTCTGGAGGAGGCTGGCCTCGCAGCGTCCGCCGCGGGGCTGTCGCTGGTCAGCGGCATCGAGATCACCGCGGTTGAAAAGGGACAGGACATCCACGTCCTCGGATATTTCTTCGATCCGGCCGACGCGCGGTTGGGCGAATTTCTGCGCGCGCAGCGAGCCGACCGCGTGCGACGGGTCCATGCGATCTGCGAACGGTTGCTCGCGCTCGGATGTGAGATCGATGCGGGTCCGCTGATTGCGCAGAGTGCAGGCGGCGGTCGCAGTGTGGGCCGGCCGCATGTCGCTGACGCGCTGGTCGCCGCGGGGCACGCAGTCGACCGAACCGACGCCTTCGACAGGCTGATCGGCCGCGGTCGCCCGGCATTTGTCGCGAGAACCGGCGCGTCGCCGATCGAGGTCATCTCGATAATCCGCCGCGCAGGTGGCGTTGCGTCGCTGGCACATCCCGGTCTGACCGCGCGGGACGACCTCCTACCGGATCTCGCCGCCGCCGGACTTGGCGCGCTCGAAGCGGTGCACAGCGACCATGATCGCGTCACGGAAGCGCACTATCGCCGCCTCGCCGGTCAGCATGGCCTGGCGATAAGTGGAGGCTCGGACTTTCACGGCGACGGGGGACGCCACCCCTTCGCGCTCGGAATGGTCGCTTTGCCGGCGCCGGACTTTGCGGCACTGCAGGCGCGCGTGTCATGACCGCGCCCGTCGTGCAGCTCGAAAGGGTTGTGAAGAACTACGGCGGCCTTCGGCCGCTGCGCATCGCGCGCCTGGAGGTGCAGTCCGGCGAGCGGGTCGCTATCAGCGGCATCGATGCCACCGCCGCCGCCGTCCTGGTGAGCATCGTGACCGGCGCCGCGCTTCCGGACGAAGGATCCGTCAGCGTCTTCGGCCGCTTGACCGCCGCCATCGGAAGCGGCGAAGAATGGCTGGCGTCGCTCGATCGGTTCGGGATCGTCAGTCCCCGCGCCGTGCTCCTCGAAGACGCCACGCTCCAGCAGAACCTGGCCATGCCCTTTACGCTGCAGATCGATCCCGTGCCCGGGGATGTGGCGGAACAAGTGGTGAACCTGGCTGTGGAATGCGGCCTCGACGCCGCCGCTCTCATGCAACCAGTGGGAAAGCTCCCGCCCGAGGCGCGAGCCCGTGTGCATGTCGCACGCGCTCTCGCGCTGCGGCCGGAAATGCTGATCCTCGAGCATCCCACCGCGGACATCCCCGAACCCTTACGAGTCCCATTCGGCCGTGATGTGGCCGCGGCCGCGCAGGCGCGCGGCGTCACCATGCTGGCGACGACCTTCGATGCGGAATTTGCGCGGGTGGTCGCGCACCGGTCACTCGCGCTCGATGGAGCGACCGGCGCGCTGACTCAATGGAAGCGACGCAGATGGTTCTAGTCGCGCCCTCCCTACTTTTTCGTCACAACGCCGCACGCGACCCTGGGACCGCCGCTCACACCAGACTTCGGTGCGCCGGTGATTCCCTGGTCCGGATTGGCGTGAATGATGATCGCCGTGCCGTCGTCGTCGAAGAGCGAGAGTGGCCCGTCCGACAGCGTGACGCGCGAGGTGGTGATCTTCATCGTTCCACTCCCGCTTTTGTCGACGTCGAGATTCGGAATGTCGCCCGTGTGGTACGGGTGGTTGGCGTCAGGATCGGTATTGCCCGCTGGTCCGGGGTCGAAATGCCCTCCAGCGGCGGTGAACGCCGGCGGCTCGCATTTGCCGATCGCGTGGAGATGTACCCCGTGGCGCCCTGGCGCGAGCCCCTTGACAGTGACCGTCACGTCGACCACGGTCCCGGTTCCGGAGGGTCGTTCGGCGAAGGTCGCAGTGCCGCTGATCGTGTCTCCCTTGATCTCCGCCGTTGCCGTGGCGCCACTCTGGGTCCTGGCCAACGTGACGGGGCCCGCCGCAGCAATGAGACCGACGGCTGCAATCAATCTGAACTTCATTCAACGCCTCCTGTGGAGATTGTAAACCGGGCTTTCATCAGTGCGTAAACTCGTCCTGTTCGATATCGATGGCACGCTCGTCCTGACCGGAGGCGCAGGCCTTCGTGCCATGAACGCGGCCGTCGAAGAAGTCCTCGGCCGCGTGGATGCCCTGCAGGGGATCCCGCTTGCCGGGCGTACTGACTGGGCGATCCTCGCCGAGGCGGTACGCGCCCTCGAGCGGCAACTCGACCCACCGCTCTTCGAGCAGCTTCGCGATCGGTACCTCGCCAACCTGACGGTCGAAATCGACCGCCCGGGCCGCGGCGTGAAAGCGGTCATGCCGGGCATTGACGCGCTGCTCCCGGGCCTTGAAGCGCGTGACGACACCTTTGTGGGACTTCTGACAGGGAATTTCGAGGAGGGGGCGCGGATCAAGCTCGCGCATTTCAACCTGTGGCGCTATTTCAAGTGCGGCGCGTTCGGCGGCGACGCGGCTGACAGGAACGCGCTCGTGCCGGTCGCGGTCTCTCGCGCGTACGCCTGCGGCCTCCCGCAGATCGCTCCGGCCGATGTGCTCGTCGTCGGCGACACACCACACGACATTGCGTGCGCGCACGCCGCAGGCGCGACACCCGTAGGCGTTGCCACCGGAGGCTACTCGGTCGATCAATTGCGGGAGAGCGGAGCCAAGATCGTTTTTCAGGATCTCAGCGACACGCAGGCGTTCGTGCGATTGTTGACGTGAGCGAGCGAAGGATGGCGGAAGTGCCTGGGAGTCGAACCCAGCCCGCGCGCAATTACGCGCGCAGCGACCGGTTTTGAAGACCGGGAGGGCCACCGGGCCCCGTTCACTTCCGTCGTTGCCAATTATCCTTCGAGGCCGAGCCAATAGAGGAGCAGCTTGGGGATTTCCTGGACGACCCAGCGCGCATCGTGACGGTCCGCCCACCATGTGCGTGGCCGGACGATCTCGTAACGCGTCGGGCGAACTGCGATGTGAATGCGGCTGCCGCTGAACGCGCGGTTGAAGGCAAAGCGCGCACGGCGTGTGTGATATTTCGACGTGACGATCACCAGTCGATCCCAGCCGCGCTCCCGCGCCAGGGCGAGGCTGGCCTCCGCTTCCTGCGCCGTGTTGTCGAGCGGATGGGGAAAGACTTCGACAGCTTCGGGCGGGACGCCCAGGCCGACCATCGCGTCGCGGACGAGGTCCGACGTGCGCGGAATGCGGACACCGCGCACCTGGTACTCGAGATCTCTCCCTTCGATGCGGTCGCTGCTCAGGACGATATGAGGCGCGATTTTTCCCTCATACAGGTCCAGCGCTTCGAGCCAGCGTCCCGACCGCGTCGTGCCGAGGACGACGATGGCGTCGGCGGCAGCGACAGGATCCTCGACGATGAGATAACGTCCGGCGAAGGGGAATCCGCAGGCCAGGAAGAGCAGGAAGGCGGTGGAGACGGCGAGGCTTCCGCGCGCCAGCACGCGCAGCGCGCGACGCCCACGTTCATGCGTCATTGTTTGCGAGTGAGCGGAGGGAGCCGGGGCGGGGCCTGACCCCGCCTCGGATTGAACGGAAGAGCGCGTCAGCCTTCGATAAGGCGAACGTCGCCGGCGCGGGGGCCCTTGGCCGAGTCTTCGATCTGGAACTCGACCCGCTGACCCTCACGCAGAAGCTCGAACACGGCGCCCCGAACCGAGCTCCGATGGAAGAAGTGCTCGATTCCGGTTTCGTCGCGGATGAACCCGAACCCCTTGTCGATGAGAAGGCGAGCGATGGTACCCGTAGGCATACCCGTTTCCTCCGAAAAATGTCCCCGAGTGGATCCCAGGGGACTCAAGCCAGGAGGAACGGGCCGGAGGAAGCGGCCCGCGATAAAGGACGAGGCGCCGACCTGCCGATCACGCGACTCCTGCGGCGCCAGGTGGAACCCGGCAGACGCTGAGCTTGAAAGCGGGGCCAGTGTAGGCAGTTCATCCCCGCGAAGTCAAGAAAAGACGGGGAGTTAGGGGAAACGCGGTAAGTCTATGGGGGCGCTGATCGATGTCCCTCCGCTCGAGCGTACTGAAAAGGTCTGACCAATGATCGCCGCCGTCATTCTCGCCGCCGGGCACTCGTCACGGATGGGACGTTCGAAGGCACTCCTGCCTCATCGTGACGGCGGCACCAGTCTTGTGCGCCATGCCATCACCCAGGCGAAGTCGGCCGGTCTGAAGACGGTGATCGTGGTCGGCCGCGAGGGGGACGCCGAGCTCGAGCGCGAAGTTGCGGTTGCCGGCGGAACGTTCATCGCGAACGTGGAGCCGGACCGTGGGCAGTTGTCGTCATTGCTTGCAGCGTTGGACGCTCTCGGGAGCGATGAGCTCATCGTGGACGGCGTGCTCGTGCTTCCTGTCGATGTGCCGCTGGTATCAGGGGGCGTCCTTCGGGCGGTGGTGTTGGCTGCTGAGGGGACCGCGGCGCCGATCGTCCGGGCTGCCCACCACGGCGTCCACGGTCATCCGGTGGTCTTCAAACGCGAGATCTTTGATGAGCTCCGCGCAGCAGATCCAGCCCTCGGCGCCAAGGCTGTCGTGAGAGCTGACCCGGCGCGTGTCGTCGACGTCGAGGTGAACGACCCCGCAGTTCTCGCGGACGTTGATACGCCGGCCGATTACGAGCGATTGTTCGGCCGGCCGCTGCCTGAAACCGACCTTCCACGCTAAGTTACAAGCCATGAACAGCGCGATGGGCACTGTGGGCCTGCTGATGTGGATGGCGTTGACCAGCGCGGAGACGGTCATCCGGCGCTTTGACGGCCAACCGGTCTCTGCGGAGCGTATCGACGCCGAGGCGAAGCGCATGATGGCCGCCGCCAAGGTTCAGGGTCTGGCGATGGCTGTCATAGACGACGGGCAGGCGGTATTCGTGCGGAGCTGGGGACGCCGCAACGTCGAGAAGGCGTTGCCGCTCGAGACCGACACGATCATGTATGGCGCCTCGCTGACGAAGTTCGCGTTCGCCTACATGGTCATGCAGCTGGTCGAGGAAGGGAAGATTGTTCTCGATCGTTCGATTGCCGGGTACCTGCCCAGGCCGCTGCCGGAGTACGAGTTCTACCAGGCCCTGAAGGGTGACGAGCGCTGGCGCAAGCTGACGCCGCGCATTCTTCTCAGCCACACCACTGGCCTGGCGAACTTCGCCTTTCTCGAGCCGGATCAAAAGATGCGGTTCCATTTCGAGCCGGGCAGCCGCTACGCCTATTCGGGGGACGGCTACATCCTGCTGCAGTTCGTGCTCGAGACCGGCCTCGGTTTGAAGGTTGGCGACGAGATGCAGCGGCGGGTGTTCGACCGGTTCGGAATGACGCGCACCAGCATGATGTGGCGGCCGGACTTCGCGGAGAACCTGGCCGACGGATACGGGATCGACGGCGCGTTCGCGGCGCACGACCAGCGGAGCCGTCCCCGCGCTGCGGGATCCATGGACACGACCATCGCGGACTTCGCGAAGTTCCTCGCCGGCTTCGTGCGCGGCGAAGGGCTGATCGCGAAATCGCGTGCCGAGATGCTCGAACCGTACATCGCGATTGCGACGCCGAGCCAGTTCCCGACGTTTGCCGAAGCGAATTCGGCCGACATGAGAAAGATCAGGTTGTCAGCCGGTATCGGGATGATTACGTTCGAGGGTCCGTTTGGCCGCGCGTTTTTCAAGGGCGGCCATAACGACACGACGGGGAATCAAGCCATCTGCGTCGAGAAGAGCCGGCGCTGCGTGCTGTTCTTGTCGAACGACGTGCGCGCCGAGCGGATCTATCAGCGCCTGACCGAATCGACGCTCGGTGATCCCGGCATGCCATGGGCGTGGGAAGGATACGTGCCGTACGACAGGTAGTCCGCGCCCTCAGCACACCTTTTGACCCTGCAGGACGCGGTCCGCTACAATAAGAGGTCGTCCCAGAGTAGAAAGGGCCAGTGGCGCAGTTGGGAGCGCGCGTGAATGGCATTCACGAGGTCACCGGTTCGATCCCGGTCTGGTCCACCAAACCTTCATTCCCAGCCTCGATCCGCCGCAAGTCGCTGAAGGCGAGTGCGGTTTACGCGGGTTCCAACAAACCCTTTTCCGTCGAACGCGATTCCGTCTGGAAAGAACAGTTGTTGGAACCGCTGGTGCTGATCGAGCGACGCCTGCACCCACAGGTCGGCGGCGCGCGGCAGAACGCGTTCTGCGAACGCCAGGATGCCCTCTACGTCGAGTTCATCGAGCTGGCCGGAGTGACGGTCGATCCGGGCGAGCGTGAGTTCCTCACGTAGTTTCTCCGTGTGGCGGTCGTAGGTCTCGATGTCAATCGATCGCTCGAAGAGGAACGCCTCGTCCAAACGGTCCAGTTTGTCTTGAATGGCCTTCGCCACTCGCTCGGCGTTCGCGATCTCCTCACGGACGGCTGCTTTCCGCGCCTTCCAGATCAGCAGCACGGATTCCTTGAGTAGCCGCATGTAGCCTGGTGTTGGCTGCAGCAGGGCAAGTTCGTCTGCGAACAGTCCCTCGAGTTTCGCCTTCGTCACGTTGACCGCGCGGCAGCCAGGGCGGCAGTGGTAGTACGCGTAGTACTCGCTGCGGCCCTTCGACCAGCTGCCGGTGAGGCCGCGTCCGCAGGATTCGCAGCGAACGAACGCGCGGAGCGGAAAGTCGGGGTGTGCACGCTGCGGCGGTGCCTTGATCGGCACGCGACCAGACAGAACCGACTGCACCCGGTAGAACAAGTCCTCGGAGATCAGCGGCTCGAAGTCGCCCCGCTTTTCACGAACACCGTACTCGGGGACATCCACGATGCCGGCGTAGAGCTGATTGCGTAGCAGCATGCCGATCGCTTGGGACGTCAGGGGCCGGCCGCGACGGTTGGTCAAGCCCCACGCTCATGCCTGCTTGAGAAGCTGCTCCTTCGTGAAGCGTCCGCTCGCGTACTCCTCTAACGCCCGTCGTACGAGCCGTGCCCGCTCGGGATCGGCCATG
>Ga0136617_10006178_pt1 | contig 10711 bp, 10 predicted proteins | sample AntDrymUQ3222106_2_FD_129672 | JGI IMG/M metagenome (GOLD analysis project Ga0136617, IMG submission 129672) | Polar desert sand microbial communities from Dry Valleys, Antarctica - metaG UQ322 (21.06) | ecosystem: Environmental > Terrestrial > Soil > Desert | place: Antarctica: Dry Valley...
GGCGGTCATCAGCTGCAGCACCAGCTCGCGTCCCATCTCAGGCGTAACAACGAGTGGATCGCGATAGATGATTTCGTCGATTGGACTCGTCAGAGTCAGACCCCTCAGCAGTCCGCGGCGAATGTCTCCATCAGTGACAGTGCCAAGCAGCACGCCCCCTTCCGACACCACGAGGACGATTTGCAGCCCGGTTTCAACAAGGCTCCGGATCGCGTCCTGGAAGGTGCCGCCTGGGGGAAGCAGCGATTTCCGCCACGTGTCCCCGGGCATCAACTTGCCGATCCCGGTACGAGCTCGCGCGCGCCGGGGCTCATCGGGTTCTCGGCGCCCTCGTTGTCATGAAAGACCTTTTTCAGAATTGATTCGAGCCGCGCCTCCCGCAGCACTTTCACGACCTTCGCACTTGCGTCACCGTTGTCATAAGGGTTGCGAACACTCTTCAGGGTTTTCTGAAACTCGGGCGAATAGAGCCGCCGCAACGCCGTTGAAATTGACTCACGGTCGGGAGCGCAGTCTATCACGCTCTCCGCTCTGAGTCGACCCCGTTGCCGGTCGCCAATGTTGATTGTGCCCTTGCCGAAGCTTGGCACTTCGGCAAGCCCGCTCGACGAATTGCCAACCACGCCGTCGACGTGCCTGATGCACGAGAGGTATCGCAGCTGGCCCAGCGAGGTAAAGGCACGCGCATTTGGGTGACTTGCCACGAAGCGCTCGATCATGTCGAACAACACCCGTCCGCCCGTATCGGCGTTGGGCATTGTAAAGATCAGCCGGGTATCTGCCAACGGCTCCAGTGCTGCGAGCAGCTCCTCCATCTGGTCTGTGCCCGCCGCACCTTCGAGGGTGACGGGGTGAAACGTGATGAGGAGATTGCGCGCACCCAGCGCGAACCCAAGCGATTCTTCGAGCGCGGGACGGTCGAGCAGGGTGAGCCTGCGAATGCTGTCGATACCAAGGCCGCCGACAAGAAAAACGCGATCCGGTTGCTCCCCGAGCTGGATCACCCGGCGGCGGTATTCCTCCGTTGCAACGAAATGAAGGTGCGACATCTTGGTGATCGCATGGCGAAGGCTCTCGTCGAACGCTCCCTCCGTCCGCTCCCCTCCGTGCAGGTGCGCGACGGGAATACGTGCCACCAACGCCGCCGCGACAGCGGAGAAGATCTCGAATCGGTCGCCCAGCACCAGAAGAAGATGGGGCTTAAGCTGCTCCAATGCCTCGCCCATTCCCATCAAGCCGATACCCATCGACCTTGCCACACCGGCGGGCGTGTCGTCGGTGAGCGACGTCTCTACCTTTCGATCGATCCGAAAACCGTCTCCCTCGATAACCTTATAAGTGGATCCGAACTGCGGCGACAGGTGCATGCCGGTAGCCACCACCTGAAGCTCGAGTCCCTCCTGCTCGCGAATTCCTTCCATCACCCACCGAAGCAGTCCGTATTCCGCGCGCGAGCCCGTGACGACACAGATCTTGCGGGTCATAGCTCGATCAACTCGTCCGGCTCGAAGTCTCGCTTTGCAGGCAGTCCGACGACCTCGTCCCACCGCATCGGCGACACGCCAGTGCCGGGTCGCTTCACGGCGAGATTGCTCTCACCGAAAACTTCCCCCGCCCGGATCGTGCGGGCAGCCACGACTGATTTGCGCACGATCGCCCTGTTTTTCGATTCACTGCTGCTGGGACGTTTCACCCCGTCGCCGAGCGCATCCTCGATGTTACGGATGGCGGCTACCATGGCTTTGAGTTCGTCAGGCTCGAGACTCGCCTTGTGATCCGGACCAGGTAACGCGCGGTCGAGCGTAAGATGCTTCTCGATCACGGTTGCGCCCAGCGCGACCGCGGCGATGGGGACCTCGATGCCAACGGTGTGGTCGGAGTAGCCAACCGCAACGCCGAGGGCGTCGCGCATTGCGATCATGGCACGCAGGTTCACGTCCGCCATGGGAGTAGGATATCCGGTGTTGCAGTGTAGAACCGTAATCGCCGCCCGTGCGGTGCCGGCGCGCTCGAGCACGTCGAGCGCCGCAGCGACTTCCGCCAGGTCCGCCATGCCTGTAGACAGTATCACTCGCTTTCGGAACCCGCCGATGTGGCGCAGGTAGGGAAGGTTCGTAATCTCCCCGGACGGAATCTTGTAAAGCTCGAATCCCAGGTCTGCCAGCATGTCGACGCTCTCGCGATCGAATCCCGTCGAGAAGAAGCCAATGCCCCTTGCCTTGCAGTGGGCCATCAGCGTCTCGTGGGATTCCCGTGACAGCTCCAGCGGACGCAACAATTCGAGCTGGGATTTGGCCGTACCCGCCGACCCCCCTTGATACTCCGCTAATTTCGCGTCGGCAGTGACCAGCCTGTCGGCACGGAAAGTCTGAAACTTGACGAGGTCCGCCCCCGCTTCGGCCGCGGCGTCCACGAGCTTCACTGCGAGCGAGTGATCACCGTTGTGGTTCACGCCAGCCTCGGCGATGATGAGTGTCTTCATGCGACTTGTTTGGGACCGGGAATACTCATTCCAGTCGGACAGTCGGCTAGGACTCGCTGCCCCATCCCGATCACCACGTTATCGCCGATGGTGACGCCCTCGCGCACGATCGTTCCACTGCCGACGAAGGACGACGTCCCGATGCGCACGCCACCGTTGATGGCGGCGGCAGTGGCGATGTGACAATGGTCCCCGATCACCGCGTCGTGCTCGACCAGCGCCCGGGTGTTGATGATGCAGTTGCGTCCCACGGCCGCGCCGGCATTGAGTACTGCGCCGTGCATGACGATCGTCCCGGCGCCCAGCGTGCCGTGCGGAGAAACGCAGGCGAACGGCGACACGATCGTCGGTAGCTGCCAGCCATCCTGAGTCAGCAGATCCCACAGCCGAATGCGCGGTGCGGGCGTTTTGATCTGACCGACGCTGACGAGCGCGTACTCGTGCTTACCGCGGAGCGCCGGCAGATCGAGATCCGAGCCGATGACCGAATACCCGAAAATCCTGGTTCCGACCTCTGCCGCAGTTCCAACCAGTCCGGCAATTACGAACCGCCCCTCACGCTCGATCACGTCGACGCAGGCTCGAGCGTGTCCGCCCGCGCCCACGAGAAGGATGGATGGCTTGCTCACCGGTTGGCCCGGGCTTCCAGGTGCGAGCTGCTCGGAAGATTGATCAGCCGTCGTTCCAGCGATTCGGCTACCGTCAGCTCCATTCTCGGACATCCGCTGTACGGCTTTAAGCGATGCGTGAGCTTCCAGACCGGACGCGTCATCAGATGCGCATCGTTCGTGGCTGCGAGCACGGCATCACGTTCGGCGGCCACCGTTTCGTCAAGCAGCAGGGCCTGGAGCCAGAAGTTGCTGTGCGCCCCCTCGGGCTCCCGTACAATATGGGCGAGCTGAACACCGGCGAACGCGGAGAGGTAACTCTGGTGCAACCGGCGCTTGGCGGCAAGAAAATCGGGTAACTGCTCGAGCTGGGCACAGCCGAGGGCCGCATTGAGATTGGGCAACCGATAGTTGTAGGCGACCTCGTCGTGCACGAAATCCCAGCGGTGAGGCACCCTTGCCGTCGTGGTGAGGTGCTTTGCACGCTTGCCGAGCGCCGCGTCGTTGGTGATGATTGCGCCGCCTCCGCCGGTCGTGATCGTCTTGTTGCCGTTGAAGCTGAGGGCACCGAGCAGCCCGAACGTACCGGCATGCTGCCCGCCGACGGTGCTACCGAGCGACTCGGCCGCGTCCTCGACGACCGCCAGCTGGAAGTCATGGCCCAACGCCAGCACTCCCTCGATATCCACGGGATGACCGAATGTGTGCATCGGGACCATGGCCCGAATGACGCGACCAGTCGCGCGGTTCACGCGCTGGCCGGACCTTAGTTCGGTGATGCCGCTGAGGTACTCGCGGAGGGCCCGAGGATCCAGACCCAATGTGCTCTCCTCACTGTCAACGAAGTGCGGGATCGCGTCGCAATAGCTGACCGCGTTGGCGGTCGCAATGAAGCTGACCGCCGGAACCAGCACTTCGTCGCCCGGCCGGACACCAGCGAGCCGCAGTCCGATGTGGAGCGCGGCGGTCCCGTTGACCACGGCGATGGCGCGCTTCGCACCCGTGTACTCCGCAAGATCTGCCTCGAACCTGTCGACGAACTTGCCGACCGAAGATACAAAGGTCGAGTCGAGGCACTCCTTGAGGTACTTCCACTCATTTCCGTTGAACGTTGGCTCGTGCAGGACGACAGGGCCAGCGCCGACGACTGTGTGCAGGGCCTCGAGGATCTGGTCGACGACCGTGGATTGAGCGGCACCGACGCTCATGAGACAGGTCTCACAGGCTGTAGCTGTCCCGTTTGTACGAGGAGAGGTTCTGCGGCTCGGTAAACCAGGCCACAGTCTCCCCGAGTCCCCGGCGGAAGCCCGTGCCGCCGCCGTACTCCGGCTGCCAGCCGAGTAGCTCCCGAGCGCGGTCATTCGACGCCCACAATCGTTCCACCTCGCTCTTCTCCGGGCGCGTGCGCTGCTCGTCAGCCAGGATCTCGACCTGTGCGCCCATCAGATCGGCGATCGTCTTAACGGTGTCCGCGATGGATACCTCGAAGTTGCTGCCGATGTTGATGACCTGGCCGAGCGCCTTTGTAGACCCGAGCGCCGCCATGAATCCTCCGACGGTATCCGTAACGTAGTTGAAGTCGCGGGTGGGATGGATGGACCCGAGCTTGACCTGACGCCCTCGCGCAATCTGAATGATGATCGTGGGGATCACTGCGCGGGCAGATTGACGCGGACCATACGTGTTGAACGGCCGCAGGATCGTGACCGGTGTGTCGAACGATGTGAAGTAGGACATCGCAATCTGGTCGGCGCCGATTTTGGTCGCGGAGTATGGGGACTGTCCCTGGAGCGGGTGGTCTTCCGTGATCGGCACAAAACGCGCGGTTCCGTACACCTCGCTGGTGGAGGTGTGGATGACCTGCGAGACTCCGAGGTCGCGGGCCGCCTGAACGACGTTCAGAGTGCCCCTGATGTTGGTATCCACGTAGCTGTCGGGCGAGTGGTACGAGTACGGGATGGCGATCAGCGCCGCGAGGTGCAGCACCGAGTCACAGCCCCTCATCGCGGTGCGGACTCCGTTCGGATCCCTCACATCGCCGGCGAACACCTCGAACTTTCCCGCAACATCATCTGCGCACCGATCCAGCCAGCCCCACGAGTTGAACGAGTTGTAATAGACAAAGGCGCGTACCTGGTGCCCCGCGCGGACCAGTGCCTCCGTCAGATGGGAGCCGATGAATCCATCGGCGCCCGTAATCAATATTTTCTTCATCTCACCCGGCTGGAGTATTCACAAAGCTAGCCTCGATTCGCTGAACACGAAATTGTGCGTGGAGAACTTCTGCTTCCCGCTCAATACGAGATCGATATCCTCCAGTGTTACCGCGCGCATCTCCCGATCGAAGGTGAATGCCTTATACCCGTGCTGAAAGAACAAGCCAAAGGTACTTCGCAAATTCGGGTTCAATGCGACTCCGCTTGGCTGATGCTCCGTAGTCGCAACCTCGACTACCCACGTTGGCCGGGGAGTGCTGCCGAGCATGATGGTGGCGCCCTCCAACATCCATTGTTCCGCCCCTTCAATGTCAACGAGGATGAGCATCCTTTTTCCCCGCAGCCGCGTGCCAAGTACGAGATCCATCGTTGACGAGGGGACGAGCGTCTCGTAGCCGTCTGGAATACCTGCCCACCCCTTTACGATGGACGCGCCGGTGTTACCGCCATACATCTCGAGTACGCCTACGGTATTGGACAACGCTATCGGATACACCTCCGTTCCCGACCAGCCATTGGACTGCAGGTTCCTGCACAGATAGCGGAGATTTCTTGGAATCGGCTCGAAGGCGATTACCGACTTTTCCATGCTCAGCGCGTGGCAGCAGTAATAGCCGACATTCGCGCCGACATTTACCAGAACGTCGACATCCCTGAGAATTTTTCTGACGAGCTCCGTTTCCGTCGGCTCGAAAGTCCCCTGTTCCATGGCCCTGTTTCCAGCCAGCAGAAAGCCCCACGGCGTTACCCTTGCCTCTCCGGAATCCAGCTGATCGCGAACGCCTCGATACATGGTCGCAAGGCGAGGGAACGCCTGGACGAACGGCCTCGCGAAAGAGATCAGTCCGTTCTTCAAAGCCATGTTTGCAAGCTAGCCGGCCGTGGAAAGCCAGCGGGTGGGGGTCGTTTCCGGGCTCGGAAAAAGGGGGGAAGCAATTACCTGACAGCCGGGGTTGGCTGCTTCCCGGAGCCATGCGCCCCACCAGTAGAAAGAGCTATTCGACAGGATATGATGCTGGCAATTAGTGAGGAGCCACAATCGGCGAATGCTGCCCGAGAAACCGTTGTCGTGGGTGATGAAGTGTACGGGTCCAGGAAGCGACAGGCTCTCGAGCTCCGGGGCCTTACTCGTGCAAAAAACATAAAAAACCGGGTCGCGGACCCGCTCGGCGAGTTGAATGGCCGCCCGATTGAAGAATTCAATTGGTGTCAGTCCGCCCACACCTGCCTTGGATGCTCCCGGTACTTCCTCGAACAGACGCACACCTACCGCCACCGATGACTGTGACTCCATCTGATCGCCGGCCCTGCGGAAGCCAGGGTCCAGCGGCATCCGCGGCGTGAGCTCACGGCGCACGCAATCGCGCAGGTCGGCGAAATAGCGTTCGTCCTGCCAGTAACCCTGCATCCAGGTTTTTCTGACAATCCGGTGCTTTGCCACCGCCGGCGAGAAGGCGGGAGTTGGCTCGTAGAGGTATTCCCCCCAGGGGCGGGCGCTGATGGGCGGTTTTACGGCGCGGCGGACCTTCCGAATGACTGCATCGGCGGGGAGAAGCGCTCGCCGCAGCGCTCCTGCCGGCGTGGCCTCTATAGGGAAAGCGCCCAGCTCATAAGTACGCCTGAAAACCTTGTCGCGCGCGAACCCCGTCACAGTATCGAGATAAAGAGCCGCATCGCTTCGTGATGCGAGCGCCCTCGCTGCGGCGTACTGGAACATCTGATTGCCCAGGCCGCCCATCAAGTAGGCGGTGAGTGCCACGCCGGTCACGATGCGGCGCTGATCCTCGAGGCCCAGCTTGAACAGATCTCCTCAAGGATTTGCGGGAGCGTCTTCGTAATGCCCCATTGTGGATAGTGGGAAATCATCTTCGACAAGTCGCTGTAGTAGCAGATATGGTCTCCCTCGCGGTTCTGATCGCTGTACTCGTAGTTCATCGGCTGGCCACTGATGGCTTCGACCGCGGCGAACGCCTCGAGCATCGAAATGCTGTTGCCCTTTCCGCCGCCAAGGTTATATACCTCGCCGACCCGGGGCGACGCGAGGAAGTCGCCGATGAACCGCGCCACATCGTGGGCGTGGATGTTGTCTCTCACCTGCTTCGCTTTATAGCCGTAAACGGTATAGCGGCGCCCTTCCAGATTGCACTTTACGAGATAGCTCAGGAACCCGTGCAGCTCGACACCGGAATGGTTCGGACCGGTAAGGCAGCCTCCGCGCAGCGCACAGGTAGGCATGCCGAAGTAGCGGCCATACTCCTGAACCATGATATCCGCCGCTACTTTCGACGCGCCGAAAAGCGAATGCTTTGACTGGTCAATCGTAAGCGTTTCGGGAATTCCGTTCGCGAACTCAGGGTCTGCAAAATCCCAGCGCGTGCCCGTCTCGACGAGGGGAATCCTGTTCGGCGAGTCACCATACACCTTGTTGGTCGACAGGTGAACGAAGGGAGATTCCGGGCACCACTGTCGCGCAGCCTCGAGCAGGTTGAGCGTTCCACCGGCGTTTGTATCGAAGTCCGCGAATGGGATTGCGGCTGCGCGGTCGTGCGAAGGCTGGGCGGCGGTGTGAATGATCGCGGTGGGCCGGATTTTCTTGAGCAGCTCGGATACGCCACCTCTGTCGCGGACATCCAGCTCGTGGTGATGGAAATCTTCGTACGTGGACTCGAGCCGGGCCTGGTTCCACCGCGTATCGCCGGAAGGTCCGAAAAACTCCGCGCGCATGTTATTGTCTATGCCGTGGATGACATAACCATCAGTCGCAAAAAAACTGACGACTTCGCTGCCGATGAGCCCGCTGGAGCCCGTGATTAACAGAGTCTTCATTATTGGAATACGGGTGTTGACGCTCCTGCCAAGCTAACTGCCCTGAGGGCCGGGCGGATAATCCACTTCTCCACCCGAGCGCGTGATGCGCCCTGCAAGCTGCTCGTCGAGCCGCGCGCGCAGCACGATGTGTCCGTCGTCGTTGCGCTGGCTCATCACGTTCGCGCTGCGGTAGATCTCGGCAAGCAGCTTCCCATTCTCCGCGCGCAGCGTGATGTCGGCGATGCGCGTGCCTTCCCTCGCCGCGACCAACAGCGATCTCCTCAGCGGCTCGAGGCCTTCTTCCGCGACCGAGCTGACGAATACAGAGTTGGGCAGGAGATTGGCGATCCGCTCCTGCATCGCCGTGAGCTGATCCTCGGGAACCGCGTCGATCTTCGAAAAGACGTGCAGAACCGGCTTTTCTCCAGCGCCGAGCTCGGCGAGGACCTGATTGACGACGCTCCGCTGCTCTTCCCACGCCGGATGGCTGGCGTCAATTACGTGCAGCAGCAGGTCAGCCTCGGTTACTTCCTCGAGGGTGGCGCGAAAGCTCGCGACGAGATTGTGCGGCAGCTTGCGGATGAACCCGACGGTATCGGTGAGCAGCACGCGCGAGTTGGAGCCGAGCTCGATCTCGCGCGTGAGAGGATCGAGCGTTGCGAACAGCCTGTCCTCGACAAACACTTCCGGTGCGCGACCCATCGCGCGCAGAATTGAAGACTTGCCGGCATTGGTGTAGCCGACGAGGCTGGCGCGGAACTCGTTCTTCCTGCCCGAGCGCTGCACGACTCGCGCTTTCTGCACTTCTTCGAGACGGTGCTTGAGCGTCCTGATACGCACGTTGATGAGACGCCTGTCGGTTTCGAGCTGCGTTTCACCCGGACCTCGCACGCCGATTCCACCGCGGAATTTCTCCAAGTGGGCCCACATCCGCGTCAGCCGCGGCAGCATGTACTGAAGCTGCGCCAGCTCGACCTGCATCTTCGCCTCGCTCGACCGCGCGCGCGTCGCGAAGATGTCGAGAATAAGCTCGGCCCTGTCCATCACGCGCTGGCCGGTCGCATCCTCGATGTTTTTCCCCTGCGAGGGCGAGAGCTCATCGTCGAACACGATCAGCGTCGCGCCCTTTTCCTCGATTGCCAGCCGCAGTTCCTCGACCTTCCCCTTTCCCAGATACGTCGCCGGGTTCGGCTTGTCGATCTGCTGCGTGACCTCCCCGACCACCACGCCGCCGGCCGTGTCGACGAGGCGCTCGAGCTCCTCGAGGTGCTCGGCGACCTGGTGCCTCGCGTTCGAACCCTTGCGCGGCGCCCCGACGAGAATCGCTTTCTCGACCGGGGTGCTGAGCTCGATCAAATCTCTTGTTATCTGCGCTACCTCGTGTTGTTCTGCCCCCCGCCGAGCGCGGAGAAGCGGCCTGTGCCCGAATACGGGCGCGTGAAATTACCGAGCGGCGTTGCAACGGTGACGTCGCCCATTACACGGTAGTCAACCGCGCCTCTCGACATCATCTGACGCGCCACGGACCCGATGCCGGAATAGCTGAAGTCGATTGGAATACGCACTGTCGTCGAATCGCCGTCCTGAACGGTAAATCGCTGGTCGAGAGCGCCCACTCCGATCTCGTCCTCCCCGACGAGCAGCCTGTAGCTCAGGCGCGTCGCATCGAGACGGAACTGGTTCGGGTTGTACACGTTCAGGAACACGTCGATCGACCCGCCGGTGAGGCCAAGGCCTCGCACGCGCAGATCGCGAAAGTTCACGATCGGTTCCTGGAAGATGCCGCGCCCGAGCGTTGCGCAGGCGGACACCGCGAACACCATTGCCATCATGGCAAGCAACTTTGGTCTTCTCATTTCGTCTCCTCGTCCGGCGAAACGCGTGCCGGACTCTCGTTGTTGACACCCTTTTTGTCACCCGCTGGTGACGGCTGTGTGGACACTTTCGCCTTCAGGTCAGCCCACCAGGCAAGTCGTTTTGCCACTTCCTTCTCGAATCCGAAGGGTCCAGGCTGGTAGAAGACGCTGCCACGCAGCTCCTCGGGCAGGTACTCTTGCGGGATGTATGCCTCGGGCACGGAGTGGGCATACTGGTACCCCTCGTTGTATCCGAGGTCCTTCATGAGGCGCGTCGGTGCGTTCCGGATGTGCATCGGCACCTGCGCCGCCGGTGTGTCACGCGCCGCTTCGAGCGCCGCGGTGAGGCCAATGTACGACGCGTTCGACTTGGGGGCGGTCGCCAGATAGATCACCATCTGCGCGAGCGGCAGGTAACCCTCGGGAGCTCCGAGCATGTGGAAGGCATCGCGTGCCGCCACCGCGAGCTGGAGCGCCTGCGGATCGGCGAGCCCGATATCCTCGGCCGCCATTGCGATCGAGCGCCGGAAAATCGTCATGGGATCTTCACCGCCCTCGATCATGCGCGCCATCCAGTAGAGCGCACCCTGTGGGTCGCTGCCGCGGAGCGACTTGTGATACGCGGATAGAAGATTGAAGTGAGCCTCGCCGCTCTTGTCGTGGTGCGCGTAACGCTTCTGCATCGCGTCGCGCGCGACCGATGCGGTGATGGTGCCCTTCTCGCCCACGAACTCGGCGGCA
>Ga0136617_10006179_pt1 | contig 10710 bp, 11 predicted proteins | sample AntDrymUQ3222106_2_FD_129672 | JGI IMG/M metagenome (GOLD analysis project Ga0136617, IMG submission 129672) | Polar desert sand microbial communities from Dry Valleys, Antarctica - metaG UQ322 (21.06) | ecosystem: Environmental > Terrestrial > Soil > Desert | place: Antarctica: Dry Valley...
AGCGCGCCCATGTGGATCGGGAGGAAGGTGGCGATCAGGAAGATCACGGCTAGGACGAGGAGCGAGACGATGGAGATGGCTGCGAGGGACAAGGGACCGGACCTCTCGTGTGGGGCAGTGCCGTCGGCATCACGAGGCTTCGAGGGTGTTTCCACGATCCGGAAAAGTGACGCCAGTCACGGAGCATCTCAGCACGCGGCGGGACCCGCGTCAACAGCCATTGCAGCCTCATGTGTCGCCAGTTAGATTTCACATCCCGAACCATCTCGTCTCCACCGCGTCGTACGAGAGGACCCCGATGTCCCGGACCACTGGTCGCCACTTCCTGCAGATCCCCGGCCCCACCAACGTGCCCGACGAGGTGCTGCGGGCGATGTCTGCCCCGACCATCGACCACCGGGGGCCGACCTTCGCCGAGCTCGGCCGGGAGGTGCTCGACGGCCTCGGCCCGGTGTTCGGCACCACCAACCCGGTGGTGGTCTACCCCGGGTCGGGCACCGGCGCCTGGGAGGCGGCCCTGGTCAACACGCTGTCCCCCGGCGACGCCGTGCTGGCCTTCGAGACCGGCCACTTCGCGATGCTGTGGCAGTCGATGGCCACCGCGCTCGGACTCGAGGTCGACCTGGTGCCCGGCGACTGGCGTCGCGGCGTGGACCCCGACCTGGTCGAGGACCGGCTCACCGCCGACTCGGGCCACCGGATCAGAGCCGTGTGCGTGGTCCACAACGAGACCTCGACCGGCGTGACCACCCGGGTGGCCGAGGTGCGCGCGGCCATGGACCGGACCGGGCACCCCGCGCTGCTGCTCGTCGACACCATCTCCTCACTCGGCTCGATCGACTACCGCCACGACGAGTGGGGGGTCGACGTGACGGTCAGCGGGTCGCAGAAGGGCCTGATGCTGCCGCCGGGCCTGGGCTTCAACGCGGTGAGCGACAAGGCGATCGAGGCCTCCCGGAGCGCCCGGCTCCCCCGGTCCTACTGGGACTGGGAGCCGATCATCGAGGCCAATCAGCGGGGCTTCTGGCCCTACACCCCGGCGACCAACCTGCTCTACGGGCTGCGCGAGGCGCTGCGGATGCTCGAGCAGGAGGGACTGCCCGAGGTCTTCGCCCGGCACCAGCGCCACGCCGAGGCGACCCGGGCGGCGGTCCGCGGCTGGGGCCTGGAGGTCCTCTGCGCCGACGAGCGGGAGCACTCCGGGGTGCTGACCGCGATCCTGCTCTCCGACGAACACGACGCCGACGAGGTACGCCGGATCGTCCTCGAGCGCTTCGACATGTCCCTCGGTGCCGGGCTCGGCCGACTGGCCGGCACGGTGTTCCGGATCGGCCACCTCGGCCACTTCAACGACCTGACCCTGGCCGGCACGCTGTCGGGCGTGCAGATGGGGCTGCGGCTGGCCGGCGTGCCCATCGACACCGGCGGGCTCGAGGCCGCGCTCGCCCAGCTGGAGCGGTCTTGACCGCCGTCGAGGCCGGCTCGGCACTGGAGAGCCAGCAGGATGCCCTCCGCCGCCGGCTCGCGCGCGACGTCGAGGGCGAGGTGGCCTTCGACGACTACACCCGCCACCTGTTCTCCCGCGACGCCAGCATGTACACGATGCTCCCGCTGGGGGTGGTCTATCCGCGCAGCGCCGACGACATCGCGGCTTCGGTGGCGGCGGCGACCGGGCTCGGCATCGCGATCACGCCCCGCGGTGCCGGCACCAGCCTCGCCGGCCAGACGGTGGGTGCCGGCCTGGTGATCGACACCTCCCGCCACCTCGACCGGATCCACGAGATCGACCCGGGCTCGCGTACGGCGATCGTCGACGTGGGCGTGGTGCAGGACCAGCTCAACCAGGCGGCGGCACCGCACGGCCTGCTGTTCGGACCCGACACCTCCACCAGCAACCGGGCCACGATCGGCGGCATGACCGGCAACAACTCCGCCGGCAGCGGCAGCCTGCGCTACGGCATGACGATCGACCACGTACGCGCGCTCGACGTCGTCCTCTCCGACGGCTCGACCGCGCGACTCGAGCCCATCGACGAGGCCGAGCGCGCCCGTCGCGCCGGGTTCGACAGCCTGGAGGGCCGGATCTACCGCGGCCTCCCCGAGATCATGGCGCGCCACACCCGCTCGATCGCCGAGGACTTCCCGCCGTTCTGGCGGCGGGCGTGCGGCTATCGGCTCGACCGGCTGCCCAGTCAGGCGACCCCCGGCCTGCCCTTCGACCTGGCGAGGTTCGTCGTCGGCTCGGAGGGCACCCTCGCCGTGACGACCCGCGCCGAGGTCGACCTGGTCCCCAAGCCGCGGCACACCGTCTTCGCCGTCGGCCACTTCGAGTCGATCCCGGCCGCGATCGACGCGACCACGGATGCGCTGTCGCTCGACCCGGCGCAGGTCGAGCTGATGGACAAGACGATCCTCGACCTCTCGCGCAGCAAGATCGAGTTCGCCGACCTCGGCAGGAGCCTGGAGGGCGATCCGGCCGGCCTGCTCTTCGTCTCCTTCACCGGCGACGACCTCGACGAGCTGACCCACCGCCTCGACCAGCTGATCGAGCTCTGGCGCCGCAACGGACACGGCTACCACACGCTGCGGGCGGTCACCGCCGCCCAGCAGAGCGCGCTGCTCAAGGTCCGCAAGGCCAGTCTCGGCCTGCTGATGGCCAACTCGGTCGGGACCAAGCGGCCCGTGGCCTTCGTCGAGGACACCGCCGTCGACCCGGTCCACCTCAGCGCCTACACCAAGCGCTTCAAGGAGGTGCTCGACCGGCACGGGCTGGAGGCCGGCTTCTACGGTCACGCCTCCGTCGGCTGCCTCCACGTACGGCCCTTCGTCGACGTCGCCGACCCGGCGCAGCGCGACGCCATGCGCGCGGTCGCGGTCGAGGTCAAGGACCTGGTCCGCGAGTACGGCGGGGTCAACTCCAGCGAGCACGGCGACGGCCTGGTGCGCAGCGAGTTCAACCGCGACATCTTCGGCGACGACCTCTACGAGGCGATGCGCGAGGTCAAGGGGCTCTTCGACCCCGGCAACGTGATGAACCCCGGCAAGATCGTCGACGCGCCGGCGATGACCGAGCACCTGCGCGACGCCGCGCTGCCCGCGGCCGGACCGCTGCGGACGACCCTCGACTTCGAGGTCGTCGGTGGGATGCGGGGAGCGGCCGACCGGTGCATGAACATCGGCGCCTGCCGCAAGACCACCAGCGGGGTGATGTGCCCCTCCTACATGGCCACCCGGCTCGAGGAGGACTCCACCCGCGGCCGGGCCAACGCGCTGGTCAAGGCGCTCAGCGAGCCCGACCCGGCCGCCGCGCTGGCCGGCGACCGGCTCCACGAGATCCTCGACCTGTGCCTGATGTGCAAGGCCTGCAAGAGCGAGTGCCCGCTCGGGGTCGACATGGCCGCCCTCAAGAGCGAGACCCTCTCCCACCACCACGCCGTCCACGGCACGCCGCTGCGCTCGCGGGTCTTCGGCGCGATCCGTCGGCTCAACAAGCTGGGCTCGGCCACCGCGCCGCTGTCCAACCTCCCCGGCCGTACGCCGCTGCTGCGGCGGGCGATAGGTCGCGCGATCGGGATCGCGCCGCAGCGGCCACTGCCGGTCTTCGAGCGCGAGACGCTCCCCCGGTGGTTCGCCCGACGTACGACGACCGCCGCCGGCTCCGCCGGAGAGGTGACCTTCCTCGCCGACTCCTTCACCAGCTTCACCGAGCCCGGCGTCGGCCGGGCCGCGATCGAGCTGCTGGAGGCGGCCGGCCACACGGTGCGCCTCGAGAGCGGTGGCTGCTGCGGCCGCGCCAGCCTGTCGAAGGGCCTGGTCGAGGACGCCCAGAAGCAGGCACGCGACCTCGCGCGACGCCTGTCCGAGGGCTCCGCCCCGGACTCGCCGATCGTGGGCTGCGAGCCGTCCTGCCTGTTCACGCTGCGCGACGAGCACCGCTCGCTGCTCCCCGACGACCCGCACGTCCGCGACGTCGGCGGCCGGGTCCGGCAGGTCGAGGAGCTGCTGACCGAGGCGATCGACGACGGACGGCTGAGGCTGGCCGACGACTCGTGGCTGGCCGGCCGCACGGTGCTCTACCACGGCCACTGCCACCAGAAGGCCGAGGTCGGCACCGCCGCAACCGTCGCGCTGCTCTCGCGCATCCCCGGTGCCGCGGTGAGCGAGGTCGACGCCGGGTGCTGCGGGATGGCCGGGTCGTTCGGCTTCGAGGCCGAGCACTACGAGGTGTCGATGCAGGTGGGTGAGGACCGGCTCTTCCCCGCCGTACGCGCCGAGCCCGAGGACACCGTGGTGGCCGCGACCGGCGTCTCCTGCCGCCAGCAGATCGCGCACGGCACCGAGCGGCAGGCGCAGCACCCGCTCGAGCTGGTCCGGAGCGCGCTGCGATGAGTGCTGCGACGAACACCGGCAGGGTGGTCACCTTCGACCTGTTCTCGGCGCTGCTCGACTCGCGCTCCGGCGGGTCGGCGGCGCTGGACCGGCTCGCCAGCGACCGGGGGTGGGAGGTCGTGGGTTCGCAGCTCTACGACGCCTGGGACCCGCGCAACAAGGCGGCGCAGCGCGACTGCCGCGAGTGGCAGCCCTGGCGGGTGCCGGCCGGGCGTGCGATGGCCGAGGCCTACGACTCCCTCGCGCTCGAGGGCGACGCGGCGGAGGCCGTGGAGGCGCTGATGGCGTCGATGCCGGAGTGGCCGCTGTGGCCAGACGTCGCCACCGGTCTGCCGGTCGTGCGGGATGCCGGGTGGCGGCCGGGGCTGCTCTCCAGCGTCGACGACGACCTGTTCCTCAGCACCGCCGCGGCCGCCCTGGTCGACCCCGACGTGGCGCTCACCTCCGAGCGGCTCGGGGTCTACAAGCCCCACGCCGCGGTGTACCACCGCGCGATCGAGCTCCTCGGCGACCCGGTCCACGTCCCGACCTCCGCCCGCGACGTACGGGGGGCGCTGGAGGCCGGCATCCCCGTCGTCCGGATGCGTCGGCCCGGCCACCAGGTGGACCCGGACGGGCCGCAGCCCGACCACGAGGTCGACTCGACCCATGAGCTGCCGCGGGCGCTGGCCGCGCTCGGTTGACCCGCGAAGTGGGAGTTCTGCACGTACGAGGTGGGAGCTCTGCACCTCCCAGGCGGCGGTGACGCCGGCGGGAGCGCCACTTCGGGGGAGCGGGAGCGCCACTTCGCGGGTGCACGAGCGCCACTTCGCGGGTCAGGCCTCGGTGGTGAAACCCGCCGTGGTGACCGCCTCGCGGCAGACCGCCTCGTCCTGGTCGCCGGTGCCGCCGCTCGCGCCGAGCGCCCCGAGCAGCTCGCCGTCGCGGAACACCGGGACCGCGCCGGTCTGCGGGGTGAACCGGCCGTGGGTCATCGCGGTCAGCGCCCCGGCGAAGTTGGGCATCGGCTCCATCTTGGACTTCTGCCCGGCGCTCGGCATGCCGTAGGCGGCCGACGTCCACGCCTTGCCCTGCGCCACGTCGACGCTGATCCACGGCGCCCCGTCCATGCGGGCGAGGGACAGCAGGTGGCCGGCGGGGTCCATTACCGCGAACGACATCGGGACGCCCAGCTCGGTGGCGGCCTGGCGGGCTGCGGTGCACAGGGAGGTGGCCTCGTCGAGAGTCAGCATGCGCGTAGTGTGCCGCACCGCCGATGACGGGTGAGAGGCTGTGCGGGTGCGACGAGACGACCTGGTGCGGCTGAGGCAGGTCCGCGACCTCATCGACCGCGACTACGCGGAGCCGCTCGACGTGCCACGGCTGGCCGCGGCGGTCCACATGAGCCCGGGACACTTCCAGCGCTCGTTCAAGGAGGCGTTCGGCGAGACGCCGTACTCCCACCTGATGACGCGCCGGATCGAGCGTGCCCAGGCGCTGCTCCGGCTCGGCGGGCTCAGCGTCACCGAGGTCTGCATGACGGTCGGGTGCACCTCGCTCGGCTCGTTCAGCGCCCGCTTCACCGAGCTCGTGGGCGAGACCCCGAGCGCCTACCGAGCCCGCTCCCACGAGGACCTGCGCGGCATCCCCGGCTGCATCGCGAAGGACGTCACGCGGCCGGTCAGGAAGCGGTCAGTTTCCGAGAAGCCCCACGGGGCCCCGACCTCCTAGCGTTTCCGCATGACGAACACACTCACCCAGAAGGACCCCATGACCACACCGACCGGTTCCCTGAACGTGGCCAACTGCTTCGTGGCCGTCGACGACCCCGAGCAGGCGCTCGCCTTCTACGGCGGCGTCCTCGGCTTCGAGGTACGCACCGACGTCAGCCACGGCGACTACCGCTGGCTCACCCTCAGCACGCCCCACCAGCCCGAGCTCGAGATCACCCTCCACCAGGTCGGGTCGAGCCCGATGTCCGACGGCGACCGCGAGGCGATGGCCGATCTGATGGCCAAGGGGCTGCTGGGTGCGCTGATCTTCCACTGCGACGAGGTCGACGGGCTGTTCGAGCACGTACGTGCCTCCGGCGCCGAGGTGCTCCAGGAGCCGGCGGACCAGTTCTACGGTGTCCGCGACTGCGCCTTCCGCGACCCGGCCGGCAACCTGGTCCGGTTCAAGGCCGACCTGCAGCAGGACTGATGTGCAGGCCGGGCTGGCCGGCACCCACCGGCGAGCTCGTCGCGGTCTACGGCGCCGACGGGCGGCCGGCCGGCACGGCCAGCCGCGAGCGGATGCGGGCGCTCAACCTGACCCACGCGGCCACGGCCACGGTGGTCCGCGACGACCACGGCCGGGTCCACGTGCACCGGCGTACGGACACCAAGGACCTCTATCCCGGGCGTCACGACTTCGCTGCCGGCGGGGTCGTGGCGGCGGGTGAGGACCCGCACGACGCGGCGGTCCGCGAGCTGGCCGAGGAGCTCGGGGTCACTGACGTACCGCTCGAGCCGCTCGGGGTGGCGCACTTCGGCGACGACCACACCGACCACTGGGGCCATCTCTTCACGGCCACCTGGGACGGTCCGGTGCGGCTGCAGCCCGACGAGGTGGCCTGGGGTGAATGGTGGCCGCTCGACCGGCTGGTCGCCGCCCTCGACGCCGATCCCGACGACTGGATGCCCGACACCACCGAGCTGCTCGGCGGCTGGCTGCGCGAGCGGGCCGCCGACCGGGTCGACGTCGACGAGCAGGGGTGGGACAGCCACGCCGAGGTGGTCGAGGGCCGCTGGCTCGACCGTACGCCGCGTCGCCCGGAGGTCGCCCGGCTGGTCGCGGTGGAGACCCGGCTGCTGCCCCGGCTGGCGCCGCGGCTCCCGCTCGCGGTGCCCGTCCCGGTCCTGCTCGACACCGACCCGCCTCGCGCCCGCCACCTGCTGGTCCCGGGGACGCCGATCGTCCGCGACCTGCTCGACGCCGAGGACGGCCGGCGGGTCGGGGAGTTCCTGCGGGCCCTTCACGACACCCCGGCCGAGGTCTGGGAGGGCACCGGCATCGCGGACGACGCCGAGCGGGTGCCGATGCTGCAGAAGATGGACGAACGCGTCGTACCGTTGCTGCCGGCCGAGCTGCAGGACGCGGGTCAGGCGCTCCTCCGGCGCTGCCGGGAGGCCTCGGACCGCCGGGTGCTGCGCCACGGCGACCTCGGCCCCGAACACCTGCTGACGACGGGCGGCCGGGTCACCGGCGTCATCGACTGGACCGACGCGGCTCTCGGCGACCCGGCGCTCGACCTCGCCTGGCTCGTCCACAGGACACCCGCGCCCTTCGCGGACGCCCTCGTGGCGGAATACGGCGCGACTCGCGAGGAGGTCGCCCGCGGCCGCGACTGGCACCTGCTCGGCCCGTGGTGGGAGGTGCACCACGGGATGACCGGTGGTGGCCGGGAGTATGTCGCGTCCGGGCTGGCAGGCGTCGTCGATCGGCTGCGGGACACTCCGTAGGCTTGCCCCGTGACCGAGACACCGACCTCCGCCTGGGGCTGGGGCCTGGCCACGCTCGACGCCGACGACACCGTGCTCGACGTGTGGTTCCCCGCGCCCGCCCTCGGCGACGCCGACGACCCCGACCAGCAGGACGAGCCGGACGAGCTGGCCGCGCTGTCCGGCGACGACGAGCCGCGCAGCGTCACCCGCCGCGTGACGCGAGTCGTGGTCCCGGACCTGCAGCAGCCCATCGACGGCACCGAGGACGCCTGGCTGCGGCTCCACCTGCTCTCGACCCGGCTGGCCCGGCCGCGGACGATCTCGATGGACGGCGTCTTCGGCGCCCTCACCAACGTCGTGTGGACCTCGGCCGGTCCGTGCGCGGTCACGGACTTCGAGTCCACCCGTGCCAGGCTGCGCGCCGCCGGCCACCACGTGACGGTCTTCGGCATCGACAAGTTCCCCCGGCTCGTCGACTACGTCTCCCCGGCGGGTGTCCGGATCGCCGACGGCGACCGGGTCAGGCTCGGCGCCCACCTCGCCGAGGGCACCACCGTCATGCACGAGGGGTTCGTCAACTACAACGCCGGCACGCTCGGCGCCTCCATGGTCGAGGGCCGCATCTCCGCGGGCGTCGTCGTGGGTGACGGGTCCGACGTCGGCGGCGGGGCCTCGATCATGGGCACCCTGTCCGGTGGCGGCAAGGAGATCGTCTCGGTCGGCGAGCGCTGCCTGATCGGCGCCAACGCCGGGATCGGCATCTCCCTCGGCGACGACTGCGTGGTCGAGGCCGGCTGCTACGTCACCGCCGGCACCAAGGTCACCGTCAGCGACATCGAGGGCAAGCCCAAGGTGGTCAAGGCGGTCACGCTCTCGGGCGTCGACAACGTCCTGTTCCGCCGCAACTCCGTCTCGGGCGCCGTCGAGGCCGTCCCGTGGCAGGGCCAGGGGAGCGCGCTCAATGCCGCCCTCCACGCCAACTGACTCATGACTCGCAGGCTATGGGCGGTCGGCGCCGCGATCGCCCTCGTCGCCGGTGGGGTGGTCGTCTGGCTGTCGGTTCGCGACACGATCGGCCCGCTCGTCGCCGGCGACCGCTGCACCGCCACCGTGCAGGGCGCCACGGTGCGGCTCGAGCCGGAGCAGGCGGAGAACGCGGCGCTGATGGCGGCGATCTCCGTCCAGCGCGGCCTTCCCGCGCGAGCGGCCACGATCGCCATCGCCACGGCCTACCAGGAGTCGAAGCTCGTCAACGTCGACTACGGCGACCGGGACTCGCTCGGCCTGTTCCAGCAGCGCCCCTCGCAGGGCTGGGGGACGCCGCAGCAGGTGACCGACCCGACGTACGCCACCAACGCCTTCTACGACGCGCTGGCCCAGGTCGACGGCTTCGAGTCGATGGAGGTGACCGTCGCCGCCCAGGAGGTGCAGCGCTCGGGCTACCCCGAGGCCTACGCCGACCACGAGGCAGACGCTCGCGTGCTCGCCAGTGCGCTGACCGGCCAGTCGCGGCGCGCCTTCCAGTGCACCGCCACCGACGAGCCCGACGGGGAGTCGACCCGGCTCGACGACTCGGGGCTGACCCGTCGCGCCGCCGTCGTACGGGACGACCTGCAGGCGGCCTTCGGCACGCAGTCGCTCGGCGGCTTCGCCCCGGGCGGTGTCCGCGACGGCCACATGGAGGGGTCGGCCCACTACGACGGACGCGCCGTCGACATCTTCTTCCGGCCGATCTCCGAGGAGAGCCGCACCCGCGGCTGGGCGATGGCCCACTACCTCGTCGCGCAGGCGGCCCGGCTCGACATCCGTACGGTCATCTACGACGGCCGGATCTGGACCGCCGGCTGGCGCTCCGGCGACGGCTGGCGGCCCTATGCCCCCGACACCTCCGGCGAGTCCGCGGAGACCGCGGCCGTCCTCGAGCACCGCGACCACGTGCACGTCGACGTGTTCGACTAGGCCGGTGATATCATGTGTTATCCAGAGGTGGTGCACATGGCTGACTTGCTCATCCGGAACGTTGACGACGAGGATGTCAAGGCCATCGATGCCTTGGCTGCCCGTATGGGCATCTCACGAAGTGAGTTGCTGCGGAGAGAGACCACGAATCTAGCGCGCCGGGGGGCGGAGCCGATGACTCGCGAAGATCTGGACCGGTCGGCTGCGATCTTCGCCGACGCGCTCGACGACGACCTCGTGGAGCGAGCGTGGCGGTAGCCACGCAGTGGCTCATCGACACCTCCGCGTATGCGCGACTGATCCGATCACCGGATGCGGACGTGTGGCTCGACCGGATCGAACGAGGACGCGTCAGCGCCGCGACCGTGACCCTGCTCGAGCTCGGATATTCCGCTCGATCAGCCGAGGACTGGCGGATCGGCATCACACAGCCCCCCGTCTCCAGACTGCTCGTCGAGTGCCTGACGCCGGCGATGGAGGCTCGTGCCGTGGAGATCCAGGGCTTGCTGGCCGAGCGTGGACACCATCGCGCGGCGAAGATCCCCGACCTGTTGGTCGCAGCGATCGCCGAGCGCGGGGGGTTCACCGTGCTGCACGTCGACAAGGACTTCGATCTGATCGCCGAGATCACGGGTCAATCCGTCGAGCGGCTTGGCGGTGAGTTCTGAGGATCAGTCGTTCCTGCGGCGAACGGACCGGCGCATTCACGGGGCTCGAACATGTCGCTGCGCCGGCTCAGCAACAGGCGCATTGCGCCGCGTCGAAGGGCAGTCTCGCGGTGGGTGCGCGAGCGCCACTTCGCGGGAGCGGGAGCGCCACTTCGCGGGAGCGGGAGCGCCACTTCGCGGGAGCGGGAGCGCCACTTCGCGGGAGCGGGAGCGCCACTATCGGGGGGTCG
>Ga0136617_10006181_pt1 | contig 10707 bp, 9 predicted proteins | sample AntDrymUQ3222106_2_FD_129672 | JGI IMG/M metagenome (GOLD analysis project Ga0136617, IMG submission 129672) | Polar desert sand microbial communities from Dry Valleys, Antarctica - metaG UQ322 (21.06) | ecosystem: Environmental > Terrestrial > Soil > Desert | place: Antarctica: Dry Valley...
AAGGTGTGATTCACGCGGGCGGCGAAGCCGCGTTCGCTGTCCCCCTGGCGCAGAAATTTTGCGGCCATGACCGGCGACAGCGTGAGCGCTACGACACCCGAAATCGTGACCGCGCCGGCCAGGGTAAAGGCAAACTCTCGGAACAAGGTGCCGGTCAAACCGCCTTGGATTCCGACCGGGACGTAGACCGCCGCGAGCGTGATGGTCATCGCGATGATGGGGCCAACCAGCTCGCGCGCCCCGAGCAGCGCCGCGTTCAAGGGAGCTAATCCGTCGCGCAAATGGCGTTCGACATTTTCCACGACCACGATCGCGTCATCGACGACCAGACCGACCGAAAGTACGACCGCGAGCAGCGTGAGCAGGTTGACGGTGAACCCGAAGACTTGCATGAGAAAGACCGCGCCGATGAGCGAGATCGGAATCGCGACAACCGGGATGATGACCGAGCGCCAGGAGCCGAGGAAAAGAAAGATGACGATGACCACGATGAGGAGCGTTTCCATCAAGGTGACGAAGACGTCGTTGATCGCGGTGTTGATGTACTCCGTGCCATCGTAAGCGATGAGGCCTTCCATGCCGCTGGGCAATTCCTTCCGGATTTGCTCCATCTCGGTGCGCACGCGCTTGATCACATCGATCGAGTTTGCGTTCGGAAGCACAAAAATGCCCATGAAGACCGCGCGCTGACCAGAGAAGCGAACCTCGGAGTCGTAATCTTCCGCGCCGAGGACCACGTCGGCGACATCGCCGATCCGGACGAGCGCACCGTTTTCCTGGCGGATGACGAGGTTCTTGAAATCCTGTACGGTGTGCAGGTCGGTGTTCGTGGTCAGGTTGACCTGCACGAGCGCGCCTTTGGTGCTGCCGGGCGCGGCGAGGAAATTGTTCTGCGCGAGCGCCTGGCGCACCTGCGCCGGACTCACATTGTGCGCCGCCATTTGGTCTGGTTTCATCCAGACGCGCATGGCGAAGGTGCGCCCGCCGAGGACTTCCGCGCGTTGCACCCCATCGACCGCGGTCAGGCGAGGCTGCACGATGCGGTTGAGGTAATCGGTGATCTCGTTCGCTTCCAGGATGTCGGAGTTGAAACTCAGATAGGCAGCGGCAAACTCGGAGTCCGCGGATTCGATATTGATCTCCGGGACTTCCGCTTCCGGCGGAAGGTCGCCCCGCACCTGGTCGACCTTCGAACTGATCTCCGAGAGCGCTTTGTTCGAATCGTAGTTCAGCGCCAGCCGCGCCGTGATCGTGGAAACGCCCTGCGTGCTTTCCGACTTTAAGTAATCGATGCCATCCGCGGCGGCGATGGCGCGCTCGAGCGGCGTGGTGATGAAACCACGGACGAGGTCAGCGCTCGCCCCGACATAGACCGTCGTCACCTTCACGGTGGCGATGTCGCTCTTCGGATATTGCCGGACGTTGAGCGACGAAATCGCCTGCAAGCCCGCGATGATGATGACGAGGCTTACGACCAGCGCGAGCACCGGCCGGCGGATGAAAAGATCGGTGAATGTTTTCACTGTCGTGTGCCTGCTGATTGAACGCGTGCGATTGCCCCAGCGCGTGCCGTCATCACAGCGCGCTGTAGCCGCCCCGCTCTGTCGGGGCGTGAGTGCGTGCCACTCCGGTCGCGCGCAGAACGGCGACAGAGCGCCGTTGCTACAGCGCTCCGGGCGCGTCGCGGATCAATCGTGAGTTCCTGCGCGCTCATGTATCAGCCGGCTTGGGCGCTTCTTCCGGTTTCGGAGCGAGCGTATTGTCGATCGCGACGTCCATTCCATTGCGCAACTTGAAGACGCCAGTGCTCACAATTTCATCGCCAACCTTTAAGCCATCGGTCACGGCCACGAAATCGCCTCGGGCTTCGCCGGTCCGGATGAACTGCTGGCGGAGGATGAGCGCGTCCTTCTTTGTCTTCTCGTCCTGCTTTTTCTCGATCACGTAAACGGAGTTGCCGAAGGGCGCATAGGAAACTGCCGTCGCCGGAATGTAGAGGGTCGAGTTCTTCTGCGGCAATAGCACTTTCACTCGCGCAAACATTCCGGCGCGGAGGGCGTGATCGGCGTTGTCGAATGTTGCTTGCAGCGAAACATTGCGGGTCACGGGGTCGATCGCCGAATTGACCGCGGTCAAGGTGCCCTCGAATTCGCGGCCGGCGATCGCGTCGGTGCTGACTTTGACCGGCAGTCCTGGTTTCACTTCGTTGAGTTGCTGCTGCGGCAGGGCGAAATCCGCAAACACTTTGTCGAGTGCTTGCAGCGTGACCAGGGTAGCCCCGGCGTTCACCATCTGCCCGGGATTAACCGCGCGAATTCCCGCGATTCCATCAAAAGGCGCGCGGATTTCTTTTTTGTTGATGACCGATTGCATGTTATCGACCGCCGCCTTCCGCTGGGAAAATCTTGAGGCCGCGGCGTCGAGTTCCGATTGTGAAATCACTTTGCGCGCGGCCAGATCGCGGGCGCGATCGAAGTCGGCCTTGGCCAGCTCGGCATCCGCTTCCGCGGAACGAAGCTGGGCCTGCTCCGCGGAGGCGTCCAATTTCAGCAGGACATCTCCTTTTTTAACCGGCCGCCCGGATTCAAAAGCGATCTCGCTCACCATTCCTGGAAGCTCCGCGCTGATGGTCGCGCCTTGCACCGGCGTGATCGAGCCCACCGCGGTCAGCATCGGCTGCCAGTCGGCCTGCTCTACTTTCGCACTCGTTACGGTGGTGGGCGGCGGCACCATTGACTTGCCCGACGAAACCAACGTCATGATCTGCCAGACTTTGATGCCGGCGATGATAAGAAAAATGCCAACCAGCCCGGCGACCACTTTGAAAACGGCGCTGCGGGTGCGCTTGCGCGCAGGCGCAGCGGAGGGGGCAGAGCTGGGAGACTTACGCGAGAGCAGGTTCGTTTGCATGGTTGAAGAGAAGACGCCAAAGCTGACGCACTACCTTTAGTTGACGTTCGCGACGTTCCGCAGCGGACACTTGGGAATGCTCCAGCACGTCGCGCATCATCGAACCGCGGGCCGCGGCGAAAATCAGTTCGGTGACTTCGCGCGGTTTCATTCCGTGCGGCGCATTGCGCATTTCCGGCGCGCGCGCGATCACCTCAGTCACACCTTTCATTCCGGTTTCCAGAACGTCGCGAACCAGGTTCGCGATGCTCGGGTTTCGGCCCGCTTCAGCGAAAAGATCGACCACGAACGCGCAGTGCATTTGTGGCTGATCCTCGCAGCAGTGGGCGGTGAGCAAGATCTCGAGAGATTCCAGCAGCGTGGGAGCGCAACGCGCACGCTCGAGTAAACCTTGGAGCTCCTTCTTGTGTTCCTCCGCAATGGCGGAAATCACCGCCTCCTTGCTGGCGAAGTAGCGATAGATGAGTCCAACACTGATTCCGGCTTCCTCACTGATGTCGTGCATGCTGGTCTGATGGAACCCGCGTTTGGCGAAGCAAACCATCGCTGCCCGAAGGATTTGCTCGGGGCGGTCGGGGGCCGTGTCAGTCTGAACAGCCATGGAAAGACTAATGAATGAACGTTCATTCATTGTCAAATCGCCTGGAATAAATAGCTGTGCGAGTTACCGCGATCGGGGAGCGCACGCCTCCAAACGTGCTGGTTTCGGTATGCTACCGAAACAATCTTTCGTGAGGCGTGGCAGTCGGTTTGGCAATGATTACGAAAGTTCGTCGCGGCAGAATGCCGGCGACCAGCACGCTGCAAGCGGGCGCTCCCCCGGAACTTCGGCCACGCTCACTTGACGTTCGGCTGACAGAATGGCCTGCTCGCATCATGACCAAACGGGTCAAAGCGCCGCGTGATTGGAATGCCGATGTGCTTCGAAGTTTCTCGGTCGGCACACGCCATCTTGTCGGCGTTTCGGGCGGTCGCGATTCCGTCGCGCTGCTTCATTGGCTACAGGCGCAAGGTTATCGCAAGCTGATCGTTTGCCACTTGGAGCACGGTTTGCGCGGACGCGCAGGCCAGGCCGACGCGCGTTTTGTGGAGCGGATGGCTGCGCGAGCAGGACTGTCATTCGAATCGAAAAGCGACGACATCGAAGCTCGTGCGGCGAAGAGCAAATGCTCGATCGAGACGGCGGCCCGGGCAGCGCGATATGATTTTTTCGCGCAGATCAGCCGGCGACGCCGTTGCTCTACGATTTTCCTCGGCCATCACGCGGACGATTTGGTGGAAACATTCCTCTTCAATCTCTTGCGCGGGAGTGGAAGCGAAGGGCAGGGATCAATCCGTGCCGTCTCGGTCCAACGCATTAACCGCGTCGAGTTGACGGTGGTGCGTCCGCTGTTGGGCGTGTGGCGCGAAGAGATCGACAGCTACCTGGAGTCGCATCAGCTCCGCTGGCGCGAAGATACGAGCAATCATTCGCTGGAGCCGGCGCGCAACCGCATCCGGCACCGCCTCATTCCGATGATCGAAAAAGGACTCGGCCGCAACGTCCGCAAAAGCCTCTGGCGCGCGGCGGAGATCGCAGCGGAAGAACACTCCCTATTGGACGAAATGATTCCGCGGCAGCAAATGGAGAAATTGTCCGTGGCAGTAATTCGGAAACTGCCGGTGGCGCTGCAACGCCGCGCAATTCGGCGCTGGTTGCACGAACGGGCGGTCGCTGATGTCGGGTTCGATCTGATCGAAAGCGTGCGCGCTTTGCTCGATCCAATGAGCCGCCCGGCCAAAACCAATCTTCCCGGCAACCGACACGCGCGTCGTAGGGCGGGGGAGTTATTCATCGGGTAGAGTTCAAGGAAAGGCGCACTTCCGAGTCGCCTTGGCGTCTGGCGTGGCCGCGTCGTGGGTTCGGCGGCTTGGAAGCACGCCGCTCCTTGTCGCTTCACCTCGCTCGCTTAAGCTGCGCGGATGAATTCCGCGATCCGAGTCCGTTTCGCGCCTTCACCGACAGGGTATTTGCACATCGGCGGCGCGCGGACGGCCTTGTTCAACTGGCTTTTCGCGCGGCATCACGGCGGCACTTTCGTTCTGCGTGTTGAAGACACCGACAAATCCCGCAACACGGACGAGGCAGCGGCGGCGATCTACGATGGGCTGCGGTGGCTCGGACTGGATTGGGACGAAGGTCCGCATGCCGGCGGCGCCCTTGGTCCCTATTTCCAGAGCCAGCGCGACGAAATCTATAAACGTCATCTGAACCGCCTGCAGGAAGGCGGCCATCTTTATGAAGACGCGGGCGCGATTCGTTTCCGTTCACCGCGCGAGCATGTCGTGGTGGACGATGTGGTCTGCGGCAAGATCGATTTCGACCTAACGAATCCAGAGACGCATCCCGCCATGACCATCCGCCGGCCGGACGGCTCATGGATTTTTCATTTCGTCAACGTCGTCGACGATATCGAGATGAAGATCAGCCACGTTATCCGCGGCGAAGATCATCTCTCGAATACCCCGAAGCACATCGAGCTCTATCGCGCGCTAGGGGCGGAGCCACCGCACTTCGCCCACATCCCGCTCATCCTAAACAAGGACGGCTCAAAGATGAGCAAGCGAGATCTCGGTGCGAGCCTCAATACCTACATCGACGGCGGCTACCTGCCGGAGGCGGTGCGGAATTATCTCTGCCTCCTGGGTTGGTCGCCGAAGGACAATCGCGAAAAGATCGCGATCGAAGAAGTCGTTAGGCTCTTCCAGCTGGAGAAAATCAATCGCAAGAACGCCTCCTTCGATCTCGAGAAATGCACCTGGCTTAACGGCGAATACGCGCGCGAGTTGCCGGACGCCCGCTTCCACGCACTCGCGCGAGAAGCTCTCCAACGCGCCGGCTTTGATCTCACCCCGTTCGCGTCTGATTTCGTGCGAGCCGCGCTCGACACCTGCAAGGGCAAGATCAGAATCTTCGCGGAACTACCGGCCTACTGCGGCTTCTATTTCCGTGATGACTTTCAGTACGACGCTGCTGGGGTCGCGAAACATTTCGTGCCGGAAAACCGCTCGCGGTTAATTGCAATCCGAGATGCGTTCGCTGCCCAGGACGCATTCGATGCAGTGACACTTGAAACGACGCTGAAGGCCGCCGCCGCACAGCTTGGGGTCAAGGCCGGCGCGCTTGTCCATCCGACGCGTCTCGCCGTTACTGGCAGCAACGCCGGGCCCAGTCTGTATCACTTGCTCGAGATTCTCGGGAAAGAGAACGTCCTCGCACGGATCGACCGTGCCCTCTCAAGTTTTTGAATGATTAGGACCGGCGCGGTCCAACTGCGTTACGTCGCTTTTGGAGGAATCCGTCCGCTGAGAATTTGCGCGAGAATCTGGTCGAGTTGGAGCTCGGCCGCCCAAACTTTCAGGTAACTCGCATCCAGCTTTTCCCGCTGCACCGCGAACACGCCTGCTGCATCGCTCAGCTGTCGATCCGATGGTGTCATGCGGTTCCAAAGCAGCTTGTGCAGTATCACGTCCTCAGCGCTTGCGATCCACGCGAGCTGCCCGAACAACGTCGCCTCGACCCGACGTCGCAGCATCTGCTGATCGAAGCGCGTGGGCTGAGCCAGCCAGAAATCGATTTTCAATGCGGAGCGTGTATCGATCGCATTGAATTGATGCGGGGGTTGGTAGGCCGCGCGAACAGCAGCTTCGTCGATATAATAATCACCCTCGAATTCGCGCACGATTGTTTCGACCGCGGAAGGGGGAAGTTGCAGCACAAAATCGATGTCGTGCGTGCTCCGCGGAATGCCCCAGTAGTTACTCGCCATCGAACGGGTCAGGTAATAGACGACGCCAGCGCGACGGAGTCGGCGCAAACAATCATCCAGCAGTTCCTGTTCGGTCACGACTACCGCGCTAATTCGAGGCGCGCACGAAGGAGCCGCTCGACCTTGGCCTCGTCAGCGTTCGGATGCTGGTTTCGTATCCCTGCTCGGGCCACTTCGCAGGCCAGTTCGTGCAAGTTCAAGGCGATGCGCAAACGTTCCTCCCCGGACATCGCGCGGTAGCGATCGATCTGTTCTTCGAGTGCTGCCGCGGGTGTCATAGCCAAAAAGATAAACGGCGTGCCGTGCCCAGACTCTCCATTACTTCTTTGCTTCTTTCGCCCAAGTATCCTTCAGCGTGATGGTGCGATTGAAGACAAGATGATCCGGCCGCGAGTCAGGATCGACCGCGAAATAGGCCAGGCGTTCGAATTGATAGCGCTCGTTAGGCGTGGCCTTCCCCAATGATGGCTCGCATTTTGCCCGCACGATCTCGAGCGATTTCGGATTCAAGTGGGCTTTGAAATCACCGTCGGCGTCCGGCTCGGGAACAGTGAAGAGCCGATCGTAGAGCCGCACTTCCGCATCGACCGCATGCCGCGCGCTTACCCAGTGAATGGTTCCTTTGATCTTGCGATTTGAGGTCGCCCCGCCCGATTTGCTCTCGAGGTCCGCGCTGCAGTGAAGCTCGATGACATTGCTGGCGCCATCCTTCACCACTTCTTCGCACTTAATGATGTAACCGTATTTCAAGCGCACCTCGCCGCCGGGTCGGAGACGGAAATACTTTGGTGGTGGTCTCTCCATGAAATCCGCGCTCTCAATATAAAGCTCGCGGCTGAATGGAATCTCCCGCGATCCCGCGCTGGGATCTTCCGGATTATTGATCGCAGTCAGCTCCTCGACCTTATCCGCGGGATAATTTGTGAGAACGACCCTGATCGGACGCAGCACGGCGAAGCGCCGCTGTCCGGTGCGGTTAAACTCATTCCGGACCGCGTGCTCCAGGACGGCGAACTCAGTCAGGCTCGGATACTTTGTTACGCCGATGTGATACGCAAAATCGCGGATCGCACTTGCGGTCACTCCGCGACGGCGCAATCCGGAGAGCGTCGGCATCCGCGGATCATCCCAACCGCTGACCGAACCATCGTCCACGAGCTGGAGCAGTTTGCGTTTGCTGATGACGGTGTAGTCGATGTTCAGGCGCGCGAACTCGATCTGGCGCGGGAGTGTTCTTGGGAGGTCGAGCGACTCCAGAATCCATTCGTAGAGCGGCCGGTGCACTTCGAATTCGAGCGTGCAAAGAGAGTGGGTGATCCCTTCGATATAATCGCTCAGGCAATGGGCGAAGTCGTACATCGGATAGATGCACCACTTCGCGCCGGTGTGGTGATGCTCCGCATGTCGAATCCGATAAAGCACGGGATCGCGCAGCCACATGTTAGGCGCTGACATGTCGATTCTCGCGCGGAGAGTGCGGGTGCCGTCGGGAAACTCGCCCGCTTTCATCCGCGCGAGCAGATCGATGTTCTCCCTCGCAGAACGGTTGCGATATGGGCTCTCTTTGCCCAACCGGCGATACTCGTCTGTTTCTTCCGGCGTCATGTCGCAGACGTAAGCTTTGCCGGATTGCGCCAACTGCACCGCATAAGCGTAGATCGGATCGAAGTAATCCGAGGCGTAGAACGGCTCGGTCGGAATCTCGGATTTCGGATTTCGGATTTCGGAAAGAGCGAAATCCTCGCGTCCGTTCAGCGTCTGAATCTCCGGCGTCTTGCCTGCGGGCTTCAGGCCTAACGAGTCATCGGCCCAGCCGTTCACGAGCCATTTCAGATCCGCCAGGATTGACTCGACGTACTCGGCCTCTTCCTTGGCCGGATTGGTGTCGTCCATCCGAACATTGCAAACCCCGCCGAACTCACGGGCGATGCCGACGTTTAGGCAGATCGCTTTGGCATGGCCGATGTGCAGGTAGCCGTTGGGCTCCGGCGGAAAGCGGGTATGAATGCGCGCATGCTTCCCGGCCGCGACATCTTCGGCCACGATATCGCGGATAAAATCGGTCGGCGGTGCGGGTGATTGTTCGCTCGGAGAGCTCATTCTTCGCGACAGTAGCAGAGGATAAGCAAGGGGAAAACGGAGCGCGGCGGTGGCGGCAACCGCTGATCGCAGCTAGAACTTCCTGGTGAAGGAATTTTATACCCTGGCTGACCTGAAGAAGTGGAAAACCACGGCGCCAGACATTGCGCCAGCGATTCGTCTCGGGATTTTCGGCGATCCAGTGGCCCACTCGCTTTCTCCGCAAATACAAAACGCAGCGCTCCAAGCCTGCGGGCTCGACCTGCAATATGCGCCTTTTCAGATACACGCGGACGAACTCGGAACCGCGTTGCGTCTTCTGCCGGGATTGGGATTTGTCGGCGTCAATCTCACCGTTCCGCACAAGGTTGCCGCTGCCGGATTGGTCGACGAACTCGACCCCGCAGCGAAACAGGCCGGAGCCATCAACACCATCCGCGTTGAAGGCGGAAAACTTCTCGGCTTCAACACCGACGGCTCCGGCTTTGCCCGTGCCATTCGCCAGGAATTTTCGGTCGATTTGCGCGACTTGCGCGTCCTTTTGTTAGGCGCGGGTGGCGGAGCGGGCCGGGCGATTGCGCGGCAGTGCGCGGTCGAAGGCTGCGAGCGGCTGGTGCTGGTCAATCGGACTTTCGAGAAAGCGGAGCAACTGGCGGACGAGCTGCGGTCGTCCTTTCAGGAAGCCCGAGTGCTGGGACCCGTCGCGCGGCTGGAAGCGGTGGAGTGGACAGAAGCGGCGCTTCGCTTTCAGATTGCGAACATTGATCTCCTCATTAACGCGACGTCTCTCGGAATGAGACGCTCCGATCCGCCGGTGCTTGCCGACTCCTTGCTCGCACCGCATTTGATGGTTTACGACACGATCTACACCCCGGCGCGCACGATTCTCATGCATGCCGCGGTTGAGGCGGGTGCCCGCGCGGCCAATGGCCTCTCGATGTTGCTCCACCAGGGTGCGCTTTCGTTCGAGACTTGGTTTGATCGCGATGCACCGCTCGAGGCGATGCGGAAAGCGCTGAAGCTTCCCCTCTAAAATCACCCGCCCGCCATTTCGCGCCCTCGCGCGGCGGCAGCTTCCACGGCAGCGATCAATCCGGAGCTGGTGCCGTGCTTTTCCATTGCAGCAAGGCCGGCGGCTGTCGTTCCGCCCGGCGTGATCACCGTCAAACGCAACTCCTCCGGCGATAAATTGCTCTCCGCTGCGAGTTGCGAAGCGCCCAGGACTGTTTGGGTTGCGAGCGTGAGCGCGACCTCGGGTAGCAAACCCGTTTTCCTTCCGCCTTCAGCGAGAGCCTCGATCACGGTGTAAACGAAAGCAGGCCCGCTTCCGGCCAGGGCGGTGACGGCGTCGATATGCTCTTCGTTGACCTGAACCGCGACGCCGATCGCGCTAAAGATCTTCTTCACCTGCGCGATGTCTTCCATCGTCGTCCTCGTTCCCGGAGCAAAAGCGGTTGCGCCACGGCCAATCGCGGAGGGCGTGTTCGTCATCACGCGCATGAAACGGGCGCTCGCGAGTGGTTCCATGCTGGAAAGGCGAATGCCCGCTGCGAGCGAGATCACGAGCTTGCCTCCGAGTTGGACAGCTAACTCGGCGAGCACCGGAAGCACGACCGTAGGCTTCACCCCAATCAAAATTGTCTCGGCGGTCTCGACCACTTCGGCATTTCCGGCTGTGACCCGGATCCCTGTTTCGCTGTGCAACGCGGCGCGGAGTTCATCGATCGGCTGACTCGCGATGATTTCGTCGGGGCCGCAGAATTTTCGCAATAACAGGCCGCGGATTACGGAGCCCGCGAGCTTACCGGCGCCGATAAATCCGAGCCGGCAGATGGCCCCTGAGGTTTGTGTATCCAGTGGAATCCGCTGATATTAGTCGATGGTAAGCAGCGGTGTAAACTTCGGGCTC